>ENA-ORTT01000570-ORTT01000570.1-human-gut-metagenome-genome-assembly--contig:-NODE-570-length-46759-cov-28.993726_pt1 | contig 46759 bp, 40 predicted proteins | sample MGYA00242074_ERZ509197 | MGnify/ENA primary metagenome ERZ509197 (study PRJEB26280, sample SAMEA2338789) | human gut metagenome | biome: human gut; feature: human-associated habitat; material: faeces...
AAATGACGAATGTTCTTTGACAGCTAAATGCTGTAAGAACATTCGTCATGGTGCGGATAAGAGGACTTGAACCTCCACCGAGTTGCCCCGATTAGAACCTGAATCTAACGCGTCTGCCAATTCCGCCATATCCGCATATTTTGTTGTATTCGTGAGCTGTGACGCTCGGAACGATAGTTATTATACCAGATATGGCAGAATTGTCAAGCATTTTTTCAAAAAAACTTTTTCCCCACTGCAAAACGTCATACTTTCGCGAAAAAAGCCCTCTGCAGGCCGATTTTCCGGCGGTGCAGAGGGTCGGAGTTTCTTTGTTTTTTCTTCAGAAGATCAGACTTTGCCCCACACCAGCCACAGGTACGCATAACCTGCCAGCACGGCGGCCAGCGTAAAGGGCACGCCGATGCGCAGGAAGTCGCGGGTGGTGACGGTCTCGCCGTTTTTGCGCAGAATGCCAATGGCCGCGATATTGGCCGAAGCACCGATGGGGGTCAGGTTGCCGCCCAACGTTGCACCGGTGAGCAGGCCGAAGTAAAACACATAGGGTTCCACGCCCACGCCATCGTTCATCAGGGCGGCGATGCTCTGCACCACCGGCAGCATGGCGGCCACGTAAGGGATGTTATCGATGAAGGCCGAAAGCACCACCGACACCACCACCAGCAGGGTGAACAGTCGGAAAGGGCTTTCCCCTGCCACGGCATGGAACATCCGGGCTGCTGCGTCGATAACACCCGCCGCGTGGATGCCCGCGATCACGATGAACAAGCCAAACAACAGCAGCAGGGTGTCGCAGTCCAGCTCGCCCAGCACATGCGCCAGCGGCTTTGCCGACCCTGCCCGCAGGCAGGCGCGCGCCACGCCAAACAGGCACAGCCCCATGCACACAAGGCCGCTGCGCAGCTCGTACACCGTGTGCAGCGGCCCGGCTGCAGGCTCCGGCAGGAAGGATGCCGCAATGAGCAGCCCCACCGTCAGCAGCATCAGGGCAGTGGGCACATCATCCTCCACCTCAGTCTCCACCTTGGCGGCGATAGGCTGGGTCTCGCGGCGGAACAGCCACAGCAGCACTGCCAGCGAAGCAAGTGCGCCCAGCTCTACGCCCCAGAAGATGCCCGGACGGCCCCGCATCCAGAAGAAATCGAAGAAATTCATGTCGGCAAAGCTGCCCAGCAGGATGCTGGTGGTGTCGCCCACCAGCGTGGCCGCGCCCTGCAGGTTGGAGGACACCGCAATGGCAATGAGCACCGGCACCGGCGAGATCTTCAGCTTGCGGGCAATGGCAAGGCCCACCGGTGCCACCATGAGCACCGTGGCCACATTGTCCACAAAAGCACTGATGACACCGGCGAACAGCGCCAGCATACACACCGCCCACTTGACATCCGGCACACAGACGATAAGCATTTCCGCCAGGCGGGCAGGCATTTTGCTCTCGATGAACAGTGCCACCGTACCCATGGTGCCCGCCATCATGAGCAGCACATTATAATCCACGGCCTGCAGCGCGGCGCGGAGTGAAAACTCGTAGACCCCTGCCTCGCCCAGCACAATAAAGAGCACCGCACTGCACAGTGCCACCCACGGGCGGTACCGCTGCAGCCGCAGCATCAATACATAGGTAACAGCAAACAGGATCAGTGCAAGTATCATTCGTTGATCTCCCCGCTGCGGGCATCCTCGTCGATCATGCGGTAGCCCACGCCCAGCTCATTGAGGATATAGGCATTGCTGCCCGGACGGCTGCCCAGCTTTTTGCGGATATTGGCCATGTTCACCTGCAGCTTTTTGGTGCTGCCGATATCGGTATCGCCCCAGATGGCCTTGACGATGGCCGCATAGGTCATCACGCGGCCCGCGTGCTGGGAAAGGAACGCTACGATGTTGTATTCGGTCTGGGTCAGCTTGATCTCCTGCTCGTCCACGAACACCTTACGGCGGTCATAGTTGATGCGCATTCCCTGTGCGCGGAACTCACCCGCCGGGGCATTGCCGCCGTGCATGGCACTGTAGCGGTTCAGCCGCAGGGCAGCGCGCACGCGGGCCAGAAGTTCGCCGGTGCTGAAGGGCTTGGTGATGTAATCATTGGCACCCAGATCCAGCGCTTCGATCTTATCCATCTCGTCGGTGCGGGCCGAGAGCACCACGATGGGGGTCATATACTTCTGCCGCACGGTGCGGATGAATTCCAGCCCGTCCCGGTCCGGCAGGCCCAGATCCAGAATGACCAGATCCGGGTTGTGGGAGGCGAACAGAGTCAGGCCCATGGTACAGGTATGAGCCACCAGAGCCTGATAATCGTTGGTGGTGAGCAGCGTTTCGATAAAGCTGCAGATATTTGCCTCATCCTCTACGATCAGGACCTTGAATTTGTTATTGCTCATCTTCTGCATCCTCCATTTCAATTTCTTCGGTCTCCAGCCAGAAGCGGATGGTCGTTCCCTCACCCAGACGGCTCTCGGCCTTGATCTCGCCGCCGTGCGCCTTGATGATGGCCGCACACACCGAAAGGCCGATGCCCATGCCGTGCTTGCGGCTGTCTGCCGGTACATCCGGGTCGGTGCCGGAGAACAGCGTTTTCAGCCGTTCTCTGGGGATGCCGCAGCCATCGTCCGTCACCTCGAACACCGCACGATTGCCCACCGTGAACACCTTCAAGGTCAGTTTTGTCATGCCCTCGGCGTGCAGAGCGGCATTTTCCAGCAGGTTCATCAGCACCTGCTGGATGAGCATGGAATCCATGGGGATCACGATAAAGGCATCCGGCGTTTCCAGCTCCACCGGGATCTCCGGGTAGCGCTTGCGGAACTTGACCAGCACCGTATCCAGCAGTTCGTCCAGCACAGTGGGGGTCTTTTGCACCGTCACCTTCTCGCTGTCGATGCGGGTGACGGAAAGCAGATTCTCCACCATGCGGGTCAGCCACTGGGCATCACTGCAGGCTTCGCCAAGCAGTTTAATGGTCTTTTCCTTATCCAGCGAGTCATAATTTTCAATCACAGTGGAGCAGGCACCGTAGATGGAGGTGAGCGGGGTGCGCAGATCGTGAGAAACCGCGCGCAGAAGGTTTGCACGCATTTTTTCCTTTTCACTCTCCATACGCAGCTGTTCCTGCTTTTTGATGCGGGTGGTGAGGGTGCTGGTCATGATGGACACCACCAGCATCACAAGGCCGGAGAACAGGTTTTCCGACAGGGTAAAGTTGAAGGCGAAATACGGTGAGAGGAAGGCAAAGTTCACAGCCAGCACGCTGATGAGCGAAGCCGCCACACCCCACGCATAACCTTCTGTATACATAGAGGTGACGAATACCGCCAGCATAAAGATAAGCATTGCTACGCCCTCAATGCGACCCATAACGGCCTGTGTAAGCATCACCATGGCATAGGCGGCGAACAGAGCCAGCAGCATTACGGTGGCATCCCGCACAAGCGTCTGTTTTTTCATGCACATTCCCCTTCCCAAATAATATATTCCGTTTCCCGCATTATACCATAGAAAAACTAAAGATACAGTAAAAATCCTTTGCCGTAAAGAGGGACGCGATTTGACACTCCCTCTCCCCCGTAGTAGAATAGCCCTATCAACACTTTATCTCACTGGATCAGGAGTAACGATATGCTGTATTTCGAGAACGACTACTGTGAGGGTGCACACCCTGCCATCCTGCAAAAGCTGGCCGAGACCAACTTTGAAAAGGTGCCCGGCTATGGCACCGACCCCTACTGCGCCAGCGCCAAAGCAAAGATCTGCGCTGCCTGCGGCTGCCCGGATGCAGACGTGACCTTCATCTCCGGCGGCACCCAGACCAACGCCATCGTCATTGCGTCCATGCTGCAGCGCTGGCAGGGCGTGATGGCTGCTGCCACCGGCCATGTGGCTGCACACGAAGCCGGTGCCATTGAGTATACCGGCCACAAGGTCATTGCCCTGCCCGCCCACGAGGGCAAGGTGAGCGCCGCCGATGTGCGCGACTGGTGCGCCACCTTCTATGCCGATGCCAACCACGACCACATGGTGTTCCCCGGCATGGTATATATCTCTCACCCGTCCGAGTACGGCACCCTGTACACCAAGGCTGAGCTGGAAGAGCTGCACGCTGTGTGTCAGGAGTACCACATGCCCCTGTTCATGGACGGCGCACGCCTGGGCTACGGTCTGATGGCCAAGGGCACCGATGTTACCCTGCAGGATATCGCCCGCCTGACCGATGTGTTCTACATCGGCGGCACCAAGGTGGGCGCGCTGTGCGGCGAGGCCGTGGTGTTCCCCCACGGCGCACCGGCCCACTTTATGACTATGGTCAAGCAACAGGGCGCGCTGCTTGCCAAGGGCCGTCTGATGGGCCTGCAGTTCGATGTGCTGTTCACCGACGATCTGTACACCCGCATCAGCCGGAACGCCATCGAAACCGCAGACCGTCTGAAGGAGGGCCTTGCTGCCAAGGGCTACCGCTTCTATATGGAGTCGCCCACCAATCAGGTGTTCCCCATTCTGGAAAACAGCCAGCTGGAAGCGCTGGAGCCACTGGCAAAGTTCGGCTTCTGGGAGAAGTACGACGACACCCACACCGTGATGCGCATTGCCACCAGCTGGGCCACCCGCATGGAGGAGATCGAGCAGCTGATCGACCTGATGTGACCCTGCCGAAGATTTTCTGCCGGTTTTATGCGGGATACCAATTGCAATTCCTTTCACAATGTGGTATCTTTTGGGTAGACCAATGGGTTGGAGACGGTGGGCCTTGCAGGACAGCGTTCCGGCCAGCTGGCTCTATGAAATGATCGGAAAGAAGGTATTTTAACATGGGCTTTTTTGATAAGCTGTTCGGCGGCAAGACCGAGCAGGAAGAGACTGTCAAATTCTTCGGTCAGAGCAAGACCGTTCTGACCCCCATCCGCGGCAAGGTGCTGGCACAGGCCGACATCCCCGACGAGACCTTTGCACAGGGCATCCTTGGCCCCGGCTGCGGCATCGAGCCCACCGGCAAGACCGTGTATGCTCCGTTTGACGGCACCGTGGAACAGGTGGCTTCCACCCTGCACGCCGTGGGCCTGACCAGCGAGGACGGCATCGAGATCCTGATCCATGTTGGCATGGACACTGTGGAGATGCAGGGCAAGGGCTTCAAGGCACTGGTCAAGGTGGGCGATAAGGTCAAGGCCGGCACCCCGCTGCTGAAGGTGGATCTGGACGCCATCCGCGCCGCAGGCCATCCCACCGCTACCGCCATCATCGTGACCAACGGCGATGACATGGGCGAGCTGAAGATGCTGGCCGAGGGCGATGTGCTGGCCGGCACCCCGCTGTTCAAGTTCTGATTTCTGCACAGCAAAAGGCGTGCACTTCCGCAAAGGAGGTGCACGCCTTTTTGATTTCCCGATCTTACTGGCCGCCCGGCTTGTAGTGCAGCACCCGCTCCGACACCAGCCCGTTGAAGAACTGGATGAAGGGCCCCAGGCAGAAGGCACAGATCAGCGTACCGATGCCCACAAGGCCGCCCAGCAGCCAGCACAGCAGCGCACACAGTGCATCGGTGAACACGCGGCAGCCGAAGTACGGCACCGGGGTGTAGTCCCGCAGGCCCAGCGAGAGGTAATCGTACGGGGCGATGCCCAGATCTGCCGTCTGGTACAGCGAAGCCCCCAGCGCCGTGACCGGCACCGCCAGCGCCACCCACAGCAGCTGCACCGGCAGGCCCAGCGCCTCGGCCGGGCCAAAGTGGGCTGCAATGGGGTCGTAGAAGGCCGTGACAATGAACCCGACGCCAATGCCGTTGACAAAGGTGCCCAGGCCGATGTACTTGCGCCCGAACCAGAACTGCAGTGCAAAGAACAGGATGTTCGTGCACAGGTTCTGCACGCCCAGCGAGATGCCCAGCATCTCGGCCAGACGCATATTCAGTGCGCTGATGGAGTCGTTGCCAAGGTGAGACTGCTTGAACAGTGCAATGCCCAGCCCGATGATCACAATACCGACCACCATGCCGAGGATGCGCCGCGCCGAGGGCATCTGCGGGTTCTTTTTCATGATTCTGTTCTCCTTTTTTGCACCAGTTTTACAACGTTCGTTGAAAGCTCAGCGGTGAAGCTGCGTTTCGATTCTTGCCCTGTCTAGTCCTTCGCCAATGACGATGAGCACATCCTGCCCCTGCGGGATGGGTTCCAGTGTTCTGCCGGCAGCGGTGGCGTTCAGCTCCAGCCAGCCGGTGGTGCCCTGCGGGTCCGGTGCAAAGCCCTTCACCCGCAGCACATGGCCGCAGGCGGCATCCGCAAACAGGTGGTCGGCAGCGGCCTGCAGCTGCTGCAGCGTCAGGTGCTGCTCCAGAAAGCACAGAGAGCTGAAGGCTTCGTGCTCGTCAAAATGCAGCTTTTCGCAGCTGGCCTGCCTGCAGCCGCAGGCCGCAATGGCGGCAAGGTCGGCATCGGTAAGCCGTGCCCAGTCCTTGGTGATGATCTCTTCCGGCGCAAAGCGGCGGGAGCACTTGCAGCCCTCCAGCGCACGGGTCAGGTGGGCCACGGCGGCAGCGGTCTGCTGTTGCCCGGCCAGCTGGGTACGGCTGACCAGCACCCGGCCCGCGTTGGCCGTCTCGGACGCCAGCACGTACTCAGCCTGCGGCGAAAGCGTTTCCGGCAGCATGGCATCCACTATGGCGATCACATTGCCGATGTGATACCAGCGGTCCAGCGGGTCGTCCCGCAGCACATCAAAAAACTCGTCCACATCAAAGATGCCGCTGGGTTCCACCACCACCCGGTCGAACCCGCGCATGGCCATGGCAATGAGCTTGGTGCGCATCCGGCGCTGGTGGGTGTCGCAGTCGCATCCGCCGCTGATGGTCTCAAGGTCGCAGTTCGGGCCAAGAAGGTCCTGCACCAGCATGGCATCCACGTTCACTGCGCCGAAGTCGTTTTCCAGAATGCAGACATTGTGGCCCTGTGCCACCAGATACCGGACATACCGACGCAGAAAGGTGGTTTTGCCTGCGCCCAGAAAGCCGGTGATAAGGTCTACCTGTACCATAATAAAAAAGCACCTCCTGTGCTGTTGTTTGCCCGGTTCCAGTATACCGCAGCAAACTGCAATACGCCAGTGGCAGATGCAAAAAGCCCCGCATTTCTGCGGGACTTTTTATGTTCGTATTCAGCCGTTGTCGGATGCAGAGCTGTACTCGGCAATGACCTTGCGGGCGGCAGGTGCCATTTTGGCCGGTACGGCGGCAGGTTTTGCAAGGAAGTAGCCCTGCAGCGCATCCGCGCCCAGCTCGATGACCTTGCGCAGCTCGGCGGCGGTCTCCACGCCCTCGGCAATGATCTGCATGTTGCGCGGGTAGGCATAGGCCACGATGTTCTGCACGATCTGCTGCTTGTCCGGGTCGGTATCGATGCCGCGGATGATGGCGATATCCACCTTGATGAACCGGGGCGAAAGCTCCAGCAGGCTGTTCTCGTTGGCAAAGCCGCTGCCGTAATCGTCCAGCGCGAACATGCCGGAGAAGCCCGGCACATGGCGCTTGGCCTCCAGTGCTTCGTGGTCGATCTCCTCTTCCTCGGTGATCTCAATGACCATCTGGCGGCACAGCTCATGCCAGCGGCTTTCCATATACTCGCTGTCCTCTCTGGGCAGGCAGACGCTTGCAATGGAGTTGATGAACAGCATCGTGTCCCTGCGCACAAGGCCCTCGCTGCGCAGGTGGTCGAAGTTCTCCAGCGATTTGAAGAAGGTCAGCCGCTCGATCTCGCACAGTGCGCCCTGCTCCCGCGCCAGCTTCATGATGGTAGCGGGCGAGCGCAGCGCTTCCATATCGGAGCGCATCAGGGCTTCGTAGGCCATCACCTTGCCGGTGCGTGCCGAGAAGATGGGCTGGAACACATAGTACACCCGCTCCTCGGTAAGCAGCTGCTGGAAGTCACGTCTCAGCTGTGCGGCCTGTGCTTCCTGCTGGTAGATCTCCATGCTGAACTCTTCCAGATGTCCCTTGTTGGTGCGCTTGACCTGATAGAGGGCAAAGTCGGCATACTTTTTCAGGATGTCCATATCGGTGCCGTTGGCCGGGTACCACGCCACACCGCCGGAAATGCTGATACGCAACTCATTGCCGCTGGGCAGGATGGCAACGCTCTTCTTCATGGCGCTGCTCAGGGTGCGGATCTTCTCACGGATCTGATCCTGACTGGAATAGCCGTAGAACAGCAGCACGAACTCATCGCCGGAAAGGCGGGACACCACAGTGCCGTTGGGTGTGTTCTCAGCAAGGCAGCGGCCAGTGCGGTGGATGTACTGGTCGCCCCAGTCGTGGCCGTAGGTATCATTGATGTGCTTGAGGTTGTCCAGATCCATCATCAGCAGAGCTGCAACGCCCAGCTGGTGCGGATCGTGGAACAGCTCTTCGCTCACGCGGCGGAAGGCCTGACGGTTATACAGGCCGGTCAGGATATCGTAATCGCGTTCGTGCTCAATACGCATGCGCTCCAGCGTGGTTGCGGTAACGTCCTCAGCCAGCCCCACCTGCGTGGTCTGGTCGTTGGTGACGCGCAGCATGATGTAGCGGGTCTCGCCCTCCCTGCGGATGGTGAGTATCTTGTCTCCCTCTGCCGTGGTGGTACAGGGATGGGAAAGCTGGATGTTGCTCAGCTTTTCCTCAAAGCGGCGCACACTCAGGAAGTGATCCTTGGGCTGGGGGGCACCCAGCAACGCAAAAAAGTTATCGGTAACATACACACTGCCAGTGTCGAACCTCAGCTCATAGCCGCCCAGCTCCACACTGGCCATGTCCATGATGCGTAAAAACTTTGTGGAGTTGTTCAGCAGCTCGCTGTTCAAGCTGGTCAGTGCATCGGCCAGACGGTCCAGCTCCCGGATGTTGGTATGGGACAGCTGCGGGAACTGCTTTTTCTCCTGCCCGTCCACCACTTCGTGATACAGCAGCTCCACCGGATGGGCCAGATTGCGGGCAATGACCAGACTGCCCAGCGCGCCCAGCACCAGCGTAAACACAATGGCAATGGCGATCACGTTGCGCACATTGTCTGCAAAGGCAAACAGCACCTTGCTGTTCACGGTGCCGATCAGCAGCCAGCGCTCATTGGAAAATGGCGCGTTGCGGCTGTACAGGGTAATGGGCAGGGCCACGGCATAATAGTCTTTATTCCGTAGTGTCAGCCAGCACTCGTCCGCCCGGAGTTCGCAGCTCATCATGCCGGCCGGTGCTTCCGAAGTGATCATATCCTCGCTGGAAGTGACCGCCTTGCTGACGATAAAGGAGGTATCTTCCTCATCAGCAGTGGTGGAGACTAAGAAGTAGGTGCCGGTATTGCCGTCCTGCAGTTCACTGTAAGGGAGCTTTGTCTGCAGGTAGCTGGTAAGCAGCTCCACACCCACCACACCGTAGATCGTGCCGTCCGGCAGGATCAGCGGCTGGGAGTAGGCAATGGCGGTGCGGTTGTCGTTGCCTATCTTATAGGCACTGGTGGTCCAGCGGCCGTAATCCTCGGCGTTCAGCCTTGCGCCGTCCTCCCACGCGGTCTGGAAGGGAGTCTTGGAAAAGCCGTTGCCCTTCAGGCCGTAGTAGCGCAAGGTGGGCTGCCAGCTTTTATCGGTGGTGATGCCCAGCTTTTTGACCACCGCCGAGCTGCCGCGCTCGATCATCAGATCGGCGTTGTCCTCCGAAGGGCGGGCATCCGGGTCCAGATCCCGCAGGTAGATGCCGGGCAGGCCGCAGCCCACATCAAGGTTGTGCAGATTCACGGTGTTCAGTACCACAAAGATGCCACTGACCGGTTTTGCTCGCAGGGTGCTCACCAACTCCGGCGCAATGGCCGTGAGCAGTGCGTCGCTCTTCTCACGGCTCGTGTTCAGTTCGGCCAGATCGAGCTGGCCTTCTTCCTGCATGGCAAGAACGGTATTGTTGATGTGCTCCGACAGATCGGTCAGGTTCTGTGCATCCTGCATCAGGTCCTGCACGTAGCTGACGCGGTTGCGCACCTGCATGTTGAGCATGTCCTTGGCGTTCTGGTTCAGCCTGCCGTCCACATTGGTAATGGCAATGCTGACTGCCAGCAGCACCACCTCCACCAGCATCACCAGCATCATGGCGTTAAAAATGGTGCGGAAGATAGGCCTGCCTGTTTTTTTGCGCTGGGCGGCATCCGTATCCTTCTGTCTGCGCAGCATCGCCATCACCTCTCTTCCTCAGCGTGTTCCGTCGGCTCAGCCCTCGTACTGTTTGAGCTGGCTGCAGATATCCTGATACCATGCCTCAAAGTGATCGTCGGTCAGGAACTCGGCTTCTGCGTCCGCAGCGGCAAGGTCACTCAGGCCGTATTCCAGCACCTTGCGGGCGCTGCTGCCGCAGCTCACGCAGCCAAGGGCCAGCGCCGCGGCGCACAGCCCGGACACGACCGCTTTGAGATATTTTTTCATCGATTTTCTCCCCTGAGGACGCTCACGCAGCAGGACGTTCCGGCTACCATATCACCCGATTATACCTAGTTTATCATACCATCTTTTTCCGGGTGCGTAAACAAAATCCGGCAAAAACCTTCACGATCACAAGAAAGCGGAAGAACTTTCCACCCGTCGGAACAAAAAGCACAGCCGTCAACAGTTCATCCGCCTCGGCCAGCTGGGCCTCGGCAGCGGCATCGTCCAGCATATCCCTGCCCGCGCAGCGCTGCAGGATGACATGGCACACCGGGCGGCGTGTGGCCTCCAGCACCGAGTGACGGAAGCCGTAGCGGGAGACGTTCTTTTTGCCGTACAGCAGGATGAAGCCCATGCTGTTGCGGCTGTCCGCCCGCAGGAAGCCGTGGGTGATGTAGGGCATTGTAAATGGTAAATATAGAAGAAGCACCGCTACGCAGTACAATTTTGCCGCCATCATTGAACGAGCGCAGCCCCCAGCAAGACCTTCAATCTGGCGGGCCTTGTGGGCAGCTACCATTTCAGCGGCGAGTAGGTATAAATTTTTGATACAGTAAGAGGGGCTGCTGCACTTTCGGCTAAAACGATGTGCAGCAGCCCCTTCTTCGTATCGGATACAGACAACAAAAAAAGCGTTCTGAGAGATCTCAGAACGCTTGGTGGTTGCGGGGGCCGGATTTGAACCAACGACCTTCGGGTTATGAGCCCGACGAGCTACCAGACTGCTCCACCCCGCGATATTTACTTTGTGCTCTCAGCGGTTCTCGCTGACTGCTCAAGTATAATACCACAAGGGCGGGCGGATGTCAAGTATTTTTTTGATTTATTTTTTCTTCTTTTTCCAAACCACGAACCCTGCGCAGGCGGCGGCTGCGATCACCACCACCGGCCATGCACCGGCAAGGGCAACGATGACCTGCTGCAGGCCACCCACAAAGTTCTGCCAGCCAGCGGAAAGGGCGCTGACAAAGCGGCTGCCGAAGCCCTCGCTGGGCGGCGAGTAGGTGCTCACCTCGCTCAGGCTCACGTTCACGGTGCACTCTTCCACCTGATCGTTGTACCAGTCCATCTGGCTCTGCCAGCTCTCGATCTGGCTCTGCACATCCGTCAGGCTGGACTCGATCTCAAGCAGGTCGGAGAGGTTGTCGGCCTGCTGCTGCAGCTGCTGCAGGCGGGTTCGCTGGTTCTTGAGATTCTCAAGCCGGGTCTCCACGTCCATGTACTGGGCGGTCACGTCGTCGGCCTGCTGGTTTTTGTAGGTCACGTTGCCTGCTTCGGCCACGGCGGCAAGAAAGTTCTCGTAGTTCTGCTGCGGCACCCGGTAGGTCAGGCTGACACTGCGGCTGTCACCGGCATCCGAGTATTCACTGCTGGATTCCAGATAGCCGCCCGCTTCAACAAGGGCAGCATCCAGCGCAGCGCGAGCTGCGTCGTAGTCCTTGCTTTCCAGGCTGAGGTTCGCGGTGTAGATGATCTTTGCGTGGTCGGTGCTGTGGGCCGCTGCTGCCGCGTCGTCCTCCGAATAAACAGCGGTGCCGTTATCCGCACTGCTTTCCAGCGACAGGGTGTTCAGACTGTAATCGGCTGCCATGGGGCTGTCCACAGCGGCGCGGTCCGCGCCGCCTGCCGCCATCGCCGCCGCAGTGCTGTCCGCAGAATAATAGACCGCCGGGCTGCTGCTCTTTGCGCCAAGGCCGATTTGTCCGGTGGCAAAAGCACCATAGCCTACCACGCACACAGCAAGGCAGGCCGCCAGTGCGCCCACCCGCTTTGCGGGGAAGCGGATCAGTTTCTTCTTCGGCTGCACCGGGGCGGACTGGGCCGGTACCGGTGCGTCGGTTTTCATCATGGGCTGGGCCTTTTCTTCTTCGGTCAACTGGTCGGTCATGGCCAGCAGCTTTGCCTTCAGATCGTCCGGGGCGTAGAGGTCGTCCGTCTCCATCTTGTACTCATACCACCTCATCTTCGATCTCCTCCTTCAGCATCGTATGTAACTGCGCCCGGGCACGCCGCAGCCAGCTCAGCACCGTGTTGGATGGTGCGCCCATCATCCGGCCGATCTCCGCCGCCGTGTACCCCTCGTAGTAATGCAGATAGATGGCGTTGCGGTAGTTTTCCGGCAGGGCGCGCACTGCGTCCAGCACACTGCCGTCCTCAAACGCATCGGGCGCGGGCAGGTTCTCGTCCAGCTCGGTGTCCTTCTGATGGGCTGCGCGGGTCAGGTCCCGGCAGCGGTTGATGGCCACCCGCAGCAGCCACGCCTTGAGGTGCTCCTCACTCTCAAACGTACCATTATAATGCAGGAGCTTCTCGTAGACATCCTGCACCACGTCCTCGGCATCGGCTGTGCATCGGCTGTTGTGTATGGCAGCGCGGTAAACAGCATCGCTGTATTTCTGCACTGCCAGCGTAAATACTTCGTTTCTGGTCAGCTGTCCCATAGTTTCAAGCTCTCCTTTACCGCCTGTACAGGGCTGGTGGAATTCGTGTTCCACGGGGGACATTCACCCTATACACGGCTGAACGCCCCCGAAGATTGCATTGCAGGAAAAATTTATGAAAATCACCTTTTATATACTCTCTGCAGCAGGGCCACCCGTTCTGCAAGGAAGTTCTCGGCCTTCGGATGGTGCAGCCAGCGCTTGTTCTCCGCTGTGCCAGCCAGCTTTCTGCCCAGCGCTGCCGGGTCGGTATCGGCCTGCATCACATCCTGCATGGTCAGCTGCAGCGTCAGCGCCGCAGGAGTGTCCGGCAGCGGCGGCAGCGGGTCCTCCCACACAAAGGGCGGCAGCAGCTGCACCGCCACCGTGGCGCGGGTGCACTCCTCGGTGAGCAGCAGGGCTGCAGGCGTGCCGTCCGGCTGGACGTGCAGGGTGCTGTACAGCAGCTGCAGACTGCCCTCGGCCAGCAGGCGGATATCCCCCTCCCGCCCGGTAGGCGAAAGGCTCAAATATTCCCGCGCCTCGTCCAGATAGATGTGCCGGGCCGGTGCCTGCACGCGGGCATACAGCGCAGGCAGCGCAAAGCGGCCCGCTTTGTCCAGTGCGTGCTGCAAAAGCAGGTAGAACTCGGTCAGTGGGTAGGCCGGGTCCGGCTGCGGCATCCCGAAGTCCGGCCGCGAAACATGTCCTCCCCCCATGGGGAACCTCCTTGATAAATAACGCTGATGCGGTATTCTAAACATAGAAGGGGCGCTGACTGCAAGGGTCAGCTTTCCATCCCGTTTGTCAAAAAGATTGACCGCACAGTTTGGAAGCAGGGCGGTCAATCTTTTTTTGTTATCATCTTACCATATTCTACGACGCATTACAACACGCCCTATTGTAAACCCTGCTGCAACTTCATTGTTGACCGTCTTCCCTCTGCCGCGTTATACTCGGGCACAGATGCCTTGTAAATTTTTAACAGAGGGGAATTCTATTCTATGAAAAACAAAAAACTGACCACCTATCAGATGGCTGTCACTGCGCTGATGGCCGCCGCGCTGTGCGTGCTTGGCCCGCTGAGCGTGCCCATCGGGGCCATCCCCATTTCGCTGTCAAATTTTGTCATCTGCCTGACCGCATGGCTGCTGGGGCCCAAGTTCGGCACCCTGAGCGTGGCGGTGTACCTGCTCATCGGCCTTGTGGGCGTGCCGGTGTTCTCCGGCTACGGCGCGGGCATTGCCAAGCTGGCAGGCCCCACCGGCGGCTATCTGGTGGGCTACCTGCTGCTGGCCTTCATCGGCGGTCTGTTCATCGAAAAGAGCAAGGGCCAGCCGGTGATCTCCAGCATCGGCCTTGTGCTGGGCGATGCCGCCTGCTACGTGCTGGGCACCGCATGGTTCGTGTTCCAGATGCAGTGCGAGCTGGGCTATGCGCTTTCGGTGTGCGTGTACCCGTTCATTGCGCTGGATCTCGCCAAGATCGTGGTGAGCTGCATCGTGGGTGCACTGCTGCGCAAGCGTCTGGTACAGGCTGGCGTGCTGAAGCTGAAGGAAGCCTAACAGGAAAAGCAAAAGGGAGACTGCAAACGCAGCCTCCCTTTTTTATTTGTGATCCGTTATTTTACATAGCCAAGGGTCGCAGCCATCACGGCCTTGATGGTGTGCATCCGGTTCTCGGCTTCGTCGAACACGATGCTCTGTGGGCCTTCAAACACTTCATCGGTCACTTCCATGGCATCGCGGCCAAAGCGCTCGCCCATCTCCTTGCCCACGGTGGTCTTGTGGTCGTGGAAGGCGGGCAGGCAGTGCATGAACACAGCGTGCGGGCCTGCAATGTCCATCAGCTTCTGGTTGATCTGGTAGGCGGCAAGGTCGTTGATGCGCTCAGCCCACACCTCCACCGGCTCACCCATGGACACCCACACATCGGTGTACAGCACGTCGGCACCCTTGGCGGCCTTGGCGGAATCCTCCTCAAAGGTGAGGGTGGCACCGGTCTCGGCAGCGATCTTCTGGCACTCGGCCACGAGGGCAGCGTCCGGCTGGTACTTCTTGGGTGCACAGGCGGTGAAGTTCAGGCCCATCTTAGCGCAGCCCACCATCAGGCTGTTGCCCATGTTGTAGCGGGCATCGCCGAAGTAAACGAAATTGATGCCCTTCAGATGGCCAAAGTGCTCCCGGATGGTGAGGAAGTCAGCCAGGATCTGGGTGGGATGGAACTCGTTGGTCAGGCCGTTCCACACCGGCACACCGGCGTAGTGGGCAAGGTCTTCCACGATCTGCTGGCCATAGCCCCGGTACTCGATGCCGTCGAACATGCGGCCCAGCACACGGGCAGTGTCGGCGATGGACTCCTTCTTGCCGATCTGGCTGCCGGACGGGTCAAGGTAGGTCACTTCCATGCCCAGATCGTGGGCAGCGACCTCGAAGCTGCAACGGGTGCGGGTGGAGGTCTTTTCAAAGATCAGGGCGATGTTCTTGCCTGCCAGCTGGTCATTGTGGCGGATGCCGACCTTCTTTTTTGCCTTCAGGTCTGCGGCAAGGTCCAGCAGTTCTTCGATCTCGGCAGGGGTGTAGTCCAATAGCTTCAAAAAGCTGCGGTTCTTCAGACTCATTGTATATTTCCCTCTCTATGCAAATTTCATTGTATATTTATACTTATATTATATATTATACTGGGATTCTGAAAAAATTGCAATACCCTGTCGGATATGCTATACTGGCTGTGCTGCCCTTCTCCATTCTGGCAACAGAAGGGGGTGGATACCATGGACACCATTCTAACCAATTTTCTGGTGGCTGTCGCAGCACAGGTAGCTGCACACTTCCTGTGCAAGTGGCTTGAGAGTCACCGCAAGGGCAAGTAAGCACAAAAAGAACCCTCTCGGAGCTGCAACTCTGAGAGGGCTCTTTTTTGTGCGTGGATACAATGGAATGTTCTAACCAACTTCCTACCCTTAGTATATGCAATCCCACACAAAAGTCAAGATGCTATGAAAAAAGTTCACAGCTCCAGCTCTGCCTTCCGTCCGGTGGACTGATAGGCAGTCAGCTTCACGCCAGCCTTTTTGAACATGAACCGCGCCGCCACGCTGGAATCGCTGTCGTGGTACTTGTCGCCGTAGTACACCACCTCGGCAATGCCCGACTGGATGATGGCCTTGGTGCACTCGTTGCAGGGGAACAGCGTCACGTACACCCGCGCACCTTTCAGGTTATTGTGAGCGCTGTTGAGGATGGCGTTCAGCTCGGCGTGGCACACGTACATATACTTGGTGTCCAGCGGTGCGCCCTCACGCTCCCAGGGCATCTCGTCGTCGCTGCAGCCAATGGGCATACCGTTGTAGCCCAAGGACAGAATTTTGTTTTCCGAGCTGACGATGCACGCGCCCACCTGACTGTTGGGGTCCTTGGAGCGCATGGCCGTGAGCAGCGCAATGCCCATGAAATATTCATCCCAGTTGATGTAATCCATACGTTTCATTTCGGTATGCTCCTTGTGCCTGTATTCTGCCTTTTATTATAGCGTATCGCTGTGGATTTTACAATAAACTTTGGCACTGCCGTGCAACTTGCACAAAACCTTGCCCCGAAGTTTGGCGCTTGATTCGTCAGAATTTTCAAACGAAATATTTAAAAATCATTTTGAGTGTGGTATTATCTTTGTAAAATATGCCACAAAAGCGGAGAGAATGCTCCGTGCGGCGGAAATGAGGGAAAAACCGATATGAAATACGCAAGCAACAACATCCGCAATATCCTGATTGCCGGTCATGCCGGCAGCGGCAAGACCACGCTCACCGAGGCGCTGGTCTATTTTTCGGGCGCTGCCGAGCGTATGGGCCGTGTTGAGGACGGCACTACTGTTTCGGACTTTGACCCCGAGGAAGCAAAGCGCAAGGCCAGCCTGTCTGCATCGGTCGTCCCCGTGGAGTACGAGGGCATCAAGTACAACCTGATCGATGCACCGGGCCTGTTCGACTTCGAGGCCGGTGAGTACGAGGGCATCCGCGCAGCCGAGAGCGTGCTGGTGGTGGTGTCCGGCCGCAGCGGCGTGACTGTGGGTGCGGAAAAGGCGTTCCAGCTGGCCCGCAAGAATGGCAAGGCTACCATGGTGTTCGTCTCCAAGTGCGATCTGGAGAATGCCAACTACTTCAAGATCCTTGAGGATATGAAGATCAAGTTCGGCTCCACCGTCTGCCCCTGCGTGGTGCCCGCCAAGCTGGACGACGGCACCCCCGTGTACATCAACCTGTTCAGCCAGAAGGCCTTCAAGTACGAGGGTGGCAAGCAGATCCAAGTGGACCTGCCGGACATCGGCCACCGTTTTCAGGGCCTGATCGAGGCCATGAGCGAAGCCATTGCCGAGACCGACGATGAGCTGATGGAAAAGTTCTTCGGCGGCGAAGCCTTCACCACCGAAGAGATTGTGGAAGGCATGCGCAAGGGCGTCAAGGACGGCCTGATCACCCCCGTGTTCTGCGGCAGCGCCGTGAACCAGCAGGCACTGGATATGCTGCTGTTCAACATGCACAAGCTCCTGCCCAGCCCGGAGCACGAAGCCAGCACGCTGGCCGAGGATGCCGCCGGCGAGCCGGTGGAGCTGCACTGCACCGTGGACGAGCCTACCGCCGCCTACGTGTTCAAGACCGTGGCCGACCCGTTCGTGGGCAAGCTGAGCTACCTGCGCGTGGTCAGCGGCAAGGTGACTGCAGGCGAACCCCTCACCAACGCCCGCACCGGCGATGTGGAGAAGATCTCCAAGCCCCTCACCGTCATTGGCAAAAAGCAGGTGGACTCCGACGGCATCATTGCCGGTGACATCGGCGCAGTGGCAAAGCTGGTGAGCGCCAAGACCGGCGACACCCTGTGCGACGCTGAGCGCGTGGTCAAGCTGCCCGCCCCCGTGTTCCCCAAGCCCAGCCTGTTCATGGCCGTCACTGTGGCCAAGAAGGGCGACGAGGGCAAGATCAGCAGCGCGCTGGCCCGCCTGATGGAAGAAGACCCCACCCTGAGCTACGAGAACAATGCCGAGACCCATCAGCAGGTGATCGGCGGTCTGGGCGAGCAGCATCTGGACGTGGTGAAGGCCAAGCTCAAGAACAAGTTCGGCGTGGAGATCGGGCTGGAAGCCCCCCGCATCGCCTACCGCGAATCCATCCGCAAGGCCTGCCAGAAGCAGGGCCGTCATAAGAAGCAGACCGGCGGTCACGGCCAGTTCGGTGATGTTATCATCAACTTCGAGCCCTGCGACAGCGAGCAGGTCGTGTTTGAGGAGAAGGTGTTCGGCGGCAGCGTGCCCAAGAACTTCTTCCCGGCTGTTGAAAAGGGCGTGCGCCTTGCCGCCGAAAAGGGCGTGCTGGCAGGCTACCCCGTGGTGGGCCTGAAAGCCACCCTGCTGGACGGCAGCTACCACCCGGTGGACAGCTCCGAGATGGCCTTTATTATGGCCGCAAAGCTGGCTTACAAGGCCGCTATGCCGGAGGCCGGCCCGGTCATTCTGGAACCCATCCACACCCTGAAGGCTCATGTGCCAAACGACAACACCGGCGATATCATGGGCGATGTGACCAAGCGCCGCGGCCGCGTGCTGGGCATGGAGCCGGACGAGGACGGCCTGCAGACCATCATCGCTGAAGTGCCGCTGGCAGAGCTTGCAAACTTTACCACCTTCATCCGGCAGACCACGCAGGGCCGCGGCTGGTTCACCACCGAGTTTGCCCGCTACGAGGTTCTGCCCGAGATGCTGGTGCCTGCCGTTGTGGAGCAGGCCAAGAAGCTGGGCAATCTGGACGAGAGCGCAGACGATTAAACGGCAAACGTCAACTTCCCCAGTCTGCTGCGCAGACAGCCCCCTCGCCGAGGGAGCTGGCAGAATCGTCAGGTTCTGACTGAAGGAGTTCCCACCGAAATACGACATCACCCCGACCCCCGTTGACACTTTTCCCTCTGTCAGCGGGGGTTTTTGCGGGCAAAAAGCTTGACAATGCGCAGTGATACGGTATAATAAAAATAGAAGGGGCGCTGGTCCTATCATGGTCAGCTCCTTACCCTGCAATCAAGATTGACCGCGTGGCTGGGAACCGTTGGCGGTCAATCTTTTTTGTTATCATCGTCTTTCTTCTGCGAAGTTTTTGCCATGACCTCAACGGTCAGACGAATCACATCCACGATCAGGCCCAGCAGTGTGAGAATGAACGTGAGCAGTGCGAGAGTCTCCAACAGAGTCATCCGACATCCCTCCCTTCGCCTTCAGGGCTCCGGGCGGTTTCCTTCAAAAAAGTTCCCTCCCGGACCCCCTGCTTCGTTCCATGTACAGGAAGAATCAGCGATTCGGGCAAGAGAGCATGACCACCGGTCGATACGATCAGCGCCTTATTTTTAGTATAGCATATTTCTCGACCCAATACAACAAAAAGCCCCCGGTACTGCGAATACCGGGGGCTTTTTGTTTAGTGCTTGGGGAATGCCCTATTCCAGGTTTCGATCACGTTGAACTTCGGTGTCCAGCCTTCGGGCTTGAAGGTGTCTGCGCTCTTGGCCTCCATGATGCCCTGCTCCGCTTTCCCTCTGTCGGCGGGGATTTTTGTTGTTATTTTTCTCAGATCCTCTAAAATCTCTGCCATTTTTAGGCATCCTTCCAATCTTGTCTAAAATCCTTGATTTCTGTTGGGGGGGTAGAATAAAGATTGGTGAATCTTTTTTGTCCACGATCCGCGCAGACAAGATCCACCCGCAAAAGTCGTATCAAGGAGGAATTTATATGAAAACGCGACTTATCAGCCTGCTGCTGGCATTCAGCATGGCACTGACATTTCTGCCTGTCGGGGCAGTCTCTGCATTTGCGGCGGAGACGGGCAGTAATGAGCTCGACCTCACCCCTAACACTGGGGTCACAATCACAGAGACTGCCACCTATGATCTGCTGCCCAGCAAAAATGCACAGGGGCATCTTGTGATTGACGCCCCTGGAAGCACTGTGACGCTCAATCTCAAAGGCAGCATTACGATCCAGTCACTCTCTACTTATTTTATTCAGGTAAAGCAAGGCACGCTTGTTTTTAACGGAGGGGACTACAAAATCGATTTCAACTCGACAGCCAAAGGCTTGATCCAGATTCAATCAGGTGCCACGGCGATTATTGAATCTGGAAATTTTGAAGGCAATGAGGAAATCATCAATAATGCCGGCAATGCAGTATTGAATGGAAGCGGTCACTATTGCACATCAAACACTACCGCGAATACCTATGTTGTTTACACCTCTGGCGGTTCCACTTTGACAATTAACGACGGTTATTTTTATTCTGAGGCAAACCATGTGATTTATGGGGCAAACCATAATAAAATCGTAATCAATGATGGAACATTCATCACTGAGGCTTGGAACAAATCCACGCTCAACTTATACGGTTCCGGTGAAGCAGAAATTCATGGCGGAACGTTCAAAAGCATGTCAAGCGGTCGAGTTCTTGGCACATGCGGTGTTGTGACCATTGAAGAGCAGAATGGCAAAAGCATTCTGTTCGAGGGAGAGGGTACGCAGACGCTTGTTGCAATTATAGCACGTAAAGGTACAACATTGAATTTTAAGAGCGGGACTGTGAAATCCCCCAAGTCAGCCGCAATCGGAGGTGAAGGCGGCGAAACAATCAATATTACCGGCGGGACGATTCGTGACAGCCTGTACGGTGTAATTGTGCGCTATAACCCCACAGCAGTTAATGTCGGAGGAAACGTTGTTTTTGAAAATAACGTAAATGATATTTATCTGAACAAAAAAGATCACGGCATAGATCAGCGGGTCACGATCACGGACGACTATAAGGGAACGGCATCGGTTGGTTTTGCTGAACCCGATGAGAATCTTCCCGTTACTACGCTCACCAACGGTGAAAGCTATCAGAAAGATCTGAAGTTAACAAGTGTAGACCCCAACTATATTATTGGTTATAAACAAAATGAGGATGGAAGCGAGTACCGCTACCTTGAAAAGCGCACCGGCTACTTCGTGAATGTCGTATCCGGCACAGCATCCATCGACGGCGGCGTTACTGCACTGCCCTCTACAACACAGATCCAAGACGGACGGCAGGTTAATCTGTCTGCTGCCCCGGCTCAGGACGGCTTGGAGTTTGAACAGTGGGCGGTCTCCCCTGCCAGTGCTCTGCCTGCTCTGACCAGCACAGGCTTTGATCTGACTGCAAGCGAAACATCTTTCCGCATGCCCGCTCAGGACATCACACTGACTGCACAGTACCGCCCCAGCGCTCCCGCGATCGACGACGCCTCTGCCGACGCCTCTGTTGATCCTGCCATCAGCACTGCGGTAACGATCATTGGCGGTGCACTGCTGGTGGGCGGGCTGCATCAGCTGGGCACCGAGCTGTGGCTGATCCATCATCTGCCCAAGGGTACCGCCATCCCGGAAACTCGCATCGAACTGGCCGAAGTGCTCTGGAAGGATGCCGGACAGCCTGCTCCTGCTGCCGAAGCCGCTTATACCGATATCGACACCGACGACACCGATGCGCAGCAGGCTGCACAGTGGGCAATTGAAAACGAGCTGATGACGCTGCGCAGCAGTGAGCATCCGGACAAATTCGACCCCCATGTGCCGGTCTCCACCGTAAAAGCCATTCGCGCGTGGAAAAAGGCACAGCAGATGAAACCGTCTACCAAGTAACACCCAATGGAATCAAAACAGCCCGTTCTCCTTTTTTGAAGAGCGGGCTGTTCCGTTATTTGCTCCAGCCGACACATTTTTCTGCCCTACCGCCGCCTTTTTTGTTGACAAAGCAGCCGCCTGCTATTATAATAATGTAGTCAAAATGGCATTCTTGTGCGGCTTTGCGGCTGTGCAAAACAAATAGACAAGGAGAGATTCTCAAATGGCACAAGAGATCAAGATGTCCGCTGCCGGTCTGAAGGCAATGCAGGAGGAACTGGAATACCTCAAAACGGTGCGCCGCAAGGAGCTGGCCGAAGAGATCAAGGAAGCACGCAGCCACGGCGACCTTTCCGAGAACAGCGAGTACGACGAGGCCAAGAATACGCAGGGTCTGGTGGAGAACCGCATCACCGAACTGGAGCAGATGATCAAGAACGCCGTCATCATTGATGAGAGCGAGCTGAGCGTGGACAATGTCTCTGTGGGCACCCACGTCACCATCCTCATGACCGGCGAGGACGAGAACGAGGAATACGACATTGTGGGCCGCACCGAAGCCGACCCCCTGAACGGCAAGATCAGCGACGAAAGCCCCGTGGGCCACGCTCTGCTGGGCAAGGCTGTGGGCGACAAGGCCGAAGTGCTGCTGCCCACCGGCCACACCGTGGAGTACACCGTGCTGAACATTACCCACGCTGCAGGCTGAGCAGGCCAAACGAATAGGAGAAACCATGGAAGAACAAAAGAAGAACCCGGCGCAGGGCCTGTCCGAGAGCGAGCAGGTGCAGGTGCGCCGCCAGAAGCTGGCCGACCTGCAGGCTGCAGGCCACGACCCTTTCACCCTGACCAAGTACCCGCAGGATGCCTACTCTGCCGATCTGAAGGCCGAGTTTGCCGACCTGCCCAACGAGACCGACAGCGGCAAGACCGTGGCGCTGGCTGGCCGTATGATGTCCAAGCGCGTAATGGGCAAGGCAAGCTTTGCCCACCTGCGGGACGATAAGGGCGACATTCAGCTGTACGTCCGCCGCGATGAGCTGGGCGAAGAGCCTTACGCCGCCTTCAAGAAGCTGGACGTGGGCGATATCATCGGCGTGAAGGGCGAGGTGTTCCGCACCAAGACCGGCGAACTGAGCGTACGCGCCACCGAGCTGACCCTGCTGGCCAAGAGCCTGCGTCCCCTGCCCGAGAAGTTCCACGGCCTGACCGACACCGAGATGCGTTACCGTCAGCGCTACGTGGACCTGATTGCAAACCCCGAGGTGAAGGACACCTTCGTGAAGCGCAGCCAGATCCTGAAGGAGATCCGCTCCTATCTGGACGAGAAGGGCTTTCTGGAGGTGGACACCCCCATCCTGACCCCCTTCGAGATTGGTGCCTCTGCCCGCCCCTTCTACACCCATCACAACAGCCTGAACATGGACATGGTGCTGCGCATCGAGACCGAGCTGTACCTCAAGCGCCTGATCGTGGGCGGCATGGACCGCGTGTATGAGGTTGGCCGCATCTTCCGCAACGAGGGCATGGACCCCAAGCACAACCCGGAGTTCACCAGCATCGAGCTGTATCAGGCCTTCACCGACTTCCACGGCATGATGGATCTGGTGGAGGAGCTGTACAAGCGCCTTGCCCAGAAGATCTGCGGCAGCATGGTCATCCCCTATCAGGGCAAGCAGATCGACATGGGCCACTGGGAGCGCCTGACCATGGTGGAAGCGGTCAAGAAGTATTCCGGCGTGGACTTCAACGACTGGAAGTCCGACGAGGATGCCATCGCCGCCGCCAAGGAGCACCACGTGGAGCTGCCCGAGGTGCCCACCAAGGGTTCCATTCTGGCCGAGTTCTTTGATGCCTTCGTGGAGGACAAGCTCATCCAGCCCACCTTCATCTACGACTACCCCGTAGAGATCAGCCCGCTGGCAAAGCGCAAGCCGGACGATCCCGCCTTCACCGAGCGCTTTGAGTATTTCATCGACTGCACCGAGTACGGCAACGCCTTCAGCGAGCTGAACGACCCCATCGACCAGAAGGGCCGCTTTGAGCGTCAGGTGGCCGAGCGCAAGGCCATCGAGCCCGACTGCAAGGCACAGGTGGACTACGACTACGTGAACGCACTGGAGTACGGCCTGCCCCCCACGGGCGGTCTGGGCTTCGGCGTGGACCGTCTGGTGATGCTGCTCACCGACAGCGCCTCCATCCGCGATGTGCTGCTGTTCCCCACGATGAAGCCGATTGAGCAGTAAATTCCGCGTTTGCGCAGCAATGAAAGCCCCAGTGGGGCTTTTAAGCGGCCGAGCGGTCTTGCGCCAGCAAGATGGAGGGGCCTTGCCCCGACAAGTTCGCGTTTAGCGCAAAGTTGGAGCATATGGTGGATGGGCGTAGACCTGTAAAGAGCTAATATAACAAACACAGCCCCGCTTTGGCGAAGGAGAAGCCAAAGCGGGGCTGTATTCAATGAAGGAGAAATGAAAGGAATATCAGGTTACAGATTCAACTCAAACTGTTCCACCGTAACAGTTGCTTTGCCATCGGCGGCAAAGGTGATGCCATCGGCAGACTGGGGGGTGTAGATCCATGCGGTCATGGTCTGCTCACCGTCGTTGGCGAAAACTTCGATGCTGTTTTTATCCAGCAGGATGCGGAGCTTCAGGGCACCGTTCTGGCTGCGCACCTTGCAGCTGCGGCGGTGAACAATGTCGGCACGGGAACCGGCATAGCTGCGATCCAGCGTCAGCTCGGAGGTGTAGGGGTCGTAGGTCAGGCTGGTGTGATGGTCTGCATCAGCAGCCAGCTTCAGGGTAAAGGAGCGGTACTCGCCGGGCTGCACCGTAACGGTCAAATCCGCCACACGGCCCTTGATGCCTTCCAGAGAAGTTTCGCTTTGCACCGTCACATTTTCGTGCAGGGTGCGCTTGCCGTGGACGGCGTCCAGCTCCCGCACCGGGGTCTGAAGAATGCGTCCGGCCTTGATATGCAGTTCCCGGGGGCAGATGGTCTGCCCGAACCACTTGCAGCCCTGGGGCTTATCCTCGGTGTCCGACCAGGTCTGCAGCCATGCGGTCATGATCCGACGGCCATCCGGGGCAAGGGTGGTCTGAGTGGCGTAGAAGTCGATGCCGCCGTCCATCAGCTGCACGTTTTCCTTGGTGAAGGTGTGGGTGGCTTGGTCGTAACTGCCGATGAAGGCAATCACGTTGTGACCGTTGTGGAACTCGCCCTTGGGCAGCATCTCCATGGGGCCGAGCATCAAGACCTGCTTGCCGTCCAGCGGGAAGAAGTCCGGGCACTCCCACATTTTGCCGTACTGATTGTTGCAGCGTTCCAGCACCGTGACAAAGTGCCAGTCGAAGCCGTCCTTGCTCTGGAACAGTGCTGCTGCGCCGCTACCGTCCTCGGCCCGGCAGACGGTGACGGCGGAGTAGGTGCCGTCGGCCTCACGCCAGATCTTGGGGTCCCGGAAGTCGAACTTGCTGAAGCCCTCCGGCAGGTCTTTCTGGGTCAGCACCGGGTTGCAGGCAGGCTTTTCGTAGTTGAGACCGTCACCAATGGCAATGCTCTGGGTCTGGATGTCCCGCATCTCCCCATTGGGCTGCTTTTCTGCCACCACGCTGGTGTACATCAGCAGCTGCTTGCCGTCATCCATCTCGGTAGCAGAACCGGAGAAGCAACCGGGGCCGTTGTCTGCCGGGGAATCCGGTGCAAGCGCACAGGGCAGATACTCCCAGTGCAGCAGGTCGGTGCTGACCGCGTGACCCCAGTGCATGGGCGCCCACCGCACATCGTAGGGGTTATACTGATAGAACTGGTGATACTTCCCTTTATAATAAGAGAAGCCGTTGGGGTCGTTCAGCCAGCCCACATAGGGAGTCATGTGGTAAGCAGGGCGTTCCGCCGGGGAAATGGCAGCGCCGTGCTCGGCCTCGTAGGCACGGGCTTTTTGTAAAGTCAAATCGTTCATGGAATCCTCCAAAGGAAAGAATTCTTATGCGTAGTAAGCATCCAGATATTTCTGCATAATACCCAGATAGTCGGACAGGCCGTAGTCTTCCAGCTTGCTCAGATATTCGTTCCACTCTGCATCCTTCGTGCCGTTCATGATCCAGTTGGCCTTCTGCGTATTCATGTAGGTCTGCAGATCTGCCTGCAGGTTAGAGACCTGCTCGGTGTCCTCGCTGCTCATAAAGACATTGGGATAGACATAATCGTTGTTCATATCCGGGGTGTAGATCTCCTTGATCCAGTCCAGACGATACTGTGCATCGTCCGGGCAGGTAACGTATACACCATAGTAATCATCCAGAACCGCTAGAGGTCCACTGACACACTGCGCTTCACGGACTTCCACGGGAGAAGCATCGCCCAGAGGAGCGTGCTTCAGCATGGGCTCGCCCTTATCGTTGGTGGACAGTTCAAAGATGTTAAAGCCTTCCGCATCGCCGTAAGTACCCCAGTTGTTCTGCGGAGACTGGAGGGGTGCGTACATCTGATCCAGCCATGCGCAAACCAGTGCAGGATTCGTCGCCTTTGCGGTGACAACGCATCTGCCGCGGGCAAAGCCGCTGGTGAAAGAGCCGTTCTGCGGAGTGATATTTCGGGTATCGGCGGTCAGAGCAGGCAGCGGCTCCCAGTCGGTCAGGTTGTCAATGTTGGCAACATCCCAGCTGAAGCAGACACCATAGCGGCCAGCCTTGCCCTTGGAAACATAGGTGGACCACTCCTGCGTGAAGCACTCCGGGTCGATGAGCTTCTCGGCATACAGCTTGTGCAGCCAGTCCAGACCATCACGGTAGCCCTGCTGGGTGGCGGCACAGATAACTTTCCGGTCATTGGTAACGGCAATATGGCGGTCCTTGTCAGCATCGCCGTAGCCTTCGCCAAAGCCATTGATGAGGATGCTGGGGTCCTGATCGCCGTTGTTGACGATGCAGGACATGGGGATGATGTCGCCGTCAATGCCATACTCTGCCTTGATAGAAGCGGCGTTATCACGGAATGCAATCAGCACCTGCTCAAACTCGTCCACTGTGGTGGGCATCGACAGACCGAGGAAGTTCAGCCACTTGGTATTGATGAAGCTCATATTGCCAATGGTCTGGATGGCGGTCTTTTCTGAGCCGAGCTGCTCGATCCAGGGCAGTGCCCAGATGTGGCCATCGCTGTCGGTGCACATGGTGCGGTACTCCGGGTACTGCTCAAAGACCTTCTGGAGATAAGGCATATTGTTGTCAATGTAGTCTTCCAGATTAAGGATGACACCCTGATCTGCGTAGCGCAGCAGATTGCTGTCGGTAAAATCAGCAGTAAAAACAAAATCCGTCAGGGTGTTGGGGTTGGACATATTCAGGGTGATCTTATCGCTCCACTGGTCGGACTGGATGGCGGTCCAGTCGATGTGCACATTGGTCTGCTCTTCCAGACGCTTGAAGATGGTGCGGTTGTTCGGTTCGGGTTCGCTGCCCACAGGGAAGCTGGTCATACCGGTAAAGGTGACCTTTTCGGACAGCGGAAATGTAACGGCACCGGTCACGTCCACAGCTGCGGCAGCAGAATCGCCGCTGCCGGTGGATTTGCCGCCACAGGCAGACAGAGCAGCGGCAGAGCCCGCCAGAGCGCAGACCTTGAGGAAGTTGCGGCGAGAGATCAGCTTTTTCATGGTATTTTCTCCTTTTTCGTGTTTCTTTTTTCGTGTAACAGATGAGCGTACCTGCTTATAAAATTCTGGAATATCCTCAGCCCTTAATGGAACCAGCCATGATGCCGGCATCAAAATACTTCTGGAAGAAGGGATACATCACCAGCAGCGGCAGACTGGAAATAATAATGGTTGCATATTTGAGCAGCTCTGCCATCTTGGCACGTTCGGCAGTGCTCTGGATATCTGCGATCATGCCGGATTCCGGCTGGCTCTGGATCAGGATGGAACGCAGCACCAGCTGCAGCGGCTGCTTCGATGCGCTGTTCAGGTAGATCATGGCGTCAAAGTAGCTGTTCCACATGGCCACGAACTGCCACAGGGCCAGAACTGCCACCACCGGCATACAGACGGGCAGCAGGATCTTGAAGAAGTAAAGCATCTCGCTGGCTCCATCCACATCCGCAGCTTCGCGCAGCTCACGCGGGACGCCTTGATAATAGGTACGGGCAATGATCATGTTCCACACGCTGAATGCTCCCGGCAGAATGACCGCCCACATGGAATCCAGCAGACCCAGATTGTTGATGAGCAGGTAGGTGGGGATCAGACCGCCGCTGAAAAACATCGTGATCACAAACAAGGTGTTGAAGATCTTTTTGCCTTTGAAGTCCGGCAGCGACATGGGATAAGCGGCAAGCATCGTCACAGCTACCGAGATGATGGTGAAGATGATCGAGTAAAGTACTGCGTTCCTGAAGCCGACCCAGATCTGCTTGTCCGAAACGACACGCTGGTAAGCATCCAGACTCCACTTGCTGAAATCAAAGGAGATGCCCTTGTTTTGCAGCGTGACCGGGTCCATAAAGGACGCGATGACGATGTAGATCATCGGAACGATGATCGCCAGCAGGAACAAGCCCAGAAGTGCGTAGCCGCAGTACAGGATGATCTTATCTTGTTTGGTGTAGAGGGCCATTTTTGATTTTTTCTGTTTTGCCATGGTAAACCCCTCCTTACAAGCCCTTGCCATCGTTCATTTTGGCAACGATCTTGTTCACTGCGATCAGCAGGATGACGTTGACAATGGTGTTGAACAGACCGACTGCCGTGGAAAAGCTGTAATCGCCGTCCAACAGGCCCTTTTTATAAACGTACGTTGCAATGATCTCGGCAGTGTTCAGGTTCAGGTCAGTTTGCAGGGCATAGGCTTTTTCAAAACCGATGCTCATGATGTTGCCTGCCTGCAGGATGAACTGAATCACGACCATATCCTTAATGGCGGGCCACTCCACCGTCATGATCTGCTGGATCAGGTTTGCGCCGTCGATCATCGCAGCTTCCTTCAGATCTTTGCTGGCGTTAGAAAGGGATGCGGTGTACATGATGGATGCCCAGCCGGCACCCTGCCAGATGCCGCTGATAATGTAGATGGGGCGGAATGCTTCCGGCAGCGTCATGAAGTTGATGCTGGTGTGAAGCAGGCCGTTCACCGGACCGGTGACACTCAGCAGCACTCGGACGATACCGCACAGCACGATGACCGAGATGAAGTTGGGCATATACAGCACCAGCTGCACCTTCTGCTTGATCTTCTTGCTCTCGATACGGTTGAGCAGGAATGCCAGCAGGATGGGGATCGGGAAGCCCCACAGCAGACCGTAGACGCTCAGCTTCAGGGTGTTGATCAGATAACGCTGGAAGTCCGGCGAGGACATGAAGCGGGTAAAGTTTTTGAAGCCTACCCACTCGCTGCCCCAGATGCCCTTGAAGGGATTGTACTTCTGGAACGCGATCAGCACACCGCCCATGGGAGCGTACTTGAACACCAGCGTCAGCGCCACGGCAGGCAGCAGGAACAACAGGTAAAGCTGCCAATGCCGTTTGATGTAGACCCATGTGTTGTGCAGCTTGCGTTCTGCTGTCAGCACAGCCGTTTCCGGCGAGGCCGTCTTTGCTTTCATGAATCATTCTCCTCCTTTTTGATTTGCTTGCCGTTTGATTCGCACTTTACATTTGCACCTTTGAATTTTACGTTTTTCATTTCGATTGTGCAAATGTAAAACTCTGTAATTCATTTATACCACTCACGCAAGCGAATGTCAACGATAATTCATGGTATACATCAAAAATTATTGTGGATTTGTACAGATGCACAAATCCAAAAGTGCGCAAATATGCAAAATGATGATTTGCATTTTTGCATTTGACTAATTTGTGCATTTGCACTATACTGGAGTCGCAAAGAATAAGATCCGTCACCAGACTTTATTTATAAAAGGAAGAGGATGACTTATGGCAACCAAAGTCACCATTCAGGATATTGCAAACGAACTGCAGCTTTCCCGCAACACAGTTTCAAAGGCCATCAACAATACCGGTGTGCTGGCAGATGCCACACGGGAGAAGATCCTGCGCAAAGCCGCCGAAATGGGCTATAAGCAGTTTGCCTATCTGCCGCTGTTTCAGGAAGACACTGCAAAAGCAGCAGAGCATTCCATTCTGCCGAGTGACAAACGGGAGATTGCCATGCTGACGACCCAGTTTCTGAGCAGCTCTCACTTTTCCTCCATGATGCTGGATCGTTTCCAGTCGGAAATCGAGCATCTGCATAGCTGTACGACCATTCATCGCATTTCTCCCATAGAGCTGAAAGAGAAAAAGCTTCCATCTTCTCTCAACATCCAGCGCACAGCCGGCATCATCTGCATTGAAGTATTCGACTATGACTACGCACAGATGCTGTGCGATCTGGATGTTCCGCTGCTGTTTGTAGACACCCCTGTGATGGATATGCGTCCTCCCCTTAAAGCCGACCGCCTTTATATGGAAAACCGCATTGAGGTCCAGAATGCGGTGGCCCACATGGTCCAGCGCGGCAAAAAACGCATCAGCTTTGCGGGGGATAAAAACCACTGTCAGTCCTTCTTTGAGCGTTATATGGCTTATAAGGATGCAGTGGAGTACTTTGGTCTGACAGAAGGCCTGAGCACCTGTGCGATGCCATCTGGACAGCAGAACTATCCGGTATCCCTGTACGAAACCATACGTCGGTTCAAAACGATGCCGGATGCCTTTGTCTGCGCCAATGACTTTGTTGCCATGGATCTGGTCAAGGCATTGAATGAACTGGGGTATTCGGTTCCCGATGATATCTGGGTCTGCGGCTTCGATGACAGCCAGGAGGCTTCTTACTTTGCCCCCCATCTGACTTCGATCCATATCCATGGACAGATCATGGGCTATACCGCTGCCAATCTGCTTATGACCCGCATCGAAGAGCCATCGCTGAACTATCGCACCGTCTATACGGAAACCAACCTGATCCTGCGCGAATCCACAGGAGATTGAGCGAAAGGAGAACCCCCATGCGTGACCTGTGCAATACGGACAAGCCGCTGTTTGCTGTGCTGACGAAATTGACTTACAGTGCTTACCTGAACATCTTATGGCTCGTGTGCAGCCTGCCCATCGTTACCATAGGAGCTTCTACGACCGCATTGTTCTACGTCACGCTCAAAATGGCGGAAGATCGGGACGATGGTCTGACCCGGATGTTTTTTAAGGCGTTCCGGGAAAATTTTAAGCCTGCCACAAAACTCTGGCTTATCCTGCTGGCAGTCGGCAGTTTCCTGGCTGCGGATGGCTTTGTGCTGCGCCGAATGTGGAGCGAAAACATTTTCTGGACGCTGCTCACTGCAGTGCTTATTGGTGCGGCAATTCTGTACGGCATCGTTCTGCTGTATGCCTTTCCTCTGCTGGCACGGTTTGAAAACACCACCTTCGGCATCCTGAAAACAGCGTTTCTCGTGGGTGTCCGGTATCTGTTTTGCACCCTGCTGATGGCGGCGATCTATGGCATCATGGGGTACGTCATAGTGTTTGTGTTCACGCCTGCATTCCTGCTGGGCATGGGTTTCTGCGCCATGCTCTGCTCCTTTCTGATGCTTCGGATCCTCTATCTGATCGGTGGAGACCCTGATGCAGTACACGAGGAATACGACCATGACGAAAACTGACCGGGATACGCTCCGCTCCCTCCATGGGCGCAAAAAGTGGGAGCACATCTGGGCATATTACAAGCTGCCCATTGCGATCGTGCTCATCGTCGTCTATATCCTCGGGTATGCAGCCTACCGCCATGTGACGAAAAAAGAGGATGTGCTTTACCTTGGTCTGGTAAATATCACTGCCGGGTCTGATCTGACGGAACAGCTTACCACCGGCTTTGCCGAGGCGCAGGGTCTGACCAAAAAGCAACAGGTCGATCTGCTGTCCGGCTTGCTGCTCAGCGAAAGCGACCGCGCAGAGGAGCAGTATGTATATGCTTCGGAGATGAAGCTGCTGGGTGCAGTCAGTGCCCAGCGGTTAGATGTTGTTCTGATGGACGAATATGCACGGGATCGACTGTTGGCAGAGGATTATTTTCTCGATCTGCGGACACTGGATGCGTCTTTCCATGCACTGTCGGGTCTGAACGCCGGTGGGACTGTGCTGGATATTTCGGACACGCCGTTTGTCAGGCAGGCAGGTTTTTCTGGCAAGGTCTATCTTGGGGTAGTGCAGAATGCACCGCACCCGGAGCGTGCAGCCGCTTACATTCATTATCTGTTCCAGCGGTGACCGTTGGGTTTTAGCTTATAGGATAAAAATAAGGAGAAAACGCATGGACATTTTAACGATTGGTGAAGTTTTGATCGACCTGACCCAGACCGGCAAGGATGCGCGCGGCATTCCTCAGTTTGCTGCAAACCCCGGCGGTGCACCGGCCAATCTGGCGGTGGCTGCTTCCAGACTGGGCGCACAGACCGCCTTTATCGGCAAGGTGGGTGCGGATGCCTTTGGCCGCTACCTGAAAGAGGTTCTGGCAGAAAACAAGGTGGATGTTTCCGGCATGGCGGTGGATGCAGACCACCCCACCACCATGGCGGTGGTCTCGGTGGATGCCGCCGGTGAGCGGGATTTCAGCTTCTACCGCAGCGCTAACGCTGACGTGATGCTGTGCAAAGAGGACATTTCGGACGAGGCTTTGAAAGCTGCCAAAATCGTCCACTTCGGCTCTGTCAGCCTGACCGCTGACCCCTCCCGCACTGCCACGCTGGATGCTGCTGCCCGTGCCAAAAAGCTGGGTGCTACCATCACCTACGACCCCAACTACCGTGCAAACCTCTGGAAGAACAAAGAGGATGCCATTGCCCAGATGAAAGCTCCCCTGCCGCTGGTGGATATTCTGAAAGTGTCCGATGAAGAGCTGCCCCTGCTCACCGGCACCACTGACTGCGAAAGCGGCACGGCACAACTGGCACAGAACGGCATCCGGCTGATTTTCGTCACCTTGGGTGCAAACGGCGTATTCTACCGCTTTGGGGACAAGACCGGCCATGTGGCAGGCGTTCCCTGCAAGGTAGGCGACACCAACGGCGCAGGCGATACCTTCTTTGGGGCTGCCCTGTCCAAGCTCTGCAAGGAGGAGCTGGACACCCTGACGGTGGACAAGCTGGAAGGCATTCTGGCCTTTGCCAACAAAGCGGCCAGCATCACCACCAGCCGCCATGGTGCTATCCCCGCCATGCCCACCCTTGCAGAAGTGGAGGGCTGAACTATGGCAGCAAAACAGGAATTTGCGTCCCGGTTTGCCAAGCACAAGGACGAGCTGGAATGGCTGTTCATGGAACTGTACCACAACCGGGAAGGGCTGGAAGTTCTGGAGCGGGAGATGGCAGAAGCCTACAACGCCCGCAGCGCCGAACTGAAAGCACTGGACAAGGCACGCTCTGCCGACCCGGAGTGGTACAAGCGGGGCAATATGTTCGGCATGACCATGTACACCGACCTCTTTGCCGGAAACCTGAAAGAACTGGCAAAGAAGCTGCCCTACCTCAAGGAGCAGAAGCTGACTTATCTGCACCTGATGCCCCTGCTGCAGATGCCCCACCCCCACAATGACGGCGGCTATGCGGTGGAGGATTTTGACACCGTAGACCCGGCACTTGGCACCAACAAGGATCTGGAAAACCTGACCCGGGAGCTGCGGAAAGCCGGCATCAGCCTGTGTCTGGATTTTGTCATGAACCACACCGCCAGCACCCACCGCTGGGCCATGGCGGCAAAGGCGGGCGACCCGTGGTTTCAGGCCTATTACCACCTCTATGACGACCGCACCATCCCTGACCAGTACGAGCAGACCGTGCCGCAGGTGTTCCCCAACACCGCACCCGGCAACTTTACATGGTGTGAGGAAATGCACAAGTGGGTGCTGACCACCTTCCACGACTACCAGTGGGATCTGAACTACGCAAACCCGGCGGTGTTCGTAGACATGACCAAGAGCATCCTGCACCTGGCAAATCTGGGCGTAGAGGTGTTCCGCATTGATGCAGTGCCTTATATCTGGAAGCAGCTGGGCACTACCTGCCGCAATCTGCCGCAGGTGCACACCATCGTGCGGATGCTCCGCATGGTGCTGGAGTGCGTCTGCCCGGCGGTCATCCTCAAGGGCGAGGTGGTCATGGCTCCCAAGGAGCTGGCCGCCTATTTCGGCACCCCGGAAAAACCGGAATGCCACATGCTCTACAACGTGTCCACCATGGTCAACCTGTGGGGTGCCCTTGCCAGCCGGGATACCCGGCTGCTGAAGGCGCAGCTGGATGCCCTCCATGCCCTGCCGGACAACTGCTGGTTCGTGAACTATCTGCGCTGCCACGATGATATCGGCTGGGGTCTGGATGAGGCGGTGGAGAAACGGCTTGGCATTGACCCGCAAAAGCACAAGGAATATCTGTACCACTTCTACGAGGGCAATTTCCCCGGCAGCTGGGCAAAGGGTGAGCTGTACAACTACGACCCTGCCACCGGCGATGCCCGGAGCTGCGGCACCACCGCAAGCCTGTGCGGTGTGGAGCAGGCACTGGAAAAGGACGATAAAACCGCACTGGACTACGCCGTAAAGCGTGACCTGCTGCTGCACACTGCTATGGCGTTTTTGCAGGGTTTCCCCATGCTGAACTGCGGCGATGAGATTGCACAGCTCAACGGCTGGGACTACAAAAACGACCCCGACCGTGTGGAGGACAGCCGCAATCTGCACCGCAGCAAATTCAACTGGGAGGACGCAAAGCAGCGCACCCGGAAGGGCACGCTGCAAAACAAGTTGTGGCAGGGCATGGAGCAGCTGCGCCAGATGCGTGCAGACCCCTGCTTTGCCCCGGATGCGTGGGTGACCACATGGGACAGCCACAACCCCGGTGTGCTGGCGCTGGTACGCAAGCGCGGCGAGGAAACGCTGGTGGGGCTGTTCAACTTTACCGAGTACCCGGCAGGGGCCAGTCTGGACGCTCTGGGCGGCGAGTATCACACCCCGGAGGGCACTTCCGTCTGGCTGGCGGATGTGGAACTGGAGCCGTATCAGGCACTGCTGGTAAAAACAAATAAGTAAAGCGGAATACTCTGGTAGCTTTCTCTTGGTTGGAAAGTTGCCGGAGTATTTTTGTTTCGCGCAAACTGCAAGGTCACTGGATCATTGAAATGTCGGAGATGATTGCCACCGCCAATGCCACGCGTGCCTGCGCAAAAAATCCCCCCGATACCGGGTATCCGGTATCGGGGGGATCTGTCATTCTGAGGCTTTACGGAGAAAGCGCTCAGAGGTTACTTTTTGGGGAACGCCTTGTTCCAGATCTCAATGGTCTTGAACTTGGGCATCCAGCCGTCCGATTCAAACTTGCCTTCCCGTGCATCCAGCAGACCCTGCTCCACGCACCACTGAGCGGCCTTGGCCTGCTCGGCGTCGGTGATGTCTGCAAAGGCGGGCTGTGCGGCGGGTTCGGGCTTGCCCTTCTCAGTCCAGATGAGCAGTGCCAGCTGGCCGCGGTTTGCCGGGATGGCTGCGCCCTCGGGCAGGAGGTTGTGCAGGATCACGCGGGTGGCGATCTCGTAGCCGCCCCAGATGGCTGCACCGCCCACGGCCACGGCGGCAATGGTGCCACCTGTGGTATCCATGGGTGCAGGTTCTACGCCGAAGTCTTCATCAATAGGTTCGTCCGGGTCAGGCTTGGCCACCGGGCTTGCCGACCAGTGGGCGATCAGTTTGACCGGGTAAACGGGCATCTTAAACGTCGTGGTCGCGCTCTTGGCATTGTCCAGCTTGAGCTGCAGATTTTCCGGAATGCCACCGGGGAATTTCTCGTAGAAGCTATCGGGGTACTTGATCTCCCATTCCACGAACTCCATGCCGGGGTATTTCTCGGCATCATATGGGGTAGCTGTGATCTTCACCTCGGTGCCGATCTCTGCGGGGATATCGCTGCCCTCGCCCAGAGTGGACTTTGCCGTGCCGCCCTCAACAGTAACGGTACTCCTCAGCACGGAAGCGGGGATGCTGTAAACGGCGGTCAGCTTCACGCCGTCCTGCGGCATGGTAAAGACGATCTTTTCCGTGCCCTTTTCCGTTTCGGAGCCCAGACTGCCCTCAATTATGCCAATATTCTTGCTGGAATCTTTTTCCACCTTCCAGTGATGGAACGACTCATTCTCCTTGGCAGGCTCATTGGCTTCGATCGTGACGGTCTGGCCCGGCTGTACGAACACCGTGCCCGTCTGGCTTTCGCCCTTTCCGACGCGGATCGTACCGCCCTTCACTGTGACCTGCATATCTAATACAGGTGCCGGGAAGCTATAAGAAGCTTTCAGCTCCACCGGGCTGGCCGGCATGGTGAAGGTCATATTTTTTTCGGCATTTTTCTGCGCTTCGGTCAGTTCAAAGCTTTCCGGGCTGATCACTTTCCAGCCGCCGAACTTTGTAACACTCGGGTTTTCGTTCTTACCGCTCACCGTGACCGTTTCACCCTCAAAGGCGCTGGTCAGGCCGGTGGTGTCGTCGCCCACCTGAGCGGTGCCGTTTTTCACGGTAATGTTGTAAGTCTCTCTGGGTTCAATACGCAGGTAGCTGCTTCCTGCCGCTTCTGCAAGCGGATGAATGCGCGGGTCGATCAGCTTTGCATCCGGCTCTTCGCTGGTATAGTAGACGTAGTTTTTGCCGCCTGCCTGTGTAAAGGCAACAGTGCCCACACGGCCGCCCTGTGCGTTGTTTTTCAGGGTCACAGTACCGGAAGCGGTGATCTTGGTATCTCCGGAGACTTCTCCTGCGGCATCTCTGATGGAAATGGTGACATTCTCGGCGTTGTTGATGGTCAGTTTTTCCGCCGCTCTGCCAACGGTGCTGTAAATGGCCACGTTACCATTGCTGGTGATATTTGCGCTGCCATTCACAACGTTGCTGCCTGCAGAAAGCGTCACTTCGCTGGAATCATAAATGTTCAGGCTTCCGTTCACAGCCATACTTTTGTCGCTGCGGATATTCACCTTACCGGTGCAGTTGATGTCAGCCTCGCCCTGAATTGCATCATACCGGTCACTGGTAACGGTCACATCGTGTGCACCTACAGCACTCGAATCGCCTTGCTGTCCGATCGTCAAACTACTTCTTGCGCCGATGCCGCCGTTCAAAATGACATCCGTCTCCGGCGCTCTGACCTTCAGCACATAATTGATCCTCTCTTTTGCCGTCAGGGTCTTTTTCTCAATGTCATAGCAGAGGGCACCATCACCTAAGATATCTTTATAGTTTACACCGTTAACAGCTGTCTCATTGACCATAATATCCCAGTTTGCGGTATTCTCCACATTGCCGTTTTGGTTCACATAGGTAACGGCACCGGTCAGGCTGTCTTTGCTGATTTCGCCATTCGTGCCGCCGATCCAGACACCAGTACCGGATTTTACGGTAACATTGCCGCCGGTGATCTGGATGTTTTCGCCTACACCATTTACACGCCCGCCGCCAATAGCCGCAACTTTTTCACCGCCGCCGGACTCTGCATGTACCGTGCCGCCATTGATGGTGATGTCTTTGCCGTTGCCCTTGAAGCCGCCGCCAATGCCCGCTGCTTCGCTGCCGCCATAAGCCGTTACATCACCGCCATTGATCGTAATATAGCTGCCGCCGAGTACACCCGGACGGTTGCCCACATTGCCGCTGCCGATGCCTGCACCCCATTGACCGCCATGGGCGTTGATGATGCCGCTTTCGATCTCAATATTGCTGCAGCCTTTCTGGGAACCACTGCCAATGCCCGCACCACTCTCGCCGCCGTAAGCGTTCAGCGTACCGGAGCCGTCGATGGTCAGCGTTCCATTGTCGTCGGCCTTTTCCAGACCGGCGCGGTCCGTGCCGCTGCGCAGGGTGTTGGTGCCTGTAATAACCAGCTCCACATTGCCGCTGACCGAGACTGCCGCGCCGGGAGCATCGATATTGACATTGGACAGCGTGACTTTTGCACCAGTGGTGCCGCCTTCGATGGTCAGGGTTTTGTTCGTCGGGCTGCCGTCCGTTGTGATCCACAGATTGCCCCTTTGCTGAGCTTCATTATTGCCCTGCTTGGCATACTGTTTGCCATCAGCCCCAATATAGACTGTGATGCTGCCGTACTTGAGATTCATCTGATACGCAGGTTCTTCTTCCATCATACCGTTCTCTTCGTCCAGCACGCTCACCGCGCTTTTGGCGGCGGTGCTCTGCTGGAGCAGGGCATCGGTGCTCTCAGCCAGCGCCGGGGCGGAAAGGCTGAACATCATGCATGCTGCCAGCGCAGCGGAAGCTGCCCGCCGGGCCAAAATATTTCGTTTCATAGGGGTTCCTCCTTTGCGAAAATTATTACGGGGGGGGGTATGCATTACGGTACTTTGATTATCTCACACTTTACCGGATTTTGGAAGCAAACCTGCGTGAATCGCCCTAAAAGCAGCGTGAAAAGCATGATTTGTGCCGGTTCTGTTGCAGTTGTCCGGCCCGCAGGCACAGCAAAGCCCCCGGCAGGTTTGCGCCTGCCGGGGGCTGTTTGCTGTTTTACTGCTTGGGGAACGCCTTATTCCACACTTCGATTACCTTGAACTTCGGGGTCCAGCCTTCGGGCTCAAAGCGGTCGCCCTTGGCATCCATGGTGCCCTGCTCGGTGCACCACTGTGCGGCCTTTGCCATATCGGGGTCGGTCACATCCGCAAAGGCGGGTGCGCCTGCGGGTTCGGGTCTGCCTGCGGTGTTCCACACCAGCAGGGCCAGCTGGCCGCGGTTTGCCGGGATGGCTGCGCCCTCGGGCAGGAGGCCGTTCAGGATCACGCGGGTGGCGATCTCATAGCCGCCCCAGATGGCTGCACCGCCCACGGCCACGGCGGCAATTGCACCGCCCGTGGTATCCATGGGTGCAGGTTCTACGCCGAAGTCTTCATCAATAGGTTCGTCCGGGTCAGGCTTGGCCACCGGGCTTGCCGACCAGTGGGCGATCAGTTTGACCGGGTAAACGGGCATCTTAAACGTCGTGGTCGCGCTCTTGGCATTGTCCAGCTTGAGCTGCAGATTTTCCGGAATGCCACCGGGGAATTTCTCGTAGAAGCTATCGGGGTACTTGATCTCCCATTCCACGAACTCCATGCCGGGGTATTTCTCGGCATCATATGGGGTAGCTGTGATCTTCACCTCGGTGCCGATCTCTGCGGGGATATCGCTGCCCTCGCCCAGAGTGGACTTTGCCGTGCCGCCCTCAACAGTAACGGTACTCCTCAGCACGGAAGCGGGGATGCTGTAAACGGCGGTCAGCTTCACGCCGTCCTGCGGCATGGTAAAGACGATCTTTTCCGTGCCCTTTTCCGTTTCGGAGCCCAGACTGCCCTCAATTATGCCAATATTCTTGCTGGAATCTTTTTCCACCTTCCAGTGATGGAACGACTCATTCTCCTTGGCAGGCTCATTGGCTTCGATCGTGACGGTCTGGCCCGGCTGTACGAACACCGTGCCCGTCTGGCTTTCGCCCTTTCCGACGCGGATCGTACCGCCCTTCACTGTGACCTGCATATCTAATACAGGTGCCGGGAAACTATAAGAAGCTTTCAGCTCCACCGGGCTGGCCGGCATGGTGAAGGTCATGCTTTCTTCGGTATTTTTCTGCTCTTCGGTCAGTTCAAAGCCTTCCGGGCTGATCACTTTCCAGCCGCCGAACTTTGTAACATCCGGGTTTCTGTTCTTACCGCTCACCGTGACCTTTTCGCCCTGCAGCACAAAGATTGTTTCTCCGCTCTCGGTGCCTGCTTCGGCAATGCCGTTGACCACCGTAACAGCGGCACGGTACACAGCAGTCAGCTTGACCGCCGCATCCGGCATGGTAAACTTCAGCGGGTTGGCTTTCAGTTCTTCCTCGGTCTTGCCAATATCACCGCCAGACACCACCCAGTGGTCAAACTGGTAGCCATCCGCGCTGCGATCGGTCGCAGTCACGGTCACGTCTGCATCCGGGCGGGCAAAGTCCACCGCGTTGCCGTTCACTTCGGCAGTGCCGCCGGTCACACTCAACTTGCTGGCGTAGTGCGCAGTCAGCTCCACTTCGCCTGCAGGCATGATGAATTCAAACGATTTTTCTCTCAGCTTATCGGCATCAATGGTAAAGCCATCAGGAGCTACCACTTCCCAGCCGTCAAACTTCCGGTCGTCAGATTCGGCTCCGGTTGCAGTAACCTTGACCTTCTGGCCCTTAAAGCTGTCCAACTGAGCTTCTGTTGTATCGCCCACTGTAACAGTGCCATTGTTTACCTTGATCCTGGCGTTCTGCTTTTCTTCAATACGCAGGTAGCGATAGGGCACATCGGACGGGATAGGCGTAACGCTTGCATCAATTGCGCCCTCATCTGCACCTTCGCTGGTATAGTAGACGTAGTTTTTGCCTTTTGCCTGTGTAAAGGTGACAGTGCCCACAGGGCCGCCCTGTGCGTTGTTTTTCAGGATCACAGTGCCGGAAGCGGTGATTTGGGTGTTTTCGGAAATCGCTTGTGTGTCATTGATTATAACAGTAACATTATCAGCCTTGTTGATCGTCAGGTTTTTCGCCGCTCTACCGTCGGTACTCTCAATGGTCACGTTACCCTCGCTGGTGATATTTGCGTTGTCCGTTACAACGCTGTAGCCTGCAGAAAGGATCACTTCGCTGGAATCATAAATGTTCAGGCTTCCGTTCACAGCCCTATTTTTGTCGCTGCGGATATCCACCTTACCGGTGCAGTTGATCGTGCTGGTATCACCTCTGGAGAAAATCGCATCATACTCATCACTGCTGATCGTTACATTATGTGCCTTCACTACGATCAGTTTATCCGTTACTGTGCTGCTATTTTCTCCCTTCAGTTCTATATCCTTGCCGGGTGCGTTGATTTTTTGAAGCGACCTTGGTAGTTTGCCATTCGACTTCAACGTTTGGGTGGTCGGGTCATAACTCAGCACACCCTTATTTAAAATGTCTTTACAGTTTTTGCTGGTAACGCGGGTTGGTGTAGTGGATTCACCGCCTACTTCAAGGCCATAATCCTGCACATCCTCATCGTTCTCTTCGTCCAGCACGCTCACGGCGCTGCGGCGAGTCATGCTCAACTGCATCAGCGCGTCGGTGCTCTCAGCCAGCGCCGGAGCGGAAAAGGTGAACATCATGCATCCGGCCAGCGCCGCCGATACTGCACGCCGGATAAGTTTGCCTTGTTTCATGGTACAACCTCCTTTTTCCCCTCGCATTTTTACGGGGGGGGGTATATATTACAGTATCTTGATTATTTCACACTTTACCGCATTTTGGAAGCAAACCTGCGTGAATCGCCCTAAAAGCAGCGTGAAAAGCACCATTTGTGCCGGTTTTGTTGCAGATGTCCGGCCCGCAGGCACAGCAAAGCCCCCCGGCAGGTCTTCGTCTGCCGGGGGGCTTTACTATGTTATGAAAGATCAATCCTTCTTCTCTGCTGTGCGGGCAAAGAAGTTGGCGAGGATCGCACCGGAAATGTTATGCCACACGGAGAACACAGCGCCGGGAATGGTAGCCAGCGGATACTGTGCAAAGTGTGCGGCGGCCAGACTGGTTGCAAGGCCGGAGTTCTGCATGCCCACCTCGATGGAGATCGCGCGGCACTTGGTGGAGTCCAGCTTGAGCAGCTTGCCCACGCCAAAGCCGGTGAGGTAGCCCAGCACATTGTGCAGGATGACCACCACAAGGATCAGCAGACCGCTGGTCATGATCTTGGCGCTGTTGGCGGAGACCACGGCGCAGATGATCAGCACGATGGCGGTAGTGGAGACCAGAGGCAGCACGCGGACAGCTTCCTCGGTGAACTTATGGAAGAAGTGATTGACCACAAAGCCCAGTGCGATGGGCACCAGCACCACCTTGACGATGGACATGAACATGCTCATGGGGTTCACGTCAACACGCTGGCCAGCGTACAGCAGGGTGAGCAGCGGAGTGAGGAGCGGAGCCAGCACGGTGGAAACAGCGGTCATGCCAACGGACAGTGCAACGTCGCCCTTGGAAAGGTAGGTCATCACGTTGGAAGAGGTGCCGCCGGGGCAGGTGCCAACCAGGATCACGCCAATGGCCAGCTCGGTGGGCAGGTGGAACACCTGCGTGAGCGCCCATGCCAGAAACGGCATGAGGGTGAACTGTGCAACGCAGCCCACGATCACATCCTTCGGGCGGCTGAACACCACCTTGAAGTCCTCCGGCTTCAGGGTAAGGCCCATGCCGAACATCACGATGCCCAGCAGGTTATTGACCCACGCCGTCTTTACCACGCTGAACGGGCCGGGGAAGAACAGGGCACCCGCGGCCACCACAATAACGATGGCGGCCATGTACTTGCCCACAAAGTCGCTTACTTTTTCCAGTGTTTTCATAATTCTTTCTCCTTTTCCTTCTGACATGCTTTGGGACAAAAGCATCCGCAAAATAAAACGCCCTTGTCCCTTACGGTCTGTAAGAGACAAAGGCGTGTAATATCCTCTGCGGTACCACTCTTATTGCCAGCACAACGCTGACCACTCAGTGCACGTCCAACAACGCGCGGCCCGTGATAACGGGGGCCTGCCGTTCCTGCTTACTGGGGCGCACACCGTCCATTCAGCCGAAAAGCTCGGAGAGGATCTTCCCACGGATGCCCTGCACTGCCTTGCACCAACCGGCAGCTCTCTGCAGCATTCCTTCCGGGTACTTTTTCTCGTCATAGCCGTAATATTCTTGGTGACATGGAGTATACTCCCCTGCAAAGGCAAAGTCAATAGAATGGGGCCTTCTGATTTTTCATGCAGTTCATTTCAGGAGTGAAAGTGGTTCACGCAGCAGACAAAGCAGAACGGCATCGGCACCGACTGCTCCGGCAGGATGACGCGAAGCCATGGTCTAAAGAGTAGGCGGCAATGCCATCCCATCACACAACAAAAGACCGCTCATCTTTTCGTGTGAGCGGTCTTGCTGTTTCTGCGGTTTATTCGCCTTTGGCTTTTGTAAGCAGCATGTGCACGTATTCCGCGCAGGCATCCCAGTCGCGGGCGGCGGCCTTGTCCTTCGGCATCAGGCTGCTGGCAAGGCCCACGCCAAGGCAGCCCGCCTTGCGGAACTCCGGGATGTTCTCCGGCGTTACGCCGCCAATGGCAACATAGTTTGTGTTGTCCTGGAATCCGATAATCTGGGGCAGGAGCAGAACGACCTCTGAGCCGCTTTTTCCTGTCTGATACGCAAAAAAGATCCCGTTCACCCAGAAGTGGACGGGATCTTTTATTGCTTATGGGGCTTTACTGCAGCCGATCAGGCTTTGACGAAGGCAGCCGCTTACTTTGCAGCCAGGTATTTGCCCAGCTCGCGGCCCAGCGTCAGGCACATACCAATGCTCACACCGGGGATCGGGGTGATATACTCGGGACCAAAGCGCATACCGCAGGTGTTGCCGGAAGCGTACAGGCCCTCGATGGGCTGATAATCCTCGTTCAGCACCTGCTGGTCATTGGTGGTCACAAAGCCGCCGGTGGTCACCAGTGCAAAGCCCAGACTCGGAGTGGTGACATGGGCGTAGAAGGGAGCCTTTGCAACTGCATTCAGGAAGTGCGGGTCCTTGGCAAAGTCGCTGTCGTAGCCCTCGGCGCAAACCTTATTGTACTGCTCCACAGTAGCGGAAAGGTCTGCAGGCTCCACACCGATGTACTCAGCCAGCTGTTCGATGGTGTCGGCGCCGGCAACAGCCGTGACATAGCGGAGTTGTTGAAGGGTCACGGCTGTTTCCTTTCGGCGTGTTTTTTCTATCCTACCGCAGAGCCGCCAAAAACGCAACGTATTTTCTTCTTTGAAATACCAAACGAACATTGCCGGCATATCCAAGATACGTTTTACCCGCCCTGCAATTTCCCTTATAATAGCACCGCAGTCTTGAAACGGCTGCAACATTCCCATATCACAAAGGAGGCTTTCCGGTATGGGACAACGGCAAAGTGAGATCATCAAAAATCACATGGAAGTTTACTGGCACGACTATGCGTCGGCCAGCAAGGGCGTCCCCATTACCGAGGCAGGGCTTGTGGAAAAAGCCTCCGTCATTGGACGCACCGGGCTGATGCTGCTGGAATGCGGCACCGGCGCATGGCGTGTCCGAAGCTCCATGAACACCCTTTCGCGGGAGCTGGGAGTCACAACAACAGCGGACATCGGCCTGTTGTCCATTGAGTTCACCTGCTTTGACGGTGACCAGTGTTATACCCAGTCACTCTGTCTGACAAATACGGGCGTGAATACCTCCCGGCTGAACCGACTGGAGCATTTCGTCAACGACTTCGACCGGGAAGGAAAATTTATGACCGGCGAAGAACTGCACAGCCACCTCGATGAGATCGAGCGCATCCACGGCTTGTATTCGCCCATCGCACTGGGCTTTGCAGCTGCACTGGCCTGCAGCTGCTTCACCTTTCTGCTGGGCGGCGGCATTGTGGAAATGCTGTGTGCCTTCTGCGGTGCAGGCATCGGCAACTTTGTACGGTGCAAGCTGACAAAGCACCATTTCACCCTGTTTCTGGGCATTACGGCGTCGGTCTGTTCAGCAAGCCTCGTGTATGCCATCCTGCTGAAGCTGGCCGAGGTGCTGTTTGCCGTATCGGCGCAGCACGAGGCGGGGTATATCTGCTCCATGCTCTTCATCATTCCGGGCTTTCCGTTCATTACCAGCGGCATCGACCTTGCCAAGCTGGATATGCGCTCCGGGCTGGAACGTCTGGCCTACGCCGTCCTCATCATTCTGGTGGCAACCATGACGGCTTGGATCATGGCACTGCTGCTGCATTTGCAGCCGGTGCAGTTCCCTGCCCTGAGCCTGACACTCCCGGAAGAGATCGTGTTCCGGCTGCTGGCAAGTTTTGGCGGTGTGTTCGGCTTTTCGCTCATGTTCAACAGTCCCCGGAACCTGGCAGTCTGCGCCGCCCTTATCGGTGCGGTAACGAACACGTTCCGGCTGGAGCTGGTGAGCCTTGCGGGCTTTCCGCCCGCTGTTGCAGCGTTTCTGGGCGCACTGCTGTCCGGACTGCTGGCCTCCTGCCTGAAGAGCGCCGCCGGTTATCCCCGCATCTCCGTCACCGTGCCGTCCATCGTTATCATGGTACCGGGACTGTATTTCTACCGTGCCATCTATAATCTGGGCATCCTGTCTCTGATGGACTCCGCCACATGGTTTGCAGATGCCATTCTCATCATCGTGGCACTGCCGTTAGGGCTGATCTTCGCCCGTATTGTCACTGACAAGACTTTCCGTTATTGCACCTGATGTGCAGCATTTCCATTCTCTCATATAAGGCAAAACGCAGCGAATCTTTTAACGGTTCGCTGCGTTTTGTTTTGCTGTGATGCACTTATAAAAGGAGTTCGTTTACAGGGCGTTTACTCGCCGTAAACGATCTTGGTAGCAGTTTCCACATGGCGTTCCAGCCGGTCGGCAAAGTGTTCCAGCGGCAGAAAAACGCCAAGTTCATCGTAGCGGGTTCCTCCGTCCTTGAGCGTATCCTGTCCATAGTAGACCACGGAACGGGGCAGTGCGTGCTGCAGTTTCATCTGGATATCCCAGACGGTGGAGTAGGCCTCCGCTTCCGTTACCTTCTGCTTCACGGTGTCCGGCAGTTCGTAGATCAGCAGCAGCCCCAAATGCTGGTTGTAGTGGTACTCCACCACATCCATCGAGCCTTCGTCGTAGCCGTGATACTTGCAGTAGCCGCTGGCAAGGTACATTTTTACCTTTTCCTGCTTCTGGAACACCCGGATGAACCGGTCGTATACTTTGCTGCTCACGGCAACTTTGTTGTTCGGCAAAAGAACGCCGGCATCATCCGTCAGGATCACCGGGTTCGGCTGACCATCGGCGTTGAATTTGAACGGGATCAGGGCAGCGTTCCGTAGCAGGTCAAACATACTGTGCTGGCAGATCGCCATCAGAAAGGCAGACAGATCCTTGTTCTCGTAGGCATTGAACAGTGCTGCGGCAAACTGCTGTGCACTCACGGCCGGCGCATCCAGTACGTCTGCCATGTCCAGCGAGTCGTTGAAGGTATCCATCAGGCGGTGGCAGGCTTCTGGATTTTTCAGGATCTCCCCGAACAGTGCCTCTGCCTTTTCTTCTCTTGGAAATATCGTTGCCATCAAAAAGACCCTCTTTCTGTTTATTTCCAGCTACCTATTATAGATTCATAATGCCCCACTGTGAAATACTGCTTTCATATTGCTGCTATATGCAGAACACTTTTTACACATTTTCCAAGTGCCTGTACAATGGACACTGCAATCATGAAATTGCACGAGGGAAATCGAAAAGTATATAAGTTGGTTTGAACGAAGGCAGTTCCTATGTCTGAGGTCAAAAAGGTCGTGCTGGCATATTCCGGTGGTCTGGACACATCGATTATCATCCCGTGGCTGAAAGAGCACTATAACAACTGCGAAGTCATTGCCGTGTGCGGCAATGTGGGGCAGAAGGGTGAGCTGGAAGGCTTGGAAGAGCGCGCCAAGGCAAGCGGCGCATTGTCTACTTTTTACGGACCGGTTCAGCCTTTTGGCTAAATAACTCTGGTCTTTTTTGTTGGGGCGTGTGCAACAGCCCCGTGTTATCATTTTGAATAATAGGTTTTAGATCCGAAAGCCAACCAGATGATCGAAGCCTTTGACTCGGCCAATCAACTGGTCAAAGATGAAGTTTTGGCTCTGCCAGAAGAATAATCCCCACAAACCAGAAAAAACGTCAACGCATGAGAGAGTAATCTCTCGCGTTTGACGTTTTTCTTTTTTGTTTTGCCACCGTCATTCTGTACAAAATTTGAGGATAAAATTTTATACCCAAAAATCTGCAAAAATCGGGTTTCTGAGGTCATTTTGCCGTTTCTCTCCGAATTTTGCTACAGATCTGCTACAAACTTGCTACAAACGACTGAAAAAGGGGCTTAAAGATTTCAAACCATTCTCTGACCAGCTGGACTTTTGAGCATCATCCCCGGTAGACATTCCTGACCGTTGGAACCCGCGCACTAATCAAAGCCCTGCTAGGGCTTTGATTGCCCCGCCTGCGGCGCGGCCGTGCTGTTCGAGTCCCTAATTCTCTATACACTAACATAAGTCCGCGTATAGTGCAAAAAAAGCCACTAACTTCTGTTAGTGGCTTATGCATGGTGGAGCATTGTCCACAGCACTCGAACCCAACACCTCTTCACGGGAGATGGTTTTGGAATCGTCCG
>ENA-ORTT01000677-ORTT01000677.1-human-gut-metagenome-genome-assembly--contig:-NODE-677-length-42251-cov-248.099322_pt1 | contig 42251 bp, 36 predicted proteins | sample MGYA00242074_ERZ509197 | MGnify/ENA primary metagenome ERZ509197 (study PRJEB26280, sample SAMEA2338789) | human gut metagenome | biome: human gut; feature: human-associated habitat; material: faeces...
TTCTTTAAGAACTATAAACTTATTTTTCACGAAAGAAGCGTTTCTGACTTCGGAAACTCCCAAGTATCAAGAAAAAGATTAGTAATTATCGGAGTTCATTTAGACAAGGGAAAAGAGTATTTGGATTCTTTTAATGAAGTATTCCAAGTAAATACTCCAAAACTTACTAGAGATTTACTAGTACAAGCCCCACAGGAAGCTTTAATTCCATTCTCTGATAAAGTTTTAGCCATGTATGATTATCGGAAATTACCTGAAAAGAAAAATCTTACAGTCAGACAAGTAAGACAACTTTGGACTCATGATTTCAAAGATGAAAAGAAATGGCCAATCAAAACTGCTAAGATGAGTACTCTCCCGGGAGTATATCGATTAGAAGATGATAAACCTCCTTTAACACTTAGACCTTCTGATAGGCAATTCAGACCTGATGGTTATCCTTTGGGAATAAAGGATTTCAAGGCAATTATGGGATTTCCTGAAAACTACCGAGTATTTATTCGGGGATTTGCTACTTGGGACCCTAAGACTTATCATTACTGGTTAAATAAAGCTAGGTATACACTTGCTAAGGGTTCCGTATGTGAAGTAGGATTATGGTTTAAGGCCTGTATATAATATACTTGTATATATTTAAGTGGCCTAATACCTTCCCAATTCCCATCTTAACTTACCCATTAGGATATTCCTTCCTTCGGAAGGAAGGTATCTTTAGCTAAAGCTAAAGCTACTGTGCACGACGCGTTAAATTATATTATAAAAGAAGCCATACTCTTCGAGGTACCAAGTTTACTATGGAACATAAACAAACCTAAAACTCAAGAAATATGGAAAATTTGAAATTGACTCCTGAAGAACGAAGAATACTTAAGTTGAATGGGATTCTTCCACAATCTATTGCTAAGCTAGTTAAGTCTAAAGTTATCCGATTAGCTTTCAAGTTAGGAAGTAGAATTTCAATGAGAGAATCTGAAAAATGTTATTTCATTGGAATTACTCTACCAAAATCCGAGAACTTAGACCTGGATTTATTTGAAGAACTGAAGAACAATGCTAATGAACTCAAAGAAATCATTCAAAAGTCTAAATTATGAAGAAACTTAAAGTTGCCATGATAGTCCTTTTACTAGGATTTACTATTTACCTTTGCTTCAGGAATTACAAACTGAATCAACAACTCAGTATGTTACCTGATAAAGAGATCATTCAACATACTGATACAATTTATTTGAGGAAAGATTTCCTGCCAATTTCCTACGATAATTTACTTAACCCAAGTAGAATCCTTCTCTACAATTCTCCGCATTCTTCGGTTAGCCAGGGTTTATGCAGTACCGATTCAGCAGAGATATCAGAGAAGGATTCTCTTGTTCAATTAGTAATCGATAAGAATCAACTTACATTGAGTTTCCTTAATCAAAACTCGGGAATTTATTCTAGTAGGTTATTCAATATCGACACTAATAACTACAAGTATTCTTGGTATAACGGAAAACTTACCACACAAGAAATTAAATCTAGAATAAGATTAGTTCCTTATGTTTATGGTAAGTACCGACCCTTTAACAATCTATGGGATTTGGGAACAGGAATTTCAATCGAGACTAAGAGATTTAATTACAAACTGGGGATAAACAGTTTTTATTACCCAAGATATATCTCAGGTATCAAAACTGATTTAGAACTGGTAGTAACTTATAAATTTTAGATTTTATGGCAAAGAAGATACAGGAAACACCCACTAACCTTACAAGAGAAGAATTATCTAATCTATCTAGGGTTACAACGGATGTTTTCTTTTTCAGTCTTTTTTGTTATGTGATACATCCAGTGAGAGGAAAGGTTCGATTTGAATTATATCCGTATCAAAAAGCCGTACTATACCAATTTATACTCCAAAGATTCAATATCTTGTTAAAGTTCAGGCAAGCGGGTATTACAGAACTTATATCTATGTACTGCTTATGGCTGGCATCATATCATCCTAATAAGAAGATAAACATTATCTCCATTAAGGATACAACAGCTAAGAAGGTACTTAAGAAGATTAAGTTCATGTATAAGAATCTTCCATGGTATATGCAAACCCCGATCATTAACGGAAGAACTGGGGAATTTGGTTCTGCCTCTATGATTGAATTCGATAATGGTTCATTCATAGAATCCATCCCAACATCTTCAGAAGCCGGTCGTTCAGAATCTCTTTCTCTCCTGGTAATTGATGAGGCTGCAATCGTTCGGTGGGCTTCAGCTATTTGGGCAGCTGCCTTCCCTACGCTTTCCACCGGAGGTTCAGCCATCATCAATTCTACTCCATACGGTATGGGTAATTTTTACCATTCAACATGGGTAGATGCTATAGCTGGAGGTAATCCTTTCAATGCTATTCGATTATATTGGCAGATGCACCCAGAACGGGATCAATCTTGGTATGATCAGATGGCTTCTGCATTGGGTCCAAAAAGAACTGCACAAGAAATCGACGGAGACTTTCTTTCTTCAGGTAATACAGTATTTGATATGGCAGATATCAAGGCTATCGAAGATTGCTTAAGTGATTATCCAGTTTTAAAATATCGTTTCAATCGTCAGTATAGACAATTCAACGAACCAGATCCAAATAAACAGTACTTTATCGGTGCAGACGTTGCAACAGGTAGAGGCTCAGACTATTCTTCTTTCACTTGTATGGACAAGCTGGGAGAAGAACAAGTTGTGTATAAGGGAAGAATGGCAGTAGATAAATATGCTAGGTTACTGGGAGATACTGGGCAATTATTTAATTTTGCTGTTGTAGCTCCAGAATCTAACGACGTTGGGTTAGCAGTAACTTCTGCTCTTCAGTCAGAAGGTTACCCTAATCTATACTACTATCAAAAGCTTCTGAAAAAGAAAGGTAAGTCCAGACCCGAGGTTGATAAATCTCCAGGTTGGTTAACTACCCAAAAGAATCGTTCAGTAATTATAGAGGGTCTAGAACAAGATGTTCGAGAAGAGAGTATTATTGTGAAGGATCCTTTCTTTGTTCAAGAAGCTCCTACCTTTATATATGATGGTTTGGGTAGACCTGTAGCCATGGGTAAACACCGAAATAATACTTCTGCTGTAGATGTGGATTTGGAAGGAGATGTTTATTCTGATGATGATATATTTGGTAAAGCTATTTGTAATCACATACGAAAAGGAAAAACTAATGTAATAATACAACCGAAATGAAAATTCTTAAGTTTTTTGGATTCGATAGAAGGAATCGATCTCCAATACAAGAAAACAAGGCTAATCCTCCGAGTAAAAAAGAGGAGGTACCTATTTCACCCGGTAGAGTATCGGAACCGGATGATGAACCAGGTAACTTCATTCATACATTGAAAGGCTTAACTCAGATGGTTACGCCTTCTTTTCGTGTTGAAGTGATTCAGCTTTTAAGGGATTTATATAAAGTGAATCCAGACGTTAACATAGCTTTACAAGATATGTTTAAGCTTGCTAATACTGGTCACAACATAACATTCCCTAATAATACCGATAAAGAAGCCGATAAGATGAGAGATCATCTTTCTAAGGTATCTTCCAAATGGTCTAACTATACGGCTGGTATGGATGGTTTGGTAAACAAGATGATAGTTCAATTGATGATTAGTGGAGCTATCTCAGTAGAAGCTGTACCAAATGAAAAGTTAGAGGGTCTAGCTACTATATTATTCCTCAAACCAGATAGGATAGTATTCAAAAGAGAGAATAATGGTGTATACAGTCCATATCAGAGGAACACTCTTTGGAATGGCTCGAATAAGCAAGATTATATCAAACTTAATACAGAGACCTACTGTTATGTTGGTATGTATAATGATACCGATGAACCTTATGGAATACCTCCTTTTATGGCATCATTGGACTCATTAAAGGGTCAGCATGATATGAAAACCAATTTTAAACATATCATGGAAATCTGTGGTATGGTTGGTTTTCTAGAGGCTTTGATGGAAAAACCACAACAGAAACCTAATGAAAATGTAGAAGCTTACACTAGAAGATTAAATAGGGAGCTAATACGTTTGAAACAGAATGTAAGGGAAGGTATGAAGGATGGAGTAGTAACTGGTTACATTGATGACCACCAGTTTAAACTTAACTCTACTTCAAAAGAGATGAGCAATATTGATAAACCCTGGAATATGAACCAGCAATCAGTTGCTAATGGTTTGGGAGTAAATGGCAACCTAATTGGAGTACAAGCTTCCATTGGAGAAGGAGCAACTGGTATTATGCTTTCTAAGCTTATAAGTCAGCTAAAGAATATCCAAATGATAGTTTCTTATGTTCTTAAGTTTATTTATGAACTAGAACTACGTCTGGCTGGCTTTGATTGTAAGGGAATATCCATTACTTGGGGATCATCCACTATCTCTGATGAGGTTAAAATCCAACAGGGTAGACAGTATAAGATTCAGAACCTTGACTTACTTTACAAGGCAGGTATCATTTCTCAATATCAATATGCTTGGGAAATGGGTTATGATTCTCCTTCAGAAGAAGAACCAAGAGTTTCATTGGAAGACCAATTTGCTAAGGGAGGTAATTCAGACCCACAAGAGGGTACTAAGAAGAAACAGAGACAGGATGATAAGAATCAATCTGCTCGTAGATCAAGAGATAAAAATAACCCGGCTCCTTCACGAGGAGATCAAAATACTAAATCAAGATGAGTAAACCTATTAATAAAAAGAACAGAGAACATTTGGATTCTTTAGTGATAGGTAGTGGTCATACTATAATGGCTGGGTATATCCCAACATCCATAGAACCACAAACCTTCTCGGAGAATTTTTATAAATGGGCTCAAACTTCTAAGGAGTCAGTCAGTCAATTTGGTTTTTGGGGCGGAGAAATAGATTATAATACCTATTATCCTGACTTGAAGCCAGAAGAACTTACTCCTAAAGATGAGGAGTTTATCGAACCAATGTTCAGATTATTATCTGCAACTATTGTGTCTAAGAACTGGAACCCTACCGATTTTGGTCAAAATGGGGTATTAAAAGCTTCTATGAGAATGCTCTTAGGACAAACAGTAAACTGTGACCATGAGACTAATATTGGTAATGCTATTGGAGCTGTATCACAAGTTATCTGGCAAGATAAATACAAGGATGGTTCTTTTGTTATTCCTGCAGGTATTAATGGTATATTAAAGATTGATGGTAAAGCAAATCCGAGAATTGCTAGAGGCATTCTTATGGATCCCCCCTCTATCCATTCTAATTCAGTAACAGTACAGTTTAAGTGGGATAAATCTCACCCAAATATGGAAGATGATGAATTCTACCAGAAATTGGGTACTTACGATTCTAAGGGAGTTATGGTACGAAGAATCGTTACTGAAGTAGTAAGATACTTAGAAACTTCTTTGGTATCTCATGGAGCTGATGCTTTTGCTCAGAAGATTGGGGATGATGGTAAAATCATTAATCCCAATTTTGCCAAGAGAACTTGGGCTTCATACGAAGAATATAGGGATGATAAGTCTAAACAGTATTTCTTCTATGATACGAAAACTGATCTAGCTTTGTTCAGTGAAAATAACGATACTTCCCAATCTTATGATGATAACCAAGGAAATCAAAATCCTAATAATAAAGATATGAATGAACTACAAAAATTTTTAGAAAGAATCTTTGGTAAAGATTGCCTTACTCTTGCCGAAGGTACAGAGATGAATGAGGAAACTGCATTTGCAGCCATTCAGGAATTGGTTAATTCTCGTAACACTCTTCAGACTACTGTGGATAACTTAACTACAGAAAAAACTTCTCTTACAGAACAGGTTACTAATCTGAATGCAGAAGTTGCAAATCTGAAAGAAATGGCTCAGGTAGGTAAAAACCACATTGCATCTCTCCGTGAAAATGCTGTTGCAACCTATAAAAAACTTATGGGTGACAAAGCTGATGAAACTATCATTACAATGTTGAATGCCGAAACTACCGGCATGGTAACTTTGATCTCTCTTACTAAAGATTACCAAGCTCGATTGGAAGAAAAATTCCCAATGACCTGTGCTAAATGCGGTTCTCACGATGTAAGCCGTGCTTCTTCTGCAACTGAGGCAGAGGATAAATCCGATAACAAAGCTACTGCTCAGAATTCCGAAAAGAGTACTGAAGAGATTCTGAAAGGTATCTATTCAAACAAATTAAAATAATCTCTAAAATAAGAAGAATATGAATACACATCCTACTACTAAGCTGGTAAATCAGGATCAACCGATGACTCTGTTTGGTGAAAAAACTCCAAGAGCGGTGATCTACAAGAGTGAATCTCACAAGTTGCATCAGGCTTTCTGTGTAAAAGAAAACAAAGTTATTCATCAGGGTATGCCGGTAGCTTTGGATACCGATGGTAATATCGAACCTTATATCCCGGGTGGAAATGGCAGCCAGGTTTATTTGGGTATAGCTGTAACTGACAACATCAACCCTGCTTATCAGGCTCAAAGAAATTTCCCTGTAGAAGTAACCGTAGCTGTAGAGGCTTTCATGGTTGTAAACTGGGTAGCTAAAGAGGCTATGGAATGTGGATATGTAAAACCCACAGATACACTGTTGATTGACCGTTTTATCACTGCTGAAACTTCAGACGATGAAACAAAATTCATTAGCATAGTACCGGCTGATGAAGCTAACGATATTATCCAGGTATTGGTACGATAATCATTAACTGAACATTAAAAGAACAATGAATACAGAATTTGCACAATTGAAAATGGAAGACCTTAGAAAGGAACTTCCGGAAATGGTAAGAAGTTTGGAAGCATACCGTCAGGGTTCCAACAACACATTGCCCATTGAAGTTACTCTGGAAGAACTGGTACAGGGTAAATATGGTGTATCACAGGATGCCTTCTTTGAAAAGTTGGGCATTAATCCGAAGATTGATACAATGCAGAACATCTTCACTATGCCGCAACAGAATATCCGTTGGATTGTACCGGAAATCATCCGTGCTGCTATTACAACTGGTATGCGTCAGGCACCTTTCTACCCGAACATCATTGCTTCAGACCAATCAATTAATGGTTTGCAGGTAACTATGCCGATGGTAAATATGTCGGATGCTGCTCCCGCTAAGGTAAATGAAGCAGAAACAATTCCTTTGGGAGATGTAAGCTTCGGACAGAAATCAGTTTCTCTGTTCAAAATCGGTAAAGGATTTAAACTTACTGACGAAGTTAAAAACTACGTTTCAATCGATGTATTGGGAATCTATCTCCGTGACTTTGGTATTCAGTTGGGTTATGCTATGGATACTTTGGCAATGGATGTTTTGATGAACGGTAACAAAGCTGATGGTTCTGAATCTGCTCCGGTTATTGGTGTATATGAAACAACCAACGGTATTACTTATAAAGACTTGTTGCATATCTGGGTTCGTGCTGCTCGTATGGGCCGTAACTTTACTACTATGATTGGTGGTGAAGACCAGGCTATCGAGATGTTGAACTTGCCTGAATTTAAAGAACGTCACTCAGGAACTACAGAAGCTACCCTGAATATCAAGTCTCCGGTTCCCAACAAGGCTGACTTCTATATTCACCCGGGAACTCCCGATCAGCAGTTGTTGATGGTAGATACCAGTGCTGCCTTGATTAAGCTTACTGCTAAACAGTTGATGCTTGAATCAGAAAGAATCGTATCTAATCAGACTGAAGCAGTATATGCTTCTCTGACTACTGGTTTCTCTAAGATGTACCAGGATGCTGTTCTTCTGTTGGCAGCTAACAAGAAATTCTCTGAAGCTGGATTCCCGAGCTTCATGAACATTGACCCATACCTATTGGTTAACTTAGAATAATATCCGGGATTTCTTCATTGTATTTTTGTCTAATTTCTCCCCGAACAGTTTCAATCCATTCTGTTCGGGGTTTTATATTATAACCTAAAATAAAAGATTATGTCTACTACTTATATTGTAACAGTTGGAACTAATGCCTACAGTTTTAACGACCAGGTAACAGGTATTTCAATTGCAAAAGGCGAAGAGAGAGAACTTACTGCCCGTCAGTACAGAACAAAACGTATTCAGAAAGCTTTAGTTTCTGGCCACTTGGTTTTAGTTCCGGATAAGAACAAAACTGCCAAGTATACTGCTGAGGATATCGAAAAGCTTGACAAGAAGCTAGCTGCTCAGTTTGCAAAGGGTATGGAGATTGGTAAGATTGCCAAAGCCTATTCTCTTGAAGAAGCTAAGCTGATTGCTAAGAAACACGAAATCGAAGCTGACCCGAAAGATACCGTAAAAGATATCCTTGAAGTTTTACTTGAAGATTTCGAAGAAAACAAAGAATAAACAAATCCGAATATAAATGAAAAAGAATCTAGACTTCACATATGTAACATCAGGTCTGGAAGTTTCATTTAGAGTATTAACCAAAGTCCCGGCCAAATCCATTTTTGACTGGGACTTTGGCGATGATAAGGGAGAGGTTTTCAATGGTGGAAGACATCAATCTTACTCTTATGAGAAGTCTGGATTTTATGATGTAACTTTACATGTCACTAATTCAGAAGGATTAGATTTGACTTGTACAAGAACAGTAGTTGTATGTAATTATGGGCATACTACTCTTCAGGATACCATTTACAATTTGATAGATAGGTATATTCCCAAAGAATTGCATGAGAGTATGACCATAGAAGATAAAACTGCATACATAACTAAATGGCAATTATATATCTTCCCACTAGTAAATCATACTATACCACCAGATAAATATAATGATGAATTATGGTATGAGGGACTAGAAAACCAATTAATCATGGAATTGGCAGTATGGGATTATCTCAATATACAAATACAAAATATCCTGTTGGTTGCAGGAAACAGTTTCAGAGAAATTATCTCCACTGAATCCACTGGACCAGACCAAGATGGTGATTCACCTGGAGAACATGCTAGAGGAGATAGGATAAAACAAATTACTACGGGTCCTACCGAGGTACAGTATTATGATAAGATATCCGAAAGTATATCTAGCTTATGGAGTACTTATTCAAAGATGATTCAACCTGGAGGGTATATGGATGAACTAAGAAAGAATCTATGTATGCTGGCATCTAGGTTAGAGATATACTTACCATTCTGTGATCAAATTGAACGGTTAGTAGTACCAAAAGTAGTAAATCATCGAAAACCAACTCCTTTGGGAGGACCTAATCCAACAGCCCCTCTCAATAAAGCAAGTAAACCTTCGTTAACCATAATAGATAAGAAATCATGACAAAAGAACCTTGGAGAATGGTTAAGAACCATTCTTGGAATAGGTATAAAAAGATTATCACTGATTTCTTAGATTGGGATGCTGGAAGACAAACAATTACTTGGGCTAAACATGTTAATCAATATCTAAATCATGCTGAGGATGATAGCCCAAGATATTATAATATTCCCATAGAAGCTTTATGCTATTACAATGCTTTTAGGAATTGGCCTATTAATAAGGCTACTGTTTCTGGAGAATTAGATGATGAGAACCTTTCTATACTTATTTCAAAGAATTACATAGAACAAATCGGATATCTCAATCAGGAAGGTTATTGGAACTTTAACTGGTCCGAGGATAGATTTGTTATCAATGGGATAGTATATAAGCCTTCTGGAGATACTCAAGTATCTCAGGCTAAAGATGAAGCTTTGGTATTCTTGGTAATCCTCAAAAGGGATAGAGATACTAAAATCAAATTCGTAGAACAAAATCCATAAAGATATGAAAATGTTAATGTTACGTTTCACCAAGCTTAACAATGTAGAAGGCGATTGGTGGGACAGTAATCTTATAATCTTGAATGGACCTTCTGGAGTTCACATAGAAATGCCTGGTACTGGTAATTCGGCTACTACCATGCAATCTATGACTGGTATGAAGTTCGTATCAAATTACCAAGATTACTTTGGAGAGGTATGGGATAAAGATATACCTCATATAGGCTTTGGCCAAGTTATTAAGTTCAGAGTTAGGAAATTACCTGATTATGCCGTAGTAGTTGGGAATATAGAGGATGGAGGAGATGTTGACCCAGATAATCCAGATGATATCCCAAATGCTTTTGCTGGTAAAGAAAAAGAATACTTCCGTGGTAATAACTCAGAACTGTTATTGGGAAAGAATAAAGTAACACCTTAAAATATATACATATGTACGTTAGTAAATACTACACTTGCGAAGAGATTGACCAACGGCTATTACAGGGTTATTATGATGACTCTTTGGCTCATGGTTTTGTTGGAACTCTTAAAGAGTTCTGGGCATTCTTCTTATCAATTGCAAACAAGGTAGATAAGAAAGAAGGTTGGGATTTGTCAGAAAATAACTTCTCTGATGAATTGCTAGAAAAACTGAATGGAATTGAGGAACATGCTAACTACGTTACTAAAGTTTCTCAACTAGAAAACGATTTGAAATATCAGACTCAAGAACAAGTTGAGAAATATATACATGACTTAGTAGATGGTGCTGATGATGCTTTAGATACATTAAAGGAATTGGCTGAAGCATTAAACAATGACCCAAACTTTGCTACCAATATCACTAACCGATTAACTGAATTACGTACTCAATTAGAAGCTGAGGTAACTAGAGCTAAGAACCGTGAAAACGAATTAGCTTCTCAGATTAAGATTGTGAACGATAACTTGGTTAACTCGGTTAATACGTTGAATGCAACTATCATTAAAGTAGTACAAGATATTACTAGGATGATAGAAGCAATCAATGCTCGTATTCAAAAGGTAGAAGACCGGGTTGGTGATTTGGAAGTAGAAACTGACAATAACTTAACTGAAGCTAAAGAATATGCTAAGGAATTGGTAGATAAGGAAGCTGCTGAACGTAGAGCTGCTGATGAGAAACTGACCGAGGCTGTTCATCAAGTACAGTTAGACCATACTAGGGATATTGCCGACTTAAATAATAAGATTCTAACCGAGGCTTCAGAAAGAGCAAATGCAGATGTAGCATTAGAATCTAAACTGAACACCGAAATCAGTGATCGTAAAACTGCAGACCAAGAACTTGAATCCAAGATTAATGCTGAAGCTGCAGCTCGTACTGCTCAGGATGAAGTATTACACCAACAGATTGTAAAGGAAACTTCTGACCGTCAGAATGCAGATAATGGTTTACAGCAGAACATTACTCAAGAAGCTCAGAACCGTCAGAATGCAGATACTGTACTTCAGAACAATATTGATAACGAGAAAGAAACTCGAATTGCTCAAGATGAAATCCTTGACCATAAGATTGAGGATTTGAAAACTCAGGCCGGTACAGATAAAACCGAATTGCTTGAAAAACTAGAGCAAGAAAAACAAGAACGTATTGCTGCCGATAAAGACTTAGATAATCGTAAGGTAGATAAAAGAGAAGGCTATTCTCTTACTAAAAACGACTTTACCGATATTCTCAAGGCTAAATTGGATGGCATTGAAGAACATGCTAATTATATCACAAAAGTATCTCAGCTTATCAATGATGCTGGTTATCAAACTGAAGCAGATCTTCAGGCAGCTATTGAAAAGATTATTGGGGAAGCTCCAGAGGTTCTTGATACTTTGAAGGAGATTGCAGATGCTTTGGGTAATGACCCAAACTTTGCAACTACAATTACCAAGAAATTGGCAGCTATTACCGAACAATTGAATCAGGAAATTACTAATCGTACAGAGGCTGATGCCCAGGTACAGGCTAATGTAGATAAGGAAGTTACTGAACGTAAAGAAGCCGATACCGCTCTTGAAGCTAAACTAAAAGAATATGTTGATAACGAGGTAGATAAGATTACTGGTAACACTGATGGTATTCAAGCTAGTCTGAATAAGGAAATCCAAGATAGAAAAGATGCCGATGCTGCATTACAAGCTGCTATCACTAAGGAAGAAACGGATCGTAAGGCTGCTGATGCTGCATTAGATACTCGAGTAACTGCTAATGCTACCAAGATACAAGAATTGGCTTTATCTATTCAGGATGCGGTAAATACCGTTAAAAATGAACTTCAGGCTAAGATAGATGCTTTGCAAACAGAAGTAAATGCTAACAAGGCAAATATCCAACGTAATACTGACAGATTAAATGACCAGATTACTAAGGAAGCTGAAGATTATGCTGAATTAAAAGGCATGGTTAATGCAGAAGCTGAAGCAAGAGCCAATGCTGATACTAATCTTAAGTCTCAGGTAGATAAGGTAAATATCGACTTGAACACTGAGGTTTCAAAGAGAGAAGCTGGTGATACTGTTTTACAGCAGAATATCGATAAGGAGATCTCTGATAGAACTTCAGCAGATACTTTATTAGATAATAAGTTCACTGGCTTGATAAATACTGAATCTACTGCCCGGGCAAATGAAGATGAGAAAATCAATGCTCGAATCGACCAGGAGATTAAAGATCGTAAGGCAGGTGATGATGCTTTAAGCACCAGAATAGATAGTCTCAATAGTGGAGTAACCGGTTCTTTAGATGAGCTCAGGGAGAAAGTAACTAATAACACTACTGCTATCCAAACCGAAGTAGAAAGAGCTAAGGCTGCTGAACAAGTTCTTAAGGATTCTCTGACTACAGCTATGGAAAATCACAAAGATGATTTGGTAGCTATATCTAAAGATATCAATGATGAGGCTCAAAGTAGACTACAAGAAGATACCAAGCTTCAGAATAATATTGATACCGAAACCCTTAATCGTACTCAGGCAGACACTCTGTTAGAGAATAAGATTACTCAGGAAGTATCAGATAGAGTTCAGGCTGTTGAAAACTTGAATGACCGAAAGGTTGATAAAGTAGATGGCAAAGAGCTTTCTTCAAATGACTTTACCGACTTATTAAAAGCTAAGTTAGATAATATCCAGGAATTTGCTAACTACATTACTAAGGTATCTCAGTTGGAAAACGATTCTAACTATCAGAATGCCGAACAAGTAGAAGCTGCAATCCAAAAGGTTATTGGTTCTGCTCCTGGAGTATTAGATACACTAGAAGAGATTGCAAAAGCATTGGGAGATGATCCTAACTTTGCAACTACAATTACTAATAAGCTGACTGAACTTAAAGGTATTATAGATAAGGAAATCTCCGATAGAACTGCAGCTGATGAACAAGTTACTCAGAAGTTTACTGAATTAAGTACTACTCTTAATGCTACAGTAAGTGAACTGAGAACTTTCGTAACAGAAACTCGTTCTGAATTATTAACAAAGGCTCAGGCTCAGGATGAATTAATTGCTAAGAATACTGCTAATATTCAACGTAATCTAGAATTAATTCAGGGATTACAAAGTAATCAGAATACTGGTTATCTTGAAATCAAGGAACTATTGAATACGGAAATTGAGGCTAGAAAGGCTGAGGATATTCGTATTGAAGCTAAAGTAGACAAGAATACTCAGGACCTTACTACAGAACGTAATGAGCGTATTGCTGCCGATAAAGTTCTCCAGGATAATATTGATGCTGAAGAAGCTGCAAGAATTGCTGCTGATAATGCTCTGGGTAAACGTATCGATAAAGAAATCGAGGATAGAAAAGCAGCTGATACCGCTCTTGAGAATAAATTTAATGATATCACTAATGGTTTAGATGAACGTCTTCAGAAAGAAGAAGCAACTTCAGAAGCTTTACCCTTAACTATGGTTACGGAAATTGATTCGAACTTGGTTATCAATGGTACTTCTGCTGAAGTAAACTTTAAGAGTTCTGTAAAAGGAGAAGGTAATCTCTATGGAGAACCTATGCCTCGTAAGTTTGCTATCCCTGCTTCTACAGATGCTAAAGCAGGTCTTCAGTCAGCAGCTGATAAGAAGAGATGGAATTCTATGCCTAATGATTATATCACGGGAGCTAGTTATACACCTAAGGCTAGTGTGGTTACTACTAACATAAGTAGAAGTACATATAACTCCGATGAAGGTATACAGAAATCTAATGATTTTACTGTAGATATACCTGCTTCTACTGCTGAGAAAGCCGGTGTACAAACTGCAGCAGATAAGAAACTGTTTAACTCTATTCCTCAGACTGTAGTAGTTGGAGAAGGAGCAACTTCAGATGCTAATAAAGTTACAGTATCAGTAAACAGAAAAACTGTAAACGAAGGAATATATAAAGATGATAATACTACTTTTAATTTACCAGTAGCTTCAATTACTAAAGCTGGTACTATGACTGCTGCTGATAAGGTTAAGTTGGATGAAACTTTACCCCAGCAGATTGCTAAGGAAATCCAAGACAGAAAAGATGCCATTGAAGCCTTGAAGAATTCTTCCGAAGCTTCCCTTGCTCAAGAAATCAAGGATAGAAAAGCAGCTGACCAGGCATTAGACACCAAATTTACTCAGGCTATCAAAGAAGAGGCAGATGCTCGTGCTGAATACGACCAGGTTCAGATGCAAAAGATTCAGGAAGAAGAAGAAGCCAGAGCTGCTGCAGATACTGCTCTTGAGAATAAGTTACAAACTAATATCAATAACTTAGAAAAGAAGCATGATGATTTCGTAGCAACTAAGGGTAAGGCTAATGGATTTGCTTCTTTGGATGGTAATGGCTTAGTACCTTCTAGTCAATTGCCTTCTTATGTTGATGATGTTATCGAAGTTTATGCTATTTATGATGTCAGTGAAACTGGAAAGCTGAGCAATATTAAATTATATTCTGACCCAGATCATGCTAATCCTATTACTGGAGAATCAGGTAAGATATATTTGAATATTACCCAGGATGAACCCTCTTATCAATTCCGTTGGTCAGGTACTCAGTTTGTAGATAGTAATACTTCTTCACTGATACTTGGAGAAGTTACTGGTACTGCTTATGATGGAGGTAAAGGTAAGTATTTGTCTAACTGGAGAAAGGCTTTGGTAGATAACTTGAGATTCTATTCTCATATCAAGGATAATGGAGCTTGGACTAGAAATGCCAACGAGGTTAGATTAAACTTTGATTGTTCAAACTTCAATGACCCTGCAAATGTAAATACTTATAATCAACCTATCCCAGCTGCTACCAAAGACTTAGCAGGTGTACAAACTGCAGCAGATAAGAAACTGTTTGATTCTATCCCGGGTACTATTATAATTTCTGGTAAAGGAGTAGTTCAGAATACGGATAAAGTTTGGGTACAGATTAGTAAATCTACTAAAGCTGATGGAGTATATGGTGAAGCTACTACACAGACATTAGAAATTTTAGCTGCTAATGCTAATCGAGCTGGAGTATTGACTCGGGAGATGTTCAATAAACTTAACTCTGGTCTGAATGGAGATATTACCAATGCTTTGAATGAAGCTAAGGCTTATACTGATGCTGCTAAAACTGCATTAGAGAAATTAATCCAGGATTCTGACAAAGTAATTAAGGAAAGCTTAGATGCTCATATTGGCAATAAGAGTAACCCTCACAATGTAACCAAAGCTCAAGTAGGTTTAGGTAATGTACAGAACTTAGCTCCAGCAGATATGCCAGTATCTACTGCTCAAGCTACTGCTATTGCAGATGCTAAGGCCGCAGGTACAAAAGCTCAGACCGACTTAAGTACCCATGCAAACAGAAGGGATAATCCTCATAATGTAACTAGAGCTCAATTAGGATTGGCTACTACAGACCAAGTAGTATTTGCTAAAACTACTGCAGCTTCTGGTTTCTGGAAGGAATCAGATGGTAGATTAAAATCTCAAGTAGAGAATTTGAACCATACTCTGGACCAAATCTGCAATATACCTACAGTTCACTTCAAGATGAATGGTAAATACCAAGTGGGAACTATTGCTCAGAGCTTAGAGGAAATTGAACCTCTGTTGGTATCAGAGAATACTATACCTGCTTCTCAAGTACCTAACCAATCCAGATTCGAAACTTTCATCGGAGAAGACGGTCAGGAATATGTAAAGGTAAAAGTGGTAGAATATGAAATGCTCAGTGTCATGGCTCTCGAAGGAGTTAAGTTATTGAGAAAAGAATTCGAAGACTTTAAGAAACAATTAAACAATAAGTAATATGGCAGAAATAGCAACTTGGAGTGCTATTCTGAATAAGACCGGCCTTGGTAAGACCTCTAATGAGTGCCCTACCAAGGCTGAGTTGTTAGCACTCAATAATGGTAAGGACTCCAATGTTGACAAGGTTATTGTAATTAGTAATGCTGCTAGCTACGGTAACAATGAATGTGTCAAGTTAGAGGATATCAATGCCGAGCAATGGATTTATACATTCCAGTGGGATCCGAATGGTAATCCTTCTTTTAATGCTCCAGCTACTGGAGGTACATACCCCTTTGGTTCATATGCTTCTAATCGAGTTAAGCAAGTAAACGGTGTTAATACTACTATCTCTCAAAGTTTGGCGAATGATGTCACTAAAACTTCGGAAGGTTCTTGGTATACCACAGACTACGACGGTAATAACGGTAGAATCGTACCTAACAATACATCTACTAATAGTAAATCAACTACTGTAACTTGGACTCAGAAGTATTCAGGTAAAACTATACAAGCAACCTTTACCCAAGCAGCAGGTAGTAAGGTTTATTCTTCATGGAGTTACAACTGTAGAGTAGATAAAACTTCTTTCAGTTACAGTGGAGGTCAATCTAATGTAACTGCTAAGAGTGCAAGTAGAAGTTATACTTGGAATGGTCAAGGAAGTAGTTATACAGAATCAGAAACGGCTACAGTAATAGTTTCTAGTCCGGCTTCTATTAGTGGGAATAGTATTTCTATCCCAAGTAATAGTGGTTCTGCTAGAAATTTTACGGTTACTTTCGATTTCCCAACTGCTACAGACCAGACTATCTCAATTTCTCAGGAAGGAGGCCAAGTAACTTATGTAGATCACCTGTCTATAGACCCAACTACTAAAAATGTACCTGGAACTGGTTCAGGATTTAGATTGACAGTAAATGCCAATTATGATAAATATATAAACGGAACTTATATAGAAAACATTAGAACTACTTATACTTCAGCTGAAGTAGTTGAGGGAACTTCATCTGATATTACCATCTCTGGTAAAACTTCTAGTGGATGTAGTATTAGTGTAGCACCAAACCCTAACTCATCACCTAGAACTTTTAAGATTAAGTTTACTTATGATACGGCAACTCCTGTATATTTAACCATTACACAGAATTCGGCTGAGGTAACTTATCCTAGTAGCGGTATAGTATTTGAACATAGTACTCAACAGAATAGTGGTTATAAAACTAGTACTTTATCCATTGGTACTGTTGAAGGTAAAGGAGGTAATACTTCTTTTTATATAAAAAGTTATAGGTCTAGATATGTTAACGGTTCTTTAAGTTCTACCGAAGCTATTAAACCTACTCTTATTTTGCCATCCGGAGTAACCGAAACTATTACTAATGTGAGTGGTTATTACTTTAAAGTAACTATTACCATACCTGAGCATTCAAAGCCTGCAAGCAGAACTCTTACAATCAGAGCTAATCAACCTAATGGCTTAGATAGAGAGTTAGTACAAACTGTACAACAGAGTGCTTCAACTTATGAGTTTGGTATTAGAGAAAACTCGGGGGATTCTTTGAGTACTTCTCTTACTTATTCTGGTTGGCCAAGTTCAGATTCATCATACAATAGACCTGTAAGAGTATATTCTAGGAAGAATGGTAATCAATTCCTTAATTGGGCTTTATCTTCTAATGTGGATTGGATTACTATATCTGGTTCAGGTGCTGGGGCTACATATAAGGTAGCCACTAATAACAGTAGTTCATCTAGAACAGGAATTATTACCTTTACTCAGGGAGAATCCAATAAAACTTGTACTCTGACAATAGTTCAAGAAGCAGGAGATGTCTATGAGTTTTATATTACTGACTCAGATGGTAATGGGCATTACACCGATTTCACCTTCTTAGCCCCCTCAAATGGATTGGTAAATAAACATGTACTTAATATTATCTCTACTCACAATGGTAGTCCCTTATCTGCAGACGATATAGAGGGAGTCCATTCGGAGATAACAGAGAAATTAATCGGCTTGGTATTAACACAAGATACTCAATCCCCATTCAGGTTTATAGCAAATATAACTGGAGCAACCACTACTGTAAGAACTGGAGCAGATACTTATAGACAGAAGCCATCTGGAAAAACAGTAATTTTCAGAGTTCTTCAAGAAGCTATAATAAATAATTTCAGATTGGAATTAAGTTTAAATATTTCAAATGGTAATAATGATCAAGATACGTGGGGATTATTTGATACGGCTAATATGCCTCATACTTCTGCCTTTATGTATGATATGAGCTTAATACGTGAAGGTATTATAGTAGACTCAGTAGAAGGTAAAATAACTGTGAATTCTCTTCAAAGTACTACTAAGGATAGAGGGATTGGAGATAATGTTTATGTATGGGCCTATAATTCTGTAAGAGGTTTATGGTTATCAATTGGTAACTTTAGGATTGAAGGGGGGAATAATACCCATCATTGGGATGTTTCTTGGCCCACCTAGACAATTTAATCCTAAACACAACACTAGTACATTTATTGATAGATAAATTTAATTATTAACTTTAAAACTAAATCATTTTTAAAACTAAATCATTATGGAAGTTAAATCTGGTGAAGGTACTGTAGTGGTTGCGGATCGTAATCGTTATAATGATGAATGTTGTAATAATCGAGGATGGGGCTCCGGTTGGGGTGCTGTCGGTGGAGCTTTAGTAGGTGGTGGTTTTGGTGCTGCTGCAGTTTCTGTGTGGGACAAAATCAATGACACAAAAGCTGATATCCAAAAAGTGGAATCTACTGTTCAGGAAGCAAAAGCTGGTATTTACAAAGACATCTCGGATGCTGCTCGTGGAGTTACTTCTGAAGTTGCAGGAGTTTCTAGACAAGTAGAGGGTGTAGGTAAAGAAGTACTTAACAATCGCTTTGCTACTGAACGTGGCCTTTGTGATCTTGGTTATAAGACTAATTCTGATATCCGGGATTCTCGTGATCAAATGGGAGCAGGGTTCAATCGGGTTATGGATCGTCTTTGCCAGATGGAACATCAACAGTCAACTTGCTGCTGTGAAATTAAAGGCCTAGTTAGAGAATCTGAAAACCGATTAGCTCTTCAGGCAGAACGTAATCATTGCGAGGTAATGAAAGGCCAGCAAGAGATTAAGTGCTTGATTGAGAACACTGCAAAAGACCAAGAAATTGCTAGACTGAATCGAGTAGTTGATGCTCAGAGAGATCAAAACATTATTAACTCGGTAGTACAGGCTTTGGGTAATAAAACTGCATAATTTCTATTAAAGTTGATTAGGGAAAAGGGAGGTACCTGTAGTGGGTATTTCCCTTTTTTCGTTTTAATCTAGTAAGAAACATGGAAGAAGATAATAAACTACAAACCTTTACTCTCCAAATGCAACTACCGGCTCCTAATTTAGAGGTAGCAAAGAGAGTAGCCGATGAAGCACAAAGACTGATAGATATCTATGGATACTATAATTTCTTGAACCTAGTAGAATTTATGAAACAGAATCCCAGTATGGTTCAAATGGGATTAAGTCTAATCAATAAAAATAATGCAGTATGGAAGAAATGAAATTTAAATCATTACAAAGAGGAGATTTAGTCTTTACTCTAGAAAGAGACAGAAGATCAATGTACCCAATCTTTGACCGAGCTAAAGTAGTAAAGGTAGGAGAAAGTAAACCCAGAGCTAATGAAAATGGTGATGGCTTTTCTAATCTTATAGAAATTGTTCTTCAAGATTCCATTGGTACAGTAACCGTATATTTACCTTCGGATGGGAATGAGGGTATTTATAACAATGTGTACTACACTCTAATTGGAAGTAATATTGTAAACGAAGTATCATTGCAAAGGTCACAGGCTCTTGGTATTATTAATAATGTAGGTAAATACGAGAACATAATAAAGGAATGCGATAATATCCTTGCTATGTTTGAAAACAAGGAGCCCACTAATGGTAGTCAATTCAATGAAGAATTCGCTTCATTCAGGAAAGATGTAGTATCAGTATTACAATCACAACAGCAAGCCATAAACCTTATGATGGATTCACTTGGCTTGAATAAACCGAAGGAAAATCCAGATGGCAAGTAAGTCAGTAAACATAACTATAAGTACTCCCTTGGGAGACTTACAGATATATACTGACCCAAAAGAACAGGCTAGAGCTGAGAGGTTAATTGCAGAAACTCCTTCTATCATGAGGAATGCTTATGATAGAGCTACTGAGAAATTCGGCAATCAACTTCTCAGACTTGTGAAAAAATGCCTAAGAACAGGTACTCCTCCAAGAGGAACCCATTGGGATCCTCACTCTGCTAATACTATTAAACGATACGGAGAGCATACCCTTTTGAATTATACGGGTCAGTATTTGAGATCAGTACAAATAGTAAAACAGAAGAATCGAACTTACGTAGGTATACCTACTAACCTTAAGAAAACCCGAAAGGGTGATAGGACTAGTAAAAGAACCTTGAACCAAGTAGCTATCATGTTGGAATATGGTTCTAGAGGTGGTAATTTACCTCCAAGACCCTTATGGGCACCAGCTTTCGAACAAATAGGTGGTAAGAAGGTTCTGAAGGAAACTATAGTAAGAGAACTTCGTAAAGAAATAAGGAAACACAGATAATGGGATTTACTATAAGCAAGAATCAAGGTTCAGGTAGGACTGTTATAACGGTAACACCAGAAGAAAAGAATGCTACGGACAAAGACATAGTTCAGATATTAACCGTAGAAGCTGTAGATGGGTCAACTAAGGAAGTAAAGCTTATCCACAAGAAAGGAGAAGGCAATTACGAATATGATTTCAGAGTTTCACCCACTGAATTATACTTTGAGCCTACAGGAGAAAGTAAAGAGGTTACTATTGTATCTACTAAACAAATGGTAATCAATGGAAAGAAAGTTGGTGATCCAGTTAATGTAAATTATACTAGGGAAAACTCGGGAGATGTATCTGGCTCTGGTACTACTCTTATCATGAGCTTAAACGATAATACTCATAATGATAAACTTGGCCAAGTAATTTTCATACAGGATGAATCAGGTAAAACTGTAGTTGTAACTTGTAGACAGGGTAAAAAAGAGAACACTGCTGGAGGGGATATTGGTCTTATCCAATTATGGTCTGGTTCTGGAGTTCCTGAAGGTTATATACTTTGTGATGGAAGTCAAGTAAGTATAGCAGAATACCCAGAATTATATAAAGCTATTGGAGATAAGTATAATACTGCTTCTACTAAAGCTGGTTATATAAGTGTTCCAGACTTAAGAGGTAGATTTGTAGTAGGATATGATCCAAGAAATTATGAATACGAACGTATTGGTAATACTGGTGGGCAGGCCCTAGTAACTCTTACTTTAGATCAAATACCTCCCCATAGTCATAAGATTACGTTTAAAGAAGAAAAATGGGGAGACAACGGAAACAATAGACCATTCCCTAATCATACTAGGCCTGATTCGGATTATTCAGCAGATACTCAAGTAACCGGAGGAGGTAGTGCTCATGAGAATAGGCCACCATATTATGTATTGGCTTATGTAATGAAAATAAGATAGGAGGTAATTATGGTAAATTCACAAGAGGTAGTAGAGAGAACCTTCTATATATGCTTATTGAATGTTCTCCTAGAAAAGAAGATGGGACTTAATCCTGAGGATTATTTACCTTTATCACAAGAGAATGAAAAGAGATTCCAAGAAGATAAGGAAGCAATAGATAAGTTCATTTACTTATTTGGTATAGGTAATAACCAGGTAAGAGGTCCTAAAACATGTCCAAGGATAACTATAGAAAGCACTGCTTATTATCCTGGAGATATTGGAGTAGAGAAATATATCATTGGAGATAAATTAGATGCAGGCAATTATCAGATGTCTGAGTTCCCTTACGAAACCAAGGATATCACTATCGATATTCATCTGGTAGCAACTACTCAGAATGATATGAGATTACTTCACTCTATTCTTCATGAAGCATTACCCACTAGGGGATATATAAGACCTTACTTCAATGATTTAGAAGAATGGGATAAAGGTAGGATAGCTCCTACTGGGAATCTGTTTATAGAGATTGGTAATTTCTATGACCATCCAGATGAATCCCATGGATTATTGGAAAAGGTATACCAATATGTATGTAAGGATGGTATTATACCAGAAAAACTGGTAGAAATGGGGGATCTAATACCTATAAAAGATATAAGTCTTTTACTAGGACCAGAATACCAAAAGGACGAGGAGATGCTCAATCTCAATATACATGTTTAACTCAAAAATTTACTAAAATGAAAAAGTTAGTGTTTATGCTGATGGCACTCATTTTACCAGTGTCATTGTTTGCTGCAGAAGTAGAACCTTCAACTGGTTCAGAGTTCGTAATCAATCTGGGTACCTTTACGGGTATAGTAACTTTGGTATCATCTTTGGTTACTCAGATACTAAAGGTAATCCCAGCTATCAAAGACAACAAACTTGTTAAGATTGGTATATCTGCCTTAGTAGGTATTCTTGTATGTCTTATAGCTTGGGGATTACAACTTACACCATTATTGGAAAACTATCCTTTCTACCAGGTATTAATTTATGGATTAGCTGCTGGTTTATCAGGATGTGGTTTCTATGATGTGATTAAGGCTATCGGAGGTTTATTTAAGAATAAAGAAGATTAATTTTCTAATAATACCAGTAAGGTAACGATACTTACTGGTATTAATTAAATTAATGTATAACCTATAAAACACAAGGATATGTCAAAATCACCAAGCGTTGTTTTTAAATTCGAGAACAACAATGTTCAACAGACTACTCCTCTTTTAGGAGTATCATGTTTCTTGGCTAGAACTGAAAAAGGTCCCTATGATGATCCTTCAGAATTAATCACTTCTTTTTCTCAATTCCAAAGAATATTTGGTAAAGAGATTGTACCTGATGGTTCTGTATCTAACATAGAGAAAGCTTTAGTAGGAGGTTCTAAGCTAAGAATTATTCGTGTATTGGGAGCAGGTGCTAAAAAGGGTACCATTACTAAAGCAGAAGACTCTAGAGTATTAGAAGAAGATGAGATTGAATTAGCTTCTGCTATACCTGGAGAAGTTCAAGCTTCTGAAGTAATGAAATTTACTTCTGGAGGTACTAATGTAAGCTTTGGTTTGGTAACTAAAGGGTATGGTGATCCTATTGGTTCTGGAGAAACCTTTAAAGTAGGTTTTTCTAAATCAGTGAATACCATCTTCTATAACATATACGATGCCAATGGTTCCATCCTGGAATCAGGTCCGGTAATTACTTATAAAACTAAGGATGCTCAGAATAAAACTTCTGTAGATTACCTGGCTTTAAGCAACTTTGCTAGTAATTCTGCATACCTGGAACCTAAGATGGTAACCACTACCGATAAGATTAAGTCTTTCGAAAACCTGGTAGCTTGGCTTCAGACTTCAATTGACCAAACTGAGAATCCACTAACTATCCAAGTTGGAGGTAAAGAAGCCACTAGTACTGAGACTATGTTCAATGGTACACTGGGTACTGCTGGTACTGACCCTACTGCAGATGAATGGATTGCTTCTTTGGATTTGGTAAAGGATTATACAGATGTTTATCAGTTAGCTTGTTCTCATATTCATCAACATCTGAAAACAGATCAAGATGTTTTAAAAGTACATAAGGCTGCTAAAGATATGTGTGCTGAATTGCAAGAATATACCTATTACATCGAAGTACCTAAATATACTACCCATTATTCTGAGGGAACTCAGCCTAGAAATAAGCAGAGCATTATCACTTGGATTAATAATTGTTTGGGTAGTATCGGTAATTCTAAGTATGCGGCCTATTTTGCAGGTGGTATCAAGTACTACAATGAATTCGGGTTACTTACTAATTCAGATGTATTGGGTACCATCTTCGGTTTGGGTGATACTTCTGCTTCTAACTATGGACCTTGGAAGTCATTTGCCGGTATGAATCGTGGAGTAATCTATGATGGTCAGGGCCCAGTAAGTCCTAACTATGGTAGTGATTCTCGTTATAATGAACTAAACGAATTGGCTCAGATGTATGCCAACATGATTGTAATCAAAGATACTCCGTCTTCTGGTAAACAAACCATGTTATGGCATTGCTTCTCTTCTCAAGTAAAACAGGATTCAGAAAGATTCCTTTCAATTGTAAGGTTGAATTTGTACTTGAAGAAGACTCTTCGTCCTATATTGAATAAGTATTTGGAAGAGCCTAATATCTGGGGTACTTGGAAGAATATTTATCTTGAGGTAAAACCAATCCTAGATAATCTGGTAGATGAAAATGCTATGTCAGAGTATATATGGATGGGTGACCAGGATGCTGGCTCTTATTCAGAACTCTCTGTAAATAATGAAGCTGATGTCCGTCAGGGTAAATATAAAGTAATCCTGAAGTACAAAGATATTGTTCCTATGCAAGAAATTACAATTAACATTGTAATCGATGCAGCTTCTAATTCAGTTAACATTTCAGAAAACGAATAACATTAAAATCATAAAATATGGGAGCAAAAGTAAAGAATCCTAGAAAGAAATTCCTATGGAGCATCTCTTTCCCAAAACATCCTATCAATACGTATCTATTCCAGACTTGCCAACTTCCGGATATTGAGATTGACCAGGTTGCTCATGGAGATGTAAACAGGGATGTAAAAACTGCTGGTAGAGTTACCGTAGGTAATCTGGTAGTAGAGAAACTTTTAACTACTGCTGGTTCAGATACCTGGCTTCAAGATTGGTTATATTCTTGCCAGGATATGATAGCTGGAGGTGGGTTAGTTCCTAGTGAATATTGGGAAACTGCCATTGTAAATGAACTTGCAGAAGATGGAGTATCTGTCCTAAATACTTGGCTGCTTGAAGAAGTTTGGCCTTGTAAAGTAACTGGCCTTGACTTAGATCGTATGGCTTCAGAAAACACAATAGAAAATATAGAATTTTCTGTCGGTACTTGCGATAAGTATTAACTCTCTTAGTCATTTTCTTACTAGAGTTTTAGGTGGAGGGGTGGGATTCCTAGATAAGGAGTTTCACCCCTTTCTTGTTGATACTTACCGCTACTATGAAATTATGAACTTTTAAAAATTAGATAAAATGGATATGACACTAAGAACCTTAGTATTCACTGCTCCTTCTGGTAGACTTTTTGAAATCAGAGAGCAGAATGGTGAAGATGAAGAAATTATCACCAACCCGGTAGATTCAAAGAATCTTATGAATCTTACCAAGTATATTTCAGCAATAGTAGTTAAAACGAATGCTACTAAGTCAGGTAGATTAACCATAGAGGATGCTCTTAAGTTACCCTTGCTGGATAGATACTGTATCCTATTTAATTCTCGAATCTTCTCTTTGGGAGAGGAAGTAGAATTTACTTATAAATGGGATAACAAGGATTCTGTAACTTACTCTCAGGACTTGAGAGAATTTCTTTTCGATTATGCAGTACTTCCTACAGAACAAGAAATGGAAGAAAAACCCAATGCCATTCCTTACTACCCGGGAAGAAAAGGAGAAGACGGATTTACTCTTATGCAATATACAGAGGAATTGAACTCAGGTAAGGTAATCCAATTTGAATTGATGGATGGAGAAAAAGAGTCTCAGATGGTTCAGCTTTCACCAAGTAAACTTACTCGACACTCTACTCTTCTTCTTCGTAACCTTAAGTTAAAGGTGGATGATAAATTTGAGAAAGTAGAAAACTTCTCTCTATTCTCATCAAGGGATATGGCAGAAATTCATCGGTTGGTAAATACAGTAGACCCAATCTTCCATGGGTATACTCAAATTGAGAATCCGGAAACTGGGAACATGATGGATTACCCAATTATGGCTGCTCCTGATTTTTTCTACTTGACGGGAGATATAATTTAGAGGAAGATTACATATACATTACTCGGGCTGAGATAGTCTTAGACTATCTCACCTTTTTGTGTCTACCCGTTCGTAAAAGAAAGAAATTCCTACTCATAGCTGAGAATTATTATAAACAAATGAAGAAGAAAATGTCAACATGATAGGAGATACAAAAAGTTTAGTAGAAGTCGGGGTATCAATGGTACTCCGAGATAAGTTTAGCTCTGAAACCGGTAAAATTTCACAATCATTCAACAATATGATGAATGATATGAATGATTGGAACAGGGCTATTCAGATGAGTGCAGGTAATGCTGTACAAAACAGTATGAAATTCCTTGGAGGAATGGCAGAAGCTTATCAGTATTCGGCCAAGGTCCAAGATACTATATTTATGGCCTCAAAGATTGCAGGAGCTACAGCTGAGCAACAAACAGAAATGATGCAATTAGCTCAAGCAGTAAATGCCGTTACTCCCTTGACTGCTGCAGATATTGCTTCTGGTCAAAGGTACTTGGCAATGGCAGGTAATACAGTAGAACAGATAAAAGATATGACTGGGCCTGCTGCTAAGTTAGCATCTATCCTTGGTCAACCCTTTGGAGGTAAAGGAGGTGTAGCTGACTTGATGACTAATATCATGTCAATGTATGTTATACCTTCTCAACAAGCTACTAAGGTTACAGATGATTTATATACGGCTGTAACTAACGCTAATATGTCTCTTACCGATTTGGCTCAAGCTATTACTTATGCTGGAGCTGACATGGCTAATGCAGGATACGATTTAAGACAGACTGCTGCAGCTATTGGTGTATTGGGAGATATGGGTATTCAGGGTTCATCAGCTGGTACTGCATTAGCAAATATGATCCGTTATTTGCAACTTTCTTTAGCCGACCAGAAAAAGAAAGGATTTAGTGCATTAACTAGTTTAGGTTTAAGTCCACAAGATTTCTTTGATGCCGAAGGTAATCTTATTCGATTAGATAAGGTATATCGTAAGTTTGGAGAAGCTCTTATGAACAAGCCTCTTCTGGAAAGAACTAAAGCTTTCTATAATATCTTCGGAGTTCGAGGTACCCGTGATATCTCTAATCAGATTCGAAATATGATGTCGGGTTCTGATAAGATGACTAAGATCTTAGAGCAATACGATAAGAACTCGGGCATAGTAGAACAGGTTACTGAGGAAAGATTAAAGACTCCACAAGGTATCATCGAGGCTTTTAAGTCTAACTTTGAAAACTTAGTAGTGAATATAGGTTCAACTTTAGCTGATGTCTTTAACCCAATATTAACCGTATTTACTAAGATATCCCAATGGGTACAGGGTATAGCTGGTACTTTAGGAGGTCAGATAGTAGTTAAAGCTATTGCTTGGAGTTCAATTACAGCTTTAGTAGTAAATGGTTATAGGTATCTAGCTGCTACTGGTAGAATGCTTTCTACTTATATGCAACAAACTAATACCCAATCTCAGGCTACGGCAAGTGGAGTTAGTAAGTCTGCCTCTGCAGCTGCAGTATTGGAGACCCGATTAATACATATCACTCAGATTATGAGAGAACAGTATTACCTTCAAAAGGCAATGGCATTCGGTTGGACTGCTGGACCTAGAGGAGGTTGGTATGGGCCAGATGGTAAACGTATTAGGAAGTTTGGAATACCCGGGCCAACATTGGGAGGACTTGGGGGAGGTACTACTAAACCTCCTACTCCTACTGCCGGACCTGCAGTAGCTAGGTTAGGTATGAAAGGTTTATTCGGTAGATTGGCTGGATTCTTGGGAGGTCCTTGGGGAATGGCCATTGGTATAGCATTACCTCTTGTAGCAGATTATTTACCTAGGTTAATAGATTCCTTAAATAAGAATACCGATTCTAATTTATCAAAGGAAACTCTAACTAGTGATGAATATTTAACCGAGAAAATGGCAAGAGCTATCAGGGCAGCTTTACTGAATGATAAACCCAATGGTACTGTTAACATTACTATTGATGGAGCTCCTGTTGGTTCTGTAGCTCCAGGTGAAACTTTAGGAGTTAATTATGCTACTCAAATTGGATTAATACCTTAAATTATGGCAAGAATATTAGGAAAACTAGCAGGTAGGGTTGTTAAGAAATATAATAATCTTACCCAAGATACTGCTGGAGTACTTACAGGTCCCATAAATAAACTATGGAGAGCTAAGATACACCTTAACCGATTAACTTCAGGTTTACCTAAGGATACTGCTCCTAGAGGTAAATTGTTTAATCCTAATGGAGCTTTGGGAGAAAGAGAAAGATCTTCTAAGAATCCAGTACTTAACAGTTCTCTTCAAAGTATTAGGAGATTACAACTTCAGCATGGGAATATTAAGATTGACCGAGATGATCCTGCTCAAGGTAGGACTGTAGTAGAAAACAATAAACTTTATGGAGTAAGCCAAGATATAAGAAAACTGAATCAGGTAATCATATATAATACTAATGTTAGCCCATACCAATATATTGTTTTACAGAATAGACCTCTGAGCTTTGATTTTAGAGGAGAAACAACTTGGGCTACAATTAAGTCTATGGGTAGAAATACTCCTATGTATCATTATACTGGTTCAGAAGATATTGTACAATTCAATGTATCTTGGTACTGTGATGATCCGGATAATCCTGCTGAAGTATTAACTAAATGTAGGTTATTAGAATCCTGGAGTAAATCCAATGCTTATCAAGCAGCTCCTCCAATCCTACAGATTCAGTGGGGAAATTCTGATACATTTGAAGGTCATTATTATATACTTACTTCTGCTACATATTCTCTTTCTAATTTTAGAAATGCTTCTAGACAACGTATGAAAGGCTCAGTAGATATAAGAGAAGACTTAAACCTGTATCCTGCTACTGCTACTCAAGAATTAATATTCAAACGAGTAAGCTCATATAGTTTATCTTATGAGGATATTGTTAAAAGTAAAGCTGCAGAAAAGACTGTGGGTATTTTTACAACCGATAAAATCAAGTAACCATGGATATAACTTCTTATTTAGTTGGAGCAAGTCCATACGATAATGGATTTACTCTGAATTATGGAGATGGAGATTATTCTTTAGAATCCTACCCATTACTTATACCCTCTTCTCCCAATGACTTTCAGCATACCCTGAAAGAGGGTGAAACTCTACAGAATATCGCTTATAGGTATTATGGAGATTCTGGTAAATGGTATATTATTGCTGAGTATAATAACATAATAAATCCGTTCACTGAATTAAAAGGTGGAATGGTATTAATGATACCGGCTTATGGAAGTTAAAGCAAATAATCCCATATTATATAAAGGCACAGGTACTCCTTACCTAGCCATTTTTGATAATCAAGGTATACCAGTTATGAACCCTCTTACTGGTATACCTTTAGGAGCGTATATAAGTAGCTGGTCATATGTATATGATGAAGAAAAAGAAAACTTAGCTACAATAACTATTGATACTGGTAATCCAGATACCGTAGATGTAGAAGCTTTACAAGAAAATAGAGATATCTTTTTACAGTGGGGATATATTTTTAGTGATGGTACATTTGTATCAAGCCCAGCTATAAATATCAAAGTAAGAGATTTCGATTGTATATTTGATTCTACAGGTACCCATATAACTATCAAATGTATCGATGGTACAAATCACCTTAGGTTTATGCCACCTCATAAACCCACCGAGGATACCGATGATAGTATGGTTAAATTCTTGGATTCAGGATGCGGATTAAATGTTGGAGTAATAATAGAAAGGTTTGAGTAATGGCAAATATAATAAGTAATCAAGCTTATGAAGCTATACAGGTACCAACAGAAGTTACTCCCGAAGTACAGGGTACCATTCTGTATGCTAATCAATTTAGTGGCATAGGTCAAGTTGGTATGCCAGATGATTTAGCTGAAGTACTTAATTCTAACTTAGGTACAATAGGTAATAATGTTCTAGTTCAACTAGAAGCTAAAATGGCTGCCTATGGTAATGGGCCTTGGTATGTGGATAGTAGAGATGGGGTAATTTACATACATAATCGTAAGTTTCAACAACCTCCTCATCATACCTACATATTCCAAGCTGAAAACGGAGAAGTATTAAGAGTATCTTTTACTACTCAAAGATCTACTAAGCAGAAGATGATGCAAGTGGGTAATACTATAAAACCTGAGGATAAGCAAATACAAATCCAGGTAAGTTACATCGATGACCAACAGAATGAGATTCTACATGACCCACTACAATTGGATGCCCTATCTACAGTAGATGTACAAAGTCCAGGATTATTTCATAGATCTCCAGAAGTTTTAAAACCCAATGTTGATAGTAAAGTAGAGAAATGGAAAGAAGACAGATTGAAATCCTTAGATGAAGAATTGGCTTCTAAAAAACAAGCTCAAAGACTAAAGACTGAATCTGCTAAGAAAGAATATGATGCTAAGGGTACTGGTTATTTAGATGCAGGTGGTGGATTAGAGTCTATGTCCGATACAGAATTAAGGGATGCTACTTCTCAAATGCTAGAGGAAGCTTATACTAAAGGAGAACTAACTAATATAAAATCTTCTATTGATGCACTAGTAGCAGGAGGAATGGACCTTACTTCTGCAATGAAACAAGTATACCAGGGTTTAAATTTTGTATTCAAAAATAAATACACTGAGGTATGGACTGAAGTTTGGGAAGATCCTCGTTCATATTCTTCTGGGGAATTAAAGTCTTCTAGTCGTGTGAACAGTATGACTGAACTGAATGCCGAGAAAAGGAAAACTCAGGAGGGATTAGCTAAAATGCAAGAAGACCCAAATATCATTGTCTATCCTTTAACTCTTCATGAAGAATCCTATTATCCTCAAACTTATAATCCAGTCCAAGCTGGTAGAGGTCCTGGAGATAATCATGGATATTATCGAAGCAGAGTAAAGGTATTCAAAAAAGTAAAACAGCTTTTGAAAGTACCTGCTTGGAAAACTCTTACTAACTTATATGATAGAACTGGAGGAGTAGGTAATAGAGAAAGAGCAATGAGGATAAATGCTAATGGAGGTTTAAAGATAACTGAGAAAAAACTAGTTTGTCAAATGCAAGTAGTAGGGAGACCTTCATTAAAAACCTCAATGGTACTTCAACTTTTGAACGTGGGTAAAAGGTGGTCAGGATACTGGTATATAAAGAAATGTACCCATAGGATGGATGCTGGTACTGGCTATATTACTGACCTAGAATTAGTTAGAAATAATGGAACAGCTGGCTTTCAAATTGCCGCTGGTAATATTAATACTCAGGATGTAGTATCTAATAATGCCCGAAGTCAAGGAACTACTGATGTAGGTAAAAATAAAGCTGGAGATGCTCATTCTTCTGATTTTACCATAAATGCTACTAAGGCAGAATATGAGGCTTTCAAAGCATTGGAGGGTAATACCGAAGAACAAAGAAAATTTGTTCAAGATATGGTTATTTATAGGGAACAGAATGCTAGTACTCCTACTAAAGGTAATGATGGTATCATAGAAGTAGAAAGAACTGTATACCAATCTACAGGTAAAGAGGGGGAAGATGTAGTTACCATTACTAATGTTAAACGTAAAAAGGTAGAAGCTACTAAGGATGTATATCGAAAATATAATTTCAATATAGATTATATTATTAAACAAATGAACCAAGACTTTTCTAAAACCAAATGATATGGCTTATGAATCAGCAAAAACAATAACTGAACAAGGATTAGAATCCTTGGGAAGATACTATTCAGTGTACAGGGCTATGGTAGTTAATAACACAGACCCAGATCATATGAATCGTATAAAGGTAGCTATACCAGAGGTAATGGGGGGAATAGTACTCTGGGCTTATTCAAAGGGTCAACATGGATCTACTGGGTCTGGTTTTAAAATGATGGCTCCCAAGAATGGTGATATAGTATATATCACCTTTGAATATGGAGATCCTAGTAAACCTCTATGGGAATATCATGGTTGGGCTCAAAACCAAATACCTGATATCCTGGATGATCCCGATACTATGGGTATAGTTACACCCAATGGGAATAGAATCTGGTTAAATGATAAAGATGGGTCACTTAAGATGTACCTATATGGGTCTGCTACTATCTATGCTGAAGGCCCAGTAAGTATAAATTCTAAAGCTCAAGCTTATGTGAATGCTTCAAAGGTTATAGTGAACCAAGGTAATAATGATGGTATAATCAATATCAATGAATTAACCCAGAAACTAAACCGATTAGTTTCAGAGATAGAATCATTAAAAGCTCAATATAATTCTCATACCCACTCTGGTATTCAATCGGGACCTGCAGTTAGTGGACCTGTTATTACTCCAGTCACGAAACCATTTTCTACTTTTAATAAAACAGATTATGAGGATTCTAAATTTGTACACTAATGGCAAATAACTTATACACTAATATTATCGGTATTGGACCTTTGTTTCCAATACGGATTATTGAGAATGAAAAGGGAGAGAAAGGTTGGTATCCAGTAAATGGAGATATTGAACTTGTTCATAACAATCTATCTGCTCTCATTTGGTATGATATAGGCCAAAGATTCAGGCAAGAAGATTTTGGTACTAGGTTATGGGAATGTATAGAAGAACCTAATACTCAGGCTTTAGCTTTCTTGGTAAAGGATTTCTTAAAGAAAGCAATCTCTACCTATGAAACTAGGATTACTTTTAAAGGTCTGAATATGAGGTTAGAAGGTACCAAGCTTTTCATTGAGATGAATTATGTAATTAATCAAACTGGTAGCCAACAGGTATTGGGTATTAGTTATGATAGGTCTGAAAATATTTTAAAACCTTACTAATATGATAACGAATAAATGGCTAAACCCTTATCAGAGATCCTTTCAACAGATTAAAGCTAAGCTGATTGAATCTCTTACTACTATCAAGGATAAGAATGGTCAGACACTTATCACGGATTATTCCGAAGGTAATATTCTGATAATTATCTTGTCTTTGTTTGCAGCTATTGCTGAAGTACTTCATTATTACATTGATAACGTGGGTAGGGAATCTTTCTTATCCACGGCTCGGCGTTATGATAGTGTAGTAAAGCATGGCTTATTGGTAGACTATCATCCAAGAGGAGCAGTAGCTGCTTCAGTAGATGTAATCCTAACTCGTGATCTTACAGGTAGTAATATTGCTTCTAGGTTAACCATCCCAAAAGAAACCCTCTTTACAGATGTTAACGGTAATTCCTGGCTTTCTGCTAGAGACGTAACTTGGTATGCTAATGTTACTACTTGTAAAATCCCCTTGATTCAACATGAGAAATATAATCAATCTGGGTTGTCAGGATTAGTAATACCTTCCGAAGGTAGGCCAGAAATCACAATAGGTAAATTACCCGATGGTAAATACTATGAGCATGGTACAATGCAATTATCCATCGATGGAACTACTTGGACTTTAGTAGATACCTTTGCTTATTCTAAACCTTCAGATAAACATTTTATGGTAACTGTCAATGCTAGCCAAGTTGCCGTAATAGTATTTGGAGATGGTACCTTTGGTTCTATACCTTCTGCAGGTCAAAAGGTAACATCAGCAAGCTTCTATATCACCACGGGTATTCAAGGTAATGTACCAGCTGGTTCTATTGTACAAACTCCGGCCATAGTAAAAGCTTCTATATCTGAGGCTACTACTAGTAATCAATATGCTGCAGGAGGAGGTTCTAGTTATGAGAACTTTGGTATGTTAAAAGAACATATACCATTGAGTGTTAAAACTCTTGGAGTAGCTGTAAGCAAACAGGACTTCGTAGATTTAGCTATGCTAATAGATGGAGTAAATAAAGCTGCCGTAGATTATGAATGTGGTAGAAAGCTTACAGTATATATAAGTGCTGATAATGGTGGGGTAGCTGATTCTGCTATGATAAACAAAGTTTATACCCAACTATCACAGAGAGCTCCTTTAACTACTTGGCTTCAAGTTAAATCTGCAGGATTAGTAGATATAACACTAGAGATAGAAGTAACCGGTAAGAAATCTTATAAGACCAACGAAATCCAGGCTCAAGTTCTGAATGCCCTATATAATGCTTATTCTATTGAGAACTCCGAGATTGGGGGCAAAGTAAGAATCTCAGATATCTATGCCCTGATTGATAACCTATCTACAGTGGATTACTTACATATCAAGAAGTTCTATATTAAACCTTGGCCTGTTACCATATATGGTAACAAGGAATTACTTCTTGGTCAGTTTAAATTAGAGAAAGCTAATGGGTCCATGACCTATTTTATAAACTTTACTGGAAGCAATTCATACACTGTAAAAGCTTCAAGTGGAGGATTCCAAACTACTGGCTCTGTAGGTAGTACTATAAACATCACTGATAAAAATAATGGTATCACTTTCTCTTTGGACATACAAGCAAATGGCTATCAACAGGGATATCGTTATTCTATTACTATCTCAGAACCTAATATGGATTATGAAGATCCTGGATATAACTTACCTGTATTCCAGAAATCTTCTCAATTAACTTTAACTGTTCACGAAACTGTTTAATATGATAGACCTTAAGAAACTTATAGATTTCCTACCTTTTGAATATAAAGACCAAGACACTTATAAGGTAGATGGAAAGGGTATCTTAGAAAGGTTCCTAGAAATTTGTGGAAGTTATTTTCAAGATAATATATCCGCAGATATTGAGAGTTTACTAGGAATAACCGACTTTGATACCTGCCCAGAGATTTATTTGAATTACCTTTGGGAAAGCTTTGGGCAATTACCTTTTGCAAGGTGGAATAATATTGATGAAGGGGCTTTTAAAACTTATTATAATGGTCTGTTAAGTGAAGCTGAATTAAATAGCCTTAAGTCTAAATGGGTTTTACCTAAGAAAGGTGCTTTAGCTTTAACTACTAAACAGATAAGAGATTTACTTAAGTATTCTATATCTCTGATAAAGATACGAGGTACTTCTCAGTTCTTTGAAATATTATTCCGAATGTATGGGTTAAACTGTACCATTGATGACCCCGCTAAATCAGGTTATGATGGTTGGTTAAAAACACATCCTTACTTTGACCAAGATCAGTATTATGATAAATCTAACTTTGATAACATTTACGGTTGTAGTCAATGTATCAATGTAACCTTCCATATAACTGGACATGGCTATTCAAATAACTCGGGAGAATTTATAGAGTTCAGAAAAGCTATAGAAAATATAATCGATAGATTTAAGCCTTATCATGTAGGAGCTACTATTGATTATGGTTTTAATATAAATGATAATTATCTGATAACAGCCGATTTTGTAGACCCAAATATAAACACTATTCAGCCTGGGTATATAACCTCTGTACCCATTAAGGTTACAGTCTCTAGTAATTATCAAAATGCCGACTTAAGGTATCAGGTATCTGGAGATGGTAATACTTGGGGTTACAAGAAATATGAAAATGGCACTATTTTTAATGCCACTATAGGTAATCAGACTTATTATTTTAGAAGTGTGGGAGACCCGACTAAAGTTACCCAAGTTCATGTAAAATTAAAGGAAGTAGTCAAATCCTATAATATATCGGTTAATCCAACTACACTGCATATTACGCCAACTAATAAGGAGGTATCGGCTACAGTTACAGCTACTCTTTATCAAGAAGGTAAACAGACTCCAGTTAATATACAATTGGTTGGGGAAACTGAAGTTAAGCCTTCTGGTTCAACTTATAAATTTAAAGAGCCAGGTACTTATGAATTCCAGATTGTAGAATACCCAGTAAAAAGAGTTTCACTGGTTGTTACTAGAGAACCTAATAAATACAAGGTTAAATGTACTCCAGAAGAATTCAAGCTATCAAGTAATGTAACTAGTTTAGCTAAAACCATACTAACTATAGAAGATGATTATGATGAGGAAGGTTTGGAATGTTACTTGATTGGTAAAGATGATACTAGGTATAAATCTGGGGATACTTTCCAAACATTTGGTACTGGAGTTTATAAGTTTGCTTGTACTAAGGATAATTTAGAGAACTTTGATGGTATAGGAATATTTACCGTATATACCAGTATCTCTAAATTCACTTATCATTTATCTAAAGAATATCAAACTTTATCTTTAGAGATGGGAAGTGGATCTGTAAATCAAGAACTTTACTTATCAGTAACTCCCTCTGATGATCCCGATGATCTTATAGATTATGGAGTTAGTATTTATTGTGATAATACTAAGTTAACCGATATTACCTTGAATAAATCTGGTAATGGTAAAGCTAGTGCTACTTATTCATGCAATAAACCGGGAAGTTATAAAGCTGTATGTAAGGGAGATCCTTCAGTTTATACTACTTGGTCAGTATATAGTTATACCAAACCAGAAGATCCCTATATTTATATCGAAGCAGTAAATCCCTCAGATCCTAATTGGATATCTCCAAAGGATTGGGCTAATACTCCAAATAACCAGAAGGTAAATGTATCATATCAACTTGCTGAAGGTAAGTCGGTTACTATCCGAGTAATGCCTTTCGAAATAGAGGGATATGATTCAGTATTACTTATGGAAACCGGAGCAGAGTATAAATTCGAAGAAGCTATTACTTTAGATAAAGCGGGTACCTATACCTTTGTTGGTAAGGGTAATAAAGACAAGAAGGCTACATTAGTAATCAAAGACTATAATCTTGAAGTTAAGATAAGTTGTAGTCCTGAAAGAGCTACTCTAAGTGGGCAAGGAGAAGGAGAAGTATATACCACTGTGGTATGTTCTTCTAATCATAAGGATTTTATAACTGATGTAAGATTAGTGGGTCAAGCCGATTCACATCCAGTACCTTATGAATTTAGAACTTCTAATCCTGGTACTTATATATTTGAAGCTGTTAACAAAACCAATGTAAGGTGTACATTTGAAGTTACTTTAGCTTTTGATGTACAACCAAATGAATTGGTTTGGAACTCTGATGATATTAGCAGTAAAACTTTCGAAATAGATATACCCGAAAATACAGCATGGAGAATAACCCCGAAACCTCAGGAATAAATCAATATTACGACATGTATACTGAAACGTCCACTACATCTATAGTATCTAAGGGATTTACGGTAGCTTTTGCTACAGAGTGTCTTCAATTCTTATATGACCTTCGATGGATGATCCTATTAGCATTCATATTGATAATTGCCGACTTCTGGTTTGGAATGAATGCTAGTAAGTTAAAGGGCATACCCATTAGAAAATCCAGAGCTGGAAGAAGAACTTTTAATAAGATAATAGATTATATATGTTACTTATTAATGGGAGCCGTTCTTGGTAAGGCTATTGGAGAACCCTATGGGTTAGATCCCCTAGTAGTATCTATAACCGTATTGGTAGTATGTTATGGATTCGAAGTGGATTCTATTTATGGTCATATATGTACATTACACGGAGTAGAAAAGAGATACAGTATCTGGAAGATACTTTGGTCTATAGTAACCTTGAAGTTCAATAACTTATCTGAAGCTTTCAAGGATATGTCAGAACAATCTAGGAATTATAAACAATCTAAAAACAATAGTAACAATGAAAACGTACTTTAAATATGAGGGTTTGATTAAATCTAAGGAGGCAGCAGAAGCAATTGCTGCCCCTGTTGCTCTTGGCCCATTCTGTGGATTCGGCTCAGTTAAGGTATCTGGTAATAAGCTATCAGTTCAAGCTAAAGCAGAAAATGGTAAGGTATTCAAGAATGATGTAGCAGATAGAATTACTGCTAGATATATGGTAAAGAATTCTGAAGATGGAGAATCACCTCAGATAAACTTCGGATGTATTTCTAGGGATGGTTATATATTCATCTCTGATGATGAAGAGATAGTAGTAGATAATATCCAAGGTGCTCAAGGGGCTAATTCAGATATCTTCTTATTCGCAGTTCATCAAGAAGTATCAGAACCAATTGAAAACCCTATTACTTTCGTAGCATATTGGTCTTCATCTTATGAAAGCTTATATACTCTGTATAAACAATCACAGAATCCTTACTATCCCTTAGCAGAAGACAAAATCTCTTGGGATATAGTAAAGAATAATCCTGCTTCACATGAGAAATTAAATTATACCTATCTTAATTCTCAGGTAGAGGGTGCTTGTGAACCCTACAGAAATAGTAAGAATACCATGGTACTGATTGGAGTATATGGTTCTGGTACTGATGCTAATACGAAGGAGTCAGAAAACTATGCAATCATCCCTTATGGAGGTTGTTTCCCTCAACCACTACCCTTTAACTCAGCCTACAATGGGATCATGACCCATTCTATTCAAAGAGTAGAACATGTACTGGAAGGATTTGGAGGTAAAGATGACCAGACTAATGGTATAACTAATCTACAAGAATATCTTACTAATCTGAAGAATGAGCTTATAGAAATGATTAAAAACTCGGCTTCTTCAGTTCCCACTGGATTAATCGCTATGTTTTCAGGTACTACTCCTCCAGATGGTTGGGCATTCTGTGATGGTATGTCTGGTAGACCTAATCTATTGGGTAGATTTGTAGTAGGGTATGATCCAAGTAATCAGGATTATAATACCATTGGTAACATGGGAGGAGAAGCCCTAGTAACTCTTACTCTAGATCAAATACCACCACATAGTCATAAGATTACATTTAAAGAGGAGAAATGGGGAGACAATTCTAATAATAGACCTTTCCCTAATCATACTAGGCCTGACTCGGGTTATACAGCAGATACTCAAGTAACCGGAGGAGGTAGTCCTCATGAGAATAGACCTCCTTATTTCGTACTAGCTTATATCATTAAACTATAATTCTATATAAACTTTTAAAATTATTAGGGCTTTTATATTTAAAAAACAGCTAATCGCTTTCGTCCAACACACAAGTGGAATTCTTATTGGGAAATAAGTTACACTGGAAAGGGAACCTCATGCACTGGGTTCCCTTTTTTTATGTTAGTAATGTAAGTCTTCTTTAGCTTTCTCTTCCCAATATCTTATATCTTCTTTAAGTTCTGAGATATATCTTACCGAAGATTTAGTTCTAGGCATATCAAAAAACTCTACTAATAAAATGTTAGTGATACGAGAACCATCCTTGATTCTCTCTTTAATATAGGGAGGAGGACTAAGCAATATCTCGAAGATCAAATAAGCATCGGGAGATAGGTTCTTCTTCATATATTTATATAACATATCAAGCATTTCTCCTTTAGCTTTCTCTTCTTCTGTATCATCCTCTAGTTCTTTATCATTATCGAATAAATCTTCTAATTGGTAAAGATTCTGATGATATTCTGCTCCCTCTCCATAAGCAGTTCTTAATAAATGATTCTTAAAGGTACTGAGAGAAGCTAGTATCCTTGCTTTTAAATGTTCTTCTTCACAAGTACCGTAATATTTATTAAAGACAAATAACATCTTATCCCAGAAATAAGAACTTATGATATCTGGTGTAACATTAAACCTCCTATTATCAATTTGCTTAGTAAGACGTCTGATAACTGGTTTACAGATTTTATACATCCTATCAAAAGTTTCCTTATCATAATTTTCTTGCATAGGCTTCAACCTATGTATCTCTGATCCGTTGTTGCCATTTTCCTTTATCTTCATAAGTCTATGTTTTAAAATGATATGCAAATATAAGTATAATAAATCAAATATAAAATAATATATTAATAAAGTTCACCTAGAAGCTGAGGATTAGTGAGTACTAGGATGAGAGTCTATATGTACAACTCTAACCGAGACTATAGAAATCTATATGATTATACTTAATTATATTGCAATATGAAAAAAGATAATACCAAGTTTGAATTTGACACCAGCTTTCAATTAGAAATCCTAAGGTATCTCTTAAAGGATAAAGAGGGAGGTCTAATAATCAAAAAGATTAAACCAAGTTACCTAGTTCTGATTGAGCATTCTTTAATTGCCGAGGGCATATTTAAGTTCTTCAAAAAGAAAAACAAGATGCCTTCTAAGAATATCCTTAAAGAAGTTATAAAAGAATTGCTTGAATCTAAAAATTACGTTGACCTGGTTACTAAGGATGATATACCCAATATCCATAAAATAATCGATGACCTATATTCAAATCCCTTGAATGATTCCGAATACATTCGAGAAAAGATATATCAATTCTCTACCTATGTAGAGATGAAGAACTTGAATGATTCTTTTGATTTGGATAACTTCGAACAATACGAAACCTATTCAAGGAAAATAGAAAAGATACTTCAAAACTCAAAACCTAAGAAAGATGATGAACCTATCTTTATGATAAGGGATATTACAGAAAGACAATTCAAACGTCAAGCAGAACCATCTGTAATACCTTGTCCATTTAGACAACTTAATGATATTACCAATGCTGGAGGTTACCCAGAACATTCAGTAAATGTTATTCTCGATAAACCCAAAGCTAAGAAAACTTTCTTCATGGTAAACTTGGCAAGAGGGTATTTAAGAATGAAGAAATCAGTTTTATATGTAGATACTGAAAATGGTAAAGAACAAATCATGGACCGATTTATTCAATCCTCTATCAATAAAACTAAGAAGGAATTATACTCGGGTGAATATGATAAACTCGAAGCTAAACATCTTCGTAAACTTGCAAGATTTGGAGTTGAACTAGTAGTTGAAAGAGTTCCTGCCATGATTACGGATTGTAATTATATAAGGGAACTTATAATTAAGCTAAGAAACCAGGGTATCAATATTAAAGTACTGATGGTGGATTATGCAGGAAAGCTTGCTTCAATTGCCAGAGATAAAGAGGATTTCGACCGTATATCGAATGTATATATCGATATTCAGAATCTAGCAGAAGAGATGGATTTAGACATTGTATGGACTGCTCACCATATTACCAGAGAGGGTAAGAAACATAGAACTACTAGATATGATGAGAATGATATATCTGGTTCTATTGCAATTGTTCGTAATGCCCATACAATAGTTGGTCTTAACTCTACTGAACAAGAAGAAAAAGATGATATACTTCGTTGTGAATTAGTAGTACAAAGAGATGGTTTACCTAGTGGTAGAGCATTATTCAAATGCGATGTTGAAAGGCAAAGATGTGTAGAGTTTACTAAAGAACAACGTAAACAGTACGATGAGATATATGGTGAGAAGCTCGAGGAATCTCTTAAGAAGAAAGGGAATCCTGATGCTAACGAAGAAAAGTATAACAATAAAAATGGAGATATATAAACCTAAAACATTAAGATTATGATTAAGAGATTAGAAGGAATTCAAAAAGGTCAGAAGGTTTACTTAGTACCTTCAGATTCAAGATGTACTCCACAGTATGCCGAAGTATATTCAGTGGGTCCCAAGTATATCAAGTTAACTGGGGTTAATATAAGTTTAAGGGAATTCTTCTCTGAAAATGGAAGATCTGCTAAATGGGGAGGATGGGAACTTTTCCTTTCAAAGGAATCCTATGAAGAACACAAAGAATTACTTTCACTTAGGTCACAGGTAGTTACTTTATTTGAGCAAATGGTACTGAAATGTGAAGACCTAGATAAATTACGTAGGCTAAAGAAAAGATATGCCGAATACGATGACCCATTACCATTTTAATCATGAGTAAAATCACTAATGAATTTAAAACCAAGCTCTACAATTATTTTATTAAGAGCTTGGGCGCTTATCAATATAAACACGGTTGGATGAAATTACCCGTATGCCCATTCTGTCATAGGGAACATAAGATGGGAATTAATCTTTCTATGTACCGTACTAATTGTTTTAGATGCAATTATCATATGAATCCTGCTCAACTAGTAATGGATGTTGAAGGATTTGATACTTATGCCGAACTTTTAAAATTTCTAGATAATGGAAACTTTACAGACAAAGCTTTCTCAGAAGAGAAGATTGAATTATCCGATGCTAAGCCCGTCTATCTTCCAGATGGGTTTAAACTCATTAATCAAGGAACATCACAAGTTGCAAGAAGCATTAGAAGTTACATGTCGAGCCGTGGGTTCACTATCGAAGAATTATCAAAACACGGTATCGGATATGTTGCCACTGAGGGACCTTTTTTTGGGTACCTCATCATACCATATTATTATAAGGGCACGCTCAGGTATTACAATGCGAGAAATGTTATTGGACAGGGCCCAAGATACAATAATCCAAATAAAGATATTACAGGACTTGGAAAGGAATTTATTATCTTCAATCAAGATGCCCTCGACATGTATAGCTCGATATTTATCTGTGAGGGAGCAATCAATGCACTTACTATGGGAGACAGGGCTATTGCCACCATGGGTAAGGC
>ENA-ORTT01000681-ORTT01000681.1-human-gut-metagenome-genome-assembly--contig:-NODE-681-length-42174-cov-5.143831_pt1 | contig 42174 bp, 33 predicted proteins | sample MGYA00242074_ERZ509197 | MGnify/ENA primary metagenome ERZ509197 (study PRJEB26280, sample SAMEA2338789) | human gut metagenome | biome: human gut; feature: human-associated habitat; material: faeces...
AACAACTAAAAATTCCTTGAAAAATAAGGAAAAAGGACTTGACTATATAGGGAGGTGTCAGGGTAAACATCTATACGACGAAAAAAAATAATGCAACAGAGCGTACAGGACTAATCCTGGAGACGCCGGGTGTTAATATATCGCCGACAATCTATCTGGAAGAATTTTTTGAACTATATGAAAAAGGGAAACAGATGGATTGGATCATTGAAGATCTGGTGGAGCTATATGAAGAAATCCGACAGGAAAAATCATGGGATTATGAGAGAATGCTTTCTTTCGAAGGGGTAAAAGACAGAATCATCTTTCGACTGATCAACACAGAGAAAAACAAGGAATTACTTCTGGATGTTCCACATAGAGAATTTTTGGATCTGTCACTTGTGTTTGCAGTACTTGTAGAAGCGGACAATGATGGGACGGCAGTGATGCTGATCAAAGATCTGCATATGAGACAATGGAAGGTGACAAAAGAACAGCTTTGGAATGTGGCAAAAGAAAATACAAAGCGTCTGCTTCCGGCAGAATGTTTCGGAATGAATTTTGCAGTGTATGAACTGCTCAGCAGATCAACTCCGGGGGAACATGATCGGGAGAATCTGTTAAGGAGAACCTGGCATATTCATGAAGAACTGGAACTCCCGGAAAAAGATAAAATGTATGTTTTGTCTAATAAACTGAAAAATTATGGGGCGGCCTGTATTGCATACCCTTATATTCTGGACATGCTTGCAGGAGTCTTAAAGGAAAATTTCTATGTTCTTCCAAGCAGTGTCCATGAAGTGATCATTGTACCGGAATCCTCTCAGATCCGTCAGTCAGAATTAGAAAGAATGGTGCGGGAAATCAATGAAACGCAGGTGCCTGAGGAAGAAATCTTAAGCAATCATGCTTATTTTTATTATGCACAGGAAGGGAAACTTCAGCTGGGGAAAGAGATGTGTATCGACAGGGAGGACAATGAATGAAAGGACGCGGAGAGATTATAACAATCCTCTGCATGTCAGTCTTTTTGATCTGTATTCTCTATGCAATGACATATGGAGGCATTGTCAAGGCCGAAGAACTTGAAAAACAGCCTGAAGAGGCCGGAGAAAAAACGGAGGTTGATATTGAAGAAGAACTGCGCTGGGCAGAAGAAGTAAAAAAAATCCTGAAAGATATCGGTGTGGGATTTTGCGACGAAACGGAGGATAAACAGGAGGAAGACAAGGAAGAAACTTTTGATCAGACAGATGAAAAGGAGATACAAAGCATAGGTGTATATACAGCGGCAAGGGCAGGAGAAACTGTTTATACAAAGGCGATCGAAAGGGGAATCGGTGCAATCGATGTAGTTGACTATAATGACCCAAACTGGCCTGTGCTACAACATTGGAATGAAGGAAGACTTGGTACGAAATCAGGAGAAAGTCTGTATTGCACCAATCCAACATTAAAGTTTCAGGAGGGCAACAAAACAGCAGTAGATGCTTCAAAACGTTATAACAAACAGACCATTCAGATGATCGCGGCAATGTTCTATTACTACGATAAGAATAAATGCAACGGTGTGAGTTCGAATTACGATTATCTCTTAAAACAATGCGCAGTATGGTGGGTCATGAATGAAGTACATCACTGGTATGGAGATATGATCCAGATAGAAACAGGAAATAATGTAGCCTGTGGGAATGGTCATTGGATCTCAGCACACAAATCTGAGTATTATCAAAAAGGGATTGCATGGGCGAAAGAGAATTATAAATATTTTCCGGATGCATATGGGGTTATTTATGAAGGCAATGGCCAGCCGCTCAGTAAATGGGGCGGAACATACCAGCCGACCGGAACAGGGAGATTAAAGAAGGTGTCAGCGAATACTTCTGTGACAGAAAAGAACAGTTGCTATTCTTTGGAGGGAGCAGAGTATGGCATTTATAGCAGTCCTACTCTTTCGGGTGCATCAAGAGCAGGAACGTTTAGAACAGATGCGGCAGGAAATTCGTCATCAGTTGCGCTGAATGCAGGAACTTATTACGTAAAGGAACTAAAAGCTCCTAAGGGTTATGCACTTGTGGATGAAGTAAAAGCGGTTACAGTAAAATCCGGGCAGGAGTCTCTGGTGACATTTTCAGACCCACCGCAGATGAATCCTGTGGAACTTTTGCTAAAGAAAACAGGCATGGAACAGGAGTATGTTGATCCGTCAGGAACAGCAGCGTATCAGGGAGCACAGTTTTTAGTGAAATTCTATGCAGAACTTCTGGATCCAGGGAAAAATCCGGAAAAGGAAGGGGAAAAGCCAGTCAGAAGCTGGGTCTTTCAAACAGATGCAAAAGCAGTTTGCCGTTATCAGGAGAAGTATAAGGTAAAAGGTGATGCATTGTATAAAGCGACAGACGGAACAGAAGCGCTTCCGCTGGGAACTGTAACAATTCAGGAGATAAAACCGCCAAAAGGGTATTTCCTGAATGAGGAAGTCTTTGTTTGCCAGATAAAACCAGAAGGTACGGGAGAAAAAATAAATGTATATCAGAACCCTACGATACCGGACAGGGTTTTCCAGATCCATTTGGTGAAAAAAGCAACAGAGACAGGACATCCTCTTTCGGGAGCGCAATTTAAGCATATCAGACCGGATGGAAGTGAAAAGATTCTCACAACGGATGAAAAAGGGACTCTGAAAGTAATGCCATTATCTCAGGGAACGCACAAATTAAAAGAAGTAAAAGCACCGGACGGGTATCGGACAAATAATAATGAACTGATTTTTCAAGTTGATGAGAGCGGGAAAACAGAATTTTTATCTGAGGTAAATACAGAAGAAGGAGAGGTTATTATCGAATATACAGAGGATGGAATTGCGGTAGTGACGATAGAAGATAAGCCGGCCTGTTACAAGATTGAGCTGAAAAAGGAAAATGAAAAAGGTGTTGCACTTGCAGGAGCTGAGTTTACTTTATATGAAGACCAGGCATGCCAGAAAGAAATTGACCGGGTGTTGACGGATGGGAATGGAATTGCAATGTTCGAAAATCTGGAAGTAAAGAAAAAATACTATATGAAAGAAACAAAAGCGCCGATAGGTTACAGAATTCCGAAAACATCAGATGATGCAGATATTGTATATGAAATCTGTCTGGAAAGTAATCCGGAAGAGGGAAAGTGTCTGTTGGTTGTAAATGGAAAAGAATACAGAAGCAAAGATACTGCAGACAGTAAGATAAGTATTGAAGGTTCAATTAAGGAGTGGAATGTGAAAATGAAAATTATAAATCAGACAGGAAAGAAGCTTCCAGATACTGGATCGGCAGGAAAACCTGTGTTACTTACAGGAATTTTAGCAGTAGGGATCATGACAATGATTTACAGAAAAAAAGAGCAAAAAAGATAGTAGTAAAACAGTGAAAAATGAGGAGATGAGAAAATGAAAAAAAGAATGATGAAAATTTGTTATATGATGACTTTAGCTGCGGTACTCTGTACTTCTGGAACAACAGGTGTGACTGGAATCAAATCTGTATATGCAGCGGAAAATGAAGTACAGGAAAGAGCAGCAACTACAAATGGGGTTTTAAATCTTAATAATGGACCGGCAAGTATTACAATCAAAGGAAATGACGGACAGAGCCTGAAAGGAAAAAGATTCCTGGTATATCAGTTGTTTCAGGCAGAAAATGCGAAAGGAATGGAATCCATTAATTACACATTTAATCCGGAATACAAGAAATTTGTTTGTTATATCGTGGGACAGCGGATTCATAAGGATGAGAGAAATGTAACAGAGTATGATGTGATCGATTATATTCAGTCTCTGAATACGCATCAGACAGAAGGGGCGCAGACCGCTCAGGAAAAGGAAGGAGCATACAGTGAATATCGTGTTTTTGTAGAAGAATTAAGAACGCATCTACAGAGAAATGGAAAAACAGGTCAATCTGTTGAAGTGACAAGTACAAAAGCAGATAATTCATTTGAAATTAAGGGATTGCCGTATGGATATTATATTATTGATGAAGTGACAGAGGTAAAAGGAACGAATTCGGCAGCCTCTTTGTGTATGGTAAGTACAGCTAATCCGGAAATGAATCTCAACATAAAATCAGACTATCCGGTTGTGACAAAAAAGATCCGGGAAGATGATGATCAGGACAAAGTTGGAAATCAGGGATGGAATGATTTGGCTGATTTTGAAATCGGGCAGACTGTTCCGTATCGGTATGAGTCAAATATGCCTGATGTTAACGGATACAACACCTATTATTACGCATGGCATGATGTGATGAGTGAAGCACTTACTTTCAAAAAGGATTCTGTAGCCATCCGGATTTATGAAAGTTCAAATGCAAGAAATTATTATGAATTGAAAGAGGGTGAATTTGAAGTAAAGGAAGCTCCGGGAGGAGGAGATACGTTTCAGGTCATTGTTTCTGATATGAAAAAAATCATAGACAGAGAGTTTAATCGTAAAAATGAAGCAGGAGAAAATAAATATGGACAGAAAATAGTGCTTACCTATCAGGCAACATTGAATGAAAAGGCAGCGAAAAATACAGGACGTCCAGGATTTGAAAACGATGTTCGGCTGGAATTTTCAAATGATCCGGATTCAGCAGTGAGAGGGAGTACAGGATATACACCGTGGGATACAGTTGTTTGTTTCACTTATAAAATCAATGCATTGAAATCAAATAACCATGGACAAAGTCTGGAAAATGCCAGGTTCAGACTTTATTCTGACGCTGGATTAAAAAATGAAGTATATGTAAAACAGGGAGAAGGTGGGTACATTGTAATTAACCGGGACAGTCTTGGAGGAAACGACCATACAGATGGAAAGCAGCCGGAAAATGCGGTGGAGATGAAATCCGGTCAGGATGGAACATTTGTGATCTATGGATTAGATAGTGGCACCTATTATCTGAAAGAAACAGAGGCACCGGCAGGATACCGTCTGCTGACAGAGCCGATTGTGTTAAATATAAAAGCAAGTTTTCCAAATGATAGAAACGCATATGTAAAAGGAGACGGAAAAACAGAAAAAGGATTGAAAAAACTGGAGACATCTGCGCAGATCAAAGAATTTATTAACGGAAACTGGAAAGAATCAGAAGTCAGTCTGACAACAAATGAAGGCGAAGGATCTGCTAATCTGACAGTAATTAATACAGTTGGAAAAAAACTGCCGGTAACAGGTTCTTCAGCAGTTGTTATCTGTATTACAACCGGAAGTGTTCTTGTTCTTGCAGGAGCAATGAGAAGAAACAGAAAAAATGCAAAGGAAAAACAATAGATTACAGTCAGATCTTTTACTATGGATAGGAGTTCTTTTGTGTAGTATACCTCTTTTGACTGGCTGGTATAGTCAGAAGAAAACACAAAATGTGTTGGCAACATATGAACAGGTTGTGGAACAGACAACAGGAGATGAAATTGAACAATTAAGGAATCAGGCTGATGAATATAATAAAAAGCTTTGGGCAGAATCGAAAGGAGTCAGGGAACAAAGCGAGCCTGAACAGATGGAAGAGTATGAAGGTCTGTTAAATGCCGAAAAAATACAGACAGGAATGATGTGTGTACTGGAAATTCCGTCAATAGATCTCAGGCTTCCGGTTTATCATGGAACCAGCGAGGCAGTACTTAAGGAAGGTGTAGGGCATTTGATGGACAGTAGTCTTCCGATAGGGGGAGAAAATACGCATTGTGTGATGACGGGACACCGTGGGCTTGCAAGTGCGAGACTTTTCACTCGTCTGGATGAATTAAAGGAAGGCGATGAGTTCTTTCTGGAAGTACTGGGAGAAAAACTCGCATATAAGGTAGAAGAAATAAATGTAATCTTACCAGAAGAGGTAGAAAGTCTGGAAATCAGACCGGGAGAAGATCTGGTTTCGCTTGTCACATGTACCCCATATGGAATTAATACCCATCGGTTAGTGATTACTGGAAAGCGGGTTGTGTATGAAGAGAAAAAAGAAGAGAAAATCAAAAAGAAGCGTCCGTCTGTCAGAGAAATGATCTTCACAATGATTCCAATTCTCTTTTTGGTATATGTTGTGATTGAAAGAATAAAAAGAAAGCGAGAAAAAAGAAATTGTGAGGGAAAAAGAAACAGAAACCAGAAAAGGAAATGTAAGCACTACAGGAGAAAGAAACGTAAAAGAAAGAAAAGCAGGAGACAAAAAAGAAAGATGCAAAAGACGGCAAAATGAGAAAATCAAATGCGGAATTCTTTTTCTTTTGATATGTTTTCTGGTGGTAGCAGTAAAGAACCCGGCGTTTGCAGAAACAGAAACAGGAAATATAGAAATCTGTATTGAAGATACCGGAGAACAAATTAAGAGAGAAGGTGTTACATTCCAGTATTCCAAAGTGGCATCTCTTGTTGATGGTGCTTACGAGATGGGGAAAAGATATGAAGATAAAGGCGTGGATCTCAATGAGGTAAGGTATGCCAGAGAACAGGAAGAGCTGGCGCGGACTTTGAGTAAATATCATTATAGTGATGGATTGTGCAGGACGGATTGTGATGGAAAAGCAACCCTTACGAATCTGAGGGCAGGAGTTTATCTGATCTATGTTGAAGATGAATCAGAATACGAGGTTCAGCCGGTTCTTGTCCAGCTGCCAAAATGGGAAGAGGACAATGGGGCAATGAACTGGAATGTCAGGGTATGTCCAAAACAAACGATAAGGGAAGAGGCTGCAAAGACCGGAGATTCACAACAGGCAGGTGCATGGGCAATGCTTTGTCTTGGGGCAGGGATATTAATTCTTCTGCTTGCAGTGAAAAAAGATTAACCGCAGAAAGTTAGAGGTTTATTTGCCACTTTACATTTATACAGAATTGTGCTAGGATAAAAAAGGTTGTTAGCTGTACGAAATTAAATTTTCCCACTAACAACCGAGATGCGTCTGTAGCTCAGTGGATAGAGCGATGCCCTCCGGAGGCATGTGCGGCGGTTCGACTCCGCTCAGACGCTATAGGATAAAAAAGTCCTGTTATTTCAGCACATTCAGATGGCTGAGAATAACAGGATTTTTTCATATAGTTTTTTATTCACAATCTGCAAGGATGTGGTCTTTCATTTCAGGATCAAACCGGTTGTTTCTTAGCATTTCAATCTCATACTTATAAGGGGCATAAGATTTCTTTGCTTTTGTTACAGAGGGAATGTAAGGAGTCTCAAGGATCTTCGGTACAGATTCGAAATCCGGGTGATGGACAATTGTAGAAATTGCATCGAAACCGATTTCTCCAAAGCCGATATTTTCATGCCGGTCTTTCGCGGCTCCTGGAATATTTTTACTGTCATTGATGTGGAAGACTGCAATCTGATCTTTTCCAAGTAGACGGTCAAAGGACTCCATAACATCATCAAAATGATGGATGATATCATATCCGCTGTCGCTTGTATGACAAGTGTCAAAGCAGACTCTCAATTTATCATTCTGGACAACTCCATCATAAATCCGGGCAAGTTCTTCAAAATTCCGTCCGATTTCTGATCCCTTTCCGGCCATTGTTTCAAGGGCAATACAGCAGTCAGTCTCAGCAGTGAGAACTTCATTGAGTCCTTTGATGATCTGTGCAGTTCCGATTTCGACACCGGCACCTACATGAGCACCTGGATGAAGGATCAGAGTGTGGCTCCTGCAGGCAATCGTGCGGTCGATTTCTTTTGCCAGAAATTCTACGGCAAGAGAGAACGTCTCTGGTTTTACTGAATTACCGAGGTTGATGATATAAGGTGCATGAACGACAATTTCATCAATTCCGTGTTCTTTCATATATTCCCATGCTGGTTCGATATTCAATTCACTGATTTCTTTTCGGCGGGTATTCTGTGGGGCTCCGGTATAAAACATAAATGTATTGGCACCGTAAGAAACGGCTTCTTTCGCAGAACCAAGAAGCATTTCTTTTCCACTCATGCCAACGTGTGAACCTAATTTTAACATTGTTGGATATCCTTTCTGTCTGATGTTATATCATACAGGATGTAGAAACTGTATGTGTAAAGCTGTGGTTACATTATAAGTATTGGTTATTTTTATGTCAATTGGTTTCGGGGGCAGTCCGGATCAATTTGAATCGTTGCCGTTACTGTTCACAGTAACGCTTGCTGTTCTGTTGGATACATGATAGAATAAATAGTGGCTGTTTGTCTCCAGAAAAGTTGGGAGGCAGACTTGGTTTAATAAAATTGCCGTCAGGCAGAAAAGACAAACGAAAAGTAAAGAGGAGTGTGAAACTTTGAAGACATTACTGGAAATGATCACAATAGAAATGAAAGAAGCGTTCAAAGCAGCAGGATATGATGAAGAGCTTGCAAGAGTTACGCTTTCCAACCGCCCGGATCTCTGTGAATATCAGTGTAATGGTGCAATGGCAGGTGCGAAGAAATATAAGAAGGCTCCAATCATGATTGCGAATGCAGTTGTGGAAGAACTTGCAGATAGCAAGTGTTTTGCATCAGCAGAAGCGGTGAATCCGGGATTTATCAACCTGAAGCTGGCACCGGAAGTTGTTGCAGAGTATTTGAATGAGATGGCAGCAGATGAGAATCTTGGTGTTGAAAAAGAAAAGAATCCGAAAAAAGTTATTATTGATTACGGCGGACCGAACGTGGCAAAACCGTTGCATGTCGGACATCTTCGTTCTGCGATTATCGGAGAGAGCATTAAACGTATTATCCGTTTTAAAGGAAATGATGTAACAGGAGATATCCATCTGGGAGACTGGGGATATCAGATGGGTCTGATCATCACAGAGCTGAAAAAACGTAAACCGGAACTCCCGTATTTTGATGAGAGTTTTGAAGGAGAATATCCGGAAGAAGCACCATTTACGATCAGTGAACTGGAAGAGATTTATCCTACAGCAAGTGCTTATGCAAAAGAGCACGACGATTATAGAGAAGAAGCACTTCATGCAACTTATCTGTTACAGAATGGATATAAAGGATATCGTGCAATCTGGAAACATATCATGAATGTGTCTGTAACTGACTTGAAGAAGAACTACGAGCGACTGAGTGTAGATTTTGATCTCTGGAAAGGTGAAGCAGATGCCCAGGCATATATTCCGGATATGGTTGAGATGCTCAAGGAGAAAGGATTCGCACATTATGATGAGGGTGCGCTTGTAGTAGACGTTGCAGAAGAGACAGATAAGAAAGAGATTCCTCCGTGTATGATTCTGAAATCTGACGGAGCTGCGCTGTATGATACAACAGATCTTGCTACACTGGTAGAACGTGAGAAACTGTATGATCCGGATCAGGTGATCTATGTTGTTGATAAGCGTCAGGAACTGCATTTTGTGCAGGTATTCCGTTGTGCGAAGAAGACAGGAATTGTAAAACCGGAGACAGAACTTACATTCCTTGGATTTGGTACAATGAACGGAAAAGACGGTAAGCCGTTTAAGACAAGAGAAGGCGGTGTTATGCGTCTTGAGAATCTAATCCGTGAGATTGATGAAGAGATGTATAAGAAGATCATGGACAACCGTACAGTAGAGGAAGAAGATGCAAGACGTACAGCAGAAGAAGTTGGACTTGCAGCAATCAAGTACGGAGATCTTTCTAACCAGGCTTCTAAAGATTATATCTTTGATGTTGACAGATTTACTTCCTTTGAGGGAAATACAGGACCGTATATTCTTTATACAATCGTTAGAATTAAGTCTATTCTCAAGAAATATGCTGAGAATGGCGGAGTTCTTGACGGAACGATCAGACCGGCTGAGAATGATGCAGAGAAGTCTCTGATGCTTCAGGTAGTGAAATTCAATGAAGTGATCGATAATGTATATAAAGAGACAGCTCCTCATAAGTTGTGTGCATATATCTATGATCTTGCGAACGACTTTAATAAGTTCTATCATGAGACAAAGATTCTTGCAGAAGAAGACGAAGAGAAGAAGAAAGGTTATCTTGCACTTCTTACACTTGCGAAAAAAGTACTTGAGACCTGCATTGACCTTCTTGGATTTACAGCTCCGGAAAGGATGTAATACGAATTATGACAGAAAATGGATTGATGGATGGTACAAGAACAGAAAAACTGTTTTACAATGACAGCCATCTTTCAAAATTTACTGCAATGGTTCTGGAATGTGAGCCGTATGAGAAAAAGGAAGGATGCTATGCGGTAGAACTTGACCGTACAGCATTCTTTCCGGAAGGCGGCGGACAGTATGCAGATACAGGAAAACTGGAGGATGCGAAGGTATCTGATGTTCGGGAAAAGAATGGAAGAATTCTGCATATTACAGATCAGCCGTTTGAAGCAGGAGAGATTGTTGAAGGCGAGATCGACTGGGAGACCAGATTTATGAAGATGCAGCAGCACACCGGAGAGCATATTGTTTCCGGAATCGTGCATGCAAGATACGGTTTTAACAATGTCGGATTTCATCTTGGAACAGAAGATTGTACGATGGATTTCGATGGAGAGATATCAAAAGAAGCACTGCAGGAGATTGAACTTGAAGCAAATCGTGCAGTGTGGAAGAATCTGACAATAGAAGTGTCCTATCCATCCAAAGAAGAGCTGGAAGAACTGGATTACCGCAGTAAGATTGAGATTGAGGGACAGGTTCGTATCGTATCGGTTCCGGGATATGATATCTGTGCGTGCTGTGCGCCGCATGTTGAACGCACAGGAGAGATCGGTATGATCAAGCTTGTTAATATGCAGCGATACAAAGGCGGCGTTCGTGTGACAATGCTCTGTGGAAGCCGTGCACTTACAGATTATGAGAAGAAGCAGGAACAGAACAGGAAAATTTCAGCGTTGCTCTGTGCGAAAGAATATGATACAGCAGAGGCAGTGGGACACTTGAAAGAAGAGCTGGATTCTTTGAAACGGACACTGGTGGAGAAAGAACGCCAGCTTGTACACGTCTGGGCGCAGTCTGTTCCGGAAGAAGAAAAAACGGTCTGTATGTTTTCGGAGGATATCAGTGCGGATGCCATGCGTCAGTATGTGAATGAAGTGCTTGGAAAAGAAAGAATTCTTTGTGCTGTGTTTTATGGAAATGATGCAGCGGGATACCGTTATGTGATCGGAAGCAGAACCCAGGATCTTCGTGCATTTTCCAAAATGTTAAATGCTGCATTCGAAGGACGGGGAGGCGGAAAGCCGGAGATGGTTCAGGGAACTGTAAAAGGTGAAGCCGGAAAGATCAGAGAGTGGATTCAGAAGATAGCGGAGGAATTGTCTTATGAAAAATGATCCGAGACGCTCCTTCTGGAGAGCTGCCGGTCCTTTACTTGGATTCTGGGGAATCCAGCTGGTGATGGAATTTGTGATTGAGTTTATAATCATTCTTCCTTTTATGGGGGAAGCATCTTCCAGGATGACACAAAGTGGAGAAGTTCTTAATTATCAGGAAATGATGAATAAGTACTATGAAGTGTTAAGTCCTGCGTTTGATAAAATCATAGGAGGTCAGATTGCGATTGCAGGGATTGCTACAGCAGCAACGTTGTTTCTGACAGTTACATTGTTTGTTATCGATCGAAAGAAAGAGCAGATTGCAGGGATACAGCGGATGGGGGTTCAAAAGCCACTGAAGAATTACTGGTCACTTTTTGTGATGGGAGTGATCGGAAGTATTGGTGCTACATGTCTGTCCGCTATGGCACAGGCCGTTTTGGTTGATCCGGAGTATATCCAGACCGCACAGAATATGTATTCAGCAGATTTTGTGGTCCAGATTATTGTATTTGGATTTGTAATTCCGATTGCAGAGGAATTTATGTTCCGCGGAGTGCTCTATCAGAGGTACCGGGAGACCAGAGGATTTTATTATGCGGCAATCTGGTCAGCACTGTTTTTCTCAGTCACACATACCAACACGGTACAGATGATTTACACTTTCCTCCTAGGAATTCTTCTGTGCTATATTTATGAGAAATTTGGTTCAATGAAAGCTCCGATTATGCTTCACGTTGTTTTGAATCTGGGCTCTTTGATCTTTACAGATATCGGAGTATTTAAATGGCTTGCCAGAGAACCGTTTAAAATGGCAGTGGCAGTGATCATCAGCACATTTATCTGTGCAGCTTGTTTTGTGTGGATTCAGAGAAGCGGGGATCCGGTGAGTACTCAGAAAACAGAAGAATAGTGAAAAAATACGAATGAAATAAATTGTACTAATAAAAATACAATCTTAAATTGTGCGCGATGAGGTGCGAAACCTTGTCGCGCATTTTCTTTTTAATCCAGTATTTTATTAAATAAAATCAAAGAAAAACAGAAATCTTAATAATTAATATTATTTTTATAAGAAAATCAAAATAATCTGACTATTAAAAGAAAAATAATAAAAAATCAAATAATCAGACAATTTACAAGAGTTTCCCTATTTACAGCCTAGGTAAAAGGGTGTATATTCTAGAAAAAGTTTTACACGACGTGAGAAAGAAATGATTGAATGCGCCGGACAAAGAAGATTTTAAAGTAAACTTTAGATTACAGGAAGAAAGGATAGCGACTATGAGGAAAGAAATGGAAAGTCAGAATCGTGGTCTTTACCGCGAAAGTTTTGAACATGATAACTGTGGTATTGGTGCAATTGTCAATATCAAAGGCAAAAAGACACATAGTACAGTGGCAGGAGCCTTGAGTATTGTAGAACAACTTGAGCACAGAGCCGGAAAAGATGCAGAAGGAAAGACAGGAGATGGCGTGGGTATTCTGACACAGATTCCTCATGGATTTTTCAAGAAAGTCTGTCAGCCACTTGGGATCAAGCTGAAAGATGAAAGAGATTACGGTGTAGGTATGTTTTTTCTTCCGCAGGATGAATTAAAACGCAATCAGGCGAAAAAGATTTTCGAGGTTATTGTAAAAAAAGAAGGATTGAAGTTCTTGGGCTGGAGAGAAGTTCCGATTCATCCGGACATTCTTGGAAAGACAGCAGTAGATTGCATGCCATGTATTATGCAGGCATTTATTGAACGTCCTGCAAAATACGAGAAAGGAATCGACTTTGACCGTCGACTGTATGTAGTCAGAAGAATCTTCGAACAGAGCAGTGATGATACTTATGTTGTTTCACTTTCCAGCAGAACAATCGTTTACAAAGGAATGTTCCTTGTAGGACAGCTGAGACTTTTCTTTGAAGATCTGCAGGATGAAGAATTTATTTCTGCAATTGCAATGGTACATTCCAGATTCAGTACGAATACTGCACCGAGCTGGCAGAGAGCGCATCCGAACCGCTTTATGGTCCACAACGGAGAAATCAATACGATCCGTGGTAATGCAGATAAGATGCGTGCCCGTGAAGAGACAATGGAGGCAGGATGTCTGAAAGGTGAACTCCACAAGGTGCTTCCTGCGATCAATACTTCAGGTTCTGACTCCGCAATGCTTGACAACGCATTAGAATTCATGGTGATGAGTGGAATGGATCTTCCGCTTGCAGTTATGATCTGTATTCCGGAACCTTGGATCAACAATAAAGAGATGTCCCAGAACAAGAAAGATTTCTATCAGTATTATGCAACAATGATGGAGCCATGGGATGGACCGGCGTCAATCTTGTTCTCAGATGGAGATGTTATGGGAGCAGTACTTGACCGTAACGGACTTCGCCCTTCCAGATATTACATTACAGATGATGATAATCTGATTCTTTCTTCAGAGGTTGGAGTTCTGGATATCGATCCATCCAAGATCGTGATGAAAGAAAGACTTCATCCAGGCAAAATGCTTCTTGTTGATACTGTTGCAGGACGCGTGATCGATGATGAGGAATTAAAAGAAAAATATGCAAATCAGTTCCCATATGGAGAATGGCTGGACAGTAATCTGATTCAGCTGAAGGATTTGAAAATCCCGAATAAGGATGTGCCAAAGTATACTGCCGAAGAGTGTACACAGCTTCAGAAAGCATTTGGCTATTCTTATGAAGACGTGAAAACTTCTATTCTGACAATGGCAAAGAACGGTGCCGAAGGAACCGCAGCGATGGGAATGGATGCACCGATTTCAGTCCTTTCGCAGAAACGTCAGCCACTGTTCGGATATTTTAAACAGTTGTTTGCACAGGTAACAAACCCACCGATCGATGCAATCCGTGAGGAAGTTGTAACATCTACAACAATTTATGTCGGAACAGACGGTAACCTTCTGGAGCAGAAGGAAGAGAACTGTAAGATGCTCAGAGTCAATAACCCGATCCTGACAAATACAGATCTTCTGAAAATTAAAAATATGAAAGTGGATGGATTCAAAGTTGCAGAGATTCCGATCACTTATTATAAAAACACAAGTCTTGAGAAGGCAATCGAGTATCTGTTTATTGAAGTTGACCGTGTGATCCGTGAGGGTGCTAATATTTTGATTCTGACAGACCGTGAGGTAGACGAATATCACGTTGCAATCCCGTCACTTCTGGCAGTATCCGGACTGCAGCAGCATCTGGTACGTACAAAGAAGAGAACCTCAGTCGCGATGATTCTGGAAAGTGGAGAGCCTAGAGAGGTTCATCATTTTGCAACACTGCTTGGATATGGAGCATGTGCGATTAATCCATATCTTGCGCATGAGTCAATCCGTCAGCTGATTGAGTCTAATCTGCTTCACAAAGATTATTATGCAGCAGTAGATGATTATAACTCAGCAGTAATTCATGGAATTATTAAGATTGCATCCAAGATGGGAATTTCAACGATCCAGTCCTATCAGGGAGCAAAAATCTTCGAGGCAATTGGTCTCAAGACAGATTTTATTAACCGCTATTTTACAGATACAGTCAGCCGTGTTGGTGGTATCGGTATTGAAGAAATTGCAGAAGATTACACAGCATTCCATACAGAAGCATTTGATCCGCTTGGACTGCAGGTTGATACGACACTGGACAGTGTTGGAAAACATAAATATAAAAGTGGCGGAGAAGAACATCTCTATAATCCACAGACAATCCATATGCTTCAGCAGTCCACAAGACGTGGTGATTATGAAATGTTCAAGCAGTATACAGAGATGGTTGATGAGGAAGGCGAGAAGATCAATCTGAGAGGTCAGCTTGATTTCAATTTCCCAAAGAAGAGTGTACCGCTTGATGAAGTAGAAAGCGTAGATTCAATCGTAACAAGATTCAAGACAGGTGCGATGTCCTATGGATCTATTTCAAAAGAAGCACATGAGACAATGGCGATCGCCATGAATATGCTTCATGGTAAATCAAACTCCGGTGAAGGTGGAGAGGATATTGAACGTCTTGACACAAACAGATGCTCTGCAATCAAGCAGGTTGCTTCCGGCCGATTCGGAGTTACATCCAGATATCTGGTCAGTGCACAGGAAATCCAGATCAAGATGGCGCAGGGAGCAAAACCAGGAGAAGGAGGACATCTTCCGGGTGGAAAGGTATATCCATGGATCGCGAAGACACGTCACTCAACACCAGGTGTAAGTCTGATCTCACCACCGCCGCATCATGATATTTATTCAATCGAGGATCTTGCACAGTTGATCTATGACTGTAAAAATGCAAATAAAAATGCAAGAATTTCTGTAAAACTGGTATCAGAAGCAGGTGTTGGAACAGTCGCTGCAGGTGTTGCAAAAGCCGGAGCCGGAGTTATCCTGATCTCAGGATATGACGGAGGAACAGGAGCAGCACCGAGAAGCTCGATTCAGAATGCAGGACTTCCGTGGGAGCTTGGACTTGCAGAAACTCATCAGACATTGATTCAGAATGGTCTGCGTGAGCGTGTCCGTATTGAGACAGATGGTAAGCTCATGAGTGGTCGTGATGTTGCAATCGCAGCAATCCTTGGAGCAGAAGAGTTTGGATTTGCAACAGCTCCGCTTGTAACAATGGGATGTGTTATGATGCGTGTCTGCAACCTGGATACTTGTCCGGTTGGTGTTGCAACTCAGAATCCGGAGCTTAGAAAACGTTTCAGCGGAAAACCGGAATATGTTGTCAACTTTATGCGTTTTATTGCAGAAGAATTAAGAGAATATATGGCAAAACTTGGTGTCCGCACAGTGGATGAACTGGTAGGGCGCACAGATCTTCTGAAAGTAAAAGACGTTCCGACATCAGAGCGTGCCGCAACACTGGATCTGTCACAGATTCTGTACAATCCATATGCGAAAGAGAAGAAAGGTGTTATCTTTAATCCAAAGAAAGTCTATGATTTTGAACTTAACAAGACATTGGATGAAAAAGTACTATTGAAACAGCTTCTTCCAGCCCTTGAAAGAGGAGAAAAGAGAGGACTTGAAGTAGATGTTACAAATACAGACCGTACTTTCGGAACAATTTTCGGATCTGAGATCACAAGAAGATATCCGGAAGGACTGGAAGAAGACAGCTATGTGATCCAGTGTAAAGGTGCCGGCGGTCAGAGCTTTGGAGCATTTATCCCAAGAGGACTGACACTGGAACTGACAGGAGACAGTAATGACTATTTTGGAAAAGGACTTTCCGGTGGAAAACTGGTTGTTTGCCAGCCGAAAGGTGTGAAATTTAAATCAGATGAGAACATTATCATCGGAAATGTTGCTCTTTACGGAGCTACAAGTGGTAAAGCATTTGTAGGAGGTGTTGCCGGAGAGTGTTTTGCGGTAAGAAACTCTGGTGCACGTGCAGTTGTAGAAGGTGTCGGAGATCACGGATGTGAATATATGACAGGTGGATGTGTTGTTGTACTTGGACAGGTTGGAAAGAACTTTGCAGCCGGAATGAGCGGCGGTATTGCCTATGTAATCGATCTCGATAACAGCCTGTATCGTAAAGTAAATAAAGCAATGGTCAACATTGAACGTGTCACAGATAAGTATGATGTACAGGAATTAAAAGGAATGATCCAGGAGCATGTTGCTTATACAAACTCTGAGGTAGGTAAGAAGATTCTTGATAATTTCAAAGAATATCTGCCAAAATTCAAGAAGATCATTCCGGAAGACTATGAGAGAATGATGTCCACGATCATCCAGATGGAAGAAAAAGGACTTAGTAGAGAAAAAGCAAAAATCGAAGCATTTAATATGATCAAGAACGGAAGATAGGAGGCATAGAGATGGGAAAACCGACAGGATTTATGGATTATGAAAGACAGGATAAACCGGCAGAGAGCCCATTGGAACGCATCAAACATTTCAATGAGTTCCATACGCCTCTTAGCAAAGAAGAACAGGAGCTTCAGGGCGCACGCTGTATGGCGTGTGGAGTTCCGTTCTGTCAGTCTGGAAAGCCGCTTGCAGGAATGGCCAGTGGATGTCCATTGCACAACCTTGTGCCAGAGTGGAATGACTTGATCTACAATGGAAATTGGAAGGAAGCTTATTTACGTCTGAAAAAGACAAACAATTTTCCGGAATTTACTTCCCGTGTATGTCCGGCACTGTGTGAAAATGCATGTACCTGTGGACTGAATCAGGAAGCAGTTGCATCAAAAAGTAATGAATATGCAATTATTGAAAATGCATATGAGATGGGATATGCAAAGGCAAATCCACCGAAAGTGCGTACAGGAAAGAAAGTCGCAGTGATCGGTTCCGGTCCGTCCGGACTTGCGGCAGCAGATCTTCTGAACAGAAGAGGTCATCAGGTAACTGTTTTTGAACGTGAGGACAAACCGGGTGGATTGCTCCGCTACGGAATTCCGAATATGAAGCTGGAGAAACAGATTATCGACCGTAAGATTGCGATTATGGAAGAAGAGGGAATTATCTTCCAGACTGGATGTAATGTTGGAAAAGACGTGAAGGCGGCAGATATCCTGAAAGAATATGACCGCGTGATCCTTGCATGTGGAGCATCAAATCCAAGAGATATCAAAGTACCGGGAAGAGATGCACAGGGAATTTATTTTGCAGTAGATTTCCTGAAATCAACAACGAAAGCACTATGGGCAAATGACATGAAGCTTAAAACAGGAAGCTACATTTCTGCAAAAGGAAAAAATGTAATTGTAATCGGAGGCGGAGATACAGGAAATGACTGTGTCGGAACATCTATCCGTCATGGAGCAAAGAGCGTTCTCCAGCTGGAGATGATGCCGAAAGCACCGGACGAGAGGACACCGATGAACCCATGGCCGGAGTGGCCAAGAGTCTGCAAGACAGATTATGGTCAGCAGGAAGCGATCGCTGTGTTTGGTTCTGATCCTCGTGTTTACACAACGACAGTGAAAGAATTCGTAAAAGACAAGAAAGGGAATCTCTGTAAGGCAGTCCTTATCAAACTTGAGAGTAAGACCGATGAGAAGACCGGACGGAAAATGATGGTTCCGGTAGAAGGAAGCGAGTATACAGTAAATGCAGATCTTGTTCTGATCGCAGCAGGATTCCTTGGAAGCCAGGATTATGTAACAAAAGCATTTGGTGTAGAAGTGAATGAACGCACAAATGTAAAGACAGAGGCAGGAAAATATTCTACAAATGTGAAGGATGTATTTACAGCCGGGGATATGCACAGAGGACAGTCTCTTGTTGTATGGGCTATCCGTGAAGGTCGTGAAGTGGCAAGAGAAGTAGATGAAAGCCTGATGGGATATACAAACTTATATATTCAGTAGAAAATAAAAGATCATACAGTGAAACAGGAATCTGGAAAGTTTATCTAAGAATAAAGAGAACTTTCCAGATTTTTTGTTACAAAAATGTTACGAAAAAATGAAAAAAGTAAGGGGAACTATTGAAAATATTACATAAATACGCTATAATATTGAGCGTAGAATGTAAATAAAATACCCTCTTGTTACGAGAAATATGTTGAAAAAACACAATAGATGTTGTATTATAACATATGAGTATGTGGAATTATAATGTAACTATTTACAATGAATTGTGATACGAAAAATTATAATGCATCACATGGGGGACTAGATAAAAATAAGGATAGGTGGAAAGATGAAGTTAAAAAAAGTAAGCAGTATGATTCTTGCAGTAACACTTGCATGTACAATGACTGTTACACCGGTACTTGCTGACGAGGTCAGTGATCTGAAGCAGAAGAAGCAGGAGACACAGAATCAGGTAAGTAATCTTCAGACACAGCTGAATTCACTTATGACCAAGATCTCTGATCTTGAGAATGATCTGATCGAAACAGGTGAGGAAATCTCTCAGACAGAGGAAGATCTGAAGACAGCGCAGGAGGAACAGGAACAGCAGTATGCAGCCATGAAGCTTCGTATTAAGTACATGTATGAAGAAGGAACAGGCACTGCTACAGTGGAGAAGGTACTGACATCCGGAGATATTTCCAGTGTACTGACACAGGCAGAATATTCCCAGCAGGTACATTCTTATGACAGAGATAAGCTCGAAGAGTATGTTGCGACAGTTCAGAAAGTAGAAGATCTTAAGACAACGCTTGAGACAAAGATGGCTGATCTGCAGGAGACACAGACAGAATATGATGCGCAGAAGGATGAACTGAATACAACAATCACAGAGAAGAGTAGTGAAATCGCAAATCTCGATGTTAAGATTGATGAAGCTGTAAAGAAAGCGGCGGAAGAAGAAGCTAAGAGAAAGGCAGCAGAAGCAGCAGCAAAGAAAGCTGCCGAGGAAGCAGCTAAGAAGAATAACTCAAGCAGTAGTTCTTCTAATAGAAATAACTCAAGTAATAGTTCTTCCAGTAGTTCAAGCTCAAGCAGCTCAAGCTCAGGAAGTTCAAGCAGCTCAAGCTCCAGTAGCTCAAGCAGTAGTTCTTCCAGCAGTTCAAGCTCAAGCAACTCAAGTTCTTCCTCATCAAGCCCAAGCTATAGTGCAGATAAGGGAAGCATTATTGTAAATGCAGCTTATTCACAGATCGGAGTTCCATATGTATGGGGCGGATCTACACCTGGAGTTGGACTGGATTGTTCAGGACTTGTACAGTATTGCTATAGACAGGCAGGAATTCCAATTCCAAGAACAAGTGGAGATATTCTTGCAGCAGGAACAATCGTAAATGATCCACAGCCGGGAGATATCTGCTGGACACCGGGACATGTAGCGATTTACATTGGCGGCGGACAGATGATCGAAGCACAGCAGACAGGAGTACCGGTTAAGGTAAGTTCTGTACGTGTTACATATTATGTAAGATATTAGAACCAAAAAAGGAATCAGTGATGCTGATTCCTTTTTTTAAAACTTTTTTTATTTGCCCGGTACAATTTCCAGCCAGTATCCGTCAGGATCTTCAATAAAATAAATTCCCATAGATGGATTTTCGAAGCAGATACATCCCATCTCTTTATGTTTTTTGTAAGCAGCATCGAAATCATCGACAGCAAATGCGAGATGGATCTCATTATCTCCCAGTTCATATGGTCGATCCATATCACGCAGCCAGGTGAGCTCTAAAAGATGCGGGGTCACACCGTCTGTGAGATATACAAGCTTAAAACTTTCGTCATCGGCAAGTTTTTCACGTTCTACTTTTAAATTCAGAGCTTTCTGGTAAAAATCCAGAGATTTTTCAAGATCATATACATTCAGGTTATTGTGTGCAAATGTAAAATTCATTTTAGTACCTCCATAGAATTATAAGGTTTTTATTCACAGTCAAGTGGAATGATGACTGGAATCTACTTTCTAAGGATATCACAGGAGGGGAGGAAAAATCAATAATGCATAGATAAAACCTGATGGGATAGAGTGATAACACAGAATATAGTGATAAATGAATGAAAAACATTTTTGAAATGCAAAACATGTGGAAATAAAGCTAAAAAAAACAAAAAAATAAAAAAGAATGCAAGAACCCATTGACGAAACGTCAAAAATTATATACAATAACAAAAGTGAAAAAATAAAGAAAGTGGAGGATTCCTGCAATGACTGCATATAAAGATTTGAGCAAAGAAGAGTTATTGGAATTAAAGAGTGGCCTGGAGGCGCAGTTTGAAGAAGTGAAGGCAAAAGGTCTGAAACTGGATATGTCCAGAGGAAAACCGTCAGCAGACCAGCTGAATCTGTCAATGGGGATGATGGATACACTGACAAGTGGTGTTGATCTGACTTGTGAAGATGGTGTTGACTGCCGTAACTATGGCGGACTTGATGGAATTGATGAAGCAAAACAGCTTCTTGCAGATATGATGGAAGTTCCGAAAGATAACGTGATCATTTTCGGAAACTCAAGTCTGAATGTGATGTATGATACGGTAGCACGTGCAATGACACATGGTATCATGGGAAGTACTCCATGGTGTAAGCTTGATAAGGTAAAATTCTTATGTCCGGTTCCAGGATATGACAGACATTTCGCGATTACAGAGCATTTTGGAATTGAGATGATCAATGTACCGATGACATCAACTGGACCGGATATGGATATGGTTGAGAAACTTGTAAGCAGTGATCCGGCAATCAAAGGAATCTGGTGTGTACCGAAGTACTCTAACCCACAGGGAATCACATATTCAGACGAGACAGTGTTCCGTTTTGCGAACCTGAAGCCGGCAGCAGAAGATTTCCGTATCTTCTGGGATAATGCTTACTGTGTACATCATTTATATGAAGATAAGCAGGATTATCTGATTGAGATTCTGATGGAGTGTAAGAAGGCAGGTAACCCGGATATGGTTTACAAGTTTTCTTCTACATCCAAGATCAGTTTCCCGGGATCAGGAATTGCGGCAATGGCAGCATCTGATGCGAACCTGGAGGATATCAGAAGCACAATGCGTGTGCAGACGATCGGACATGATAAGGTAAATCAGCTGCGTCATGTAAGATTCTTCGGAGATATTCACGGAATTGTAGAACATATGAAGAAACATGCAGATATCCTGCGTCCGAAGTTTGAGACTGTTCTTGAAGTTCTTGAAAGAGAACTTGGCGGACTTGAGATTGGATCATGGATCGCGCCACGCGGAGGATATTTCATCTCCTTTGATGCGCTGGATGGATGTGCGAAAGCGATTGTTGCGAAGGCGAAAGAAGCTGGCGTTGTTATGACAGGAGCGGGAGCAACATTCCCTTATGGAAAAGATCCACATGACAGCAATATCCGTATCGCACCGTCTTATCCAACACCGGAAGAACTTGCAGTTGCCGCTGAAGTATTTGTATTGAGTGTAAAACTGGCAAGTGTTGATAAGATCCTTGAGACAAAATAAATAACAGCATTTTATAAAGACCTTTTGCAAGTGGTTGATCTGCCGGCAGAAGGTCTTTTTCTGATGGTTGACAGTTACTGTTTACTCCCGTGTCAATCATTCCGCTGATTGACACGGAGGATGCGTGTTTTGATTTGAATGCATCTCGCCCCATCGCCAAAGGCGATTTAAAATGGCGAGATGCGTTGCTGGTCGCACATCGTGTGAACAGTAACGGTTGACATGCGTTTCCAGGGAGATTATAATGTAGTGCATAGCAGAAAAGAGGAATGACATGATAAAAGGTGTAATATTTGACGTAGATGGTGTCCTTCTCAATTCCATGCCTGTCTGGGAGAATCTTGGAGAATTGTATCTGGATCATTTGGGAATTGAGGCCGAGAAGAACCTGGGGGAGACATTATTTGAGATGAGCCTGGAGGAGGCGGCAGATTATCTGATCTCACATTATAACCTGGAGAAGACAGTGGAAGAGGTTGTACAGGGACTGAATAAGGAAGTGGAAGACTATTATGCAAAACGAGTTCCATTGAAAGAAGGGGTTCGTCAGTATCTGGAGGAATTCAGAGAGCGGAAGATTCCTATGGTGATCGCAACAACCGGTGACCGGAAGAATGCAGAAGCAGCTCTGAGCAGATTGAAGGTATTACCTTATTTTCAAGGAGTTTTTACAGCATCTGAGATCGGAAGCGGTAAGGATCAGCCGGATATTTATTTTGCAGCACTTTTGCAGCTGGATACGGAGCCGGAACAGACCTGGGTGTTTGAAGATACTTACCAGGCTTTGAGAACGGCAAAGCATGCGGGATTTAAGACAGTAGCAGTTTATGATAAGGCAAATGACAAGAATCTGGCGCAGATCTGGAATACGGCAGATATCTATTTGCCGGAATTTGATGATTTTAATGTTTTTTGGAACAGGGTGTCTGAGGAAGAGAAAGAACAGTTGCTGATTGTAGAATAAGAGGAGAATGAAAAAAGCAGATTCGAATTCAAAGGAGAGATGCTCCGGTAGAATTCGAATCTGCTTTTTATCATATAATTGGCTGGTCTGTCTTGTGTTTAGAGAAGGTGAATGCCGGCATCAGCAGCAGCTTCAACTACATTTTCAGGCCAGAGGGAAGACTGTACTTCACCGATATGAGCCTTTCTTAAGTAATACATACAGATACGGGACTGTCCAATACCGCCGCCGACTGTATATGGAAGCTCGCCGTTCAGCAGTGCCTTCTGGAATGGAAGTTCTGCACGATCTTCACATCCGGCTTCTTTTAGCTGTGCCTTTAATGAGTCTTCGTCAACACGGATTCCCATAGAAGAGAGTTCAAGACCGATGTCAAGAACCGGATAGTAAACGATAATGTCACCGTTCAGCTCCCAGTCATCATAGTCCGGAGCACGACCGTCATGTCTTTCGCCGGAAGCAAGTACGCCACCAATCTTGGAGATAAACACTGCGCCTTTTTCCTTCGCAATCGCTTTTTCACGTTCTTTGGTAGTAAGATCCGGATAAAGGTCTTCCAGCTCCTGTGTAGTGATGAAAAAGATATCATCAGGAAGAAGAGGATCGATATAGTTGTAACGTCTGGAAATGTATTCTTCTGTATCTTTCAGAGCCCGGTAGACTTTGCGGACAGTGTACTGAAGTGTTTCTGTGTTACGTTCTTCCTTAGAAATTACTTTTTCCCAGTCCCACTGGTCAACATACAGAGAATGGATGTTGTCTGTATCTTCATCACGACGTATCGCACTCATATCTGTGTAAAGCCCTTCGCCGGAATGGAAATTATAATTCTTCAATGCATATCTCTTCCATTTTGCAAGAGAATGAACGATCTCTGCAACAGAACCATCCTGTTCTTTGATGTCAAAGGAAACCGGACGTTCAACACCGTTTAAGTTATCATTCAGACCGGATTCCGGACGGACAAACAGTGGTGCTGACACTCGTGTCAGGTGGAGATTCTTTGCAAGAGCACGCTCGAAGTGGTCTTTCACTTCTTTGATGGCTACTTCTGTCTCACGAATTGTAAGAGGGGAATGATAGCCAGCAGGTATTCTTAACTGTTCCATAATAAACTCCTTTATGTTAGCATTTTATTGCTGTTCACAGTATTATGCGGTCAGCAATAGCATTTCTCTTCTATTTTAAGTGGAGAAGAATAAGAAGTCAATGGAAAGGTGAAATGAACACTTGTAATCAGTAAAAAAAATTGCTAAAATGAGCAGTAGTGAGTAATAAATAGTAAGGGACGAAGGTGTAAATAATGAATGTAAATGATATGATTGATACAATTCTGAATTTTGACCTGGATGTTGTTCTGGCTGGACTTAATGAAAGCAGTCATCATTTGAGTCAGATGGAATTTATTTCTCTGATCGTTATAATGGCCGGAGCGGTACTGTTATGTCTGACGGGGCTGAAACTGGTACGTTTCTGGTCTGTGATCGCAGGATTGTCAGCAGGATGCGCAGCCGGAATTGCGGTCGGAGCGATTGCAGGTCTGGATCAGACGATCGCATTGGCGGCAGGAGCAGGTGTGGGACTTGTATTGGCGGTGCTTGGTGCATGGAAGAAGCAGATTGGTGGATTTGTGACAGTAGCGGTACTCGTCTTTGTTGTCAGTGTACATTTGATGAAACCACAGGATTTTATTATCTATGGAATCTGTGCGGGTATCGGTCTTGTGTGTGCATTGCTTTCTATTAAGTTTCATAACTTTATGCTAATTGCTGCTTCTTCTGTGTTTGGAGCAATGGCAGCGGGCAGCAGTATCTTTTATCTGCAGCCATATAAAAACGGAATGATCCATGTGGCACTTTGTGCTGCAATTGGTGCACTTAGTATCTGGATCCAGCTTCTTTTGGAATCCGGAAAACGTAAGAAAAAGAATTTACTTAAAGCAGCAGAGATCCGTGAAGAACATTCTACAGAAAATGAAGTCGAGAAGGCAAGGGCACTGGTTGAGAATCTGGATGATTTTGATGAGCTGGATGAGATTATAGAGAGTCTTCCGGAAAATGTCCTGAAAGAAGACAAGGGCACAACAGTTGTCAGCATGGATGAATTTGATGATCTTGAAGATGATCTGGAAGAGGATGAAGTGGAGAACTTTAAAGAAGAGAAGTTTGATGTAGACGAGGAAGATTGGGAGGAAGACGTCGAAATTGAAGTAACTGCTGATGAGGCAGATGCGACAGAGGATTATGATTTTGATGAAGATCCGGATGACTTAGATGACTTGAATGATCTGGAAAATCTGGATGATTTAGATTATCTTGATGACGATGATGATATCGAGTTTCTGGATGAAGATGAGTAGATAAAAAAGCTATCGATTACAATAACTTAACACATATCTGTGTTGTTATCGTAGTCGATAGCTTTTGTATTATCTTACTGCTGTAAATACTCCGCGGAGATCATGGATTACATGTCTTGGACATTTTACAGAGCACATTCCACAGCTTAAGCAGATGTCTTCCTGGATTACTGCGCAATTATCTTCTACATGAATTGCACCTGCAGTACATGTTTTTTCACAAATACCGCATCCAATACAACTGACTTCACACTGTTTACGTGCAACAGCTCCTTTTTCTTTGTTAGAGCATTTTACTACAATGTAGTTTGCACATTCGTGAATCTTGATCAGGTTCTGTGGACAGACTTTTGCACACTGTCCACAGGCAATACATTTTTCTTCGTCTACTTCGGCAACGCCATATTCATTCATGGAAATTGCGCCAAATTTACATTTTTCTATACAGGCTCCACATCCGATGCAGCCATCTTTGCATCCACCGTCTTCAGAGCCGGCTGCGCGGCAGCCACCGTTACAGGCAACCAGAGCTGCCCGGTAAGGAAATCTCTTTTTAATTGCCATGATTATTTCTTCCTTTCGTATGGTGTGTTAGAAAGAGGAAGGCTGTAGCGTCTTTCTCCGTCAAATCTGCAATATGCATCCGCGATTGCAGGAGCAGTAGGGATGGATGTGATCTCTCCGATACCGATTGCTCCACAGGCAACGTCCAGACCAGGTTTATCAATAACGATTGCTTCAATCTCAGGAACTTCGTGAGAACGGAAAAGTCCTAAGGAACCATATTTGTCAATTGGTTTACAATTTTCATCGATTGGATACTGCTCTCTGAGTGCGAATCCCATAGACATTACAACACCGCCTTCAATCTGACCTTCGCAGGAAAGTGGGTTGACAGCTTTACCAACATCGTGTGCGGCAATCATTTTCTCAATCTTACCTGTCTTAGGATCAAGGATGCAGACCTGAGTTGCATATCCATAAGCAACGTGAGATATCGGATTAGGCACATCTGCACCAAGTGGATGAGTCTTAGCGAGATACTCTCCGTAGAAAGTTTCTCCAATCATATCTTTCATGGACTTACCGCTGTTTTTTGCTTCCATGAATTTTTCACATGCTCTGCGGCACGCTTCACCGGTTACAAGTGTCTGACGAGAACCGGAAGTTGTACCGGAATCAGGTGAAATCCATGTGTTGCTTCGCTCATAGACGATATCATCATGGGAAAGATCTGTATTTGTAACGATCATCTGTACAAGTACAGTACCAAGTCCCTGACCGATACAGGAAGCACCAGTGAAGATGTGAAGTTTTTCATCTTCTTCAACAATTAATTTTACACGTCCTGTATCTGGGATACCAACACCAACGCCGGCATTCTTCATAGCACAACCAAGGCCAACAGCCTTACCGGCCGCAAGTGCAGCATCATACTCTTCTTTGACAGCTTCCAGTGTCTCTACAAGACCTGTAGAGTTATCTACAATCTGTCCGTTCGGAAGTACTTCGCCTGGGCGGATCGCATTGCGGTAATGAATCTCCCAAGGTGTAATGCCTACCTTGTCAGCCATCATGTTCAGAAGTGTCTCTGTTGCGAAACAAGTTTGTGTAACACCAAATCCGCGGAATGCTCCGGCAGGTGGGTTATTTGTATAGTAAGCAGTTCCTTCAATTTCAAAGTTTTCATAATGATAAGGTCCTGCTGCATGTGTACATGCACGTTCAAGAACCGGGCCACCAAGAGAAGCGAATGCACCTGTGTCAGATTTAACAATCGCTTTTACACCCTGGATCACTCCATTCTCATCGCATCCCATTGTCATATCCATGTAGAATGGGTGACGTTTCGGATGAACAAGCAAGGATTCCGCTCTGGATAATTTCATCTTGATCGGTTTCTTTGTTACGTAAGTAAGCAATGCGCTTAAATGCTGAACAGTCATGTCCTCTTTACCACCGAAACCACCGCCGACTAATGCGTTCTGAACTTTTACTTTATCTGTTCCAAGCATAAGTGTAACTTCGTGCAATGTCTGGTGAGCGGACTGGTCTGTTGAATATACGAAAATGTCACCGTCTTCATCATAGAAAGAAACAGCACATTCCGGTTCAAGGAAAGCATGCTCAGTCCAAGGTGTCTCAAAGTGATGTGAGATCACGTACTTGGAATTCTTGATTGCTTCTTCCGCATTTCCGCGGCTGATGTGCTTATAAGCACATACGTTAGTCTCTTCTTCATCATAAACAAGAGGTGCATCCGGAGCAGCAGCTTCTTCCACTGTATGCACATGAGGAAGTACTTCATATTCAACTTTAATAAGTTTCTTTGCTTTTTCTACAGTTGCCATGTCAGTTGCAGCTACAAGGGCAATTGCATCTCCGAGATAATGAGTCAGTCCACCAACCGGAATCAGTGAATACTGATCATGTTTTAAGTGTCCGATCTTATTCTCCCCAGGAATATCATCGGCTGTTACAACCGCTTCTACGCCAGGCAGAGCCTCGGCAGCAGAGGTATCAATAGAAAGTACGCGAGCTCGTGGATATTTACTACGAAGAGCAGCACCATAGAGCATTCCTTCCGGATAATAGTCATCCGGATATTTACCTGTTCCAAGCACTTTTTCTTCAACATCTATACGAGAAACACGGGAACCAAGAGTCCAGCTAGGATCTCCGTCATCTGGTAAAACTCCTTCTTTCAGAATCTTAGCTGCCAGACGCACCGCGTCCATGATCTTAACATATCCTGTACAGCGGCAATAGTTGTTGCGCAGCGCATAGCGAATCTCATCATCGGTTGGTTCCGGATTTACATCCAAAAGTGCTTTTGTGCACATAACCATACCAGGAATACAGAATCCGCACTGTACAGCGCCTGCCTTCCCGTAAGCATAAGTGTAAACTTTCTGTTCCCAATCAGAAAGCCCCTCGACTGTGATGACATTCTTTCCGGCCAATGAATCTGTGTCAGGTACGCAGGATTTGCAAGTCTGTCCATCAATGATAACAGTACAGGCTCCACAAGCGCCTTCGCTGCAACCATCCTTTGCAGAGGTAATGTGCAGTTCATCACGCAGGAACCGTAACAGTTTCTGATTCTTTGAAGGTGAGACTTCCTGACCATTTACTATAAATGATGCCATGTCAGTTACTCCTTTCTTTGTAACAAAATCCCCAAAGAAAAATCTTTGAGGAGTATGTATTTGTTGTGTATTTTTAATTATATAAAGATACCTATGGTTATATTTTATCACATATTCAACAAAAAGCAACAACTATTCTAAAAAAGTTTTTGACACCTAAAAATATTTTAGATATATGATATAAAAAATGCATATTAGGACAAAAAAAGGGAAGTATCGCAAAATGATACTCCCTTGTAATTATCTTATATAAATTGTTCTTAGAAACCAAAAAGATTTACAACGCGATTTTAATTATCGTGTTCTTCTTCAAATGGATCGTCGTAATCATCTTCATCATCGTAATCATCTCCACCGCGGGAAGCAATTGCGAGAATCAGTGAAATAACAGCAAGTACACCACTTACACCGGCTAAAATCAGAAGCTCGAATTCATCTCCATGTTTCAGGAAAGCAAAAACAGCACTACCGATATAGACAATCATCGGGATAAGGAATGCAAAAAGTGTATCACGGTTATTCATGATGAAGTATAACAGTGCAGTGACAAGCATACAAAGAGCAACAATGACATAATTCATGCCTGGAGCAGAAGTTACGTCAGCTCCTGATGTGCTGAGTCCTGTTACGAAACCTTTATAAATACAGAAACCAAATGCAAGCAGGGAAATGATTCCAAGGATGATGCGTCCAGGTCTGAAACGTGGATATTCGTCTACGTATTCATATTCATCATCATCTTCATCATCAGAGGATTTCTCATCATCATAGTCATCCATTTTTCTGGATTTTACATCTTCTTTTGCTTTCGCAGTTTCGGCTTCCTCTTTCTTTTTCTTCTTGGCAGCTTTACTGTCAGGGTCAGTTGCAAGCATATCTTCGTATCCCTTGCGAACTGCTTTTTCACGCTTATCACGGATTTCTTCCGCTGGAATGTTCCCATATTTCTGCTCTTCGGAATTATCAGTGGCAGTGGCATCAGTGGCAGCTTTCTGTGCGGCGGCTTTGCGGGCTCTGGCTCTCTCCTTAAGAATACGTTCAGCTTCTTCTTCTGAAATCCCTTTGTCAGCAGCAAGGCGGGCAATCGCTTCTTTGCGGGCGCGGGCTTTTGCTTCTCTGCGGGCAGCTCGTTTCTCTTCAGCGGCACGGGCGGCAGCTTCAGCTTTCGCTTTCTCCTCAGCGGCACGGGCAGCAGCTTCAGCTTTCGCTTTTTCTTCAGCAGCGCGGGCGGCAGCTTCAGCTTTTGCCTTCTCTTCGGCGGCACGAGCCTCAGCCTCAGCTTTTGCTTTCTCTTCTGCGGCTTTCTTGGCAGCGATCTTCTTTGCACGTTGTTTATCAAGGTTCCATTGCTTTTTACAGCTATGGCAGATTGCATATTCATTAAAGATTGGATCCCCGTTTTCGCTGGTGCCAATCTGCTTATTCTGCAAATCCAGGTCTTTTCCACATATTGGGCACTTCATATTAATCATGTACTCCTCTCTTTTGTATCAAAATATTTATAACAGATTTATTATAGCATCTTAAAAGAGGAAGAACAACGAAAAAAGTGTGTTTTACATAAAATGTTTTAGAAAAAAATCAAAATTGTGCAAGAATTTAGTTTAAATTCATAAGAAATGGTGGACTTTAAAAATTTAATGTGTTAAAATCAAAAAGTGGCCTGAGAAGGCAAAAGGTATTGTTATGGTTTATGGTATGCCGTAGGCCATCATATAATTAGCCGGTTGAGAAGGAGATTGTTTCGTATGAGTAAGAAGATCAGAACCGAGGCAGTAGATTATCTGTTTCAGGCAATCTTAAGCCTTGAGAATAAAGAAGAGTGTTATACATTTTTTGAAGACATCTGTACGATCAATGAGTTGCTTTCATTGTCACAGAGATTTGAAGTGGCAAGAATGCTCCGTGAACAGAAGACATATCTGGAGATCGCGGAGAAGACAGGAGCATCCACTGCGACAATCAGTCGTGTGAACCGTTCTCTTAATTACGGGAATGACGGATATGATATGGTTTTCAAACGTGTAGGGCTTGCTGAGGAAGAGAATGGAACGGAAGAATAACACTTAAGAATTAAGCTTACAATAAAATACCTTTTATCAATCAAAAGATACAGCTTGCGGAAGATCCTGATAAAGTCTTTCGCAGGCTGTATCTCGTTTTAAACAGAAATGTTTATTTCCCTTTCTTTTTCTCTTCGTTTTTTGAAGACTTGGAAGAGAGGTCATCAATGATCCGTTCAATGATCATTTTCTTGATATATACATCAAAACTCAAGCTGCATATAAATGCAAACTGCTGTAAGATCTCCTTATCTTCGCCATCAGCAAGATGAGTGAAAGTCTCAGCAGATTTCTCATAAGTAGCAGTTACATTCTCTTTGATGGAATCCAGCTGTTCTTTTTCAATCTTGCAGACTTCTTTGTAAATATCCGCTAATTCAAAAGAGCTTCCATCCGGAAAATATTTCTCTGTGAGCGGTGCAAGAACTGTCTCAATATCTTTGATTGAAAGGATATTTTTAAAATAATAAATGAAGACCAGAAGGAGCAGGTGCTCTCTGGAATACTTCTTCTTCACCGGGGGTGGAAGAAGATTGTTCTTCGTATAATTATTGATCATGGTCTTTGTCAGGATCTTATCATCAGGGTAACGTTTGGTCGAAGCCAGCTGCTCATCCATAAAAGTAGTTACTTGATCCATGTAAAGATCAATATTCGGAACATCGCCGGGATGCACATAACTTAAAGAAGAAAGTTCTTCTAAAATGCTGTTTAACAGATTACTTGTGTCTATATTCATGTTATCACCTCAATACATTTATTATATAGTATTTAAAACTAGATAGCAAGCAAAAGATAAGAAGGCCGGAAAATGTAGTTGACAAACAGGAACGTGTGTTTGATAATGGGAATACATTTACAGATATCTTTATAACTTTAAAGGAGTGGAAAGATGAGCATTTATGATAAATTAAATGAACCACAGAGAGAGGCTGTTTACCACACGGACGGCCCTCTTCTGATCCTTGCCGGAGCCGGTTCAGGAAAAACAAGAGTTCTGACGCACAGGATCGCATATCTGATCGGAGAACGTGGCGTGAACCCATGGAATATCCTTGCAATCACATTTACGAACAAAGCGGCAGAAGAGATGCGCCAGCGTGTGGATAACCTTGTCGGTTTTGGAGCGGAAAGTGTATGGGTGAGTACATTTCACTCTGCGTGCGTGCGTATTTTGAGAAGATTTATTGACAGATTAGGGTATGAGAATCATTTTACTATATATGATACAGATGATCAGAAGACATTAATTAAGGAAGTCTGTCGGAAAGTAGATGTGGATACGAAAGTGTTTAAAGAAAGAAGTCTGCTTTCAGCAATTTCATCTGCCAAGAATGAGATGATCCTTCCGGATGAATTTGAACTGAATGCCGGAGGAGACTTTGCAAAGATGAAGATTGCTAAGGTTTACCGCGAGTATGAGGCGCAGATGAGAGCGAATAATGCGCTGGATTTTGATGATCTGCTTGTAAAGACAGTACAGCTTTTGCAGACACAGCCGGATGTGCTTGAGAGTTATCAGGAAAGATTCCGCTATATTATGGTAGATGAATATCAGGATACAAATACAGTCCAGTTTCAGCTGGTAAGCCTTCTTGCAGGAAAATATAAGAATCTTTGTGTCGTTGGAGATGATGACCAGTCAATCTACAAGTTCCGTGGAGCGAATATCCGGAATATTCTTGACTTTGAGCATGAATTTCCGGATGCAAAGGTGATCAAACTGGAGCAGAACTACAGATCTACAGGGAATATTCTGAATGCAGCGAACAGTGTGATCGCGAATAACCGCGGAAGAAAGGAGAAATCACTTTGGACGGAAAACGGAGAAGGTGAACTGATCCGTCTGCGTCAGTTTGATACTGCATTTGATGAGGCGGATTTCATAGGCGAAGATATCAAAAGTGCTGTCAGACAGGGAGGTTCCTATAATGACAGTGCAGTTCTTTATCGTACGAATGCACAATCCCGTCTGCTGGAAGAGAAATTTATTGCTATGAATATTCCTTATAAGATTGTCGGCGGTGTAAATTTCTATGCGAGAAGAGAGATTAAGGATCTTCTTGCTTATCTCAAGACAATCGACAATGGACGTGATGATGTTGCGGTTAGAAGAATCATTAATGTCCCCAAGAGAGGAATCGGTCTTACAACAATTAACCGGATTCAGGAGTCTGCAACAGAACGTGGAATTGGTTTTTATGAGGCATTACTGGCACCGGAGCTGATCGCAGGAGTGGGAAGAAGTGCAACAAAACTGGACTCTTTTGCGGCATTGATCGAGTATTTTAAGACGTTGGCAGAAGAGATGAACATCACAGATCTTTTACAGGAAGTGATTGAGAAGACAGGATATATAGAAAGCCTTGAAAATGAAGATAAAGAAGAGGCGAAAACAAGAAAAGAGAATATAGACGAGCTGATCAGTAAAGCGGCAACTTATGAGGAAAGTTGTCAGGATAAAGATGAAAAGGCAACATTGAGCGGATTCCTTGAAGAAGTTGCTTTGGTTGCGGATATTGACAGTCTGGATGAAGACCAGGAATATGTTGTTCTGATGACTTTACATAGTGCAAAGGGACTTGAATTTCCACGTGTTTATCTTGCAGGGATGGAAGATGGGCTTTTCCCGGGATATATGAGTATTAATGCAGGAGACAGAGAAGAACTGGAAGAAGAGCGGAGACTTTGTTATGTTGGAATCACAAGGGCAGAGCAGGAACTGACTTTGACAAGTGCGCGCAGAAGAATGGTGCACGGTGAGACACAGTACAATCCGATGTCAAGATTTGTGAAAGAGATCCCGAGGGAACTGCTTGATACAGGAAACAAGAAGTTTACCCAGGAGACGGAGATGCCGGCACAGCAGAATACATATGCACGTGCCAGAGAAGCATTTCGGGCACAGGCATTCGCAGGAGCACTTGGCGGAATGACACCTGCAAAGAATCAGGGGGTGGGTAAGCCGCTTACAGGAAGTCAGGCACTGGCATCCCTGCAGAAGGGAAGTCAGCTGGCAGCAGGTGGGAATGGTCCACTTGGTTATGAGGTCGGAGACCGGGTACGTCATGTGAAGTTTGGGGAAGGAACAGTAACGGATATCAAAGAAGGTGGACGAGATCACGAGGTTACGATTGAATTTGACAGTGTCGGAACACGCAAGATGTTTGCAAAATTTGCCAGGCTTGTAAAGGTATGAGAAAGTTATAAAAAAATGATAAATCAGTAGTAATATGAATCGTCAGGTGTTATAATAAACACAGATTATCTGTCACCACAAAAGGTGAAGAAAGGGCGTGTTAATATGAACAAGAGAATAGAAGACATCATTGCAGAAACAAGATTGAACGAGATTCTTCATAAGAATGAGGCTGAGAAGCAGAAGAACACAGTAATCTGGACACTGGCTATCATTGGAGCAGTAGCAGCAGTAGCTGCAATCGCTTATGCAGTATATCGTTTCGTATCACCGGATTATCTTGATGATTTTGAAGATGATTTTGATGACGATTTTGATGATTACTTCAGCGAGGATGATCAGGTATAATTCTTGAGTGAATTGCAAAAGTGCAGACAGGGTGAGAGAAGAAACCATCCTGTCTGTTTTTCTGTTAAAATAGATTAGAATTGATAGGAGATTAGGATGAAAAAAGGTCAGATCTACGAGGGTATTATTGAACGTGTAGATTTCCCAAACAAGGGGATTGTATTTGTTCCGGAGGAAGAACAGTATGTTACTGTGAAAAATGGGATTCCGGGACAGAAGATCCGTTTTATGATAAATAAATTTAAAAGAGGAAATGCAGAAGGAAGACTTCTTGAAGTGTTGGAGAAATCTCCATTAGAGACAAGAGAGCCGGTCTGTAGTATCTTTCCGGCCTGTGGTGGATGTATGTATCAGACGATGCCATACGAAGAACAGGTGAAGATGAAAGAAGGGCAGATCCGCAGGATTATGGATCCAGTAGTAAAGGGCGAGTATCTTTTTGAGGGTGTGAAGCACAGCCCGAAGGAATTTCATTACCGTAACAAGATGGAATTCTCTTTCGGAGACGAATTCAAAGACGGTCCGTTATCTCTCGGTCTTCATAAAAAAGGAAGTACTTATGATGTACTGACAGCAGGAGACTGTCAGCTTGTCCATGAAGATATGGATAAGATTCTCCTTTGTGTGCTGAATTATTTCAAAGAAAGAAATGTAAGTTATTACAAGAAAATGCAGCATGTCGGTTATCTTCGCCATCTTCTTCTGAGACGAGGCGATACAACAGGCGAGATTCTTGTGAATCTTGTAACGACAACGCAGGAAGAATATGACTTAACTCCATTAGTAGAAGAACTTCTGGCATTAGAATTAGAAGGAAAAATTGTTGGAATCCTTCATATATTGAATGATTCTCTGTCCGATGTCGTGAAGAGTGATGAGACAAGAATTCTTTATGGACAGGACTTCTTTTACGAGAAGCTTCTTGGATTGGAATTCAAGATTACACCATTTTCCTTCTTCCAGCCAAACTCAAAAGGTGCAGAAGTGCTGTACGAGACTGTAAGAGAATACATTGGAGATATTGATAATCAGGTTGTATTCGATCTGTTCAGCGGAACAGGAACAATCGGTCAGGTGCTTGCTCCGGTTGCGAAGAAAGTGATCGGTGTCGAGATTATTGAAGAAGCAGTCGAGGCAGCAAAAGAAAATGCTGTCCGAAACGGACTTTCCAACTGCAGATTTATTGCCGGAGATGTGTTTAAGGTACTTGATGAGATTGAAGAGAAGCCGGATGTGATCGTACTGGATCCGCCGAGAGACGGAATTCATCCGAAGGCACTTCCGAAGATCTTGAATTATGGGGTGGATAAGATTGTATATATTTCCTGTAAGATGACCAGTCTGGCACGTGATCTGGAGATGATGCAGCTGGCGGGATATCGTGTGGAGAAGATGACGGCGGTGGATCAATTCTGTGAGACAGTGCATGTCGAGACGGTATGTTTATTGTCCAAACTCCACGAAGCGAAGCATCATGTGAATGTGAGACTTGACATGGACGAGATGGATTTAACGGCGGCTGAGAGCAAGGCTACTTATGAGGAGATAAAGAAGTATGTAGCAGAGCATAATGATGGGATGAAAGTAAGTAATCTATACATTGCGCAGGTGAAGGCTAAGCATGGAATCATTGAGCGAGAGAATTATAATTTACCTAAGTCAGAGGAAGCCAGACAGCCTAAGTGTCCAAAGGAGAAGGAAGAGGCTATTGTTTGGGCACTGAAATATTTTCAGATGATTCCAAGTGAATCATAAGATGATTCGTGGCAGACAGATACTTGATGATATGGTGGAAAGCGTAAGAGAACATACTCCATTGGTCTAAGGAAATTATATCACACATTTTAATAATAAAATTAGTATCAGTAAAAGCAGCGTATTTGTAAAGAAAGTTGGATACAAATATGCTGTTTTTTTGATGCAAATAAGAGAATGAACTGTTTATGACAGAAAATTTGTAAATTTAACATAATAACTGAAAAATTGTTGTGGAAAGGAAATTGCAGTAGTAAAATTAAAATAGCCGTTTTGTTGCGTATTTTTATTTCATACTTTATTCCAAAGCGAAGTTTGATACAAAAGTACGTTTTATCGGACATCACGTATATTATTCTTATAATACGAGGAAAAGAATATGAAGGAAATAAAATGTTTAGAAGCTAATAAATATCAAGATAGTAATTATGAAAAATATGAGAATGGAATATATAGGAAGGACAATCTGTTTTTTGTAACGCTTTCATTTATACAAGAACCAGAACTTGGAGAAGGAAAGGATGCATCATCTATATCTCAATATCCATTGGAAGATTTATTAGACAAGTTTGGGGTGTATATTTCTGATTTTTATAAGAGTGAAAACGATGCGGGTAAAGACACGTGTTATTTAGAATTTGCAAGTAGTGATGCGAAAGATATTATCAATTTACTTACAATAATAAATAAGCATGTATATAACAGAAATGTGATTATTGATGGAGAAGAAACAGTCACACTAATTATAGAATAGGAAAAAACATGAGATATAAAATGAATAGACTATGCTCCGCATTATTGGTTTTTACTATATGCATACAGTCGTTGGTAGGATGTGGTAGCGATACCGATAAACGTTCGAGTAGTAATGTGTATGTAGAGGAAAGCGTAATTAAGGAACAAACTATTGCAGAAAGTACCATTGATGAAAAGTACTTAGATGAAACATATATTACAGAGAATTTAATATGTGAGGATGGAATATATGAGTATACCATGGATGAAAATATTATTAGTGAAGCATATATAATAGAGGTTACTATTAGTGAAGATGTGGAAGAAGAAATAATAGCACAACTTCCTGATGATTTTTCTGAATATGAAATTGACTGGGCTGCTGTGATTGGTAAGTTTGCGGTTGGAACAACAATAATTATAGCAACTGGCATTGTACAGCATTATTTACATTCAACATATTTCTTGTTTGCTTCGCCGATAAAGGTAACTCGTGATGCGCTTATTGGTGGTTCAATGGAAGCTGCTATTAGAGTGGCTCTTGAAGCAGATAAAGCCGGGAATAATGCAGAAGCAGCAATTAAGAAATATGCAATAGAAGGATTTGCAGATGGATATATGTGGGGAGCGGTTACTTCTGTATTATCCGTAATGCAAAAAAATTTCAAGTTACCAAAGAGCTTGGCAATGTCGAGTGGTAAAGCAGGCAAGATTGCGCTGGATGGAACGGTACTTGACGAAGCTGGAAATGAACTTGGAAAAGCGTATATTGGGAAAGAAGGGATATATGTATTAAAAGAAACAGCAACAAGTACAAAAATTGAGTTATTCGATGTTGCAGGTAAACAAGTTGTTAATGCAACAGCAGAGCAGATGGCTCAAATTGCAAAAGGTACATTACCACCCAATTCAATATTTAGGTTAGGTACAAGTGATACTGCAAAAATATGTAGGACAGATGCTGCAGGAATTGTATATCGTATCAATGATGAGTTAGTCCCTAATATTACATATAAGTTAGGTACAGTAGTTTACCAAACAGATGACTATGGAAGAATAGTAAAAGTTACTTTTGATGAATTAACATTAAAAGATGCGGATAGACCGAGAAAAGTAATTCAGAATACCCTTTCAGAAATCGGAAGAGGATATGAAAAGGTTAATGATGATAGGGGACATATCATAGCAGATCGTTTTAATGGAAACAATTCTCTTGCAAACATTGTATCTATGGATTCTGATTTGAACAGGGGAGAATACAAAGCAATGGAGGATATCTGGGCAGAAAGTATAAAATTGGGTAAAAATGTTAGTGGTACTATTGAACTGAAATACTCTGGAAAATCATATCGACCTGATGTATTGGATGTATGGTATGATATAGGAGAAGGCAGTATAGAAAAAGTATTTTCAAATTTATAAATAAACTGGAGGATAAGTTATGAAAAACAAAAGATTTAAAATGTTGTTTGCTGTGGGTGTGATATTATCTATTTTTTCTTTTACTGCTTGTGGAAGTACAGGAGAAGAAAACAAATCCAATTCAGAGAGTGAGCAGATGCAAGAAACAGAAGAGGAAAAGAAGGGTTTCTTTGATGCTTCCTATACTACTGAAACTACTATAGCATATTCCGCAGGAAATGATAGTGACTGGTCTTATGGAAATCAAAGAAAAGAGTTCCCTATAGATGATGCTTGTTATGTGAGAATAGCAAGTACAGCAATAACAGACAAAAATAAGGGTGTTGAGAATGAGATAGCAGTAACTTACAGATTTACTGGAACTGAAAATTGTCAAGTTAATTTAACTGATGGAATTGCAGAGCAAATAGATACAGGAGATGCAAATGTGACAGAGTTTACAAGGACAATTTTTGCAAAGAAATCCAAAGAATCAGAAGAGGACATTATTATTTTCCAGTATGTTCCGACGGAGAGCGCCGAGAGTATTACGCTTGAAGTGCTTTATGATGATCAGATTGATTCAAGATACGATTGTAGAAACGCAGTATATTTTGTATCGTCTGAAACAGAAGAGACAAAAGACGTGAGAAAAGAGAACGGAACAAAATAATCAACAGAGGAGAAGATAGAATATGTCAATGATCAAGTGTACTGAATGTGGAAAAGAGATTAGCGATAAGGCAACGGCATGTCCTCACTGTGGTTGTCCTATGACAGAGATATTGTCAGCCACAAAAGAGAATAAAAAAGAAGAAAAAGTAAAACCAATAAAGATAAAAGAGCCTATAACTCCAGAACAGAAAAAGAAGAGAATCTTCATTATGAGTGTGACAGCATTTGTTTTGATTGCTGCGGTAGCTTTGACTTGGTATTTTGGAATTAAAATACCGCAAGACAAAGCATATGCAGAGTACTTAGTGACATTTGATGCTTATAATCAGGAAATCGAAAACTATAATAGTACAGTACTGAATTATAATGAAAAAGCTAACAAGATTATTGCAGCTAATAAAGAATTAACAGGTGTAATTGAAGAGGCGCAAGCATTGATTGATTGTGGAGATACGCCTTATGAATCAGAGACAATGACAACCTTAAACAATACACTCAAAAATTCAAGAAATAGCATATGTGAAACACCAAATATTTATGAGAAGAAGACTGCTCTTGAATTAGACGAGAGTTTAAATAAGTCACTAGCAAGTAAGATTTCTGAAGCAAATGAAAGCCTGAATGTGGAAAGGTCAGAAATTGTATCGGCTACAAGTGAAGTTGGAGAGGAAAGTGCTGGCTTATCAGTACCAGATTATTCAAAAATCATTGCAGAAATCAAAGATGAGGAAGAACTTCTCGAAAATAGTTATACAATACAAAAACAGATTACTAATCCAACACAGGATTTTGTACTTGCAAAAATCAATAATGTAGAGAATATAGCGAATGTCGTTTGTGCAACCGAGGAGAATGATCCAAACGGTAAACTGGGAAAAGATGGAGGATACACTGCACAGATATACTTTTCATCTCCTTTGCTTGGCACAGAAACTATTGCAGGTGATAAACTGATTGATGCTGGAACTGATGCCGGAGGAAGTATTGAGGTCTATAAAACTGTTGAGGCAGCAGAGGCAAGAAATTCATATTTGGCATCATTTGATGGTGGTATTTTTGATTCTGGTAAGCATACGGTAATTGGAACTATGGTGGTGCGTGTATCAACGAATTTAACCGCCACAAAGCAGGATAGTTTTATTAACGAGATTATTGAAGCCCTTATTGAGTTATAATATTTCGCGAAAAATACATAACCTTTTATGAAATGAAAATAAATCTGAAAGGGTAAATAAATGAGTGATAAAGAAAAGACTAAGGAAAAGAAAACCATATCCCAAGAAGATGTGATGAAGCTTTTGGATTCCTGTTATGATAAGTGCTTAAATGGAGTACCAAAGGTTAGCCAGAGCGTAGAGGACATGGCAGAAGATTATCTAAAAAAGTATCAGACTAAGGAAGAATCTTGTAAGGCAATGTTAAAGAACCAGATTGCAAAATGTACAACATCTGGATTTATTACTGGCTTTGGTGGTATCATTACTATGCCTGTTACACTTCCAGCAAATGTGGGAAGCGTAATGTATGTGCAGATGCGTATGATAGCTTGCGTTGCATATATGGCAGGATACGAGTTAAATAGTGATCAGACGCAAACATTTGTATATGCCTGTCTTGCTGGAGTAGCGGTCAATGAGTTAATCAAACAGGCGGGAATAAAGTTTGGTGTTAAGTTTGCAAATGGACTGATTAAGAAAATTCCGGGCAAAGTACTTACCAAGATAAATCAGAAAGTTGGTTTCCGGTTCATAACGAAGTTTGGAACAAAAGGCATTGTCAATCTTGGAAAAATGTTACCGGGCGTTGGTGCCGTAATTGGTGGTGGATTAGATTTGGTTGAGACTAAGGTTATTGCAGACCGGGCATACAAGTGGTTCTTTATGGGGGATTTTAGCGAAGCCAGCAAAGAGGATAATATTATTGATATTGAAGATGCAGATTTTGATGAGATTATCCCGGAAGAGAAACATGAATCATAGTTTAATGTGGTACTGTAGTTAGTATAGTGTAGAAATATTGTGCTGATAGGGGAAAAGATGGTAATACTAAAGAAAATGTTTTGCACAGAGAAAGAGGACTGGATGAAATCAGCAGTCGGGTAATGATGGGAGAAATCATTCTTTATTACCGTGGAAAGTTTTTTGGTGGAATATATGATGACAGACTTTTGGTAAAGCCGGTTCCGGTGGCAGTGAAAATGATGCTGGATGCTGAGATGGAATCGCCGTATGATGGTGCGAAAAAATGATTCTGGTTGATGATGTGGATAATCGGCAGTTTCTGTGTGGATTGGTTGAGAGTATGTGGGAAGAATTGCAAGTAACACTTGACAAAAACAAACAAATATTCTATATTTAACAGCAGAGATTTTATACCCAAAAGCAGAAAAAACGAATGCACAAATGAAGCTCAACCCCTTGTGGTTTGGGCTTTTTTCAATTCTGTAGAAAATCTGAGAACAACTATTTCTAAAAAGTCAATTATCATTTTGTAATGGCAGGGATTTCGCTTTTAACTTTGAGACCGTTTCAAGTTTTGTGTAAACGTTAAAAACTGATATAAGATTTGTGAATAGTTACAAATGGGCAGAGCCGATTTTCCGGATTCTCCCCCTATTGTTTTATAAGCTGTGATTTTTGTTTTTTGTCTGTTGTTCCTGCACCGGATCGGTTTGTGTCCGTCCGAGATATTGATTCAGATTTTCCTGTTTCCGTTTCAAATTTCGCACCTCTATTTCGCAGTTCTTGTAGGTTGCGGTCAGTTCTTTTTTCTGCGTTTCCAATGACTGATACTCGGCTCGCAGCTTATCCACATTCAATCCTTTTAGCTTGAAAGCCTGTATGAGATGATAGGCTTTGTTGGGACTGTTTGAAATAACAGAAGAATACATGAAGGATCGGCTTTATGAATTCAGAGGGAAAAAAGTTATACTTGATTCAGACTTGGCAGAAATTTATGGGTATGAGACCAAAAATTTTAAAAGGTAGGTTAAGAATAACATTGCCAAATTTGAAGGCGATGATTTTATGTTTGAATTGGATGATGAAGAAGTGGAAAATCTTTCAAGGTGCAAAAATTTCACCTTGAATATGGGAAGAGGTTTAAATATAAAATACAAACCTTATGTGTTTACAGAGCAGGGAGTATATATGCTTATGACAGTTTTACGCAGCGAGCTTGCAATTAAACAAAGCCGTGCACTTGGGAAGACTTTTAAGAAAATGAAAGATTACATTTTAGAAAATCGCGATCTTATTGGTCAGCGGGAAATACTTCAGTTAAGCATGGAAACTGCTAACAACAGAATAGAAATTAACAAAATCAACTCAGATATGATATCTCTTGAAAAGCAGATTTCAGATGTTGCAGAAGGCTTGAAGGATGTTGTGACAAAATCTGAGTTGGCTGATATGATGAACAGCTTTGTTTCAGATGATGATGAAA
>ENA-ORTT01000707-ORTT01000707.1-human-gut-metagenome-genome-assembly--contig:-NODE-707-length-41170-cov-2.949751_pt1 | contig 41170 bp, 39 predicted proteins | sample MGYA00242074_ERZ509197 | MGnify/ENA primary metagenome ERZ509197 (study PRJEB26280, sample SAMEA2338789) | human gut metagenome | biome: human gut; feature: human-associated habitat; material: faeces...
CCAAGTAAAATATCTCTTTCACTCTCTATAAATAAGCGTGTGGCAAAATCATCTGCCTTGCAGTTTGGCTTATAAATTACTTCCATTTCTTCCAGACCACCTGTCAGGTTGAAATGTTTTTGTTTCATAATAGCTGCTACTTCTTCTACAAACTGTTCCCTGATTTGTATAATCCGGATTCCATTTTCTACCAGTTGTTTATCCCAGATTTCCAGCGTATCTTTCAATTCACTGTTTTTCTGAATTTGCTTAAGCAGCGCATTTCTCTGTTTTAATATTTTTTTATACTGTGTCAGAAAATAAAGATATGCCTTATCTAACTGACACAATTCCATATCCATAAATCTTCGTCTCTGCTCCGGTCCATCCTTAATAATTCCTAAATCTTCCGGTGAAAAGAAGATAATGTGGGATAATCCCATCAACTCTTTACTGCTTCCAATCGGCAGCCCGTCAATCGCAATTCCCTTTGTCTTTCCCCGACGCATGTGAATTTCGATTTTATAAGTACACTGCTTCTTTTCTACATAATATCGAATATGAGCTTCGTCTTTTCCTTTCATAATCATGTCCGAATCTTTGCTTCCCTTGTGCGACTTTGTCGTGCCCCCAAGGTAAATGGCTTCCAGCACATTCGTTTTTCCCTGTGCATTATCACCGTACAACACATTCGTTCCTTCATGAAAATGAAATTCTTCTCTTTCATAATTACGAAAATTACTCATTTCAATGGACTTTAATATCATACAGATGTTACCTTTACTTCATTTCCTTCAAATTCAAAACAGTCGCCGGGATGTAATTTTCTTCCTCTTCTTACATCCACTTCACCATTTACTTTTACTTCACCATCCTGAATCACTACTTTTGCTTCCACCCCGGAACCGACAAGCCCCGCCAGTTTCAAAGCCTGACCCAGTTTGATAAACTCATCCTTAATCGTTATTTCCTGCATAACATCCTCATTTCTAATTCATATTTACCGGCAAAATCAAGTAAATATAGGATTCTTCTTCATTCTTGATAAAGCAAGGAGCATTTGCATTAAACAAATACAAAGTCACTTCCTCATCATCAATTACTTTTAATACATCATTAATATATTTTGGATTGAAAGCAATGACTAAATCTTTTCCTTCTTTTTCAGCCGTCACTTCTTCATCCATCGAACCGATTTTGGTATTCATCTCCATCTGAATTTCATCTTCTTTGATGTGAAGAATCACCGGTTTTTTCTCTGCTTCACGAAGAAGGAGAGTAGCACGGTCGATACATCCGTATAATTCATTTTTATTGATTTTAACTTTTGTCTCATAATTTGTCTTTAACATCTGGTCGATGTTGTAGAAGTTTCCTTCAATCAGGCGGGATACAACAACCGTCTCATCAAACTCGAAAAGTACGTGGTTTTTGGAAAATGAAATTGAAACCTCATCATCCATTCCACCATTTAAAACTTTACTCACTTCACTCAATGTTTTACCCGGAATAACAACCTTAATCGGGTCATAACTTTCTTTCAGGTGAATCTTACGAATTGAAACTCTTACTAAATCAAGAGAAGCAATCTTAAATTCATCCCCATTAATCTCAAACAATTCACCGGTCAAAATCTTATTACTTTCATTATCGGAAATTGAGAAAATGGTCTGTCTTATCATTTCCTTTAAGGTAAACTGCGAAATGTGAATTGTCTTATCCGCTTCAATTTTTGGAAGCATCGGAAATTCATCATGAGGAATACCCGGAATATTAAACTTGGATTTTCCACAAAACAGGAGAATGTTATTATTCTCATCAACTTCAAAATTCACATCATCATCCGGAAGACGGCGAACAATTTCAGAAATCATTTTTGCATTAACAAGAATGATACCATCCTGTTCAATCTCTGCAGGTATTTTTGTCTCAATGCCAAGCTGCATATCGTTCGTAGTCAGCTTTACCATATCTCCTTTTACTTCAATTACAACACATTCCAAAATTGGCATCGTTGTTTTTCCCGGTACTGCTTTCAGGGCAATGTTAATTCCATTGTTAAAATTCGTTTTGGTACAGGTAAACTTCATATTGTGAATAACTCCTTTCCTTCCGTAAACATAATAAATTAAAGTATTAGCTAGTAGTATATAGTATTAGGGGCTGTTTATTTGTGGACAAGTCTTACAAGCCCTTAATTTAAGTGGTTTAACCTTTATGTGTAAGTTTTTATAACTTGTTTGTTACTGTGAATGAATGTCTATGAAAAAAAATGACAATTTTCACAATCAACAGGTTATTAAATAGTTATTGACGTAAAAAATACAGTTATCAACAAGTTATTAAGAATTGAGCTTTTTCTTTAACACATTAATGGTTTCTTCTAACTCTTTATCAACGAGAATATCCTGTTCAATTTTGTGAACACCGTGGATAACTGTTGAATGGTTCGATCTTTTGAGCTTTACAGCAATTTCCGTAAGTGTAAGATTTGTTAATTCATTGCACAAATACATACATATCTGTCTCGGAATCGAAACAGTCTTGGTCCGCTTCTCAGAAAGAATCGCTTCCTTATCTAAGTTAAAGTGGTCGGCTACAATATCAATAATGTAATCTGCCGTAATTACCATATTTTCATTTGGCGAGATAAAATCCTTTAATGCTTCTTTTGCCATATTTAAGTCAATCTTGTTATCTTTTGGCTTTGTAAATCTTGCAAAAAGAAGAATTTTATTATAAGCACCCTCTAAGATACGAATATTGGATTTTATGTTTGTAGCGATATAATCAAGAATTTCCTCATTCAATTGAATATCAGAATTTTCTTGTTTGTTTCTTAAAATCGCCATACTCATTTCATAATCAGGTGGCTGAATATCAATTGTCATACCGGAAGTAAATCGGGAGCGGTAACGCATGTCCAAGTGCTCCATCTGACTTGGCGGCTTATCACTGGAAATGACTAGCTGCTTTCCGGACTGGTACAAAGCTTCAAAGGTATTAAAGAACTCAATCTGCGTACTGTCTTTACCAATGATGAACTGAATATCATCGATGAGAAGTACATCAACGTTTCGGTAATTCTTTCGCAGGTTTGAAGTAGCAGCAGTATCCTGTGTCTTTCGATTCGTACGAATGGCATCGACAACATTGTTCATAAAATTCTCACTGGTTGTATACATAACGCTGTATTCCGGATGGTTCTCCAAAATGTATCTGGCAATCGAATGCATCAGGTGAGTTTTTCCAAGTCCCGGACCACTATATAAGAATAATGGATTATATAACTGGCCGTTTGGATTCTCGGCAACTGCTACAGCAGCATTATAAGCAATGTTGTTACTGTTACTTACGACAAATGTATCAAAGGAATGACCTTGTTTTAAGAATGGATATTTTTCTTCCAGCATTTCCTCTTTATTATAGGAAGAAACTCCTTTCGCATCCATCTCATTTTGATAAATAAAACGGACATCCAGTTGATGATTTGTAATAACTTCGATGGATACCTGAAAAGCAACTTTGTATTTTTTTTCGATTAAGCCAAGGATATCGCCCTGTTCTTTTTCATCAATTGCAAGGATAATTGTGTCATTATCACAAGAAACAATTGTAAGTGGATTAATCCATGTACGAAAAAGAACGCCGTTGATATTATAAGTATCCCTCATATATGTAATTATTTCGTTCCATTTGTCTTTAATTTCATTTTCCATTAAATTTCCTGCCTGTCCTAATAAAAATTGAATTTGGGTAAAATCATACGTTTTTATTGTACTACAAATAAGAGGCAAAAGCAAATTTTATTGACATGATTTTAGAAAAAATTGTTGATAAACGCAAAGAACTGCTTGACTATTGGAATATATGATAATATAATTAGGCTTGATACGGATTTCGTTATTATTTTATAAAGGAGGTGTATGCAAAATGAAGATGACATATCAGCCAAAAAAGAGACAGCGTTCGAAAGTTCACGGTTTTCGTAAAAGAATGAGCACTTCAAATGGTAGAAAAGTGCTTGCCAAAAGAAGAGCTAAGGGAAGAAAGAAATTGTCTGCATAAGGTCAGATTTTTACTGACCTTTTCTTCTCCCTGGTGAGGAAAAGAAAATGTTTGAAAAATTAGGAAAGAATCCTGAATTTCAAAAGGTCTACAAGCAAGGTAGATCGAAAGCAAATAAGTATCTGGTTATGTATGTTAAAACAGGGGAGAGTGGTCCCAGTCGTTACGGCTTTTCTGTAAGTAAGAAAGTTGGTAACAGTGTTGTGCGTCATCACATCACCAGATTGTTAAGAGAATCCGTTCGTAAGAATGACGCATTGGTGAAAGAGGGTAACCGAATTATTATTGTTGCCCGAAAAGATGTAAAAAATAAGAATTTTAAAGAAGTAGACGGCGCAGTTTTTCATTTATTGAAAATACATGGAATATTGAAATGAAGTGATTGTGTGAAGAAAATTTTATTAGCTGTGATACACATCTATCAAAAATATATATCACCATTGAAAAGAACACCTTCCTGTATCTATACACCGTGTTGTTCTGAGTATGCTGCTCAGGCAATCAAAAAGTATGGTGCAGGAAAAGGTGGTTTTTTGGCTATAAAAAGAATTTTAAGATGCCACCCTTTTCACAAAGGTGGTTATGATCCTGTGCCGTAAACAGTATTAGGAGGAAAATATGTTCCCATTAGGTTGGTTGAATCAGTTATTGGGGTTGGCTATGAATGGCATCGACTGGTGTATGTACCATTTATTAGGAGTGCATAATGTTGGTTGGTGTATTGTAATATTTACATTATTTGTATATATTCTTATGTATCCTCTCAACGCAAAACAGCAGAAATCATCCCGGTTGATGAATAAGATTAACCCGGAGATTAAAGCAATTCAGAAGAAATACAAGAATAAAAAAGATCAGGCATCCCAGATGAAGATGAATCAGGAGACGCAGGATATTTATGCAAAATATGGAATTAGTCCGTTTGGTGGATGCCTTCCTCTTTTGATTACAATGCCGATTCTTTTTGCTTTGTACAATGTCATTCGTAACATTCCATATTATGTAAATGGAATTGGTTCGATGAAAGAAAATCCGGAAGCTTATAAATTTTTGGGACTTTTGGTTAATGAATCTCCGATGTCTCTATTTAAAGATAGAGCAAATTATCCATATGCCGGAATTTTGGTTTTTTTGATTCCGATTTTGGCTATGGTTCTTCAGTTTATTAATACGAAACTTCTTCAGGTAAAAACAGATGCCGGTGAACAGGATCAGATGCAGAGTTCTATGAAGATGATGAACTACATGATGCCTGTTATGTCAGGATTTTTCTGTCTTTCCTTTGACGTAAGTATTGGTATTTACTGGATTATCGGTAGTTTGTTTAGAATTGTACAAGCTATTTTGATTAACCGCAAAGTTGACAGCATTTCTTTGGATGAATTGATTGAAAAGAATAAGGGTAAAGCAACGAAGAAAAGTGCAAAACGTGAAGCTATGAATCGTCAGATGGAAGAGTATGCGAAAAAGAAAACAGCAGGAATTAAATCTGCATCCGCTTATCAGAATACCGCTGCTTCATCTTCCAAAGAGGAAGAGGTTCAGACTCATGTAAATAAAGATTTTGAATCCGGCAGTATTGCGGGATATGCACACATGCTTTCTGGAAAGAAAGATAAAAAATAGGAGGAATTTAAGATGGAAGAGTGGAAAGAGTTTTCTGCAAAAACAGCAGATGAAGCTTTGACAAATGCTTTAATCCAGATGGAAACAACAAGTGACCAAATTGAATATGAAGTAGTTGAAGAAGAAAAAAGTGGAATTTTAGGTTTGTTTAGTAAACCGGCAGTTATCCGCGTTCGCAAAAAAGAAAATGTAGTTGATACGGTTAAGAACTTTTTAGCAAAAACATTCCAGGCTATGAAATTAGATGTAGAGATTGAAACAGAGTTTGATGAAGTGGAAAATGAAATCCGCATCGAGTTGAAGGGTACTGAGATGGGTATGTTAATCGGAAAACGCGGACAGACTTTGGATTCCCTTCAGTATTTGACTTCTCTTGTTGCAAATAAAAACAAAGATACTTATACGAAGATTAAGATTGATACGGAAAATTATCGTCAGAGAAGAAAAGAAACAATTGAAAATCTGGCGAGAAATGTGGCAAGCAAAGTTAAGAAGACAGGACGTCCTGCTTTCTTAGAGCCGATGAATCCATATGAGAGAAGAATTATTCATGCGGAATTACAGGCTGATAAATATGTGGATACACATAGCGAAGGTGAAGAGCCACATCGTAAAGTGGTTATTACTTTGAATCGGGAATTTGCTTCGGAACTTCCAAGAAGAAATAATTATCGGAGAAGAAACAATAATTATTCCCGTGACCGCAAGAGACCATATCAGGAAAAGAAAGATTGAGAGAAAAGTGTGAAAGGCTGATTCTTAGGATTCAGCCTTTTTTGACAAAGAAAAGGAGTTTTTATGTTTGAGCAGGAAACAATTGCCGCAATTGCTACATCATCGAAAAATGGAAGTATTAGTGTAATTCGAGTGAGCGGAGAAAATTCTTTTTCCATTGTAAGCCGTATTTTTTGTAATGAAAAAGGAACTTTGATTGATTTAAATGAAAAGAAAAGCCACACGGTTCAGTATGGTTTTATTTTTGATGGTTCGAAAAAAATAGATGAAGTTCTTGTACTTCTTATGAAAGCTCCAAAAAGTTATACGGCGGAAGATGTAGTAGAAATCCAGTGTCATGGCGGTCACTATATTTGTCAGGTGATTTTGGATTTGTTAGTTCGTCATGGTGTAAGAGTTGCAGAGCCGGGTGAGTTTACAAAACGTGCCTTTTTAAATGGACGGCTTGATTTGTCACAGGCAGAAGCTGTAATGGATGTAATTCAGTCGAAAAGTGAGTTGGCACTTTCTAATTCGATGAGTCAGTTGAGAGGAAGTATTAAGAATCGAATCCAAAAACTTCGTGAAGTAATATTAGAAGATGTTGCTTATTTGGAAGCTGCACTTGATGATCCGGAACATATTTCTTTGGATTCTTTCGATGAAACAATTGAAGGCCATGTGCGGACTTTGTTAAAGGATACTAATCATTTGCTTGAAAATTGTAACAATGGAAGAATTATGAAAGAAGGAATCCAGACGGTAATTGTAGGAAAACCAAATGTAGGAAAATCCTCTTTATTAAATTGTCTGCTTCGGGAAAACCGTGCAATTGTAACAAATATTCCGGGCACAACAAGAGATACCTTAGAAGAAGATATTGTGATAGGAAATATATTATTACATTTAATTGATACAGCCGGAATCCGAGAGACAGAAAATGAAATTGAGAGTATTGGTATCAAAAAGACAAAAGAGTCTCTTGAGAAAGCGGATTTTGTAATAATAGTCCTGGATAGCAGCAAAGAATTATCCAAGGAGGATTATGAAATTCTTGATTTATGCAAAAACAGTACAGGCGTTGTTTTAGTAAATAAATCGGATTTGCAACAGACATTGAGTATGCAAGAAATCTGTAATTTGTCAGGAAAAGACGTCATTTCGTTTTCCGCTGCAAAGGGAGATGGATTGGATGAACTGGAATCCTATATTAAGAGACAATTTATTGAATCGAAAATAGAAGAAAAAGATGATTTATATATTACCAATGCCAGACAAAAAGAAGCTTTGGTTCAGACAAGAGACAGTCTGGAAAAAGTGTTAGAAAGTATTGAATTTGGTATGCCGGAGGATTTGTATGCGATTGATTTAACAAATGCGTATGAGTCACTTGGTAAAATTATAGGAGAGACACTCGAAGAAGATATCATTAATAAAATCTTTAAAGATTTTTGTATGGGAAAATAAAGGAGAGAAAATTATGACAGAACAATTTGATGCCATCGTAATTGGAGCAGGTCATGCCGGATGCGAGGCTGCTCTTGCATTAGCTCGTCTTTCCTGCAAGACAGCATTGTTTACTGTCAGTGTTGACAGCATTGCAATGATGCCCTGCAATCCAAATGTTGGAGGAACGTCGAAGGGACATTTAGTCAGAGAAATTGATGCATTGGGTGGTGAGATGGGAAAAAATATTGACCGCACATTTATCCAGTCAAAAATGCTTAATCAATCGAAAGGACCTGCCGTACATTCTTTGCGCGCACAGGCAGATAAAAAAGAGTACAGTTATGCAATGCGAAAAGTGATTGAGGAGACAGATGGTGTATCCATCAAGCAGGGTGAAATCACAGATATTATAGTAGAAGATGGAAAAGTATATGGCGTCAAATCTTATACCGGAGCGATTTATCCATGCAAAGTTGTTGTATTATGTACCGGTACTTATTTGAATGCAAGATGTATTACAGGAGAAACTTCTGTTTACACCGGACCAAATGGACTTCAGTCAGCAACGCATCTTACCGATTCATTAAAAAAACTTGGTATTTCTATGCGTCGGTTTAAGACAGGAACACCTGCCCGTATGGATGGAAGAACGATTGATTACAGTAAAATGGAACCTCAATACGGTGATGAAAAAATCGTTCCTTTTTCCTTTGAAAATAAACCGGAAGATTTGGAAAGAGAGCAGGTGAAATGCTGGCTTACTTATACAAATGAAGAAACACATAAAGTAATAAAAGAAAATCTTGACCGCTCACCTTTGTATTCCGGTTATATCAAAGGAACCGGTCCAAGATATTGTCCGTCAATTGAGGATAAGGTTGTTCGGTTTGCAGATAAGAACAGGCACCAAGTATTTATCGAGCCGGAAGGAAATTATACAAATGAAATGTATGTTGGCGGTATGTCAAGTTCTCTGCCGGAAGATGTTCAGGAGAAAATGTACCGCTCGGTACCGGGGCTTGAACATGCAAAGATTGTAAGAAATGCGTATGCAATTGAATATGATTGTTTAGATTCTTTGGAACTTTTACCAACTTTAGAGTTAAAAAAAGTAAAAGGTCTTTTTAGTGCCGGACAGGCAAATGGAAGTTCCGGTTATGAAGAAGCTGCTGCACAGGGACTTGTTGCCGGTATTAATGCTGCAAGAAAATGTTTTGACAAAGAACCAATTATCATTGATCGTTCGCAGGGATATGTTGGTGTTTTGATTGATGACTTAGTTACCAAAGGAACAAATGAGCCATATCGTATGATGACTTCCCGTGCAGAGTACCGCCTTTTGCTTCGTCAGGATAATGCAGATGAACGTCTTACAAAACTCGGTTATGAGATTGGTTTGATTTCAGAGGAGAGATATCAGCATTTTGTAGAAAAAGAAGAACAAATTAAAAAGGAAATTAACCGTGTTCTTCATACGCATGTCGGAAATACCGAGGAAGTGCAGAAATTATTAGATGAGTATGAGAGTACCCGTCTGGTTAGTGGAATCAGTCTTGCAGAATTAATTCGAAGACCGGAATTATCTTATGATAAGTTAGCTCCGATTGATAAGGATCGTCCGGAACTTTCGGAAGAAGTGAGAGAAGAAGTAAATATTAATTTGAAATATGAAGGATATATCAAGCGACAGCAAAAACAAGTTGAGCAATTCCATAAGCTGGAGAGTAAGAAGATTCCTTCGGATATTGATTATGAAGATATTAAAAGTCTTCGATTGGAAGCAATTCAAAAGTTATCCGATATTCGCCCGAAATCAGTTGGACAGGCAGCGAGAATCAGTGGTGTTTCTCCATCCGATATTTCCGTGCTTACGGTATACTTAGAACAGTATCATCGAAAGAGGGTGGATTAAATGAGAGATATTTTTAAACAATTTGATATTGAATTGAGTGATCAGCAGGAAAATAAGTTAAAAGAATATTACAAAATATTAGTGGAAGAAAATAAAAAAATGAATTTGACATCAATTACAGAATATGAAGATGTCGTTTGGAAACACTTTTTAGATTCCGCTTTAATTATGAAAGATTCTTTATGGAATGGAAAAAATAAAGTATTTGATGTTGGAACCGGTGCTGGTTTTCCGGGAATAGTGTTAGCTATTCTTAATCCGGAAAGCAAATTTGTTTTGCTTGATTCTTTAAATAAAAGAGTAGATTTTTTAAAACAGGTTTGTGATAAACTGAAAATCAACAATGTTACGGCAATTCACGGAAGAGCGGAAACTTACGGACAAAATGAAATGTATCGTAATCAATTTGATTTTGTTGTTTCACGCGCAGTAGCAGAACTTCCAATCCTTATGGAATACTGTGTTCCATTTGCTAAGGTTAATGGATATTTTGTTTCTTACAAAGGAAAGAAGCAGGAAGAAGAAGTGAAACTTGCAGAAAATGCTTTTCATGAATTATCGGCTAAGTTTGATCATTTGGACAAGTTTTCTTTAAGAGAAAAAGAGGAAAGATACTTATTATTTATCAGAAAAGTAGAGGAGACGAATAGTAAGTATCCTAGAAAAGAAGGTAAACCAAAGAAAAAACCTCTATAAAAATGTTTCACGTGAAACATTTCATGGATAGGATTCACAGATGTTTCACGTGAAACATGAAAAAATATATAGCCAAACATTATATGAAATGATATAATGTTCTGTAGGATTGCGTGAGCGATAATAAAGATATAAGTTTTATGATTGGAGAAAGATAAGTATGAGCGAAATTATGGCAATTGCAAATCAGAAGGGTGGAGTTGGAAAAACAACGACAACGATAAATTTATCCGCTGCCCTTGCTGAACAAGGGAAAAAGGTTCTTATTATAGATATGGATCCACAGGGAAATACATCTAGTGGACTTGGTATTGATAAGGATGAATTAGAGACAACAGTGTATCAGTTGATGATTGGAGATAATTCATTTGATGAATGTGTTCAGAAAGATGTTTTTGAAAATTTGGATGTTTTAGCGGCTAACGTAAATTTGGCTGGTATTGAAATTGAGACAATGGATATGGAGGACAGAAACTATATTCTTCGTGATATTATTTCAGAAGTGGAAGATAAATATGATTTTATCATTATTGACTGCCCGCCATCTTTGAATACATTGACAATTAACTCTATGACAACGGCAGATTCGGTACTGGTTCCGATTCAGTGTGAATACTATGCATTGGAGGGATTGAGCCAGCTTATTTATACAATCAATCTTGTAAAAGATCGATTGAATCCAAAACTTACGATTAATGGTGTTGTATTTACGATGTATGATGGAAGAACAAATTTGTCCATGCAGGTAATTGAAAATGTAAGAAATAATTTGAACCAGACAATTTACGATACAATTATTCCGAGAGGTGTTCGTCTGGCAGAAGCACCAAGTCACGGACTTCCGATTACACAGTATGATAACCGCTCAACCGGAGCAAAGGCATATATGGCACTTGCAAAGGAAGTAATTGAAAGGAGTGCAAAATAATTATGGCAGTCAAGAGAACAGGTTTGGGTAAAGGACTGGATTCCATGATTCCTCCGAAAGCAACGCAAAGAGCTGTAAAAGAGGACAAGAATACGGTTTCAAAAACCGGAGAAACAATTTTGAAAATTAATGAAGTGGAGCCAAACAAAAAGCAGCCACGTAAATTCTTTAATGAAGAAGCGTTACAGGAATTAAGTGATTCCATTAAGCAGCACGGAATTGTTCAGCCATTGGTAGTAGCAAAGAAAGATGATTATTTTGAAATTATTGCCGGTGAGAGAAGATGGCGTGCGGCAAAATTAGCGGGATTAAAGGAAGTTCCGGTTGTTATTAAAGATTATTCACCGCAGGAAATTATGGAAGTCGCGCTGATTGAAAATATTCAGCGTGAGGACTTGAATCCGGTGGAAGAAGCAAAAGCATATCAAAATTTGATTAAGGAATATAATTTGAAGCAGGAAGAAGTGGCAGAGAGAGTTTCTAAGAGTCGTTCTGCTATTACCAATTCACTTCGTCTGTTAAAATTAAGTGATGGTGTGTTGACACTTTTAATGGAAGAAGAAATTTCAAGCGGACATGCAAGAGCACTGCTTGGTCTGGAAGATAGTGAAAAACAGCTTGAAATTGCCGAAAAGATTGCAAAAGATCACCTCAGTGTAAGAGAAGTTGAAAAATTAGTGAAAAATATCAATCAGCCGGCGAAGAAAACAAAGAAAAAAGAACTTTCTAATGACTTTTTATACCATGATATGGAAGAAAAAGTGAAGTTGAAGACAGGAACAAAAGTAAGAATCAATCGAAAGTCCGAGAATAAAGGTAAAATTGAAATTGAGTATTATTCACAGGACGACTTAGAAAAGATTTTAGCATACTTTAAATAAAAGAACATATGTTCGTAAGGAGGAAAAAAGATGTTTCAGTTTAGTGATTATGGATTAAGTGTTGATGTTATTTTACTGGGTGCTCTTGCAGCAATTCTGATTTTATTGATTCTTTGCCTTATTTTAATAGGAAAGAACAGCTCACTGAGAAAACGATATGATGAGTTTATGCGTGATTCCGATGGAAAAAGTCTGGAAGAAGCATTTCAGAAGAAATTTGCCAATATGGATTATATCAATGGCAAAATTAAAGAAGTCGATGAGCATTTGGCTATAATTGACGAAAACCTTTTGAAGACTTATCAGAAGGTAGGCGTGGTAAAATATGATGCGTTTAAAGAAGTTGGCGGAACTTTGAGTTTTGTACTTACTCTTTTGACAAAAGAAAACGATGGATTCATTATGAATTCGATGCACAGTAACAAAGAGGGATGTTACATTTATATTAAGGAAGTAAAATCCGGAGAAGTGTTTGTAACATTGTCGGAAGAAGAACGTCAGTCTTTGGAACAGGCAATGACTGCTGAATAAAGAAAAATGAGGGCAAAAAAAAGCCCTCACCCAGCAGTTGCAGGTCTGCCAAACAAGGACTCGGGAGTACGCCATTGGGGGCTCGAACCCCAGACACCCTGATTAAGAGTCAGGTGCTCTACCAACTGAGCTAATGGCGCTTTATCAATCACGCAAGGAATATTATATAATATTCTATTTCAAAATGCAAGCAATAATTTAAAAAAATTGTATAAACTTGGAGGAATATATGGAGAAAAAAAATAAATGCCTGGAAATTCTGAAAACATTAGTATCGAATATGTGGTATATTGTAGCTTTGGTTGCAATTATTGCCATTATCTTTTTAATGATTGCTAACTGGGGAGTTGTATTAGCAGTTATTGGAAAATTTCTGACTATTTTGATGCCGTTTATATTGGGATTCTTTTTTGCCTGCTTTATTAATCCGCTTGTAAAAAGAGTCCATTCGCTGCTAAATCGAATGAAACCTGGTAAAGGGGCGAAAATTAAGAAAGCATTTAGTGTAATCATCAGTTATGTCGTAGTAATTGGCGTAATCACCGTTTTACTCATTTATATTATTCCTCAGATAAAGGCAAGTATTGGTGAACTCGGGAATACAATTCAAGATGGATATCAGTATATGATTACACACCAGAAGGAATTAAATGAAAAAATTCCTTTTATCGGGCTCGGTGGAGGAATTGAATACATCAAGGAATTTGCATATAAGAAAATTATGAGCAATGGCTCTGAGATTCTTCCTTATGTTTATCATGTTTCATCTTCTTTATTGACGACGTCGTATAATGTATTGATGGGGCTTGTGATTTCCATTTACATTATTTTGGATATGAAAAAGTTAAAAAGAAGTGCAAGAAAAGTTGTATATGCCCTGTCTCCGAAAAAGAAAGAGCAGGAAGTTTGGCAGACAATGAAACAGTGCAGCCACATTTTTAATGGATTTTTGATTGGAAAAATGATTGATTCCCTGATTATCGGAATTCTCTGTCTGATTGCAATGTCCATTTTGAAACTGCCGTATGCGCTGCTTCTCAGTCTGATTGTATGTATTACTAATATGATACCTTATTTCGGACCGATAATTGGTGCAATTCCTGGTGTTATGATTTATCTGTTTATTGATATTCGTTATGCCTTTATCTTTGCTCTTATGATTTTGATTTTGCAGCAGTTTGACGGTCTGTATCTTGGGCCAAAAATTTTGGGTGACCAGACGGGAATTAAGCCTCTTTGGGTTATCTTTGGAATTACAGTTGGCGGTGCCTATTTTGGCGTGATGGGAATGTTCCTTGGTGTACCGGTAGTAGCTGTTATTATGTATCTTTTGCAACTGTTTTTGGATAAAAAGCTGAAAAAGAAAAATATTTCAACCTTTGATTCCAAGTAATCGTTTGATTTCTTCAATGGAGCAGAGGATGCAGTGTATCTTTTTTGAGCATTTTCCATGATTTAATTTTTGATATAATATACGTTTAAAACAAGACATAAAAATAGAACCTTTTTCTTTATTCTATGAAAAAGGTTCTATTATGTTACCAACTAATTAGCGGGAAAGAACAAACCGACAGATTGGTTTTCCTTCTGCGACAAATTTGCTCTCGTACTCAGTCATAATATTGCCTTCCAAAAATTCACTGTGGTGTAAATCATAAGTAAGTTCTTTAATATTCCAAATTGGCGAATTTTCGGCTGTTTCAACTGAAAAATCAAACAAATCCCTATTATCGGTCTTAAACTGGATATAACCATCTGGATTTAAAATTGTATGATAAAGATTTAAAAATCCCTCGCTTGTCAGACGGCGTTTTGAGTGGCGATCTTTTGGCCATGGGTCGGAAAAATTCAAATAAATCCGGTCTACTTCGTGTTCGGCAAAAATATCAGCCAGATATTTTGCATCAAATCGCAGAAAATACAAATTTGGTTTTTCCTCTGCGGTTTGTTTTTCTAAAGCACGGTACAAAACACTCGAATACATTTCAATGCCGATATAATTGATATCCGGATTTTCGGAAGCTAATGTATGAATAAATTGACCTTTTCCCATGCCGATTTCAATGTGCAAAGGATGATTATTGTGAAACAATTCTGACCATTTTCCTTTATAATCTTCCGGATTCTGAACGACATAGGGACTTGCCGCAATCACTTCTTTTGAACCTTTGATATTTCGTAAACGCATAGTAATCCTCCATATAGTAAACATTTAAATTATAGCATCATAGTACCATAAATCGAAATTATGTCAAATAAGATGTTGGAAAAATTGGTAAAATCGTGTATGATAGAAGTAATAGTATGATTTTTGGAGGCATGAGATGAAAAAAAGATATGCGGCACTTATTTTTTGTGCAATTGGACTTTTATTAGGAAGCGTTACTTCAGAAGCAAAAAAGAAACCATCGGTTACCGCGGAATCCGCAATTGTAATGGATGTTCAGTCGGGTGCGATTTTATATGAAAAGAATATAGACAAGCGTGAGTATCCGGCGAGTATTACGAAAGTAATGACGGCTCTTGTTGCTATTGAAAATTCGTCGTTGTCGGAGACGGTTACTTATTCAAGAAATGCCGTGACAAATTTGGAGTCGGGTGCTTCTAATATTGAAATTCAGCCGGGCGAAAAATTGTCAATGGAAGACAGTTTATATGCCATTCTTCTTATGTCAGCGAACGAAGCTTGTAATGGTGTGGCGGAGCATGTCGCAGGAAGCATTGATAATTTTGTTGCGATGATGAACCAGAAGGCAAAAGAACTCGGATGTACGGGAACTCATTTTGCAAATGCAAACGGTTTGTGGATGTCAAATCATTATACGACGGCACACGATATGGCATTGATTTCACAGGAAGCCTATAAAAATCCTACATTTGCAAAAATTACCGGAACGAAACGCTATATCATTAATAAAACGAAAAAACATGCAAAACGTGATCTTCATAATCATCATGGTATGCTTTATCCAAGTACATTTACCCAATATTTGTACGAATACTGCGTGGGCGGCAAAACAGGATATACATCAAAGTGCCGTTATACGCTTGTAACCTATGCAAAGAAAAATGGAACAACGCTGGTTTCCGTTATTATGCGTGCACCAAATTCCCCTTGGACGGCGCCGGATGCTAATGAGTATACCGATACGACAAGAATTTTGAATTATTGTTTTGAAAATTACAAACGCTATGAAATTGGAACAACGACAGATAATACGGTAAATACAAGTGATTTGTTTACCAAATACAGTTCCTATTATAACCAGCAGTCGGGTCCTTTATCTGTGGAACAGGGAGCAGGGGTTATGCTACCAAAGGGTGTTACTTTGGACAAGGCACAGAAAAAAGTAATTTATTATGACACACCACAGCAGGTTAGTGCGACAAAGAAAGTAATTGGAAAAATTACATATACTTATAATGGAAAAGAAGCGGGTGGTGCTGAGATTTACTATGAAAATGCGAAAAATCCGACTTTAAATGACAGTATAGACATGTCCGAATGGTTTGTGGATGCGGTAGAAAAAGCGAATGAGGCACCTTTCCCATGGAAAAAGGTTTTAACAATCGGTATTCTTGTAGTTGCCGCTCTTGCAATTACTATTTTGATTCTGTGGTGGATGAGAACCCATAAAGAACAGCGCACACGCCGGAATCGATACAAGAGAGAAAAGAAAAATCGAAATATCAATGAAAGAGGATACTATTATCACAAAAAATAGATAGCAAAATAATATTGTGGAGGCATCATGAGAAAGACAAAAATTATTTGCACACTTGGTCCGGCAACTGACAGGGATGGTATTTTGGAACAATGTATCGAAAGTGGTATGAATGTGGCACGCTTGAATTTTTCGCATGGCAGCCATGAAGAACAGCAAAAAAGAATTGACAAGCTGTATGAATTAAGAAAGAAATATCAAAAGCCAATTGCTGCTTTGTTAGATACCAAAGGTCCGGAAATCAGACTTGGTGATTTTAAAGATGGCAAAGTAAATTTGAAGCAGGGACAGAAGTTTTCTCTTGTAACAAATGAAGTGTTAGGAGATGAGACGAAGGCATATGTCACATACAAACAACTTCCGGAAGATGTTGAGCCGGGAACTCGCATTTTGATGGATGACGGGCTGGTGGAAATGATTGTTGAGGCGGTTGACGAAACACAGATTGACTGCGTGGTTGTCGGTGACTGTGAATTGAAAAACCACAAAGGTGTTAATGTGCCGGGACTTCATTTGAATATGCCGTACATGAGTGAAAAAGATAAAAGTGATATTATCTTTGGAATCAATAACCACGTAGATTTTATTGCGGCTTCTTTTGTGCGCACTGTGAAAGATATTGAAGATATCCGCGCTTTTCTGCATGAAAATGGGGGCGATGGAATTCATATCATTGCCAAAATTGAAAACCGTGAGGGCGTTGAAAATATTGATGGAATTATTGCAGCGTCGGATGGCATTATGGTTGCACGTGGTGATATGGGTGTGGAACTGCCGGAAGAAGAAGTTCCTATTTTGCAGAAAATGATTATCGGAAAAGTATACGAAGCAGGCAAGCAGGTAATTACGGCAACGCAGATGCTCGATTCGATGATGAAAAATCCAAGACCGACAAGAGCAGAAGTTGCCGATGTGGCAAATGCAATTTACGATGGCACAAGTGCCATTATGCTTTCAGGTGAAACTGCTGCTGGAAAATATCCGGTGGAATCGGTTCAGACGATGGTGCGGATTGCAAATCGCACGGAAGCGGATATTGATTATGAAAAACGTTTTTATCATCGTGGCCGCCATGAAAAACCGGATGTTACAGAGGCTGTTTGTCATGCAACCTGTACAACGGCATACGATTTGAATGCTTCAGCCATCGTTGCGGTGACAAAATCCGGAAGAACCGCACGAATGATTTCCAGGTACCGCCCGGCATGTCCGGTTCTCGGTGGAACGACGTCGAAGAGAGTCTGGCGTCAGATGGCAATGTCGTGGGGTGTATGTCCGATATTACTGGATGAGAAAACAGATGTATTTGCTTTGTTTGACCATGCGGTAGACAAAGGAAAATGCTCCGGACTTTTGAAATCAGGCGATTTGGCGGTGATTACATCGGGTGTCCCAATGGGAATTTCCGGAACGACTAATATGCTTAAGGTTGTGAATGTAGAATAACACGAACGGGGATTTGCGTAGGATTTTAGTGTTTGCGAATGGGGATTTGCGTAGAATGTTACAAAAACATAACATTATAATTGACTTTTCTCAAATAGGTGATAAAATGTAAGTGTATAGAAATGGAGGGATAATTATGAATAAATTGTTAGGAAGCCGTATTAAGGCATTAAGAAGTGCAAATAATCTCACTCAAGAACAGGTTGCTGATCAGATTGGAATCAGTAGACAGAAATACGCAAGAATCGAGAGTGGGGCTAATAGTATTACATTGGATATCCTTTCTAAAGTGGCAAAAATTTTAGGTGTGACGGTTGGAGATATTACAAAAGTTTTAGATGAAACTCCAGTTGTACAGTATAGAGCCGGAGAGGAAAACGAATCTTCTAAAAAAATATTTGACATGCTGGATTTGTTTTATGCGAATAAGCATATGTGTGAAAAGATTCAGCACAAGATAAGTTTTAGGGGGTAAGTTTAATGCAGGATTCACGAAAGCGCGAAATTCGTATAAAAGCTGATTATTTTAGAGCAAATTGTAAAATTAGCAGATATGGTATCATTAATCTGTTCAAAGAATGTGAAAGAATGGGATATAAATTAGTTAGGTATCCGCTGGGAGAGAATGCAGATCTTGGATTTATGATGAAAAAAGATAACGATATCGTTATTTTTACAAATAGCTGTAGCAGACTTTCTAGAGAAATATTTACACTTGCCCATGAAGTTGGACATGTGATTTTGCATTTAAATGATGAAAACACATTTATTGATGATAGAATAACAATAAATGGGAGAAGCACAGATGAAAAAGAACAGGAGGCAAACTATTTTGCCGCTTGTTTGTTAATGCCATCCGATGATGTTCATAGATTTATTGATTTGGAGATTCAAAATTTTCAGGAATGTGGATTATCGGCAATGGATATTGCCAGGATTATGTCTGAGTTTAATGTTAGTTTTGATATGGCATTAAATCGATTGGAAAGTCTAGGTGTGATTAATACAGACCAAAAGATGCGGCTTGATAATATTAAGACAGAGATGAAAGTTGGAAATTTACTTCATGCAGTTGGTGGTAATAGCAAGCTGAATGAGCCTAGCGAAGTAATTGATATACCGCATGAATATATTGATTATGTTATCTATAATTATAATCATAATGCAGTTCCAAAAGAAACATTGGAGCGTGTGCTCGCTTATTATAAGCTTGTCATAGATGATGTAAGTGACAAAATTGTTGAGTCCTCTGATGACGAGGACGATTTGGATGATTTGATAGGAGGATTACACGATTGAAGGCCTCTTTAGATACAAATGTTATTATTCATTTCTATAAGGCTGGTCTTGAGGATATTTTGTTTGATTTTTTCGATGAAGGGGTAATTATCTACGAACAGATTCGCAATATTGAATTAGAAAATCATGGTCAGGAAGTGCTAAATAAGGTTGATTCTGATATTGCGTCCGGAAAGATTGAATTATATACAGATCAGAAGTTGAAGGATTTACATATATATAAGATTTTTGAATATAATTTTTCGGAAAATAGAAATCTGTATGGTACTGGTGATTTGGGTGAAGTATATGCGATATCATTAGCGCAAACTCTTGGTGCATACTCATTGGTAACTGATGATACAAAGCAGGGTGGACCATATATGTCATTATTACAATTTGAAGATAATGTAATGCCATTTACTTTTGCTGATGTTTTGATATTACGCTATTTGGTTGGCGATTCTGATGAAAATCAAACAGTGAATGACTTTAACATGATTAATAATTCATCAAGTTTGAACTGGTCTTTTAAGAGTCAAGTGAGTAAGTTTATCAAAAGATTTCTCAAAGATCCATATAGAAATGAAGACAAAGAGTGGATTTTAGACTTAGCTGCGAAAAAAGGATTTAGTATTAAAGTAAAGTTAGCAGCATTAAGTAAGTTATTGTAATTAATGTAAAATACTATTCCTAACAAAGAAGTCACTTGATAAATAAACTCCCCCTTTCGTTGTCATAACAACGTATATTTTCCTATAATTATACTATATTAAGTGGTATACTAATATCACAAATATACAGGAGGAAATAAAAGTGGCAGGAATAAAAAATATGGATATGGCGAAGGTTTTGGTTTTAAAAGATGAGGTGGCTTACCAGCCAGGACAAGTAGTATCAAAGACATTAGCGCAGAATGAGCATTTGAGTGTAACTTTATTTGCATTTGATAAGAGCGAGGAAATCAGTACACATGAATCAGGCGGTGATGCCTTTGTTACTTGTCTTGATGGCGTTGGCAAAATCACAATTGATGGTGTTGATTATGAACTTAATGAAGGGGAGTCTATTGTTATGCCGGCAAAACACCCTCATGCAGTATTTGGAAAAGAACAGTTTAAGATGTTGTTAGTTGTAGTATTTTAAGTAAGGAGATTTACCATGCCATTTCAGTACAAGGTATCAGAAGATAAAAAAGTCCGTGTCATTATTGACACGGATGCTGCCTGTGAGGCAGACGACCCATTTGCAATTGCCCACGCGTTGATGTGCCAGAAGTTTGACGTGAGGGCAATTTTTGCTGAGCAGTTTAATCGAGAGGGGAGTACGCGACAGAGTTACGAAGAAATTTTGACGGTTTTGCGTGCAATGAAAAAAGAAGTTCCCGTTTTTATGGGAGAGGAAACAAAAATTTCTGAGAAAAAACAGGGCGGGGAAGTTTCACCTGCGGCTGACTTTTTGATTGAAGAAGCAATGAGGGTGGATGAAAAACCATTGTTTGTGCTGTGCATTGGGGCGATTACCAATGTGGCGAGTGCGATGATGAAAAAGAAGGAAATTGCAAAACACATGACGATTGTGTGGATTGGTGGACAGGGGCATGCGTATAGCACGCCTGAAGTGCGTGAGTTCAATGCGGGAAATGATGTTGAGGCGATTAACTACGTGTTAAACAGTGGTGTGAATTTTTGGCAGATTCCAAATGATGTGTATGGGAAAATGAGAATTAGTCTTGCAGAGATTGAGAGGCGGATTGCGCCATGCGGAGAAATTGGAAGACATTTATTTGAAAATATGGAAACGTATAATCATTCGGAACATGCGGGATGGACAGCAGGGGAGAGCTGGACATTAGGTGATTCGCCGGCGGTTGGTGTGGTGCTTGATCCGGATTGTGGATTTTATCATGAAACTGAGGCGCCGATTATACTTGATGACACGACCAATAAATTTGAAAAAGGAAGACCGAAAATTCGGGTGTATACATCGGTGGATTCGCGGTTTATTCTGGAAGATTTTATTGCGAAACTGGAAGTTTTATATGGAAAGGGTTCCGATACAAAATAGATACAAAAAAGATGTATGATAGCAGGTGGTAAGGAGGATGTAAATGATAAAAACAACCAAATCTATAAAATAGACACATTTACATAAAATATCCGCCTATTACTTTTTTCCGTGGCAGATTATAATCATTGTGTCGGGAGGTGAAAGAAAGCTTCGAATGGAAATTGCGCTAATTATCATTTTAGGATTTATTGCGTATATGTATTATTCGGCAGAGAGAAAACATACGAAACTGCACCGGACATTTTCTATTTTGCTGCTGGTTGTAATCGTTCATCTTGTTTTCGATGCAGTAACGATTTATACGGTAAATCATTTGGAGCAGGTACCGCTTGTGGTAAACGATGCATTTCACCGGGTGTTTGTCGGAACGATGGCAGGTGTTTTGTACTTGTTTTACCGGTACATTGCTGCTGTTGTGGAGGAAGAGACCAAGAAAAAAATGATTTTTGACTGGCCGGCGAAAATCTTTTTGATTGTGTTGGAAATCATTGCACTTGTTTTTCCGATTGCATACATACAAACGCCAAATGGAAACTATTCGGCAGGTGCTTATGTGATTGCCAGTTATGGCGGAGGCGCGATTTATCTGGCACTGTGTGCAGGAATTTTAATCTGGAACTGGAAACAGATTCATGTGAAGAAAAAGTTTGCGATTGGAGTAGCACTTTGGGTTGAATTTTTGGTGTGCGGCTTGCAGGGGGCGTACCCAACGTGGCTAATCAGTGGAATGGGAATTACATTGATGACGTTGTCCTTTTATCTGACTTTGGAAAATCCGGATATACTCAGGGCTGAATTGACGGAGCAAAAAATGTCGATGCTGTATTTGAAAAGTCAGGTAAATCCACATTTTCTTTATAACACACTCGACACAATACGAATTCAGGCGCAGCTTAACGGGGATAAAAAAGTGGCGGATTTGTTGATGCGGCTGGTCGATTTTTTCCGCATCAGCGTAAAAGTGGACAGACAGATGGTAGCACTGGATGATGAGCTGGAGTTGTTAGAAGCTTATATGGATTTGATGTGTTACCGATATCCAAATCTTCATTGTGAATATGATATAGATCCGGATTTGGGAGGAAGTCTTGTTCCGAATTTTATTTTACAGCCACTTGTTGAAAATAGTTTGCTGCACGGCTTGAAAAACAAAGGGTACCGGGGGGAGATTGTCATTACGGCAAAAAAAGAGGGGAATGCAATCGAAATCCTGATTCGCGACAGCGGAAGTGGATTTACGGATGGCAGAAAAGATATCATTGATGAGATGCTTCTTCACTACGACAAGAAGCAGGCAAAACTAGAGGGAAACAGCATTGGTATTTTAAATGTGCAAAAAAGAATCAAATTGCTGTGTGGTCCAAAGTATGGACTCAGTTATATGGAAAATGAAACCGGCGGAGTGACGGCACGATTACTGCTGCCGCATGAGGAGGACGCAAAATGAAAAAACTGCGAGTGCTGTTGGTCGATGACGAGATAATGATTTGGGAAGGGTTTAAAAAGTTGTTTGACTGGGAAGCCCATGAGTGTGTCGTTGTCGGCGAGGCAGCGGATGGAATGGAAGCAATTACAAAAATTGATGAGGAGCAGCCTGATATTGTGATTATGGATATTAATATTCCGATTATCAACGGCCTGAAAGTGATTCAGTTAAGCCGTGTGAAATATCCGTCCATGGCTTTTGTGATTGTTTCCGGCTACGATGATTTTTCATATTGCAGGGAGGCTCTGCGGCTGCAGATTACGGACTATATTTTGAAGCCGGTCAATTACGAGGAATTTGGCTCTTGTATTGACCGGTTGAAAATTAGTCTTTACAATAACGAAGTAAAGGAAAAACCGGTTGTGAAAAAAGAACGTGTCATAACCGGAATTACAAAATATATGCAGGAGCATCTTTCGGAAGAAGTTAGTTTACATATTCTTTCGGAAGAATTTCACTTAAATTCGCAGTACATCAGTCAGTTATTTAAAAACGAAATTGGAGTAAATTTTCTGACATACCTTACAAACATTCGGATGGAGCACGCAAAAAAACTGCTGCTTTCGACTTCGCTTTCAATTGCGGAAGTTTCAGAGCAGTCCGGTTATGGTGATTACCGCGTATTTACAAAAGTATTTAAGAAATCAGAAGGAATTACACCATCGCAGTACCGGCGTGACTTCCTTTCCCATTAATTATAAGGAGTGAAGGAAAATGTTAAGAATAGAGAATTTGACAAAAACGTATGGTGAAAAAAGGGCAGTAGATAATCTTTCCCTTCATATTGCGCCGGGTGAGATTTATGGTTTTATCGGTCACAATGGAGCGGGAAAAACGACAACACTGAAAGCGGTTGTCGGGATTCTTCAATTTGATAAAGGCGAAGTTTTCATTAAAGGAGAATCCATCCGCAAAAATCCGCTTGCCTGCAAACAAAAAATTGCTTATATTCCGGATAATCCGGATTTGTATGAATTTATGACAGGAATCAAATTCTTAAATTTTATTGCGGATATTTTTGGTGTGCCGGAAGAAAAACGGCAGGAGAGAATCCGCAAATATGCTGATTTGTTTGAGATGACAGAAAATCTTGCGCAGCCGATTGCTTCCTACTCACATGGTATGAAGCAAAAACTTGCGATTATATCTGCGTGGATTCATGAGCCAAAGTTAATTATAATGGATGAGCCGTTTGTCGGACTTGACCCGAAAGCAGCACACATTTTAAAACAGATGATGCGTGAGATATGTGATGAGGGAGGTGCTATCTTTTTCTCCACACACGTACTGGAAGTGGCAGAAAAATTGTGTGACAAAGTGGCGATTATCCGTAATGGACAATTGATTCAATCCGGTACCATGCAGGAGGTAAAGGGCGATGACAGCTTAGAAGAGGTATTTTTGGAATTGGAGGGAGAATGATGTTTCGTATACTTTTGAAAAAACAGATGACAGAAATTTTCCGTGCCTATTTTTATGATGCCAAAAAGAACAAAAAACGATCGGTTTTTTCTACCGTTTTGTTCTTTGTTTTTTTCATTATTCTTATGGTTGGTATTGTGGGAGGAATGTTTGCTTATTTGGCAGATTCTTTATGCAAACCATTTGCCATGGTAAATATGAAATGGCTGTATTTTCTTATTATGGGAATGATTGCAATTGCGCTTGGCACATTCGGAAGTGTGTTTAATACCTATTCCGGTTTGTATTTATCAAAGGATAATGATTTATTGTTATCCATGCCAATTCCTATCCGGAGTATCTTGACGATAAGGCTTGCCAGTGTGTATTTAATGGGGCTCATGTATTCGGCAATTGTGATGCTGCCGGCAGTTATTGTTTACTGGATTGAAGTTGAGGTAACACCTTTGACTGTTGTTGGTCCGGTGTTACTGATTTTATTAATTTCTCTTTTGGTATTAATATTATCCTGTGTGCTTGGCTGGTGTGTGGCAAAGATAAGCTTGAAGTTAAAGAATAAAAGTTTTATTACCGTGATTCTGTCACTATGTTTTTTTGCCCTGTATTATTTTGTTTATTTTAAGGCGCAGGATTTGATTCAAAATCTTCTTATGAATGCGGCTGTTTACGGGGAAAAGGTAAAGGGGAGTGCATATCCGGTTTATCTGTTTGGAAAAATCGGAGAGGGCGACCTTTTAGCAATGCTTCTCTACACGGCTGTCATTGCCGTGTTATGTGCACTGACATTTGTTGTTTTATCACGGAGTTTTATTAAGATTGCGACTTCGAGCGGCAGTGTGAAAAAGGTTGTTTACAAAGAGAAAAAAGAAAAGAGAAAAACGCCTTTTATGGCAATTTTGCAGAAGGAGTTTGGGCGGTTTTTATCGAGTCCGAATTATATGCTCAATTGCGGGCTTGGTGTGATTGCACTTCCAATTGTTGGTGTTGTCATGCTTTTTAAGGGAAGTGATATTTTGGATTTGATGAATATGATTTTCGGAAGCGAAAGAGAGGGCATGCTGATTGTCCTTGTTGTGACTGCACTTAGTTTATTAGCGTCGATGAATGACATGGTTGTTCCGTCGGTATCGCTGGAAGGAAAAAATATTTGGATTGCACAGTCTTTGCCAATGGATTTGTGGCAGGTGCTTCGTGCCAAACTTAGCGTGCAGCTTTTGCTTACCATCGTGCCGCTTATTGTGTGTGAAATCTGTTTTGTATTTGTGATACCAAGTCATGGGATAGAAACTATTCTTGGTTTGATAGTGCCGATTGTGTTTGCAATCTTCCTTACATTGTTTGGATTGTTTCTCGGATTGCAGATGCCAAATCTATCCTGGACAAATGAGCTGGCACCGATTAAGCAGAGTCTTAGTGTTGTGATTTCGATGTTTGGTGGATGGGTTGTTTCCATAGTGCTGTCGGTGCTTTATTACACGACGGCGTATCCAATGGGAGTTTCTTTGTATTTTGCGGTGATTTTGGTTGCATTTGCGATAGCAAGTGTGGTACTTTGTATATGGTTGAAAAAGAAGGGAACAATTATTTTTGCCAATTTATCAGCGTAAAGTCAGAAAGGGAAGCATTATGAGCAATGGATTTGTTATGATAACGGGAGCAAGTTCCGGGATAGGAAAAGCGTTTGCTGCGCAGTTCGCAAAAAAAGGTTATGATTTGATTCTGGTGGCGAGACGGAAAGAGCGATTGCAGGAACTCGCAGAGGAATGGACGAAAAAGGGACGCAAATGTCTTGTTCTGACGGCTGACCTTGCAAAGAAAAAAGAATGCCGCAAGTTAATGGAAGATGTAGAAAAATTACCGGTAAAGGTATTTATTAATAATGCAGGATTTGGTGACTGCGGCAGTTTTCTTGAGACTGATTTAAGCAAAGAAGTGGAAATGATTCACGTCAATATCCGTGCCATGCATTTTCTTATGAAGCAGATGCTCTGCCAGATGGAAAAACAGGGAGAGGGCTCGATTCTTAATGTTGCATCTTCTGCAGGACTCTTCCCGGCCGGTCCCTATATGGCGACTTATTATGCGACAAAATCGTATGTCACAAGTCTGACGCGTGCCGTGGCACTTGAATTAAAGGAAAAGAAAAGTAATGTGTATGTGGGTGCACTCTGTCCGGGACCGGTTGACACCGAATTTAATAAAGTGGCAAATGTAGAATTTGCAATACCGTCTATCACACCGACATACTGCGCTGCTTATGCAATTCGTAAAATGGAAAAACGAAAAATCGTAATTGTTCCGAAAAATAAAATGAAAGTGCTCGCATTTATCAGTAGAGTTCTGCCGCAGAGCCTGGTTATCCGCATGACCGCACGGCAGCAGAAGAAGAAGCGGAGCTGGTAGGTTTTGGGGGGGAGGCCAAAAAAAAGGGTTGCGTTTTGTGAGCGCTTTCGCTAGACAAACGCGTAAGGGTATCGGCATGCAAAATACGCAATGCCAGATACCCACGTGTTTGTACTCACAAAACGCAACTCTTTTTTTGATAAGTTACTGGCTCCCCAAAAGGCTACCTATAACTGAAGTGAAGAAATTGGTCGTTTGAAATGTTTTTTTTTGAGGGTGGGGGAGGTAATGCAACCTTTTGAGCAAAATTAAGTAAAAAAAGTTGTTTCCTACGGAATTACGGAAAACAAAAAAGTACCAACGAACACTTGACACAGTGCCGAAATGCTGATAAACAGGGCGTTTGTGAGAATTCAAAGGTGCCGGATAATGAGAATAGGGCACTGGCGGAGGAGAGCCTGCAAATTATGTGAGCTTTGCATTGAAGCCGGGCGGATTGCAGGGATATGTGGAAGCTATGGTGGAGTTTAATTAAATACGATGTGAGATGGCACCGGTTGGAGAAGTCTGACCGGTGTTTTTATATTTCTTCAAATTGAAGATTGCAAATTGAAATGTTCAATTTGTAATTGTGAAAGAATAGAAATGGTGGTATACTGAGATATAGTTAGACATTTCGTGTTAGGTATTCCTGGAGGATAACGATGACAGTTAATTACGATAAGTTGTGGAACATATTAAATGAACGTGGAATGATGAAAACGGAGCTTATAAAAGAGGCAAAGATAAGCACAAATGCTATGGCAAAGTTGGGCAAAAATGAAGATGTCCGAGTGGGAGTATTGGCAAAGATTTGTGTAACTCTGGGGTGTAAGCTGGACGATATTGTAGAGATAGAGTCCTGATAATGGAACAGGGTTTGTGGGAAGATTTTATATGGGGTAGTGGAATTTTTGTTTACTTGAACTTCCGATAATACAAAATTATGAGAAGTTTAAAGATGTGTGAAGGAGGTAGCGATGGTTTCGAATTTTGATTTTTTGAAGAAAGATTTTCCGGTGCTTTCAAATTTTGGAGAAATGGCTGAGAAATATTGTTACTCTGATTCAAATTCATGTTTAATGAAGTTGGGTATGATTGGAGAAACTATTGTAAATTTAATGTTTACATATGATAGAATTGCATTTCCACATGATAACACAGCAGTTGCACGTATAGACAAATTAAGTAGAGAAGGGTTACTTACAAGTGATTTAGTTGCTATTTTGCATGGTCTTAGAAAGGTAAGAAATAAAGCAGTACATGAAAATTATGCTTCGATAGCAGATGACAAAACATTTTTGCCGATGGCACACAGTCTCTGTGAATGGTTTATGCAGACCTATGGAGATTGGAATTATTCTCATAAAGATTTTGTCATGCCGGAAGAAAATACAGTATCAGGTACAGTTGATAAAGAGGCTGAAGAGAAAAAGGAATCAGAACTCACAAAGTTAGCAGAACAAATGGCAGCAGCGGCTCCGATTATTGAACAGACAGAGCGTAAGAAGCAAGCTTATAAAGCAGCCAATCAAAGACCAAAAACAGAAGCGGAAACTCGTTTCTTGATTGATGAACAATTACGAATGGTAGGATGGGATGCAGATACCGAAAATCTGCGCTACTCCAAGGGAACTCGTCCTACAAAAGGTAGAAATCTCGCAATCGCTGAATATCCTACGAATTCTAAAGTGGGAAATAGAGGATATGCAGATTATGCACTTTTTGTAGGAGAGAAATTAGTTGGTATTATCGAAGCAAAAGCTATTCATAAGGATATCCCTTCTGTTATTGATTATCAAGGAAAAGACTATCCAAGATGTATTCGAAAAGAAGATGAGAAATACGTTATAGATACATGGGGAGAATTTAAAGTTCCATTTACCTTTGCAACAAATGGAAGACCTTACCTTGAGCAGTATAAGACAAAATCCGGTATCTGGTTTTTGGATTTAAGGAAACCGGATAATTCGCCGATGGCATTACGGGGCTGGATGAGTCCCGATGGAATGGAAGAATTGCTTGCTGCGGATATAGAAGGTAAGAATAAGAATCTGAAGGAAATGTCATATGACCTTTTGACAGATAAAGACGGACTGAATTTGAGACCTTATCAGCTGAATGCGATTAGGGCGGCAGAAGAGGCTGTTATTAGCGGAAAGCAAACCGCATTATTAGCAATGGCTACCGGTACAGGTAAAACAAGAACTGTATTAGGTATGATTTACCGATTCCTTAAGACAGAGAGATTTCGTCGCATCTTATTTTTGGTAGACCGTACAGCATTAGGAGAACAGGCTCAGGATGTTTTCGAAGAAGTAAAAATGGAAGATCTCCTCACACTTGATGATATTTATAATATTAAAGGTTTGGAAGACAAAACAATTGATAAGGAAACTCGTATTCACATTTCGACTGTTCAGGGAATGGTTAAGCGAATTATGTACAATGACGGTGAAACCATGCCTGCTGTTTCGGATTATGATTTGCTCATAATAGATGAGGCACACCGCGGATACATCCTAGACAAAGAAATGGGAGAAGATGAGGCTCTTTATAGAGACCAAAGAGAATATCAGAGTAAGTATAGGTCAGTTATAGAATATTTTAATGCTGTGAAAATTGCACTTACAGCAACACCGGCATTACAGACTACAGAAATCTTTGGAGAACCGGTTTTTAAATATACCTATCGTGAGGCTGTTATTGAGGGATATTTGGTAGATCATGATGCACCTCATGAGTTAAAGACTAAATTAAATACAGAAGGTATTCATTATAAAAAGGGTGATGCGGTTACAATATATGACCCAATCACCGGAGAAATCGAAAATAGTGAGTTGATAGAGGATGAACTGGATTTTGATGTAGATTCATTTAATAAGCAGGTTATAGTAGAATCCTTTAATAGAACGGTTTTGGAAGAAATAGCAAAAAATATAGATCCGGAATCCCCGAGGGAACAGGGGAAAACATTGATTTATGCTGTTAATGATGACCATGCAGATATGATTGTATCAATACTTAAGGATATTTACACAGAATATGGTGTTGATAATGATGCAATTATGAAGATTACTGGCAGTGTAGCCAACGGAAATAAAAAGAAAATACAAGAGGCAATAAAGCGTTTCAAAAATGAAGATTATCCATCCATTGTTGTCACGGTTGATTTGTTGACAACAGGTATTGATGTACCTTCGATTTCAACGTTAGTGTTTATGCGCCGTGTTAAATCCCGTATTTTATTTGAACAGATGTTGGGACGTGCTACACGTTTGTGCAAAGAGATTCACAAGACACATTTTGATATTTATGACCCTGTTGGTGTTTACGATGCTTTAGAGGATGTCAATACAATGAAACCAGTAGTAGCAAATCCAAGCACATCATTTACACAGTTATTAGATGGCTTAGAGGAAATGGATGATGAAGCACACGTAAAGAATCAAATCAATCAGGTAATCGCAAAGCTACAGCGTAAAAAGAAAAATATTGATGCAAAAACGATGGAGCATTTCATTGATATGTCAGGAGGAATGGACCCGACACAGTTTGTAGTTGATATTCAAAAACGCAGTCCGGAAGATGCTAAAAAGAGATTATTGGCATATTACGATTTATTCCGTATGCTTCAGGAAAGTAAGCCAAATGGTGGACGACCTGTTGTTATTTCTGATGAACAAGATACTTTTATCGAAGAGAGAAGGGGCTACGGAAATAAAGATGCCCGCCCGGAAGATTACATAGATGCATTCTCAAGCTATATTCAAAATAATATCAATGAGATTGCAGCATTAAAAATTATCTGTACAAATCCGCGTGAACTTACCAGGGATAGCTTGAAGTCCCTGATGCTTACGTTGGATAGAGAGGGATATACAACACAGCAATTAAATACGGCAATATCACAATTGACAAATGAGGAAATGGCAGCAGATATTATAAGCTTGATTCGCAGATATGCTATAGGTTCAGTGCTTATCGGCCATGAGGCAAGAATTAGAAAGGCTGTGGATCGATTGCGAAAAGCACATTCTTTTACTATGCAGGAACAAAATTGGATTAAGAGAATGGAAGATTATTTGCTGAATGAATCAGTACTGAATATTACAGTATTTGATGAGGACAGTCGTTTCAAATCGCAGGGTGGATTTGCGAAGATAAATAAAATATTTAGTGACAAATTAGAAAGTGTCGTTTTAGAACTCAATGAGTATCTATATGATGATGGAGGAAGAACTGCATGACAACACAAGAAATCGTATCAAAACTTTGGAATCTTTGTAATGTATTAAGAGATGATGGAATTACCTATCATCAGTATGTAACTGAGCTTACCTATATTCTGTTTCTTAAAATGGCAAAGGAAACCGGTGCAGAGAAGCAGATACCGGAAGGTTATCGTTGGGATGTATTAAAATCAAAAAGTGGTGTTGAATTAAAGAAATTTTACAAAGAATTGCTGAATCATCTGGGAGAAAACTGTACAGGACGCGTAAGAGAAATTTATCAGGGTTCCGCAACTAATATTGAGGAGCCGAAGAACCTCGAGAAAATTATCACGTCGATTGATGGACTTGATTGGTTTTCAGCTCGTGAAGAGGGGTTGGGCAATCTTTATGAGGGATTATTGGAGAAAAATGCGAACGAAAAGAAATCCGGAGCAGGTCAGTATTTTACACCTAGAGTCCTTATTGATGTGATGACAAGATTGATGAAACCACAGCCGGGAGAACGCTGTAATGACCCAGCCTGTGGAACGTTTGGATTTATGATTTCTGCAAGCCAGTATGTGAGAGAGAATACAGATGATTTATTCCAATTAGATGCGGATACTGCAAAATTCGAAAGAGAAGAGGCGTTTACCGGCTGTGAGCTTGTGCATGATACACATAGGCTTGCATTGATGAATGCAATGCTACATGATATTGAAGGTGAAATAAAGCTGGCAGATACTTTGTCTAATGCTGGAAAAGAAATGAAAGGATATGATGTAGTATTAACGAATCCGCCTTTTGGAACCAAGAAGGGTGGAGAACGTGCTACAAGAGACGACTTTACCTTTCCAACCAGTAATAAGCAGCTAAATTTCCTGCAGCATATTTACAGAAGTTTGAATACAGATGGCAAAGCAAGAGCAGCAGTTGTATTGCCGGATAATGTTTTATTTGCAGATGGAGATGGCGAAAAAATTCGTAAAGACCTTATGGAAAAATGCAATCTGCATACAATCCTTAGATTGCCTACCGGTATTTTCTATGCTCAGGGAGTAAAGACAAATGTATTATTCTTTACGAGAGGTAAAACGGACAAGGCGAATACTAAAGAAGTTTGGATATATGACCTCAGAAATGACATGCCATCATTTGGAAAGACAAATCCTTTGAAAAAAAAAGATTTTGATGACTTTGTTGCTTGCTATGCGGATGGTGATTTGTCAGCACGTAAAGAAACATACAGTGAAGAAAATCCGAATGGAAGATGGAGAAAATTCACATATGATGAAATTTTGGCAAGGGATAAAACAAGTCTTGATATTACATGGATGAAGAGTGATTCGGGGACAGATGATTACACTCTTGCAGAATTGTTAGAACAAATAAAAGAAAAGTCATCCAACATATCTAAGGCGGTTGCGGAATTGGAAGCACTTATAGGAGAGGTGGAAGAATAATGGATACAAAAGCATTACGACAAAAAATACTTGACCTTGCTACTCGCGGTAAATTAGTTCCACAGGATCCAAACGATGAACCGGCATCCGTATTGCTGGAGCGTATCAGGGCTGAAAAACAACAGATGGTCAAGGATGGCAAGTTAAAACCTAAGGATATTAAGAATGATATAATCATATTTGTTGGTGAGGAATTTACATTATGAGAAGTTCCAGGATGGAACCGTGAAATGTATTGAGGATGAGATACCGTTTGAAGTACCGGAAGGGTGGTGTTGGTGCAGACTGGGAAGCATTAGTGCTGCCATCCAATATGGTTTGAGCAATTCGGCGAAACAATCTGGTACACATCGTCTTTTGAGAATTACTGATATTCAAGATGGAAAAGTCGATTGGGATACAGTGCCTTTTACCACTGTTTATGAAGCAGAAAATTATTTATTAAGCTCTGGAGACATTGTTTTCGCAAGAACTGGAGCAACTGTCGGAAAATCATTCTTAATTAAAGAACTTCCTTATCCGGCTGTTTATGCTTCTTATTTGATTAGAATTAGACTCCTTGATGGTGTTCTTCCAGACTATATCTACCAGTTTTTCAGTAGCCAATGTTATTGGGAGCAAATTACTGATAAATCAGTTGGTGTTGGTCAACCTAATTGTAACGGAACTTCATTGAAAGAGCTGTTTATACCTATACCTCCATTTAGTGAGCAAAATAGAATTGTGCCTTCAGCTCTTTCCGCATTAGAATATGTTATTAACATTGAATTAGACAAGGCATCTTTGTTGGAAACGGTTACATCGATAAAGTTCAAAATTCTCGACCTTGCAATACAAGGCAAACTCGTTCCGCAGAATCAGAATGATGAACCTGCTTCGGTTCTCCTTGAACGCATAAGAGCAGAGAAAGAAGAACTGATAAAAGCAGGTAAAATCAAGCGTGATAAAAAGGAATCCGTCATCTTCAAAGGTGACGATAACTCTTATTATCTCAAAACCGGAGATATAACAGAACCGTTGGAAGATTGGGAGTTAGATGGGCTTCCTGATAGTTGGAGTTTTTGCTGTTTGGGAGAAATTTGTGATTACGGAAATTGTATCAATGTTGCAACAGTAGATATTGATGATTCGGCGTGGATATTGGACCTTGAAGATATAGAAAAGGATACTGGTATTGTTCTACAAAAGGTACGCAAAGCAAAGCGCAATTCAATCAGTACAAAACATCTTTTCCACAAAGGGCAAGTTTTGTATAGTAAACTTCGTCCCTACCTAAACAAGGTTGTTCTCGCTGATGAGGATGGATATTGTACATCAGAGATTCTTCCATTAGATTTTCAAGAGAACATTATCCCACAATATGCACGTTACTATTTAATGTCTCCAACATTTCTGCAATACACTAATAAATGTTCTTATGGTGTAAAGATGCCAAGACTTGGTACTGTGGATGGAAAAAAAACCATTATAACTCTTCCACCACTTGCCGAGCAAAAGCGAATTGTTAAAGCCATTGAAACTATCTTTGCTCAACTTGATGAGATTTCAAATGCGATAGCATAACATCAGCCGTCCTCGAAAACGAGGGCGGCTGTGCTTTTACCAAGTGACTATTTTATCCACGAGTGCTTGTTGCTCACTTGCAGTACGGCGAAGATATATTCTTGTCGTTTCAATGCTTTCGTGTCCCATAAGGTCAGCAAGTAAAGCGATATCATTGTATTTCTCAAGAAAATTCTTTGCATAACGATGGCGGAAAGAGTGTGGGTAAACAACTTTTTTGTCAAGACCATATTTATCGGCGTGATTTTTTAGCTGCTGTGAAACGCCTCTTGTAGTAATCCTTTCACCATAACGATTAAGAAAAAGATAGCCGGAGGAACGATGTGTTTCCTCCAGCCAAGCCAAAGTTTCATTTCTCAATTTTTTCGGTATGTATAATCTTCGTAATTTACCACCTTTCGAATACAAATCAAAATAGCCAAGCTCCACGTGTTCAATTTTAATCTGAATCAATTCGCTTACACGGGCACCGGTTGCGGCAAGATACCACACAACAAAGTACCATTCCATATTTCCGTCTTTCTTTAACTGCTTTTTTAGAAATTTGTAATCTGCATTGCTGATTACGTTTTCAAGAAAATTCTTTTGTTGGACTTTCACCGCTTTCAACTGCAACCGTTCCTTTCTGAGATATTCAAGATATTTGTTCATAGCTTGAATACGAAGATTTACGGTTTTAGGTTTGTAAAACTCCATAAGATACCCCTTGTATGCCAAAAGGTTTTCCTTGCTTATCGTTTCGTAGTGTTCGTGATAGTAGTTCACTGTCCACAGATAAGATGTAATGGTGTTTTCCGAAAGATTACTCTTTCTCAGGTGTTCCTCAAATGTTGCTTGTCCTTTCATAATAAAAGACCTCCGTATAATATATTTACGACAAAAAGCCGCAAATATATTATACTTCCTTTAAGTCTATGGCTCTTATTATGAGAAGATTGGCGAAAACATTGTTGATATTTCGGAAGAAATCCCTTTCGACATTCCTGAAAATTGGTCATTTGCAAGATTAGAGGATGTACTTGTTTATGAACAACCTACGCCATATATTGTTAGTTCTACCGACTATAAAAACGATTATCAAACACCGGTATTAACAGCAGGAAAATCTTTTATAATTGGTTATACAAACGAAACTTTCGGAATTAAAACGGAATTGCCAGTAATCATATTTGACGATTTTACAACTGACAGCAAGTATGTTGATTTTCCGTTTAAAGTCAAATCCTCGGCTATGAAAATCCTTACAGCGAAAGAAAAACTTATCAACACTAAATTTGCTTACTATGCTATGCAAGTAGTAGAGTGTGATAATTACAATCATAAGCGTTATTGGATTTCTGAATTCTCTAAAAAGCTGATTCCCTTACCGCCAAAGAAAGAACAAGTTGAAATCGTTAATGCTATAGAAGAATTATACAAATATATAGAGCAGATCCTCAGTTGAGGCTCTGTTCTACCGTTGATAGCAAATTGAATAACCTATCAATTTTTTCAAGAATTTTCACCTGTGCATTTTGTGGTGGAAGTGGAATTAGAGTAGAAACAATCTTCTCTTTTGATATATTGAGCTGTGCACCGCCTACTCCACGATATATAAAGTTTTCACGTTGTGATAAAAGATAATAAAATAAATATCTGTTTTCCATCCCAGCAAACGGAATACAAGCACAGCAAGCTTGATTTGTTGTTGCAGGAAAAGTTAATATTCCTAATTTTCCTATTGTAGCACCATACATTGCAATCAAAACAGAGCCTTTGGGGTTAATCCTTACTGATGTATTTGTTAATGCTAATTCACTGATGTTTTCAGGAATATAAGTTATATAGTCATCATTTAAATCCCCAGTTTTTAGCCAAGGAATGTTTCCATTATAATATTCAGGAATATTTCTACTAGGTGTAGCTCCTGCACCCCAAATTCCTAATGAACCCAATCGTGACCATACCCACATTTCAGGAATTTCAAATGGCATTTCACCATCTATACAAGTTACTTCATTCCCAATCTTCTCATAATAAGAGTTATCCTCACCTTTAAAGATGATAGATTCCTTCTTATCACGTTTGATTTTTCCTTGTTTTATGAGTTCTTCTTTCTCTGCCCGAATGCGTTCAAGCAGAACCGAAGCAGGTTCATCATTCGGGTTCTGAGATACAAGTTTACCACGAATAGCAAGGTCGAGGATTTTTGATTTTGCAGAAGAAATCAAAGTTTGCAAATTTTCTTTTTCATCCTCAATGTTTTCTATAATTTTTATGGATTCAGCAATTCTAATTCCAATATGTACTTGTTCTTGTGTAGGTGGCACTGGAACAAATACATTTAGAACATTGGCAACAGATAGTCCCGGCTGAGCAGCTCCTGTTGCATAACTATTAAGTTGCAATGCTTCTAATACATAATTGCTCCAATTAAAATCAATTCCAGAAAATAAAGTTGTAACTACAGCGTGTTCTGTGGCATAAAACTTTCCTTTGGCAATGTTGATGTTACCACATAGAGCACCTTGACGACCAACTATACTGAATATTCCGTCTTGATTATATTCATCTACATATCCTCTGATACCATTTCCACCAAAACAAGGGTAACATCCTTCAAAAGGTTCAGTCATAATTTGGTCTGTGGGTTTAGCTTTTCCAGCTGCCATCGTACAAACATGCTTTAACCTACACCATGCCCACCCTTCTGGCACCTCAAAAGGTATCTCATTTTCAATACATTTCACCGTTCCATCCTGGAACTTCTCATAATGTAAATTATTGATTCAATTTCTGCTCAATTTTCAGTCAATGAGAGTTGGGTGGATTTTTTATATTCTATACTTACAAAACAAATCGCCCACAGGGCAGAAAGGCAGGTACAGGATATGTACAACAACTGATGGAGTTCAAGGAGGGCATTAGAACGTCCTGTAAAATATTTCGTTGGTTTAGGAAGCAGGGGTAAGTACATAACATCATCCACTCTGGGAGAGGCAGAGCCGGAATCTTTATTTCCCACTTTAACAAAATTTCTGGAAACTCCGTATATCAATACATCGCATATGAAATGTGCCGGAGCGTTATCAAAATGCGTCAGTAAGGCATCTTTTTTCTCATCAGAAGTGGTGATGTCACATAATACCAAATCTCGAATAGCTGAAATGGTATAAGAAACATCACTGATATATGGCAATAATTCTGATTCAATATCTTTACAGAACTTGTCTCTGTTCTTTTCACTGTTGTAATAACTGATTATTTTGGGGCTGATGCGGGATTGTCCTTTAATCCATTTACAGACCAATCCATTATCAAATGCAAAATCTACATTATCGTTGGCAAAGCTGCCAAACAACATATAGATAAAATCCATTTGCGATTAGTCTGCATCAATTAAACCGCTCAAAAGGATGGTAGCTATACTATGAAAATCAATTCTATTCAATGAAATCATCTCCTGTAATCTTTCTTGTAATCTTCTATGTTTCTTATTTCATGGTAGTAAATCGTTTCGATATGGGAAGTATATCATATAATCAAGTACAGAACAACAGTTCGAATGATATGAGAGCTATTTTTGAATCCGGCGAGCAGGATTTGTTGGAAAAGACAACAGATTTGCTGATTCACAATCAAGGACTGGAAAAGACCGATGATGGAAAAACAACTGCTTTGCCCAAACAGACAGCAGGAGCAAGGTAGTGTGCGGCGATTCGCTTGATACTACCCCACATCGTTTCTTTCTACCCCAAATTAGTGGAATTGGGGTAGAAAATACATAGAAATGGATTTATTCCCCACATGGGTGGGAGGTAAATAACAGATTGCAATAATGAAACAAATCTATCATTAATGAAAGATATACATTATAAACGCACGGAAACGCACGATAAAAACACGCGTGCGTTTCCCGTGCGAATGTGGAAAAAAGTTGAGTTTTTATTTGCTATAGAGTATACTTAAGATAAATTTTTGGTAAAATTACAGCGAAAGAAAGGAGGAGGCTGGTTATGAATTCGTCAGAGAAGGCAAAAAGAATTGATGGATTAATGAAGCATCTTAGAGATGATTGTGGGATTAATATAAATGGAAGCAAGGAAAAACTACAACTGACACAATATGGATATTATCATGGTTATAAAGGATACCGTTTTTATAAACAGAGAAGCAATACCATTCCGTATACGGATTTCTCTCAAATAGTTGCAGTTATAGAGTACGATAATGCTTTAAAGAAGTTGGTATATCCAGCATTGATGTTTATCGAAATGGCGGTAAAGAATTTTACACTTGAACAAATTGTGCCGGGAATGAAGGACAAGTCTATTGATAGTATATATAAGACTAAGATGAATGATGAATTGTCAAATAGTGATTTGAGACTTAAGAGGCTGAAATTGAGAGATAAATTGCATTCTACCCTGTCTACAAGCTATAAGAACAGGAATTCTATGGTTTCGCATTTTTATAATCGTGGACAGGAAATTCCTATTTGGGGAATTTTCGAGATAATGATGCTGGGAGACTTTGCGGATTTCTTATTATGTTTAAATAAGGATGTACGAGAAAAAATAAGTAAGTCGCTGAATATCAACGAAAGTTATGATACGAATTATCAGTTGTTACCTAATGCATTGTTTACAGTTAAAGCATTAAGAAATGCTACTGCTCATAATAATATTGCATTTGATGCTCGGTTTAAGGATAGAAATGCAAATAAAAATGTAATTAAATGGGTGGAGAACGAAACAGGAATTGCTAATGTGACATTTGACTATTTTTCCGATTATATAGCTCTGATTCTTTGTTTGTTAAAACATGTAAACTATCCTAAGCGAATGCTGGTTAAGTTCTTGAAAGAATATGAAGAATGCATTAATGAGCTATATAGTTCCCTTCCATTGCCAATTTATAATAAAATTGTAGCCACCGGTATTCAGGGGAAAATTGCGAAGTTGAATGCTTTTGTGAAAAAATAATGTGTTGTACTTGCATATTTTGGCGCGGTAGTGTATATTATATATAAGGATTGAGGCGTATGTTTCCGGACTGCGCTGAGGCGAGGCGGATAGATTCCGACCTCGCCATTTACATTTTGTGAGTGTTGGCAAGCATTTCTGCTTGCCTTTTTTACACCCATAACTTACAATGTTGTTACAAAACAAAGAAAGGAGAGGTGGCAATATGGAAAAACATACCAACGACATCACGCTTACACAAGAAATTGCCGGTTATTGTCGTATCTCAGTTGATGAAGAGTTAGACAGAGACAATACCTCCATCGAGAACCAGAAGAAGATTATCGAAGAGTTTGTAAAAGCTTAATTTCCCAAGTGTAAGCTTTCTATATATGAAGACCGTGACCGGTCCGGGTATACCTTTGAACAGCGTGAAGGATATGTTCGGTGCCATACGGTTACATTATCTCCAATATGAAAAAGCAGGAAATATCTGTGGTAACCGATGAGGCAGAAGTGGTTCGTAAGGTTTTTGAACTATACAACGATGGCTGGGGTTACAAAAAAATCGCAAACTACCTTACCGATAAAAAGATACCGACGCCTCGTATGAAGGAAATTCAGCGAGCGGAAGAACGAGGGGATGAATGTAAATTAAAGGCAAAACCGGAATGGAGTATTGTGATGATTCAGGGAATCCTGTCGAATGATTTCTATATCGGAACCCTTCGGCAGCATAAATATACTCGCAAGAAGATTCACGGAGCAGATACGAAGGTGGATGAATCAGAACATTTTGTGTTTGAAAATCATCATGAAGCAATTATTGATTATAAAACATGGGCATACACACAGGAGCAGCTTAAAAAGAGAAGCACAACACATTACCGAGGTGTGAAGAAATATGATAATGTATATTCCGGTTTTCTGTTTTGTGGGGATTGCGGATCGCCGATATTTTCAATGATATTCTGAATAAGAAGAGCTTAGATAAAAAAGACTTGGAGTTGATTATTGATAAGATAATCGTTTTTGAGGACAGAATACATGTGAAGCTGAAAGCAGATATTGATAATCTCTTAAAAGTTGGCGTTGTAACTACTTTCTACTATCAGCAAGTAGAGGGCAGAGAACAACTACTAAGTGTTGCTGAAGAAACGAACTATGGTACATCTGTAAATTTTAATCAAGACAGTAAAGTTATAGTAAAACATATGGAGTCACCTGACACACGTAATAATTCAACCAAGTCATGTATAGGTGATCTTCTAACCACTATCGTTCCGCTAAAAAACCGCAACAAACCGGAACGACTCTTTACTGTCAATGTTATCAGTAGTGGCGACCCTCCACAAATACTCACTTTACAAAACCCTCAATTTGTGCTATTCTGTCACGTATGAGCGGTATTCATAGGAAACTGCATCAGGTGATAATGTGTTGTCACGGACTACGGAGGTGATGACATGAAGATAGGAATTATAGGTGCCGGAAAGGTTGGCTGTTCGATTGGAAAATATCTGAAAGAGCATGATTTTTCGGTTGCCGGGTACTGTAGTAAATCAAAAAAAAGCGTGGAAGAGGCCGCGACTTTTACAAACACAAAAGCATATGATTCTCTGGCCGAGCTAGTGGCAGAGAGCACGATTCTTTTTCTTACCACGCCGGATGGTGCGTTGAAAAGTGTGTGGAACGAACTGAAAAAAGAATCAATACAAAATAAAATAGTATGCCATTTTAGTGGCTCATTATCATCCGATTTATTTTCAAATCGAGAGGAATACGGAGTATCTGCCGCATCCTTTCATCCTATGTATGCGTTCAGCAGCAAATTCACATCGTATGAACAATTGAATCATGTAATATTTACCGCCGAAGGGGATTCTCATGCCCTATCCGTTGTCGGAGACATTTTCCGGAAAGCGGGAAATAAAGTATGCGTCATGGAATCGGCGAAGAAAACAAGGTACCATGCATCGGCATCGATGATAAGCAATTTGATGATTGGCTTGTATGAGATGTCCATTCAGATGCTTATGGACTGTGGATTTTCGAGGGAAGATGCGGTGGAATTGACAACGCCGCTTGTGCAAAATAACATCAAAGCACTGCTTCATTCATCGCCGGAAGAAGCCTTAACCGGGCCGATTGAGAGAGGCGATACCGAAACGGTGAAAAAGCATTTATCCGTGTTGACTGAGGCAGAAAAAGAAGTTTATCTAATTTTCTTCTTCTTGTCAAGAGATTCTGAAGTTTTTCTGCTTAGCAGCTTCGCTGTCAGCTCAGAAGCTTCATACCCTCTCATAAATAGCGAAAACCCCTGCAGACCGAAATCTGCAGGGGTTCATATAGGGAGCCTGGCGATGACCTACTTTCACTGGAAATACAACCAAC
>ENA-ORTT01000734-ORTT01000734.1-human-gut-metagenome-genome-assembly--contig:-NODE-734-length-40424-cov-26.886571_pt1 | contig 40424 bp, 37 predicted proteins | sample MGYA00242074_ERZ509197 | MGnify/ENA primary metagenome ERZ509197 (study PRJEB26280, sample SAMEA2338789) | human gut metagenome | biome: human gut; feature: human-associated habitat; material: faeces...
TGGCATTGCTGCTGCACGCCGAGCACGGCGGCGGCAACAACTCCACCTTTACCACCCGCGTGGTCACTTCGTCTGGCACCGATACCTACTCGGCCATGGCGGCTGCCCTGTGCTCCCTCAAAGGCCCGCGCCACGGCGGTGCCAACTTGATGGTGATGCAGATGATGCAGAACATCCGCGAAAACCTGCACGATACCGAGGACGATGAAGAGCTGGAAGCCTACCTGAAAAAGCTGCTGCACGGCGAAGCATTTGACCGCAAAGGCCTGATCTACGGCATGGGCCACGCGGTGTACTCCCTCAGTGACCCCCGTGAGGTGGTATTCAAGGGCTATGTGGAACAGCTGGCCCACGAGAAGGGCCGCGACAAGGACCTTGCCCTTTACAACAAGATCGAGCACATGGCCCCGCAGCTGATCGCGGAGGAGCGCAAAATTTTCAAGGGTGTCAGCCCCAATGTGGACTTCTACAGCGGCTTTGTGTACGATATGCTGGGCATCCCCATGGAGCTGTACACGCCGCTGTTCGCCGTGGCCCGCGTGATGGGCTGGAGCGCCCACCGCATTGAAGAGCTGCTCAGCGCAAACAAGATCATCCGCCCGGCCTACAAGAGCCTTGGCGGCACCCACGAATATATCCGCCGCAATGAGCGGGAATAACAGGGAGGATGCATGATGAGCGTGGAACTAAAACATCACCCGGAAGAATGGTTCTTCCTGCACAATTTTGATATCGACAAGGTGTTCAGCACCATCCAGCGGGCGGATTACCTGATCTTATATTACATCAAGATGCAGGCTGAACAGCACCCGGACAGTAAGGTTTATCTGGCTGACCTTGCTGCCGTTATGGGCCTGAAGGTGACAGAGCTTTCCAAGGCCGTTGAAAAGCTGCAGGACAATGGCTTTGTGGCATGGAAGACCGACCGTGAAGCGGGCCGCACCTATGTGGAGCTTTCCAGCAAGGCTGTGGAGCTGATGGCGGAGGAGCGCGCGTTCATGCAGCGCTGTTACGCCCGCCTGCGTGCAGAGCTTGGCGACGAAGAACTGCATCGTGCAGTAAGCACCATGCAGAGCGTGACGGCCATCCTGAAGGATGAACGGGAACACAGCGGCGTATAAAAACAGCCTCAACAAAAAAATGAGATAGACTTCCCCGAAAGGGGTTGCCTATCTCATTTTTGTTGTAAACTGAGGTTCCCGGATCAACAAATAAATTCTACTGAAAAAAGCCAGAGCGGCTATTTTAAATCCTTTACCGGATCAGGTTCACAAACACCGGGCAGAGCACTGCGGTCAGCACACCGGCCACCGCAATGGAAAGGCCGCTCATGGCACCTTCCACCTCGCCCATCTGCAGGGCTTTGCTGGTGCCCACGGCATGGGCCGAAGTTCCGATGCCCACGCCCTTGGCGATGGGGTCGGTGATGTGGAACATCTTGCACACCGTCTCAGCCAGCAGCGCTCCCACGATGCCGGTAACAATGACGATCGCACCGGTCAGGGCAGCAATGCCGCCCAGCTCAGCGGCCACATCCATGCTGATGGCGGTGGTCACGGATTTGGGCAGCAGGGTGGCATACTGCTCACGGGTCAGGTCCAGCGCCAGTGCCAGCGCCAGTGCGCTGCCAAGGCTCACCAGCGTGCCCACCGAGATACCCGCAATGATGGCGGCGGCGTTCTCTTTCAGCAGGTCGATCTTTTCATACAGCGGAATGGCCAGTGCCACGGTGGCGGGCAGCAGCAGATAGTTCACCGGTGCCGCGCTGGCCTTGTAGTCCGCATACGGGATGTTGCACACCGACAGAAAGATGATCACAAAGATACTGCCCAGCAGCAGCGGGTTAAAAATGGCTTTGCCTGTCACCTTATTGATAAGGGTGCCCAGTGCAAACGCGGCCAGCGTAAGCAGAACGCCCCATGCTGCGGAGCCGGACAAAAAATCATTCAGCAGCTGCGTCATTGTCAGCCTCCTTTTTCTTGCGGCCGGTCAGGGCCTGCGTGGTCTTGCCTGCACTCACCATCACCAGCACAGTGACCGGGATAATGGCAACGAGGATGGGCAGCAGCATCTCGCCCATCTCTGCCCACAGTTCCATCACACCGGCGGCAGCGGGCACGAACAGCAGCGGGAAGATGCCTGTGAGATAGGTTCCCACCTCTTTCACATCGTCCAGCTTTACCAGCTTGAAGTTCAGCGCTGCCAGCAGCAGCACCAGACCGTAGACGCTGGCCGGGACCGGCAGCGGCAGCACTACATGAAGGATCTCGCCCAAAAAACAAAACGCAAGAATGCGCGCGAACTGAAAAATATATTTCGTAGTAAAGTTCCCCTTTCCTCGATCAAAAGCGTAAATGGACACATCAAGGGTAAAGTATACCGCAGGAGTTCCAATCCATCAACCGTGATTCTGGATAAGAAAATTTGCACATTTTGCCGAGAACTGTGCAAAAAAAGGCGCACCGGTTTTCCGGTGCGTCAAAAGACTATTCATTATAGATGAAATGGCACTTTGGATAGTTCGAACAGCCCCAAAATGTTTTTCCGGCTCCAGAACCCTGTCTGGCCACCCGAGGAACCAATCGTCCTCCGCATTGCGGACATGTCCATGTTCCATCTGGTTGGATAATGGGGTAGTGTTTTGCTCGAACCTCTTCTATATGTCTTGCTTTCTGTTCAACTGATGCGTCTGTAAACTTAAGAAGTAGTGCATAAAAAGCATTTATCTGTTCGTCAGTCAAACACCTGCCAACGCTTCTTGCGTTCTCAGATAATTCTCCTAAAAGGTATCTATAATAAGTTACGCGATGCCGGTTGCTCACTAAATGTAAGTTCTTTATCTCACAGTTGTTGCCGAAGACCACATAAGAATAGTATGGAACTTCATTGTTCTGCAATAAGCTTTTCAAGCATCGTACGTGCGTTTCGTTTTGCCAAAGCGGGTTATAAAACTGATACTTTTCGGCTTGTCCGCTATGGTTTGGCAAACTTTGCGTCCAATACTTATGATTCTCACTGCCAAAAATCCAGCCGCTATAGTTTTTTGATTCAATCACATAGATACCCGATTCATGAATTAAGATTAAATCAACTTCTGTGGTTCCGCTATCTTTTAGCGGCAGATAACAGTTGGATATAATTGCTTTTTGCCCTTCAAGTTGTTCCAGTACATTGTAAATTTGCATTTCGCCTGCGTGTCCCTTGTCTTCTCCCCAAACAGCTGCAAGGATAGCAGCCACAAAGGCACCGAGGATGCATAGAGCAATCAATGAAATCATGGCAATTATAGTCCACTCGATTATTGTCATATCAGATCACATAATCATTCCCGGCCTGATCAGGCCGGGCGAGATCGGCCAGTGTGATATTGCCGAAATAATTGGAAATCAGATCGTCCAGCCCCTTCCACATCTCGTAGGTGCGGCAGTTTGCCATGCGGGAGCAGGGGGTCGCATTGGGGGTCAGGCAGCTCACCGGCGCAAGGCTGCCCTCGGTCAGCATCAGGATCTCGCCCACGGTGTACTGATCCGGGCTGCGGGTGAGCCGGTAGCCGCCGCCCTTGCCGCGCAAGCCCTCCAGAAAGCCGTTCTGCACCAGCACCTTAAGGATGTTTTCCAGATATTTTTCCGAGATCTCCTGCCGGGCAGCGATCTCCTTGAGAGGGACATATTTTTCAGACTGATGCTCGGAAAGGTCGATCATCACGCGCAGTGCATAGCGCCCTTTGGTGGACACGATCATAATAGTGTACTTCCTTTGTTGGTTATAGATTGAGTTTTTAACCTATTATACAACAGGGTAAATAATATTTCAATCCCACTTTTTTCAAAAAATCCATTGACAACCGCACAGAACGGGTCTATAATACCATCAAACCCACAAACAATGTCGGTATAAAGGTTTTGGAACCAGGTCGTCCAGCAGGGCACATGTGCCCATAACTGTATCAGGGAGGAAACTACAATGAGCAAGATTTATACTGCCGCAGATCAGCTGATCGGTCATACTCCGTTGCTGGAGCTGACCCACATTGAAAAGGAGCAGGAACTGCCTGCCCACATCATTGCCAAGCTGGAATACTTCAATCCGGCCGGTTCTGTCAAGGATCGCATCGCCAAAAAGATGATCGATGATGCCGAGGAAAAGGGCCTGCTGAAGGAAGGTTCCGTGATCATTGAGCCTACCTCCGGCAATACTGGCATCGGTCTGGCCGCTGTGGCAGCCGCCAAGGGCTACCGCATCATCATCGTGATGCCCGAGACCATGAGCGTGGAGCGCCGCCAGCTGATGAAGGCTTACGGTGCAGAGCTGGTGCTGAGCGAGGGTGCTAAGGGCATGAAGGGTGCCATTGCCAAGGCCGACGAGCTGGCAAAGGAGATCCCGAATTCCTTCATCCCCGGCCAGTTCGTGAACCCGGCCAACCCTCAGGCCCACATCGAGACCACCGGCCCCGAGATCTGGGAGGACACCGACGGCAAGGTGGATATCTTTGTGGCAGGCGTGGGCACCGGCGGCACCGTGACCGGCGTGGGCCAGTACCTGAAGAGCAAGAATCCGAACGTCAAGGTGGTGGCTGTAGAGCCTGCTTCCTCTCCTGTGCTGAGCAAGGGCACCGCAGGCGCACACAAGATCCAGGGCATCGGCGCGGGCTTTGTGCCGGACGTACTGGACACCAAGGTGTATGACGAAATCATCGCCGTGGAGAACGACGATGCCTTTACCACCGGCCGTCTGATCGGCCACAAGGAAGGCGTGCTGGTGGGTATCTCCTCCGGTGCTGCTGTTTATGCTGCCCTGCAGCTGGCAAAGCGCCCGGAGAATGCCGGTAAGAACATCGTGGTCCTGCTGCCCGATACCGGTGACCGCTACCTGTCCACCCCGCTGTTTGCAGACTGATCTTTCAAAAAGCTCGCTTCTCCCGTTCTGTGACTTCACAGGGCGGGAGTTTTTTGTTACAATATCCCTATCAAACACTTTGGAGATTTGCCCATGAATTACTATGCTGCCCCCATGGAGGGCCTGACCGACCGGGTGTGGCGGCAGGCACACCAGAAATGGTTCGGCCCTGCTGGCAATGCCGACCGCTACTATGCCCCTTTCATCTCCCCGCCGGAGAACCGGGTGCTCATTAAAAAGAAGATGGCCGAGCTTGCCCCTGCGGCAAACCCCGGCGCACCGGTGATCCCGCAGCTGCTGGCAAAGGACGGCGAACTTGCCGCATGGATGATCGGCGAGCTGCGCGGCCTTGGCTACACCGAGGTGAACCTGAACCTCGGCTGTCCTTCCGGCACCGTCACCGCCAAAGGCAAGGGTTCCGGGATGCTGCGCGACCCCGTCAAGCTGGACGCTTTTCTTGCCGCCGTATTTGCCAATGCGGAAGGGCCTATCTCGGTCAAGACCCGGCTGGGCGTGGAAAAGCCGGAAGAATTTGCTGCCATTCTGGACATCTATAACCGGTATCCCATCTGTGAGCTGACCATCCACCCGCGTGTGATGCGCCAGCTCTACCGCGGGCAGGCCGACCGTGCCGCTTTTGCTGCCGCTCTGCCCGGGTGCCGGATGCCTGTGTGCTACAACGGCGATGTGACCACCGCTGCGGGCCTGCACACGTTGGAAGCGCAATATCCGCAGCTGTCCGGCATCATGGTGGGGCGCGGCATCATTGCGGACCCGGCGCTCTTCCGTGAAGCACGCGGCGGCGCACCGGCCGCACGGGAAGAGCTGCGCGGATACCTTGACGACCTCTACCACGGATACTCCGAACTGTTCGGCAGCGCCGGGTGCGCGGTGAGCCGCATGAAGGGACACTGGTTCTACCTCATTCACAAGTTTGAGGGGGCCGAAAAGCTGGAAAAGCAGCTGCGCAAGGTGCGGGAACCGTGGGAATATGAGGTCGTCGTAAACCAGATCTTTACGCTGCCGTTCCGGCCGTAACGGTTGGAATGGCCTCCGTTTCGCTCTGGCCATCTTCAGCGAAAATTTTATTTTATATAGTTGCAATTCAGAAAGATCTGCGGATTTTTCTGAATTGCGTTTTCACCGGAGGGGCTGTAACGGTAAACGGCATCTGCATTCTATTATGAAAAAGCCCCGCCATCATAGCGACGGCGGGGCATAAGCAGACAAGCGATATCAGACGTTCAGATAACTGCGCAGCATGGCCTGCAGCAGATCGTCACGGTCCACCTTGCGGATCATGGAACGGGCATTTTTATAGGTCGTGATGTAGGTGGGGTCTTCGGACAGGATATAGCCCACCAGCTGATTGACCGGATTATAGCCTTTTTCCTTTAAAGCATCGTACACCTGCTGTACGATCTCATGGATCTCATAGTCCTTTTTGTCGTGGATCGAAAAAATAGCGGTCTCGCCACTCACGGAATACACCCCCTTAGGAAGAACTACATTCATTGTACACGAATTGCGAGGAAACTTCAAGCTAAACAGACCGGATTTGCACAGTTTGCATAAAATTTCCGGTCCTGATTTTGCAGGCTGACGGCCTGCACCGCCGCAAATGCGGCAGAAGGAGGGCCTTTATGCTGTATGGCATCGGCTGCGACCTGTGCGAGATCGCACATCTGGAAAAAAGCCTTACCGGCGCACACGCTGCAGCCTTTATCCGCCGGGTGTACGGCGAGGCCGAACGCGCTGCGCTGAGCCTTAACGAACCGCTGCCCGCCGGGCGCAGCGCCGCCCACCGGCTTGCCAGCGCCGCAGCCAACTTTGCCGCCAAGGAAGCCTTTTTAAAGGCGGCAGGCACCGGCCTGCGGGAGCCGTTCTCCCTGTGTGAGATCGAGGCTGTCCGGCTGGAAAGCGGTGCACCTGCCTATCATTTTTCCGGCCAGACGGCGGAATGGATGCAGGCCCATGGCCTTGCCGCCCGGCTCTCTCTGAGCCACGAGGGCGGCATGGCGCTGGCCTTCTGCACACTGGAAACTCTGTAAGCCTTTGTGCATACAATGGAATATCCCCTGCGCTGCATAACCGGCGCGCAGCCGGCTCATACTGAGAGCAGACGAAGATGCGCCGGACGCATCACATAAGCGGGGCGCATCCTCCAAATGCAGGGAGGGAGATTCCATGGAGGTACACAGAGGAGAAGTTTTTTACGCAGATCTTTCGCCGGTGGTGGGGTCGGAGCAGGGCGGCGTGCGCCCGGTACTGATCGTGCAGAACGAGATCGGCAACCGGCACAGCCCTACCGTGATCGCTGCGGCCATTACATCCCGGCTGGACAAAGCCCGCCTGCCCACCCACATCAATATCCGGGCAGCGGATACCGGCCTTGCCAAGGACAGCGTGGTGCTGCTGGAGCAGATCCGCACGCTGGATAAGCACCGCCTGCGGGAGCGGGCCGGGCAGATCACGCCGGAAGATCAGAAACGTGTGGATCAGGCTTTGGATGTAAGCCTGGGGCTTACTTCATATTAAGGGGCTGTTGCAAAACAGCTCTCTGAAAAGATCATGCACAAAACCCGGAACCTTTTTTCGGCCAAAACGGCTCAAAAAGGGCTCCGGGTTTCTGATTTTACGCTGTTTCTTTGTGCAAACTGCGATCGTTTTTTCATTTTCCAGCTTAATTTTTTTGAAAAGGCGCGCGAAGGCTGGTTATTCCCGCCAGAAAATGCTATACTTTTCTGCAGAATGGTTGTGCTGTCGTGTGCAGCATATGCAGGTTTTATGATGATATCGGAGGACTGATTATATGATCATCCAGAGCAAAAAAGTATGGATCGCCGACCAGTTCATTTCTGCCGCAGTCGAGCTGGAGCAGGGCAAGATCACCGGCATCTTCCCCTATGGTGAAAAGCAGGCCGATGTGGACTATGGCTCCAAGCGCATCGTGCCCGGTTTTATGGATATCCACTGCCATGGTGCCTACGAGTTCGACACCAACGACGCAAAGCCGGAGGGCCTGCGCTACTGGGCAAAGCATATCGTCTCTGAGGGTGTGACCAGCTTTCTGGCCACTACCGTCACCCAGAGCGTGGAGGTGCTGACCAACGCCGTGGCCAATGTGGCCGACGTGATGGAGGGCAGCTACGAAGGTGCCGAGATCCTTGGCATCCACTTTGAAGGCCCCTACCTCGATATGAAGTACAAGGGCGCACAACCTCCGGAGTACATTGCCAAGCCCAGCGTGGAGCAGTTCAAACACTACCAGCAGGCAGCACGCGGCCACATCCGCTATGTGACCCTTGCACCGGAACACGACGAAGGGTTTGCATTGACCCATTACCTGACCGGGCATGGCGTGGTGGTCAGCATCGGTCATAGTGCCGCCACCTATGAGCAGGCCGTGATGGCCTATGCCAACGGTGCCCGCTCCATGACCCACGTGTACAACGGCATGTCCCCCTTCGCCCACCGCGCCAACGGTCTGGTGGGCGCAGCCTACCGCATCCGCACCATGTACGGCGAGATCATCTGCGACGGCTGCCACTCCACCCCTGCTGCCCTGAACAACTACTTCATGAGCAAAGGCCCGGATTACGCCATCATGATCTCGGATGCACTGATGGCCAAGGGCACCCCCATTGGCAGCGAGTACATCTTTGGCGGCAACCATATCACCATCTACCCGGACGGCAGCGCCCATCTGGACAACGGCACGCTGGCCGGTTCCACTTTGAACATCAACAAGGGCCTGCGCATTCTGGTGGAGGAGGCCATGGTGCCCTTCAACTATGCACTGAACGCCTGCACCATCAACCCGGCACGCTGCCTGCATCTGGACGACCGTAAGGGTTCCATCCAGATCGGCAAGGATGCCGACCTTGTGGTGCTGGACGACAACTACGATGTGCTGCAGACCTACTGCATGGGCAAGGCCCAGCTGTAATTTCTGGCTGACGCGAACAAAGGATGTGGTAAACCCGTTATGATCCAGATCGCCTTCTGCGACGATGACCAAACAGTTCTGGACCAGCTCTCTGCCCTGCTGGAAAAATATCGCGCCCAGCGCTGTGTCCAGATCCAGTGCACAGTCTTTCACAGCCCGCTGGATCTGCTGGCCGAGATCGAAAAGGGCACCCGGTACGATCTCCTATTTCTGGATGTCATCATGCCGGCCGAAAACGGCATTACCGCTGCCAAGGAGATCCGGCAGTACGATAACGTCGTCAAGATCATCTTTCTTACTTCTTCCGCCGAGTTTGCAGTGGAATCCTATGTGGTGGGTGCCTACTTCTACCAGCTCAAGCCCATCTGGGAGGACAGCTTTTTCCGTCTGACGGATTCGGTGATCGCCGAGTGCCGCCGCGCCGACCAGCGCAGCCTGATTCTGCGCTGCAAGACCGGCATCTCCCGCATCGATCTGGACCAGCTGCTCTACTGTGAAGTGCTTGGCCGTACTGCTGGTCATTGCGCTGTTCCCGACAGGCGGCACCGCGCTGCGGGATGCCACCGAGCTGGTCGTCACCCTGCCGCTGCTGCTGGCACTGGTGCACTGGATCGCGCCTTCGGTGCGCGCGCTGTCGCACTCTTCGCTCAAGCTGCAGCTGCAGTTCGGCGTGGACGGCAGCGCAGGTTTTTACCGCATTGAAAAGTCCGGCACTTTGCTCCGCCTGAAGGCCGAATAAAATCACAGTGCGCATTCGTTCCACCCTTAATACGCAAAACACCCCTCGGCTTCCGCAGCAGGAAACCGAGGGGTGTTTGTTATGCTTTATTTGTGTCGGGTCAAGCCCTTACGCCATTACTTGCGGGGATTCTTGATCGCAGCCTGGGCGGGCGATAAAATTGCAGAGTTCTCCTTTCCAGAAATATCATTTCACTTTCCGTTGCGCCCGTGGTTCTTTTTTGTAAGCCCCGCGTATGCGGGGAAAAGGGCGTGTACGCCATGCTGTACACCGGTTTGTGGGGATCACCCCCGCATGTGCGGGGAAAAGTCTTAGTGCCAGCGATCAAACGGTTTGCCCAAAGGATCACCCCCGCGTATGCGGGGGAAAGAGCTGCTCATAGCCCGGCACTTTGACGACGCCAGGATCACCCCCGCGTATGCGGGGAAAAGCGCTGGAAAACGGCGGCGGCTCTCTTGATGTCCGGATCACCCCCGCATGTGCGGGGAAAAGTCACTTTGCGACCAACTTTCACTTGAATAAGAGGGATCACCCCCGCATGTGCGGGGAAAAGTGGTTTCTTCCTTCTCGATCAGTGCGTGATAGAGGATCACCCCCGCATGTGCGGGGAAAAGCCAGACAGCAGGAACACCTTGCAGCTCAGTCCGGGATCACCCCCGCATGTGCGGGGAAAAGCCGCGAATACCGGGTATCAGACGAACGAAGTTTGGGATCACCCCCGCGTATGCGGGGAAAAGTCAATGTAACAGTAGTTGTACTGCGGGGAAATGGGATCACCCCCGCGTATGCGGGGAAAAGCCCCGACAGGATTCTGTGGGAGCACTGGAAGGAAGGATCACCCCCGCATGTGCGGGGAAAAGCAGCGTTCGGCAGAGAGTGTTACTATCCCTATGGGATCACCCCCGCATGTGCGGGGAAAAGACAGGCTTTGGCAAAAGCGCTTTCACGAAGTCGGGATCACCCCCGCATGTGCGGGGAAAAGACTAAAAAGATCCCGTAGCACCGTGCCTCCTGTTGCTATTGTACCGCTGTTTCCTTCAGTTTGCAATAAACCTGTTGTATCAGACGGCAGTCCGGCAGGGCGCGATGCTCCACTTTTTCTGCCAGCTGAAAATGCTGTGCCAGCGTCACCAGCTTATAATTTGCGATCCTTGTAAGGTTTCGGCGGGCAAGTTGTGCAAGGTCGATCTGGCGGTTGGTCGGTGCCGGAAAGCCATATCGTTTGCAGGTCATGCGCAGAAACTCCAGATCAAAGGCAATATTATGTCCCACCAGTGGGTCTTTGCCAATAAACAACAAAAAGCTATTCAGCGCTTCCCGTGGTTCTGTTCCCTGCTGCAATTCCGCAGCGCTGAGTCCTGTCAGGGCTGTGATCTCTGCCGGAACGTTTTCTTCCACGCAGACCAGCATGGTCAGCTCCTCCACCGGTACACCGTCCCGGACCCGCAGCGCTCCATATTCGATGATGGAATCGCACGCGGCTGCTCACATTGCCCACATAAACGCCCGTGTTGATTTCGCACAACCATTTGGACAGATCCCCGCGCAGTTTTGGCGGGCAGTTCGTCATGGTGAGAACTACGATGTTTCATCACCCTCTTCTTCAAAATAATTGATGCCGTTGGCCACAGTGCCCACTTTGTTGTCCCACAGATAAACAGCTTCCAGCTCCTGTTCCCGCTCATCCGCATTCAGGAGCAGATACCGGATATCGTGCACCATGCGCTCCAAAATATGATGCTCTACCATGGCATCCCGCACCCGGCGGCGCACTACGGCCGGCAGGTCGTCCGGAGCCTGTGCCGCCACTTCAAAGGCGATGGGAATGGTCACCTCGGCCTTGTACAGGTCGGCAATATCGTACACAAAGGAGCACTCGTGCCCCACATGAACAAAGCCAAGACCCGGGGCGCAGCCCAATGCCACGATCACCGCGTGCGCCAGACCGTACAAACAGACGTGCCCGGCAGAAAGCGCCTGATTGACGGCATCTCCCGATGCAAAATCCTCCGGGCGGTACAGTCGGCCGCTCCACGGAACACCGGTATCCTTGGAAGCTTTGCGGTATACCTGCCGCACACGGCTGCCCTCGCGTCCCCGCAGCTGCTGCATCGTCAGCCGGGAGATATCTTCGTCCGGGAAACGGAGCTGATACATCTTGCGTACCACATCCAGGTGCTTGCGGGTGTTGCTGACAAGCTCTGCCTGCCGCAGCAACAGCTGCGAGTGGGTGGTCAGGGGACGGCCATGGGCGTAATACCGCACACCGTGCTCACCTACCCAGACAGCACCCACGCCCGTGTCACCCATAAGTTCCATGGCACGGTGGGTCACCCGTGTACCCGGCCCCAGCAGCAGCACCGAGATGCCCGCCGCCGGGATCTGAACGATCCCTTTTTCGTCTGTAACGGTGATTGCGCCGTCCTGTCGGCCAAGGGTGCAGTGTTCCAGATACAGAAAGGTCATCCGGTCTTTCACCTGCGGCAGCGCCTGCAGGTCCGGCCGGATCATGCCCGGCATCTCGTCCATCTCAGTTTCCTCCGCGCATAACGGTCATCAGTCCAAGGCCATAGGCCTTGCCGCGCCCCATGCCCTGACACAGCAGTGCCCGGAACTGCTCTGCATCGGTCACCTGCAAAATGCCCTCATAGGTCACTGCTAACAGGGTCACCGGCCGGGTGCCGTGCTTTGCAAAGTGCTGCCACTGCACCCGGGTCACGGTAAATTCCTCCTCCCGCAGGGCAAAGCCGTGCTTTGCGGCGCGCTCCAACAGCCACTGCTTCTGGTACTGTGTCGTGCAATGTGCGGCTACAGTTCCCCGCGCTGCGAGGTTTTGGGGGTCTTTGCAGCTTTTGGTGGGGTTTGCGGTCAGCCGAAACTGCCAGCAGCTGCCCGGCTCCACCCGCTGCAAAAGCGGGTCGTAGCTGCGGGTCTCCGCAGCCGCTCCGGTGCCAAACTGCTCCACCACGCCGGACAGCTCTGGTGCATCTTCGCTGAGCAGCAGCAGATACAACCGCTCTCCCAGACAATCCAACCGCCACAGTCTGCGGCGGCGCTCCCCTGCAAAAGCGCTTTCCACTGCGCCATGCAGTTTTTGCGGTGCCGACAGCGCAGCCATGGTGCTGCGGCGGGTGGGATCTAGTTCTACCCGTGATAAATACATTCTCTCGCCCCCTTTTTACAATTCCCGGAACGGATCGTGCTCCGTAGTCTCCGGGCTGTCCGGCACTTTCTGCCAAAGCTCCCGTACCGAGCGGTAGCCGTACTGCCGATGATGCGGGTCAAAGCTCACCGGCACATCCCGCTGCGGAGCCGTGCCCGGCTCCAGCGGGTCGGCGTCCAATAAGATCCGGCTCTGCCGTCCCGGACACAGGGGCGGTTCCGCTTGCAGCACCTCCTGCAAGCTGCCCGGGCGTACTCCCAGACAGAGCGGCAGGGTAGGCGGGCAGCAGCGGCGGCCGAGATACAGCGGAAACGCCGGGTGTAGCAGCGCCTGCTGCAGCTGCTGCAAAAGGGCGGCATCCTCGCTTTCAATACCGGCCAGAAACACGGCGTCCTGCAAATAATGGCGGTAGGTCACATAAGAGGTCTTTTCATCCTGCGTCTTTGCCGTGTGGTAGTCCACCAGCAGCTGCCCTTCCCGCTCCACGCGGACGCCGAACCGCAGCCCGGTCAATCGGAGCAGTGCTTCGCGCTCGTCCCGCCGCAGCCCAAGAGCTGCCGCCAAAAGGCCGATCACGCCGCTCTTGGTGGGTTCACGGCCCGTCTTGCGGGTCTCAAATTTGGAGTCCGCGCCCCACGCCTGCAAAGGCGCTGCCAGCCGAAGCAACAGCGTTGCCATTACCCCACCTCATTTCCGGCAAGTGCATCCCGGACAGCCTTTTCCAATGCGTCCAGCATAGCCTTTGCCGTCTGCGCCGGAGCCAGTTCCTCCAGCCCGCTGCCCACGGTAAAGCTTTGCGCCGGGGCCTCGGCAAAGCTGCTGTACATCTGCTGCGCATACTGTGCCAGTGCTGCCTTGGAAGGCGCGGCATACCCCTGCGCACTGCGGGGCACGGCACGCTCGAATGCGCCGCACAGGTTCACCGGCTGATCCTCCCGCAGGGTCACATATACCGCATCCGGCAGAGTGCGGTTTGCAAAGGTGTTCTGCTTGCCGGTGGGCATGGAGAAGAGGAACGCCTCACCAAAGGCCCGCACCGTTTCCGCGGCCTGCGCTGCACCCAGCTGCCCGGCCAGCTCCATCACGTTCACTGTGGCATAGCGGTACAGGGTGGAGGAGTTGTACTCCACCGTGCCCAGATGGCCTGCACCGGCGTTGTCCTCTGCTTGACAGTCATCCACGGCGGTAAAGTAATCGTACTCGTTCTGCACGGCATGGGTAGAGATACTGTGCGCCACCTGCGCAGCGGCGTCATAGTTCAGAGAAGGCTCATCTGCCACCATGCGGCCAAACAGCGCCATGTCCATCGAGGGCGCTGCTTTCAGGGCATCCCGATACTGCTTTTTATCCGCAGAGCCCTCCACAGCCAGCTCTGCCAACGCCTTTGCCTGCGCAGTGCTCATGAAGAACAGCGCCTTGGTGACCGTATCATCCTTCTTGCTCTTTTCATCGAACTTGATGCCCGCATTCTCCAGCGCTTTTTTTGCCAGCTTGTCCGCATCCAGTTCCGGGGCCAGTGCAAGGATCTGCGCCTTCACCAGTTCTGCGGCCTTTTTAGTGCGCTTGCCCACGTCCAGCCGGGCGTTCTCCGCAAAGGCAGCGCGCATGGCGTGCTTCCACGCCTGTGAGGAAACTCTGGCGCGGAGCACACCGCCGTACACTGCCGTTTTTGGGCTGCCGGTATCATCCCGGTTGATGCAGCTGGGCGGGACGGTCTGCAAAATGTGGAAATCAACATACAGGCGCCTATTCATGATCAATTCTCCTTTTCTTTCTCATCCGGTGCAGGCTTCGGGTCGCGGTACAGGTCCTGTCCCCACCGTAGACGAACATTGGCGGGGGTCTGCGCATATCGCGGGTCGGTGCATTGCAATTCATACAAGTCTGCCGCAAGCTGCGGATAGTCCAGCGGGATGCCGCCATCCTTTGCCGCGCTCAACAGCTGGATCATGCCCCGCAGATGGTGGCTGATCTCGGTGATTTCTTCTGCGGTGGCCAGCGCATTGAACCGCCGGAGCACACTGGCCTCGGTCCAGTCCTGTCCGGCACTGTTCCGCTCTGCCAGCTGCCGCACCGCACGCCCCAGCGTGTTGCCGGGGCAGTTCATAGGGCGGTCGTTCCCCTGCTGATGCATAGCATACAGGGTCAGGGCAAGGTAGACCGCCCACTCTGCCGCCGAGGGAGCACTGCGGCCCTGAAAGCTTTCCGGCATTTCCAGCAAAAAGCTTCCCCACAGTTCCGGCAGCTCGCCGGGTGCGTGGCCGATGCCCCGACGCAGCTTTGCCAGTTCTGCCCGCCGCTGGTTGTCCGGCAGAGCCTGAAGCCTGTGCAGCTGCTGCGCCGCATACATTTTGACGTCCTGTGTTTTCATACAATTCCCCCTTTATGGTTCTGTTTTGGGATAGATCTCCCAAAGCCTTGTGCGGAAACGATTATAGGCCTTTGGCGAGGTATACAGAATGGTGCGCTCGGTCTTTTTATCCTTATCCACCACAATGCGGTGTCCCTTCAGGGCGGCATTTCCGGCCTCCATCACCATCTGTTTTCCCAGCTTTTCCGCGATGTTTCGCGCCTGCGCCTGCCAGCGCAGCGCTGCCTCATCCGGGTCGTCCTGCTCCGGGTCGATTGCCTGCAGCCACTGCCGGAAAGGCTGATCCACTGCAAAGTAGAATTGTGCACGAACCGCGCCGCCTGCATTTTCATTCCGGTCACCGGCGGCAATTGCCAGTTCCTGCGCAAAATGTCCGACCAGCGCCGCCGTCTGTTCACAGCGCTCGATTTCTCTGACGATCCGACTCTGCCATGGACGCCCTATCTCATCCAGAATCCCTGCCTGAAAGGTCAGGCTGTCGCTGAAAGAATCATTTACAAAGAAGTCCTTATCGCCATATTGGACACCGGAGATGCGAAAATGTACCTTTCTGCGGGGATCCAAAAGTTTCAATCTCTTTTCCTGCAACTTTTCGATCCAGCATACAACGCCCGGGCGATGCCCGCTGTCCTGACAAAAGACAGCCGGGAACTCCCGCCAGAATTGTTTAGCCGGGTCATGACGACAGGGCACAAATACCACCGGTTCATTTTTCTTGATTGGCATCGTGCGCCAGATGGTCATCTGTTCGGCAAAGACGTTTTCTCTGGGGAAGAAATCTCCTCCCAGCAGACAGAACCCATCCACATTCTCCCCTGTCCTGTGCAGCAACAGCCTTCTGGATTGCAGGGTGAGCAGCTGTGCCGGGTTGTCCGGGCAGCAAATTTCTGTCCGTTCCGCGCTCTTTGGTTCTTCCAATTCCCAACAGGGCTTGCTTTCGCCCCAGCATTCCCGGCTGTCGCGCAGCAGCGTCAGGTTCAGCATCAGGGTCTCGTACAGATTATCGCCCTGTGCCTGAATAAAACCGATTTTGCCCAGCCACCCGGCTCCTACTGACGGAAGTCCCTTTCCTTTTGGCTTCGCGGAGGTGTCATCATAGCCGTTCACGCACAGCAGCCACCGCGCCGCCTGCGGATAGCTCAGCTGCTCCTTGCTCTGCCCCGCATACAGTGGAAAGAGCCGGAGTTTATTGCTGCTTTCCGACATTTCACCGTTGAGTTTGGCCGCGCCGTATTCTGTGCCGATCTTTGCCTGCGGCACCTGCCAGAAGGGGTGTGTCGGGTGAAACAGCCAGAAGCGGTCCTTCCACTGCTCCAGGTAGTCCCGGACAGGCTCTGCCGGGAAATGCCCAAGCTGCCACAGCTCGCTCCAGCGCTCCAGTGCATCATCGCTCTGTGCCAGCGGTTGGGGTTTCCCCTTTGCATCCACCCGGGAGAACACGGTGAACAGCACCGCCAGCAACAGCCGCAGCACGGCGGCATCCTGCGTGGGCATTTCGCCTGCCAGATCCACATAATCCTGCGCATGGAGCAGTGCGTCCGTCAAAGAAACTTCCTGCACCGTATTGTCTGGCCGACGAACCCGGACCCACGGCTCCGTCAACAGGTTAAATTCGATTTCCTTCATCCGTTTCCTCCTTTTGGTAATATAAGCCGTTTTCACGGTCATAACAAAGTTCCATGCCCGCAAGCCGGGCAGTCAGGTTTTCATCCAGCAGCAGGATCAGTTCTCCGTGCAGCAGCGGCGACAGCTGCCACGCCGCAAGGCGGCTGCGGTTATCCGCTTCCAACTCCCGGATGACCCTATCCACCTTCCACGCTTTGCCGAACACCGCCGGGAGCCGCAGCTTCTGCCGGGCAATCTTCAGTGCCGTTTCCGGCGGGGGCGGGCTGTCAGCAGCTACGGCGCTGCCACCCTCCTGCCACGGCAGAAAGTGGATGCTGCCGTCTGCCCGACACTGCATTACAAGCACCTCTACCGAGGGGTCGCCGTCCCGCACTGCTGCCCGCGCCGCCGGGTCGGAGCGGGCACCCTCGTTCTGCATCCAGTCGTCCAGCGTATTCAACTGCGCCAGCCGGTGCGTTTCCGGCTGCGGCACAAGGTACGCCTCGGCGCGCGCTTTCTTTTTCTCCTGCGTCTGCTCATATACGCAGCGCATTTCCTCCCCCTGCGCTCCACCGGGAGCTTCCCGCTCCCAGCCGTAGACCTGCTGCACCAGCGGAGAGATTTCCTCCGGCAGCCGGATGCTCCGGGGCAGAAACTTCCGGGTGCGCCAGAGCAACCACTGTCCATATACCGCCTCGCTGCCCGCATCAAAGGCATTTTCCCCGGTGTCCAGCACCGCGCAGCAGGCCTGCTGCAATGGGGCGGGGCGGCTGCGGCGGTGACGGTGCAACCGTCCGATGCGCTGCAACAGCAGATCCATGGGGCAAAGCTCTGTAACAAGAACATCCAGATCAATGTCCAGCGACTGCTCCATTACCTGCGTGCCCACCACGATCAGGTCGTTCCGGCGCTCCGGTGCAGAGCCCTTGCCAATGCGTGCCATCAGCTGGTTTTCCCGCGCTGCGCGGTCCGGCATCAGGAACTGCGCATGGAACAGCTGCACCTCTTTGTCCGGCAGGCTTTCCCGCAGCAGCTGCGCGATCTTCTGCGCTTTTTTGACTGTGTTGACGATCACTCCCGCGCAGCCGCCCTCTGCCAGCTTCCGGCGCAGCAGCGCGGGCAGCTCCGGCTCTGTGAGCGTGGTCAGCTGCACCGTTTTACCGGGTGCGTCTGGTGGGATGGCCGTCTGCTTTACCTCTGCGCCGTCCGTCCATGTCAACAGCGGATAACCGCAGCTGGTCTTCCATGGGGCGTCCGGGACAGCCTTTTTCTGCTGGTAAGCCTCGACCAGTTCCGCGCGCCGCCGGGCAGGCAGGGTGGCTGACAGCAGGATGACCGGCACCTTGTACCAGCCCAGCCATTCCAGTGCCCGGTCCAGGTAGCAGTTCATGTAGGTATCGTAGGCGTAGCACTCGTCAATAATTACCACCTTGCCTGCAAGCCCCAGATGCCGCAGCATAACGTGCTTCTGGGCAAGTGCCGCCAGCAGCAACTGATCCACTGTGCCAATCACAAAGTTTGCCAGCAGTGCCTGCTTGTTTCCCCGAAACCACTGGTGTACCTGCACCTGATGCGCTTCCTGCGCGTCCTCCTCCAACTGCACCCCGCGCCCCTGCAGCCGCAGATAGCACTCGTTCAGTTCTGCCATGCCGTGTGCCAGCTTTATAGCCTGCGGCAGCGTCTCCTCAGACTGTGTGTCTGCCCAGCCAAGCAGCCGGGGAAAGATGCCGTTTGCCGTGGCCTGTGTGGGCAGCCCGAAAAAGACACCACCCAGCCCGAACCGGCTGGCCATGACCTCCGCAGCGGCCAGCGCTGCCTCGGTTTTACCCACGCCCATCTGTGCTTCCAAAATCAGGATGCCCGGTTCCGCTGCGGTATCCACAGCCTCCAGAACAGCCCTCTGCACCGCATTGGGCGCAAAGCCGAACCGCACCGCAAACTCCTGCGGGTCTGCGATGCCCGGCTGTGCCTCCCACGGGAAGGGCAGCGCCAGTTTTTCCCAAGCCCTGTCCACCCGCGCCGGGTAATCCTCCATGCTGCCCAACTTCTCTACCGGGATCAGGGGAAAGTATTCCGTATTGCTGGCGATCCAGTCTGCCATGATCAGAAGCCCGGTCAGAAGCACTTCCTCCTGCGGATTCAGATCATCCAACTCCGCTGTGTCGTCAAAGCCACAGTCCTGCAAAACAGTCATGAGCAGTTCTGTCCAGAAGTCCTCCCAGACCTTTTTCTGTCCCTTGGGGTAGTAGTTGCTCTCCCAACCCTCTAACTGATCATCGACCGCCGCGCAGCTCTGTGGCTTGCCGTGGTGCGCCCCCACAATGGAGGCGATCCCGCCGGGGCAGTCATCCCACAGCAGGACTGCCTCGCCCGCCCGGGCATGCGGCGACTCCCGGCGGTTCTGTTCAGGACAGTCCAGCGGCGTCAACGTTTCCAGCCGCTGCCGCGCCTCCGGCAGGGTGCGCAGGATATTTGCCTGAAAGGCTACCGTAGCCTTGCCTATATCATGGATTCCACCCAAAAACCGGGCATGCGCGAGCAACGCTTCCTCGCACTCAAAGCCCATGGCCCGTTTTACGCTTTCGGGGAGCCACTGCCGGACTAGCCGCTCCATGATGCCCGCCGTATCCCACAGATGCATCCAGAGCGGCAGCCACAGGCTGGTATTTTCTGGGTCCGTTTTACCGGCCAAAAACCTTGTTTTATTCAACGTCCTTCGCATTTTTGCTCCTTTTCCGGTGTGTGCCTTCCATGTACCGAGCATAACAGATAATGTGTACTATAATCCGTACTTTTTGTATTTTATCTCCGCAAATGAAAAAAGCGGCACACCGGGTCGTGCCTCATCACAACGAAAGTGTCCTCGCAAGGTAAAGAAACATGCTATTTATAGCCCGGTTCCGTTTTCTGTTTCAAAGATACGCTTCTGCCCTTCTGCTGTCAATGACTCTGCGCCAATTCATCAAAGCTACAAAAAAACGATTTCTTTTTTGTATAAAAAACCGCCCCGGCTTCCATTGCGGAAACCGGGGCGGTTCGTTTGTTTTATTGGTGCTTTTTCAAGCGCTCACGCAATCACTTGCGGGGATTCTTGATAGCAGCCTGAGCAGCAGCCAGACGTGCGATAGGCACACGGAAGGGAGAGCAGCTGACGTAGTCCAGACCGACATTGTGGCAGAACTCCACGCTCGTGGGGTCGCCGCCGTGCTCGCCGCAGATACCCAGACCCAGATCGGGACGGGTCTCGCGGCCGTCGTGGGCAGCCATCTTGACCAGCTTGCCAACGCCGATCTGATCCAGATGCTGGAACGGATCGCTCTCGTAGATCTTGTTCTCGTAGTATGCGCCCAGGAACTTGGCGGCATCATCACGGCTGAAGCCGAAGGTCATCTGGGTCAGGTCGTTGGTGCCGAAGCTGAAGAACTCGGCTTCCTTGGCGATCTCGCCGGCAGTCAGGGCTGCACGGGGGATCTCGATCATGGTACCGACCTGATACTTCATATCAACGCCAGCAGCGGCAATCAGTTCGTCTGCGACCTTAACCACAACGTCCTTGACGAACTTCAGCTCCTTGACCTCGCCAACCAGCGGGATCATGATGTGCGGGGTGATCACATGGCCGGTCTCAGCAGAGACGTTCAGAGCAGCCTTGATCACAGCGCGGGTCTGCATGGCTGCGATCTCAGGGTAGGTAACAGCCAGACGGCAGCCACGGTGGCCCATCATGGGGTTGAACTCGTGCAGAGAAGTAACCACGTTCTTCAGGTCATCAAAGGTCATGCCCATATCGGCAGCCAGCTCCTTGATGTCCTCGTCCTTGGTGGGCAGGAACTCGTGCAGAGGCGGGTCCAGATAACGGATGGTCATCGGGCGCTCACCCATGATGCGGTACATGGCCTCGAAGTCACCCTGCTGGAACGGCTCGACCTTGGCCAGAGCAGCTTCGCGCTCTTCCACGGTACGTGCGCAGATCATCTCACGGACAGCCTTGATGCGATCCTCTGCGAAGAACATGTGCTCGGTACGGCACAGGCCGATGCCCTCAGCACCCAGATCCACTGCCTGCTGTGCGTCGCGCGGGTTATCAGCGTTGGTCATGACCAGCAGCTGACGAGCAGCGTCTGCCCAGCCCATGAAGCGGTTGAAGTTCTTATTGCCGGTAGCGGCCACGGTAGCGACCTGCTCGCCGTAGATGTTGCCGGTAGAACCATCGATGGAGATCCAGTCGCCCTCGGCGAACTTGTGGCCATTGATCTCGAAGGTCTTTGCTTCCTCGTCGATCTTGACCTCGTTGTCATTGCCGCAGCCGGAGACACAGCAGGTGCCCATACCACGGGCAACAACAGCTGCGTGGCTGGTCATGCCGCCGCGGACGGTCAGGATGCCCTGAGAAACCTGCATGCCCACGATATCCTCGGGGCTGGTCTCCAGACGAACCAGAACGACCTTCTTCATCTTGCCGGACTTGACCATCTCCTCTGCCTCTTCAGCAGTAAAGACGATCTGGCCGCAGGCAGAACCGGGAGAAGCTGCCAGACCCTTGCCGACGACCTCGGCGGCCTTCAGGGCAGCGGCATCGAACTGGGGATGCAGCAGGGTATCCAGCTGCTTGGGCTCCACGCGCAGGACAGCTTCCTGCTCGGTGATCATGCCCTCGTCCACCAGATCACATGCGATCTGCAGAGCAGCCTGAGCGGTACGCTTGCCGTTACGGGTCTGCAGCATGTACAGATGGCCGTCCTCGATGGTGAACTCCATATCCTGCATATCGCGGAAGTAGTTCTCCAGACGGGTTGCGATCTCAACGAACTGATCGTACACCTCAGGCATCTGATCCTTCAGGTGGCTGATGGGAGAAGGAGTGCGCACGCCGGCCACAACGTCCTCGCCCTGTGCATTGATCAGGTACTCGCCCATCAGCTTCTTAGCGCCGGTGGCGGGGTCACGGGTGAATGCAACGCCGGTACCGGAGCGGTCGCCAGAGTTGCCGAATGCCATCTGCTGAACGTTGACTGCGGTGCCCCACTCGTAGGGGATCTCGTTCATCTTACGATAGACATTTGCACGGGGGTTGTCCCAGCTGCGGAAGACGGCCTTGACAGCCTCGATCAGCTGATCGCGGGGATCCTGCGGGAAGGGACGGCCTTCGTTCTCCTCGTAGATCTTCTTGAAGGTGCCGACCAGTTCCTTCAGGTCATCGGCAGTCAGGTCAACGTCGTTCTTGACGCCCTTGGCTTCCTTCATCTTGTCGATCTCGACCTCGAACAGGCTCTTCGGGACCATCATAACGACGTCCGCGAACATCTGCACGAAGCGGCGGTAGCAGTCGTATGCAAAACGGGCGTTGCCGGTCTTCTTTGCCAGACCTTCAACAGCCTCGTCGTTCAGGCCCAGGTTCAGGATGGTGTCCATCATGCCGGGCATGGACTGACGTGCGCCGGAACGGACGGAGACCAGCAGGGGGTTCTGGTTATCGCCGAACTTCTTGCCGGTGATCTCTTCCAGACCCTTGAGGTGCTCAAAGATATCAGCAGTGATCTCGTCATTGATCTGACGGCCGTCTGCATAATACTGGGTGCAGGCGTCGGTGGTGATGGTGAAACCCTGCGGCACCGGCATACCGGCTGCGGTCATTTCTGCCAGACCAGCACCCTTGCCGCCCAGAGTATTCTTCATGGTGACTTTGTCGCCGCCGAAAGCATCATTGCCTTCGCTGAAGTAGTACAGATACTTTTTGCTCATGCGTTGTTTACCTCCCATTCGTGACTGCAGCACAGCTGCACCGCAGTCTCATCGTTTGCCTTGTCTTAAAAACTCGACCGATGAACATTGTTTGTGAATGCTAAACTATTATACCAGAAAATCCATTCCTTTCCACCATGCAAAATCCCGAATTTGTCTGTTATTTTTTATGCAAATCCCTTGAAATTTGCCAAGTTTTAAGGTAGTATAAAATGGGAGAAAGTTCGAGAGGTTTTTCGTTTTCTGACGCGGATTATCCGTCTGTTGGATACAACTTTCTATCCCTGTAATTTCAGCTTTTCTTTTTTGTCGGCGCAAAGCTTCTGTTGTATCCATCTTTGGATATGGATGCATCATTTTTCCGGGTCGGGCCTTATCATCCACCCGCCGGGAGCCGCCGTGCCGGAAGGGAGATCTATCGTATGGAAAATTCTGTTTCTTCTGCTGCGCTGAATGCAGCGCGTGAGCAGCTGGATGCCGCCGAAGCCGCCCGCGAGGTCATTCTGCTGCAGCACATCGCAAACGGCGTGATCATCGACAGCCGCACCGTGCAGATCGCACCGGACGTGGTCATCGCCCCGGGTGCCGTCATTCTGGCCGGTACCATCCTGCGCGGCAGAACGGTCATCGGTGCGGGCTGCATCATCGGCCCCAACACCCTCATTGAGGACAGCATCGTAGACGAGGGCAGCACCGTCAACGCCAGTCAGGTGTACAGCAGCCACATCGGCCCTCACAACAACATCGGCCCCTTCACCCATGTGCGGGTGAACACCGTCACCGACTACGGCGTGCATCTGGGTGCATACGTGGAGACCAAGAACTCCAACTTTGCCCGGGGCAACACGGTGAGCCATCTGACCTACATCGGCGACAGCGATGTGGGCAAGTACTGCAACTTCGGCTGCGGCACCGTCACCTGCAACTACGACGGCAAGGATAAGTTCCGCACTACAATCGGCGATTACTGCTTCATCGGCTGCAACACGAACCTTGTGGCCCCCGTGAAGGTGGGCGATGGTGCCTACACCGCCGCCGGCAGCACCATCACCAAGGACGTGCCCGCACAGGCGCTGGGCATCGCCCGGGAGCGCCAGACCAATCTGGAGGGCTGGGCAGAGCCCAAGATGGAAGCCTACATTGCCAAAAAAAAGAAGCTGGAAGACGAGCAGAGCAAGTAAGCTGTCCGTTTTTCGCGTACAGACCGCTGCACAGGATGGCCCTGCGCGGCGGTTTTTGTTTGCAGGTGCATCTTTTTCGCTTATAATGTATATCTTTTTGCACGCGCGTATGTTATACTTAGGACTTGCATCGGACAATTTATCACAAAAAGGAAAATATAACACTCATGAATACAAATGACATCTGGCTGATTGCCGGTCTTGGCAACCCGGAAACAAAATACGACGGCACCCGCCACAATGCGGGCTATGCCGCGCTGGACTATCTGGCCGACAAGTGGGGCATTTCGGTCAGCAAAACCAAATTTGAAGGCCTGTGGGGTCAGGGCGAAGTGGACGGCCACAAGGTGGTGCTGCTCAAGCCCCTGACCTACATGAACCTTTCGGGCGACTCCATCGCCCCCACGGCGGGCTTTTTCAAGATCCCTGCCGACCACGTCATCGTTCTGTGCGACGATATCACCCAGAACCCCGGCAAGCTGCGCATCCGGCCCTCCGGCTCCGCAGGCGGACATAACGGCCTGAAGAGCATCATTGCCCGCTTGGGCGGGGAGAACTTCCCCCGCATCCGCATCGGCGTGGGTGCCAAGCCCCACCCGGACTACGACCTTGCCGCGTGGGTGCTGGGCAAGTTCCCGGCAGAGGATGCCAAGGCTCTGAGCGGCCGCTACCCCGACCTTGAGGCCGCCGCAAAGCTCATCATGGACGGCAAGCTGAGTCTGGCACAGAGCAAATATAACGGGTAAGAACCCCATTTAAAACGCCCTCCGCTTGCGCTCTGGGCATTTTCAGCGGAATTTTATTTTTATTGTTTGTGTTTGTCGCGGCCTGCAGGCCGCTCCAAACACATTTTCACCGAGTGGGGCAGCACTGGCAAGCTGCATTTATGTTCTTTGATGCATTTTGAGGTCACGCCCCCTCTCGTGAAAAAGCAGCAGAGAAAAGCCCGCAGGCTTTTCTCTGCTGCAAATAAAAAATAATCATTCCTCTGCCATTGCCAAAGCGCAACAGCGACGACCGCCGCCAGTGGCGGAAACAGGGAGGAGTTGTTGGGGCAGCGGCCAGCAAGATGCGAGCGCCGCTCAAGGCGTGAAGCAGATGCTGGGTGCCGCAACCCGTCTGCGGCGGCAATTTCAAATCGTCATTCCAGTAGGAAAGGAGGTTTTTCCATGTACGAAGCCTTACTCAAGGCCACACCGGAATATCAGAAGATCGCCGCCAGCTTTGCACAGCCCGGCCCGGCAGCGCTGTTCGGTCTGCCGCCCGCAGGCCGTGCCCTGCTGTACGCCGCGCTGCAAAAAGACCTTGGCCGGGTGCTGTGCATCGTGACCCCCGGCGAGGCCGAGGCCACCCACTTTGCGGACGACCTCAAGGCACTGGGGCTTGCCGCTGCGGTGTTCCCGCCCCGGGACTTTATGCTGCGCCCAGTGGAGGGCGCGGGCCGCGAGTACGAGTACCGCCGCCTTTCGGTGCTAGGCTCCCTTGCAGGCGGGCGGCTGCACGCGGTCTGCGTGCCCGCCGAAGCCCTTTTGCAGTACACCGTGCCCCGGGATGAATTTTTAAAGAACACTCTTACCCTCAAACCCGGCATGGTGTACAACCGCGAGGGTCTTGTGGCCCGGCTGTTCGCCGCCGGGTATGTGCGGCGCAGTCAGGTGGACGGCCCGGGACAGTTCAGTGTGCGCGGCGATATCGTGGATATCTATGCGCCGGATATGCGCCAGCCTGCCCGCGTGGAGTACTGGGACGACGAGATCGATTCCATTTCTTCCTTCGACCTGCTCACCCAGCGGCGGGACAGCGCACTGGAAAAGATCTATCTTTCCCCTGCCCGCGAGGTGCTGTTCGGCGATACCGCCGAGACTGCCGAGGCCCTGCGTGCCGCCATCAAAAAGGCACGCGGCCGGCACCGCACCGCACTGGAAAAGGCCACGGAAGCCGACCTTGCTCAGCTGGACTCCGGCCTGATGCCGGAAGCCATGGATAAATACTACGGCCTGCGCTATCCGAGCCCGGCCACCCTGCTGGATCATCTGGACACACCGCTGTTCATTCTGGACGAGGTGGGCGGCATCCGGGATGCCCAGAAGGCCACCGAGTTCCGTCGCAGCGAAGAGCTGACCGGCCTGTTGGAAGAGGGTGTGCTCTGCCCCGGGCTGGATGTACTCTACCAGACCATGGACGACCTTGCCGCTGCCGCCCAGAAGCAGAGCACCCTGCTGTGCGAGAACTTCCTGCGCGGCATGAACGAATTTAAGCTGAAAGACCTCATCAACGCCGAGGCCTTTGCCGCCCCCAACTGGAACGGCGACCTTGTTTCCCTGCGGGAAGACCTTGACCCGCTCATTGCGCAGGGCTATGCCGTCACCCTGTTTTCCGGAACGCCCAAGGGTGCCGCCGCCCTCACCCGCGACCTTGCCGACAAGGGCTACTCCGTGAGCATGAGCCGGGATGTGCGGCCCACAAAAGGCATCGTACAGGTGCTGCCGGGCCATCTGACCGCCGGGTGCACCTTTCCGTTTGCCCATGCGGCGGTGCTGTCCAGCCGCAGGCACGGTCTGGAGGAAGAGACCTCCGCCGAGACCAAAAAGCGCAAAAAGAACAAGAACGCCCTTTCCAGCCTTTCGGACATCAAGCCCGGGGACTATGTGGTGCACCAGAGCCACGGCATCGGCATGTATGCGGGCATCCAGCGGCTGGAAGTGCAGGGTGCCACGAAAGATTACCTCAAGGTGCAGTACTCCGGCTCGGACGTGCTGTATGTTCCGGTGACCCAGCTGGACCTGCTGAGCCGCTACACCGCCCCCGGCGACGAGGAAAAGGTAAAGCTGGCAAAGCTGGGCGGTGCCGAGTGGCAGCGCACCCGCGCCAAGGTAAAAAAAGCCACCGAGGAGATGGCGCAGGAACTGATCGAGCTCTACGCCCGCCGCCGTCAGGCCACGGGCTATGCCTTCCCGCCGGACGGCGACTGGCAGCGGGACTTTGAGACCCGCTTTGACTACGACGAGACCGACGACCAGCTGAACGCCACCGCCGAGATCAAGCAGGACATGGAAAAGGGCTGGCCCATGGACCGCCTGCTGTGCGGCGACGTGGGCGTGGGCAAGACCGAAGTGGCCCTGCGCGCCGCCTTCAAGTGCGTGATGGGCGGCAAGCAGTGCGCCATCCTTGCCCCCACCACCCTGCTGGCGTGGCAGCACTACAACACCATTCTTTCCCGCATGGAAGCTTTTCCCGTAAAGGTGGAGATGATGTCCCGCTTCCGCACCGCAAAACAGCAGAAGGAGACCCTCCGGGGCCTGCAGTCGGGCAGTGTGGACATCGTGGTGGGCACCCACCGGCTGCTGTCCAAGGACGTGAAGTTCCATGACCTCGGCCTTGTCATCATCGATGAAGAGCAGCGCTTCGGTGTGAAGCACAAGGAAAAGCTCAAGGAGAACTTCATCGGGGTGGACATGCTCACCCTGTCGGCCACTCCCATCCCCCGCACGCTGAACATGGCCATGAGCGGCATCCGGGACCTTTCCACCATCGAGCAGCCGCCCATCGAGCGGCAGCCCGTGGAGACCTTTGTGCTGGAATACAACGACGTGATCCTTGCCGAAGCCATGAAGAAGGAGCTTGCCCGGGGCGGGCAGGTGTACTACCTGCACAACCGGGTGGACAACATCGAAGCCTGCGCCGCCCATGTGAGCAAGCTGGTGCCCGGCGCACGCATCGGCATTGCCCACGGCAAGATGACCGAGGAAGAGCTGAACCCCGTGTGGCAGCATCTGCTGAACGGCGAGATCGATATTCTGGTGTGCACCACCCTCATCGAGACCGGCATCGACGTGCGCAACTGCAACACCCTCATCATCGAGGATGCCGACCGCATGGGCCTTGCCCAGCTGTACCAGATCAGAGGCCGGGTGGGCCGCTCCGGCCGCAAGGCCTATGCCTACTTCACCTTCCGGCGGGACAAGACCCTGACCGATATCGCCCAGAAGCGGCTCTCCGCTATCCGGGAGTTCACGGCCTTCGGCTCCGGCTTCCGCATCGCCATGCGGGATCTGCAGATCCGGGGTGCGGGCAGTCTTCTGGGCCACAGCCAGCACGGCCACATGGAGGCCGTGGGCTACGACCTCTACGTGAAGATGCTGGGGCAGGCCATCGCCCGGGCCAAGGGCGAACCCATCCGGCGGGACAAGAGCGAATGCCTTGTGGATCTGCGGGTGGATGCCTTCATCCCGGAGAAATATATCGCAGACGGCCCGGGCCGCATTGAAGCTTATAAGCGCATTGCCGCCATCCAGACGGCAGAGGATGCCGCCGATGTGCTGGACGAGCTCATCGACCGCTACGGCGACCCGCCGCCCTCGGTGAGCGATCTGGTGAACGTGTCGCTGGTGCGCGTGCAGGCCAGCACTGTGGGCGTGACCGAAGTGACCCAGAAAAAGGACACCCTCACCCTGCAGCTGGAAAGTCTGGAGCTGCCCATGATCCGGGGCCTGCTGGTGGCCTTCAATGGCCGCGTCACCGCCGGTGCAGGCAACCGGCCCTATCTCTCGGTCACGCTTCAGCCCGACGAAAAGCCGCTGGAGCTGCTGCAAAGCATCCTCAAGGCGATGGCAGAGATCCTTGCCTCCGCCGAGCAAAAATAAACATCATAGGAGCATTACCATGAAAAAGAAACTTCTCGCGCTGATCTGCGCACTTGCACTGGTGTTCAGCCTTGTGAGCTGCACCATTTCCGCCCCGGACACCGTGGGCAGCATCGGTGATTTTGAGATCACCTCCGGCATGTATCTGCTGGCACAGTACGGTGCTTACCAGCAGGCCGCCCAGCTTGCCGGCACCGATCAGGACACCACCGACGTAAAAGCCTTCCTGAAAGAGACCATCACCACCGACTCTGACAGCGGCGAGACCGCAGTTGTGAGCGACTACGTGGCCCAGAAAACGCAGGAAACACTGGAAACGCTGGCCGCTGTGGATGCCCGCTTCAAGGCGCTGGGCGGTGAGCTGACTGCAGAGCAGCTTTCCACTGCCGACCGTTATGCCCAGCAGATGATGGACCAGTACGGCGACACCTACACCGCCAACGGCATTGGTCTGGAGACCGTCAAGGCATATGAACGTCTGCAGGTGGAGCACACCGCCCTGCTGGATATGGTCTACGGCCCGGACGGCGAGACCCCGGTGGAGGACGACGAGCTGACCAGCCATCTGGACGACAGCATGTATGAGATCTGCTACATCAGCATCCCGCTGTACAATACCAGCACCTACGCCTTTGCGGACGATGACCAGAAGGCCGAGATGCTCAAGCTGGCACAGGCCGCTGCCGACAGCGTCAATGCTGCAGGCGGCGAGACGGTCTCGGATCAGGTGAGTGCCCTGCATGAGGCCGCACAGAATGCCCTGCCGGACATCTACGCTGTGCTGGACAGCGAAACTTCCGACGACAGCGCCAGCGTCCAGACCGAGCTGCTGACCGAGAGCGATGTTGCTTCGGCCTTTACGCAGGATGGCGCAGCCGATGCTCTGCGCAGCCTTTCCTACGGCGAAGCCGCTGCCGTGCAGATCAACGGCTCCACCCTGCTCCTGATGGTGCGTGTAGACCCGCTGAGCGTTTCTTCGCTGGACGACCTGCGCAGCCAGATCCTGAGCGATATGAAGGGCGGCGAGCTGGACGACGCACTGGCCGCAGGCGGTGCAGAGCTGGCACACGATCTGGACAGCTCTGCCATGAACAAACTGCCCGCCAAAAAGATCGTGAACAACAGCGCCAACAGCTGAGAGCTGCTGTAACATAAAACTCCCTCAGTCATCGCTGCGCGATGACTGAGGGAGTTTTTTCTTTCACCGCGTCACTTTTGCGAACTCTGCGGCAAGGGCAGCATTCACCGAGCGGACGGCATTGGCATCCGGCTTGATCTCGGCCCGGTCATAGGTGAACAGACCGTTCACCTCATCTTCCACATCCGTCAGCTGGGTGTACACCAGCGCCGAGAGTCCTTTTTTGAGCTGCGGCAGCACCGTGCCCAATTGCAGCTTTTTGCAGCGGGCGGTCAGGTCTGCGCGGCTCTTGGCCGTGCCGTAGCCGTAGGTTTTGCCCGGTGCTTCGTGCCCCGGCATGGGCCATGCAATGCCGCCGTATTCACTCAGGGCCACGGTACGGCTTCCGGGCTTTACATGCAGCGGATAGAAATAGTTGTGGATGGAGCACACATCTCCGCCGCCCTGATCATACCAACCGCTGGCCTCGTCCACAAGGCGGGTATCGTCCAGCGTGCGGATGGCCTGCACTGCCCCGGCCGCATCAAACTGACCCCAGCCTTCGTTGAAGGGCACCCAGCAGCCGATGCACGGATGGCAGCGCAGGGCTTCCACGGTGGCTTGCAGCTCTTTGCGGTATGTTTCCCGGCTGGATGCTTTTCCGCGGCTCAGCAGGCCCCAGAGCGGCTCTGCGTCGGGCAGGCGGCGCACAAGGGGCTGCAGCACATTGGTCAGGTAGGTGACGAACCACAGGTTGTATCTGCTGCCGCCGTTCACCATGTCCTGCCAGACCACAAGGCCCAGCCTGTCGCAGTGGTAGTACCAGCGCTGCGGCTCGATCTTGGCGTGCTTGCGCAGCAGGTTGAATCCCAGCGCTTTCACCTCGCTCAGCTCCCGCTCCACCGCCGCATCGGAAGGCGGGGTATACAGGCCCTGCGGCCAGTAGCCCTGGTCCAGCAGGCCGTTGAGCAGGATGGGCTTTCCGTTCAGGCAGAAGCGCAGCACGCCCCGCGCATCCGGCTCACAGCTCCACTTGCGCAGGGCAAAGTAGCTGTGCACGGTGTCGAACTGCTCCTCCCCTCCCTGCGTGGTGCCCACGGTCAGGTCATACAAAAACGGGGTATCCGGGCTCCACGGAAAGAAATGTTCCTCCGGGATGTTCAGCGTCACCTCGCCGTCCCGGTCCGCTTCGTCGCTGCCCCAGTCCTCGGCAATGGTCACGCCCCCGGCCCGCACCACGGCCCACAGGTTCACTGCACCGCCGGGCATGGAAGTATGGGCTTTCACTGTCACGGTGCGGGCATCGTAGTCCGGCGTGACCGTGAGCGACTGGATGTAGTTTTCCGGCACACGCTCCAGCCAGACCGTCTGCCAGATGCCGCTCTGGGCCGGATAGAACATGCCGCCGGGCTTCAGGGTCTGCTTGCCCCGGGCCTGCGTACCGCTGTCCGTGGGGTCCTGCACGGCCACCCACAGGCTGTTGCGGCCCGTATCGTTGAGCTGGGCGGTGACATCCAGTGTGAAGGGCCAGTAGCCGCCCCGATGGCCGCCCACCAGATGACCGTTCACCTGCACCGCACAGGCATCGTCCACCGCGCCGAAGTGCAGCAGCACCCGACCCCCTTCTCCCGGAGGGGGAGCAAAGGTGCAGTGGTAGTGCAGCCACTGGCCGGGCTGCAGGGTGCGGCCCACGCCGGAGGCCTTTGTTTCCGGAGAGTAGGGCACCAGAATGCTGCCGTCCCACGCAGCGGGGTATTCTGCCGTCTGAGTAATGGCGTACTTCCACAGGCCGTTCAGGTTCTCATAGCTGTCCCGGCGCATAGCCGGGCGAGGATATTCCGGGAGTGGGTGCATGGTTTCACCGCCTTTGATTTGTTGGTTTCATTCTAGCACAGGGCGGGTGGCTTGTATAGACTGAGCAGCAACGATTTGGAATTGCCGCCGCGTTCGCTTTGGACGAGTTGTGGCACCCGCGCCTCGAAAGTAGCGGAGACCTTGCTGTGTTGAACACACAGCATTTGCTGCGCAAACCGGTCTGCGCCTTGAAAGCCCCACCGGGGCTTTCATGCCCTACGGGCACCGCCGTCCTTTCTGGTACTCTTTTGTGCGTGCAAAAGAGTACATATTCGGCGGTAATGCCTTTTGCAAAAGCCATAGAATCTGCCCCACGCGATTACGCTCTGCACCGGAAGCATTTTCCACATACAAAAAGGCTGCTGCACCAAATGGCGCAGCAGCCTTTGCTTTTGCAATGATAAAACAGAAAACCAGAAGTCAGAGCTTACTCTTCGTCCTCATCCTCGTCATCCTCTTCGTCATCATCGTCCTCTTTCGGCTTATAGAAGATGCCGCTCAGGAGGATGCTGATGAAGTACAGCAGCACCATGGGGCCGGCCACCATGCACTGAGACACGATATCCGGCGGGGTGACAACGGCCGCGATGAAGAAGATGATCACGATGGCAACGCCGCGCACCTGCTTGAGCAGCTGCGGGTTGATAATGCCCATCTTGGACAGGATGATGGTGATCAGAGGCATCTCAAACACGCAGCCAAAAATGATGAACATGGTCAAGCAGAGGTTGACATAGCTCTCGATACTGGTGGTGGTCTGGATGTACTCGGCACCCTCGATGCCGGTGCTGAGGAAACGCAGCATGAAGGGCATCATGAGCTTGTAGGCGAACAGCACGCCCACGCAGAACAGGATAAGGCCCAGCAGCATGACCAGCTTGAAGAAGGTGCTCTCGCTCCGTTTCAGGCCCGGCTTTGCAAATGCATAGATGTGGTAGAACGCCACCGGCACAGTGACCACCACGCCTGCCAGAATGGAGACGCGGAAATACTGCATCAGCTTTTCCTGCGGGGCAATGGAAACAAACTCGTAATAGTCGCGGCCCATGGCAGTGAGCAGATCGATCAGACGGTCGGCGTATGCCAGCGAGACCACAACACCCACCACGAACACCACCGCGCAGATGATCAGCCTGTTCCGCAGTTCTTTCAGATGGCCGGTCAGCGTCATGCTGCCGTCCTCTGCCATGACTTCGGCTTTTTTCTTTTTGCGCTTAACGTTCGTAGCCACAATTACTCCTCGTCTTCGTCCTTCTTGGAAACCTGCTTCTCGGTCTTTTCCGCGGAATCATCGGAGCCTTCCTCGTCCTCCATGCCCTTCTTGAAGCCGTTGATGGTCTTGCCGAACATCTTGCCCAGCTTCGGCAGATTCTTGGGTCCAAAGATCAGCAGAGCGACGACCAGGATGATCAGCAGTTCGTTAGTACCAATACGCATAATAAAAATCTCCTTTTTACTTTGCCGCGCCGCGTGGCGGGCTTATTGCATGTATCAGGCAACCGCGGGCGCGGGTGCATCCAGTAAGTAATCAGTCCTTCGGCAGAACATCATTCTGACGAGGGTCTTCCTCCACCGGCTCGGCCGCAGGAGCAGCCTCGGCAGCTTCCTGTGCGGGAGCCGCTTCTGCAGCAGGCTCGGCCTTTTCAACCGGGGCGGCGGGTTCTTCGGCCTTCTCGGCAGGTGCAGTGGTCTCCTCAGCGGGAGCGCTCTCCTCTGCCTTGGCAGCAGATGCAGCGTCCTCCTCCAGCTCTTCCACCGGCTCCTCGGTCAGCTCGGTCACTTCCTCGGCGGCTTCCGCCTTGGCAGCTTCCTCCTTGCTGGTCTTGCCGATACCGGTAAAGCTCTTGGTCACATCCTTGACGCTGTTGTCGATATCCTTCTTGATATCGGTCAGCGGGGCAACAGCTTCCTTCAGGGGAGCCTGGATCTCATTCAGCGGCTCCACAACGTTCTTCTGGATCTCCTCAGAAGCAGCGCCGGTGTACTTTTTCAGTTCACGCAGCATCTTGCCGATCTTCTTTGCGTAGACGGGCAGCTGATCCGGGCCGATGAACACGAACGCCACGATCACGATGACGACAAGTTCCCAAAAACCAATTTTCATACTAACTCGTTTCCTTTCCTGTGCGGCGGGACGTTTTCCGGGGCCGACGCACCTGCATTGCAGTGCGTGCCGCGAACCGTTCTTTGCCCTGTTCTTCGTCCGCTTCCGTGGGAGTTCGGCGCTCTTTGCGCCTGTGTTGCCCTACTTATACCGAAAAGTGGTGAACTCATTCTGAACAATATATGAATTTTTCATGAACGAGTGCATATTCAGGGTATTTTTGTAAACAAATAATATTTTGCACTTGCTTTATTACATTTTGGATAGGATACAACAGCGTCGGCTATTTAAAACAGCCTGTTCCCACGGCTCAAAAGTCATGCCAACGCTTTTCGCAGTACATCCGGGCTGACAGAGCACATAAGGTTGTAGGCATTCAGCACATCCGTGATAGCCTGACGGTCTTCATTTGTTATTGTATAATCATACGACTTCATAACGCGCCCATAATTCACATTGCTAAATCTGACGATTGCTTCTTTTGCGTTCAGTATATTCATAAACATGTTGTAGTCATTATCCGTTGCAATACGTGTTCCTGTTTCTACTGCCACAGTCTTATTTTTAATTTTTTCCTCACCGGCATCTGTTATAGGAAAGTCCCCATAGTAATATTCATATTTGTTTTCCCCCGCTCTTACTTTTACAACATTCATCCACAAATGTTCTTCGCCTATATATTCAACTGCCATTGCTAATAACGGTCGATCATATTGTTCAACAAAAATAATTGCCGGTGCCATTACAGATTGTCCTACTGATTCATTGTTTACTGTATATGGACTCACCATCACTATACTGTTTTCCACCTTATCATGGTCAATGTTCAGCTTTGCCAGCGCATCCTTGATGCCAAGAATCTGCTGTGCTTCGGCCAGCACATCAAAATTTGATACGCCAGCCTTAGAAGCATCGTCTAACTGGTTATAAGCATTGACAGCCTTTTCAACTGCACTGCGGTTCTCGCGCGTGACTGTCCCGATCTGTGCAATCAGCGTTTCCACTTCCTGTACCGAAGGCACTGCCGCAAAAGCCTCCATTGGCATTACCGTCAACATTATCAGCACTGTTACAAGGATCGCTGAAATTTTTCTCCGCATTCTTATCTCCTCCTATTCACGATTCAACTTCTGTATACGAAATATCTGCAAGTGCTTTTGCACGCACCTTCTCGCTGGCATTCAGATACAGGTAATACGCATTCAATACATCTGTGATAGCCTGTCTATCTTCTTCCGGCATTTCACATTCTACGAAAATCGGCTTTGCGGTGTTGTATTTTGCGAATGTCAGCTCAACTTCTTCTGACTCTACAATATCTACCAATGCATCCAAATCATCTTCTGTCACAAGGCGAAATGCAGCCTCTTCTGTTTTTTCATCGCCATTCGGAGATATTGTCAGCTTGTCCTTCTGAACATCAGTTATAAACGTTGTGTTTCCATAGGTATATCTATAGTTAACCGTATCAATTTCCACCGTATCCATATCCAGATACGTATCACCTATGTAATCAAACCCTATACATGCTATTGGGTCCACCGACGGACCAAAAACATAAATAACTGGGACAATGCAGCTTTTTCCCTGTTTTTCGTTATTTTCGCAATTGGGGCTTACCCCCATCAGAGCATCACCGCCGTCAAATTCTTCATAATAGAAATTAACTGCATTCAGCGCATCTTGAAGTTCTTTTACCTGCTGTTCTTCGTCTGCCGCAATCTGTTTTGTTTCATCTTCTTTCTCACGAAGTATCTCATAGGGCTGTTTTTCTTCCGCTGTGCTTTCGCTTACAGCCGTACTTTTTACCTCGCTAGTGGAACCAGCAGACACCCCCGCAGAATTGCCACAGGAAGTAAACAGAACAATACATACACTTAACCATGCCATCGCCGCAAGTTTGCATTTTTTCATATTTCCTCCTTTTTTGAAAAGGCAACAATCTTTTCTCTATTATATCATTTTTCAATATGCTGTAAAGGATTCCCATTTCCACAAAAAAGAAGCCTGCCATCGGGCACATTGTCCAATAGCAGGCTTCCATAATGCGGGGATCAGTGGCCGCAGCTCTCGCAGTGGTCGCAGTCCTCTTCGAGCTTACCCACGATGGGTTCCGGATCGATGCCCTGACGGCGGTAGTAGTCGGACAGAGCAGCCTTGACGGCCTGCTCGGCCAGAACAGAGCAGTGCACCTTGATGGGAGGCAGACCTTCCAGAGCTTCCACAACGGCCTTGTTGGTCAGCTTGAGAGCCTCGTCGATGGTCTTGCCCTTGATGAGGTCGGTGGCCATGCTGCTGGTGGCGATGGCGGCACCGCAGCCGAAGGTGAGGAACTTGACATCCACGATCACGTTGTTCTCGATCTTCAGGTACATGCGCATGATGTCGCCGCACTTGGGGTTGCCCACTTCGCCCACGCCGTTTGCGTCGGGGATCTCACCCACATTGTGCGGATTTGCAAAATGCTCCATGACCTTTGCGCTATACATGCTTGCCATAATTACTGCTCTCCCTTCAGGCTGAACTGGCGGGCCGTGTTCTGGCCCTGCAGCCACATACAACTCATAGCACGGCGGCGGGGGATCACTTCCTCCAGCACGTCGCACAGATATTTTGCTTCTTCCATGGTGTTCTGCGGGCCAAAGGTGAACCGCATGGAGCCGTGGCCGATCTCCTCAGGCACGCCGATGCTCAGCAGGACGTGGCTGGGGTCCAGACTGTCGGAGTTGCAGGCAGAGCCGGTGGAGGCACAGATGCCGTGCATATCCAGATCCAGCAGGATGGTCTCGCCTTCCAGACCCGGGAAGCTGATGTTCACATTGTTGGGCAGACGGGGGCTGCGGCCGCCGTTCAGGCGGGCTTCCGGGATGTTCTTGAGGACGCGGTCAATGACATAATCGCGCAGCTCGCTCTCGTGGGCCATGCGCTCATCCAGATGCGCCGTGGCGATCTCCAGTGCCTTGCCCATGGCAGCAATGCCGGCCACGTTCTCGGTGCCTGCACGGTGGCGGGCCTCCTGACTGCCGCCATCGATCAGGTTCTGGGGCCATACGCCCTTGCGGCAATACAGGGCACCCATGCCCTTGGGGCCGTTGAACTTGTGGGCGCTCATGGACAGCATATCCACGCCCAGCTCCTTCACATCCACGGGGATGGCACCCACAGCCTGCACCGCGTCGGTGTGCATCCACACACCGTGCTTGTGAGCGACCTCGGCGATCTCTTTGATGGGCTGAATGGTGCCGATCTCGTTGTTGGCCATCATGATGCTGACCAGCGCGGTATCGGGACGGATGGCAGCTTCCACGTCCTCGGGACGGATGTAGCCCTCGGCGGTGGGCTTGATATAGGTCACTTCAAAGCCCATGCGCTCCAGTGCAGCCATGCTGTGCATGATGGCATGATGCTCAAAAGCGCTGGTGATGAGGTGCTTTTTGTTCTGGCGTGCCTTGGTGAAGGCGGTGCCCTTTACGGCCCAGTTGTCGGCCTCGGAGCCGCAGCTGGTAAAGAAGAGCTCAGCCGGACTTGCATTGATGGCCTTTGCCACCTGCGCACGACCGGTGTCCACGAATTCCTTAGCCTCATAGCCCACACTGTAATGGCTGCTGGGGTTGCCGCAGGCACCGCTCAGGGCTTTGACCATCATTTCCAGTGCCTCGGGAGCACAGGGAGTGGTGGCAGCATTATCCAGATAAACCACTTTTTCCATGTTTTCCATAGGAATGATCCTTTCTTATTGAACGCGTCTGCGGGAGCCTTGAATGCCCTGTGCAGATGCGGAATCCTTTCAACGGATAAGTTATACCATATCATTCCCTAGTATGTCAATATGAATACTGGATTTTCGTGATTCAGTCACCTTTTTTGCCCTTTCCGGTCAGTTTTCCCAGTACCACCTTCCACTTGGGGTAGCCCCAGCGCTTATCCTCGGCAAAATCGTCCGCCAGCTTCCACGGAAAATTGCTGCCGTCAAAGTAAAGATTGCCCTGTTCGTCCACGCGGTCCAACTTTTTGGGCAGATACGCCTCGTCGTAGTAGCTCTTGCGGCGGTCGGGCAGCACCCAGTGCAGGGTGCCGTCCTCGTCCATGCCGGACGCCCATACGCCGAACACGAAGGTTGCGGCTTCGCCGTAGCAGTGCTGCTCAAAGCGGATGGCACCATCGTAATAGAACTTGATGACCTCCAGCGTACCGGATTCCTTTTTGCCGTCGCGGCCCAAGGTGGGGCGGTAGTCCTGCTGGTAGCGGCAGCCGCAGTGACTGCCGGCAAAATCTTTTGCGTGGAACGACATGGAGTTATCCTTCTTTCTTTTTAAAAATGCCCTTCAAAGTCGCCCTCGATCTCATAGGGCCAGCTCAGGATGCCGCCCAGATCGTACAGGCGGGTGTAGCCAAGGCTTTCCAGCTTGCGCACGGCATCGGCACTGCGGCGGCCGGTGCGGCAGTAGACCAGCCATACAGCGTTCTTATCTGGCAGCACCTCAGCCGCACGGCTCAGCACCTGACCCAGCGGCAGCAGCTTTGCGCCGGGGATGTGGCCCACGGCAAACTCGTCCGGCTCCCGGACATCTACAGCAGCCGCCTCGTGTGCATCCAGCAGACGGATGGCATCGGCAGCCGTGATCTTCTCACTCATACTCTCACTCCTTATAATATTCTCTTATCCATCCTATGATAGCAGACCTTTTTTGTTTGCACAAGAGGATACCTTTGCAAAATCCGAGCAACGTGCTATACTATAGGAAGCAATAAGGAGAGGATCGCCATGAAATTTTCGACCAAAAGCCGTTATGCCCTGCGCCTGATGGCCGAGCTGGCACGTTATGCGCCGGGCACCACCGTGAGCCTGAAGGAGATCAGTGAGCGGCAGAACCTGAGCCTGAAATATTTGGAGCAGATCGTGACCCCGCTGGCCCGTGTGGGCCTTGTAAAAAGCGAGCGCGGCAGTCAGGGCGGCTACCGCCTGACCAAAGCCCCTGCCGACTACACCGCCGGCGAGATCCTGCGCGCCATTGAGGGCAGCGTGGCACCCATTCCCTGCCTTGGCAGCGAGACCAACGAGTGTCCCATGTGGGAGCAGTGCTTCACCCTGCCCTTCTGGACCGGCCTTGATGAGGTGATCAACCAGTATATCGACAGCGTAACGCTGGAACAGCTTTCCAGCCAGCTGCCTGCATCCGATAAAAAAGAAGGCTGTTGCAGCTGCGGCACGAAAAATGCCTGAATCTTGAAAGAAATGCTTGACATTCGCCTTTGCATCGGCTATAATAACAAAGCATTCAGCGAATGCCTATAGGGGTATAGCTCAGCTGGTAGAGCAGCGGTCTCCAAAACCGCGTGCCGTGAGTTCGAAACTTACTACCCCTGCCATAAACGCACAGGTTCTTCGGAGCCTGTGCGTTTTGTTTTTGTACTCAAAGCAATCCGCACTCCGTCAGCCTGCTTTTGCAGTCATACAACAAAAAACACCCCGAAGTCCTAAGGCTTCGAGGTGTCTGCTGTGGAGCTGCTATCCAGATTCGAACTGGAGACCTCATCCTTACCAAGGATGCGCTCTACCAACTGAGCTATAGCAGCAAATGGCGACCCGGATCGGGCTCGAACCGACGACCCCCAGCGTGACAGGCTGGTGCTCTAACCAACTGAGCTACCGGGCCAAATGGTGGAAGTTAACGGGCTCGAACCGCTGACCCTCTGCTTGTAAGGCAGATGCTCTCCCAGCTGAGCTAAACTTCCCAGTGGTGACCCGTGGGGGAATCGAACCCCCGTTACCGCCGTGAAAGGGCGGTGTCTTGACCGCTTGACCAACGGGCCAAGGGAAAATGGTAGCGGTAATTGGACTTGAACCAATGACCTTCCGGGTATGAACCGGACGCTCTAGCCAACTAAGCTATACCGCCATATCCTTTTCCGTTGTTATCGCCCGCTCGCTGACGACTTGTTTAGTATAGTCCATAATTGAGCAAATGTCAACACCTTTTTTCAAAAAATTTTGAAAAAGTTTCGGAACCGATTTTCCCGCTATTTTCCGCCCTGCTCCAGACTGTCCAGAAGCTGCTCGTAGAATGCCTCATTCCAGGTATGCGTCTGCGCCAGCTCATCTCCGGTGAGCATAAAATACTGATCGGATACATATTCGCCTCTGTCCGGAATCGGGTCGTCAAACGTGCAGTCGATGTAATATGTTGTGCCGCCCAGCCGCACGGCATTCCAGCCGTGGTTCATTTCCTCGGATGCGACATAGATGACCTGAATGCCTGCCGCCTTGCACAGCATCTCATACGCGCGGCCGTAACCGGCGCACACGGATCGAGCAGCGCGCCGTCTGCCGCAAAAGCGGGTGCCGAGCCGTCCGGAGCGTCCTCCTCTGCCGTATCCACATCGTACTCGCACTGGCGGATGAGGGTATCGTGCAGCGCACGCAGTTTCTCCTCGGCCGTCATGGTCTGTGAGATCGAACCAGCTGCCAGCACCTTGGCATACTCCCACGCCTGCTCCTGCCGCGCCTGCCGGGAAACCTCGGCGTTCAGCTCGATGGTCTTGTTCGGCCGTGTTACCGCGTGCAGCGCGAATGCGTATGGATACTGCGCCTCCAGCGCCCGGTACACCTCGTCCGCATCCACGTTGTCCTCGCGGAAGGCAACGCCGTTTCCGCCGTTCTCCGCGTCCTGCCGGAGCAGATCTGCCGCCTGATAGACGTTATCCACCGGCTCCGCCTGCAGATACGGCAGCCAGAATACACCGCCGCCAAGCAGAGCCATGGTCAGCAGAAAGCCGAAAAACCGTCTCATATGTCCCCTCCTTCGGGTATGACAAAGCGGGCGGCTGCGCCGCCCGCTGTCTAACCGTCAAAACGCGCCGCGCTTCGACAGGAAAAATGCAATTATCACATCAGCTTCACGGTGTAGTATACCGCAGTGATGAACAGATATGCCGCTGCCGCACCCAGTGCGATCATGACATGGCTTGCCGCAAGTACAACGACTGCCGTCAGCGCTACCATCACGATCGGCGTAATGGTGAGCATCAGGTACGCGTTCTTGCTGAACTGGGTGTCGAT
>ENA-ORTT01000751-ORTT01000751.1-human-gut-metagenome-genome-assembly--contig:-NODE-751-length-39755-cov-4.927809_pt1 | contig 39755 bp, 33 predicted proteins | sample MGYA00242074_ERZ509197 | MGnify/ENA primary metagenome ERZ509197 (study PRJEB26280, sample SAMEA2338789) | human gut metagenome | biome: human gut; feature: human-associated habitat; material: faeces...
TCCAGGGCTCTGGGCTGCAGGGGAAGTGACAGGCGTCACGCACGGCACAAACCGTTTGGGCGGCAATGCCTACACGGACATCATTGTGTTCGGCCGAATCGCCGGCAAGGCTGCAGCTGAAGCTGCGAAGTAATGGCCCAATCTGCATCGATTCTATCGATGCAGATAAAAATCACTCCGTTCACGACGGCCTGCGACCTTTACTAAGTCGCGGGCCGTCAGCGTTATCCGATACACTCGACAGTCCTACAATGGCTCATTCTATGGATTCCCCTCTGTGCTTTCTTCCCCAAATGGCCAGTGACAAAGCAATAAAAACCAGACAGTCCATCCTCGATGCAGCGAAAGCCATCATCATTGAGGAAGGTATTGGTGCGCTCACAATGGAGCGTGCGGCAACTAAAGCCGGCATCAGCAAAGGCGCCTGCATGTACCACTTCAAGAGCAAGCGGGCACTGCAAGCAGCACTGGTCGAAGAGTACGCGGCACACCTTTCCTCAGAACTCGCTCGGCACGAAGCGCTTTTTGACGGACCTCCCGAGGAAACGCTCGTTCCCGGCTTCATCGAATGGTTCCGCAGTTTTGATCATGACAACCACGGCTGGTCAACACTCGGGCTCGCTATCCATTCCAATTTCGTGCACGACGAAGAACTCATGCGTCCTGTAAAACTCTGGTACGAGAGACTGCATGCTCGAATTGCGGCCTTACCCGAAGATGTTCGAACACCAGCGCTCGTGGCCATCATGGCTATCGAGGGCTTCTTTTATTCGCATAAATTCGAAGTTGATCTCGTTTCACCTAAGCTGAAAATTCAGGCCTGGCATTTCATACTCGAAAATCTCGTTCACAACCACGCAGCTGCTCAAACCAAACATTGATTGGAATGGGTATTTTTCAGCAAGCTGTATGAGCAGCGCCTTTTTCCTCACCGTCGTGACACAACCAAAAGAATAAGGAAGTACCCTGCGCCGATAATCGACGCCAACGTACCTGCTGGGATCTGTGCGGGAGCAATCAGCACCTGACCGAGCCAATCAGCCCAGGAAACGAGTGCAGCCCCTAAAAGCGCTGCCGTACAAAGTTCCGTTTTTACCGTTCGTGCTCCAATCATGACGGCCATGTGCGGCGCTACAAGTCCCACAAAGGCTACAGGCCCCATGGCAGCAGTAGCTGAGGCACAAAGGAGCGCACAAAGCGTGAGCAGCCCCAGCGCAGAACGCGTGAGCGACAGCCCGCGGGACTGCGCAAAGTCTTGGCTGATGGAGAGCAGCGTCATGCTTCTCGAAGCGGCAAAAGCAATGCTGATAAGTACGAGAACGGCCCCCAAGAGCATTGCGGCCGCAAGAGGGGTAGTGCGGTAGGTTGAGCCTGAAAGCCACTGGAGAATAAAGTAGTTTTCCATGGTTCCGCGCGAAAGCGCGAGCGTGACGGCGGAGTCCAGAAAAGCCGAGATTGCAATTCCCATCAGGACGACGACGTCAGGCGAAAAACGAGACGATTTTGAGAGTCCAAGCAGCACCAAGAGCACCACAAAGCTGCCTCCGGCAGCCGTCAGCGACCCCAGAGATCCCACGGCGCCGCCAAAATAAAGTGCACTAACGACCATCGCAAAAGCTGCGCCGGACGACACTCCAAGAATGTCCGGACTGGCGAGCGAATTGCGAATCAGACGCTGCAAAATGACGCCCGCGGCCGCTAAGCCGGCACCGGCTGCAGCAGCAGTAATAAACCGAGGAATGCGTAGGAGCAGTTCAAACTTATCTGCCAGTGCAAATGTCCATATGCCCTCTCGATTAATGAACGTAAAGTTGAGGACGATGAGGAGCAGCATTGCTGCGGCAAGCATGATGAGCCCAGGAATGGACAGTTTTTTAAGCGACGACCGCACCATGCCGGATGCCTGACCGGGCTGCGCACCGCCGCGCGCAAGCGCAGAGAGGCTTTTCCGGGCAATCCAGATGAAGATCGGTGTTCCGATAATGGCTGACACGACGCCGGTGGGCACGATGTTGCCGGTAAGCGAGGTGAGTCCCTGAGCCGCTGCGTCGGTGGCGCAAAGGAGTGCCGCCCCAATCAGCATGCTTGCACAGAGCTGAGTGCGCGGATTGACGAACCCAACTCTTCTCGCGATATTGGGTGCAATGAGTCCCGTGAAATTGATAACCCCGGCCGCAGCAATAAAGGCCGATGAAAGCCAGATTCCCAATGCCGCCAACACACCGAAGACGGGCACGATAGGCAAGCCTCGAGCCCGAGCACCTTCGTCTCCGAGCGAAATGAGTGCGAGTGCGCGCGGCGCAAAAATCAATAAAAGAATCACCACCGGAACCGTCTGCGGCAAAAGCGCAGTGATGCCGCCCCAGCCGTTTTGCGCGAGGTCGCCAGCCCCCCAGAGGAAGACATTTTCAACAAACTGAGCACGCAGCAGCACAACCGCAGTCGCAATGGCCCCAAAAAGAAGGTTCACAACCATGCCGGCGATAATCAGCGCGACCCCCGTCATGCCGCGCGGACCGGCAATAAGCAGGATGAGTCCGAAGGCAGCGAGCGCCCCAGCAAAAGCTCCCAATGAAAGCCATGCGCCGGCCGCCGCGGGAAAGAAGGCGGAAATCAATACAACTGCAAGCCAGCCGCCCGATGACGTACCCAGCGTCAAAGGAGAGGTCATGGGATTTTGCGTGAGCTGCTGCAGGAGGCTCCCCACCAAACCGAGCAGTGCGCCGCCAATGGCCGCAGCGGCAAATCGCGGAAGCGTTCCAAAAGCAAAGTAGTATGCGTCAAAACTCTCTGCTGACGCCGGATCGAAGATGAGATTGACGCGGTCAGTCCAGGAAAGCGCATTGTCTAACGTAAAGGTGCAGAGAATGGAAAGACCCAGCGCAGCCGCCGCAGCAATGAGTGCACCTATGGAGAAAGTCTTCATTTTGAAGTTCCCTCCTGCTCCGTTCTGCCGGCATAAGAAGGAGCCAGCGTCAAAAGTGCTTCGGTAATGCGTTTTGCAGTTGTCAGAATCGAGGGCGCACCGCCATGGCTCCAGTAGGGTTCCGCAGGTGCCACATGATGTTTGCGGGCAAATGGTGTGGCACACCATAGGATGGAATTCATCACCTTGGCTTCTTGAGCGAAAGGACGGATGTAGATGACATAGGCATCCGTTAAGTTTTTGAGGTCGCGAATCCTCACTTGCGTGAGGCCATAGGCGCTTGCCGGCCGAGTAAGCGGCTGCGCCATTCCCATGCGCCGCACAACCCAGTCCGCAATAGAGTTAGGCGTATAAACAAAAAGCGTTGTGAGACTGGAAAAACGGATAACTTGAATTTGAGGAGCAAAACCAAAAGCTTTGCGGATGGCGTCGCCATAAGCGTCAATTTGCGCAAACCATCGAGCAATTTCAGCTTCAGCAACGGCTTCGCGCTGAAAGAGTTTTGCTAATTCCCGGAACTGCTTGAGAGCCGTCTCAGCTTCATTTTCAGGCGCATCGGCGCGGTAGTTGCTAAAGAGCAGTACCGGCGCAATGGTGGCAAGCACCGGCATCAGATCGAGCTGAGTGGGACCGATGAGAATAACGTCGGGTTTAAGTTTGGCAATGCGTTCAAGATTGGGCTCGGCTCGGGTACCGAGATCCTCAATACCGGCAGGCAGCGCGGGCTCACGCACCCAGGTGTCCCAGCTGGAGATGTCGCAGGCGCCCGCAGGTTTGACGCCAAGACCAACCAAGTTTTCCAACAGATCCCATTGAAGCACGGCAGGACGCTGCGGGATGGTTTGAAAGACGTGCTCGCCCAAGTCATCGCGAATGGTGATGCCCGAGACTGCAGCCAACTTTTCATTCGAAGCAAAGTTCGGCAGCGACGCAGCGCCGAGCGAACCGGCCGCGAAGTGCTTCAGCACTCCTCGGCGGCTTAAGCGTATGGAGAATGGAGGAAGAAGGTTCATTCGCACACCACGGCAACATCAAGCGGGAGCTGCTTCTTGCCGCCGGTATAGGCTGCCGGCGGATCCGGATGCAGCATGAGTTTGACCGGCGCCTCAAAAAGTGTTCTGAGATTTTCTTCACTGTGAAGGAGTTCAGCTCCGCCTGAGAAGAGAACCCTCCCCTCCTTCAATGCCACGATATGTGTAGCAAACCGCAGTGCCAGATTGATGTCGTGAATGATCGCAATAACGCCGCGTCCCGTTTCACGATTAAGGCGCTCTAAGAGCGCCAATGCCCCGTATTGGTGACGAACGTCCAGCGCGGAAGTCGGTTCATCGAGAATCATTACGGGCGAAGCTTGCGCGAGAAGCATCGATATCCACACGCGCTGCCGTTCGCCCCCGGAAAGATCATCAACGTAGCTTTGTGCATACTGCGCCGTGCCGGTAGCCGCGAGTGCCTCGTCAACAGCTGCCTCATCTTCAGCACGCCATCGGCCAAAAAGCCCGCGCCAAGGGAAGCGCCCCAGACGCACGAGTTCACGGCAAGTCAGGCCTTCCGATGCCGGAAGTTTTTGCGGCAGAAAAGCTGCTCTCTGAGCGCGTTCTCGTTCTGAAAGCGTAAAGAGGTCGCACCCTTCGAGTTTCGTCGTCCCGGCATCGGGCTTAACCAGTCCGGAAATGATCGAAGCTAAGGTCGATTTCCCCGAACCGTTGTGACCCAAAATGAGTGTGAGCTCATGCGTCGGAATTTCGAGATGGTCGATCGAAAGAATCGTTCGATCATTGCGAACCATGCGGATGCCGTTTAATTCGTACATGGCAAGGACGTTTGAAAAATGATGCTTGTGAATGCGTTCAACCGTCCGGTGCCGCATAGGCGGTGCCGGACGGTTGAATATGATGGATCGTTTGAAGGAATATTCAAACGAGAATCAAGGATTTACCAAGCGTAAGTCAAAGTCGCGCGAGCAACTCGCCCTTCGCCGTAATAAGCAGTGCCATAGTCGGCAGCCTGAACATATTCCTTGTCAGCGATATTGGTGATCGTGCCTTGAATTCTCCAGTGCTTATCGAAGACATAACCCACAGCAGCATCCCAAAGCGTGACATCAGGCACTTGTTCGTTCACGTAATGACCGACGGAACTCCCGATGTACCGAACCCCAGCACCCAGCGTCAGTCCGGAAAGACCAAGATCGGCAAAGTTATAGGAGACCCACCCTGATGCCATGTGCTTAGGCGTCATGACGGTGCGGACTTCATCATCACCATCCGTCTTATCCAGATACGTGTAGCTCACGTCAAATGTCAGATGCTTGAAAACGGAGGCACGCGCCTGAACCTCGATACCGTTTGCCTTCTGAACGTTCACCGGTACCCAAGCAGGTGCCCCATTCACCAGACTCGGCGTCATGGCATTGTCCTGCTTGAGGTTGAAGAACGCAATGTTCACAAAGCCGTCAAGCCAATTTGGCGTCAACTTAAGACCGTATTCAATCTGCTTGGTATTCGTGGGCTCGGTAAGTCCATAAAGATCTTTATTATCGTATGACCCAGCATATGCCAAAGAAGCATTTGCAAAGAATGCTTCTGAATAATTCACATACGGCGAGATGCCATAGTCATTCAAAAGCATGATCCCAGCATTCCAGGAAAAATGCGTGTCATCAAGCTGACTCTTGGTGACGGTAATACGGGAATCATCCGAACCAGAATCGATACTGACCTTATCCCAACGCGCGCCGACTTTCAAAAGCAGGAATTCGTTGACAATCGTTTGAGCCTGTCCATAGATGCCGAACTGCCACTTATTGCGCCAATAGTCTGCAAGCTCATAGGCAGAGGCATCCCCCGGCGTAAAGATAGAGGGATTGAACGGATCAACCTTACCCCAATCCATGCCGTTCGGCCTATTAGCACCCCAAGAATTCTTGAACCATTGATAATCGAACCCCAATTGGAACAGATTATCAAATAGCCCTGATGTATTCGTGTACGTCAGGTTATTGTCGAAAGTTACGGCTTTTTCAATGCCGTCGTTGATCAGCACATTCCTCGGCAGCATGGGTCTGGGATTTAATATGGGATTCCAATTGTCGTCAAAATAATCCCCCGAACCATAAACGGATGCGACGTTCAGATACATATCCGTATAGGAAAAATTTGCGCTCTGCTTGTACTTCAAGTTGTCGTTGAACTCATGCGAAAGTTCCCAACCGAAATTCACCTGATCCTTGTCCAGATCATCAGTGGGGAGTGCATAGCTGGTACTCGGAGAAATGTACTGACCATTGCGGGCATGAAGGGTACCCATCGTCGGGAAGAAAGCGCTGTTGGGCTTGCCCTTCTCCTTCAGGTAGTTCGCCAAGAACGTCAAACTGGTTCTGTCGCTCACATCAATCGTGAAGCTCGGTGCAAGGTAGACGCGATGCTTATCAACGCCATCAAGGAACGAATCCTCTCGATTGACCATCGCTACGATGCGATAACGCTTCGTCCCGTCTTCAGTAGCGTTATCTGCAAAATCAAAGCCGCCCTGAACATACTTGTTAGAGCCGCCGGAAATCGAAACGCTGTGCTGCGGCGTTTTGGTCGGTTTCTTGGTCACGAGATTAACGACACCGCCCGGCTGCGAATCACCAAAAAGGGAGGAAGACGGTCCCTGAATAATTTCAACGGATTCCAGTCCAAAGGGTTCAACAGAAGTCTGGAAGAAGCCTTCGGAGAACTGACGATGACCATCAATCAGGGTCGTCACACTGAAGCCGCGTATTTTCATCCAGTCGGTGTCATAGTCCGCGCCGTACTGACTGAAAAATCCCGGCGTATAGCGCATAGAGTCATCCAGCTTGCGGATATTCCCTTCTTCAAGCGTCTTACTGCTGATGACCGATACGGACTGCGGCGTTTCCTGCGTAGAGACATCAATCTTCAGCGCCTGAGCCGTCACGCCGAGGCCGTCAATCGTTTGATAGTCATCTGCGGCAGCTGCGGTCTGAGACAGCGAGAGCGTCCCCAAGCCGGAAAACACCAGAGACAGTGCAATGGCTAAGCGCTTGCGTGCGAGGCGCTTTGTGGAAATGCAAGAGAGTGGTTTGCGAGTATTCATTGCGAATCTTATTGCAAATGCAACTAAAAATGAGAATAGTTCGCAGTATAAGTACTAGTAAAACCACCTAAAATGTATACTTAGATATGCAGGCGTATTTGTTGTTTTTTAGTCAAAAACTCGACAGACCAGTCCTCAAAGCAGCGTACTGACGGACGCCTCTGGACTTCATAATCGTTTGTCAAATCAGGCAAACGCTCGTATGCCCATAGGGTTGTGAGACATCAGAGCCGCCTAATTGGGTCTTCAGGATAACCATGCTTGGACCGCGGGATACACACAAAGAATTGCATACCTCCCCGCAGGCCTGTCATGTGACAGACAAACGAAAGCCGCTCACTGATTTCAAGCGCCGGACTTCAGATGCAGCGACCAAGCTGATGACGCTCAGCGGGTTTTGCTGTTGATGCTGCCCAAGCGTGCAGTCGTGAACACGGCTAACCATGCATCTTTGATGAGGGCGTATTCCGACCTGCAAAAGGACCTGCGGAACCGCCCATTCGTTTTTGTTCAATGGTGCTTCGTTCGCCTCGCGGCAAACTGCAGGCGCTTTAACGCACGATGCGAGGCGGCTTGGCGAGCTTAGCCATGGACGATCCGTCGTTGTAGGGGTCTGCCGACTCCCCGTCGGCAGCCTCATAAGGCGTATCGTCATCGTCGTCCTCCGAAACGATCTTGTCGGCAAGCCGCAGGAATGGCGGCACGAGCGAAGCGGAACCATCGTCCTCCATGCTTTCAAGCTCGGCCTCTGAGGGTTCATGAACATCCAGAACCTTGACGGCAAACTGCAGTCCGACGCCGGCGAGCGGATGATTGGCTTCCAGAACGGCCATGCCGTCGGCCATATCCGTCACGCGCCAGGAGCGGCCGTCGGGCGCTTCGCCGGGCACTTCGTCCACAAGCTCTCCCACTTCCAGACGTTCGGGATGCGCAAAGTTCTCCACGGGTATGCACCGAATCGCATCGGCATCGTATTCGCCAAAAGCTTCTTCAGGTTCGAGATGAATGGTGAAGCCCTCGCCGGCGAAATGCCCTTCGAGCGCTTTTTCCAGACGCGGAAAAATATCGCCTTCTCCATGAAGATAAACCATGCCTTCGGGCGGGGTCTCTTCAAGCGTTCGGCCCGTCATATCAGCCATCACGAGGGAGATCGTTACCAGCATGCCCTTGCGGATTGCGTCAGCCATTGCGTTTGTCTCTCAAATAGAAAATATCTAGTGCAGTGCGCTATTTTGCCGCACCTGCCTTCATTGGGGTGGTTATTCGTTCCGGCAGACCGTTTGATGCGTGCCGTGAAAAAGTTCCGCCGCATTATCGGCCCTGGGCCATGCCAGGCCCTCTGGACGTCCCGGCAGGCAGAAGCATGCAAGCAGAAAGAGGATATTGACCCCGGCTGCAGAGAGCAGCAGTGCCCAGGCGCCCGAAAGCCCAAAATCGTGCGCTCTTCTTGCACAAAGCACGGTTACGCCGATGCTCCACAGGCCCGCTGCCCAGCCGTAGATCTTGGCAATCACCAAAATTGCGCTGTCGGAAATCCATGCCGCGTCAGCGATCGGATCCATCAAGGCATAGGCGGCAGCGGCCGCAAGCAGCCAGCCGACAAGCCCAATTGCGAATCCCCTGCGGTCAATCCGCACCTGCGGATTAAAGAGCGTCAGAACGACGCTGCCGAGCAATGCCAAGAGGCGCAGCCCCATACCTGCAGAAGGATCATTCCATGCCGCATTATTCGAGCAATTCGGCTGAATAGACTCTGTCGACATGAGTGCAATTCCCCGAAGCGCCTGATGCGTTAAAGCATCATGATGCGGCGCTTCCAAATTTCAAACTCCTCTTGAGTGAGAAGCGAGCGCTCAACCATCTTTTGGAGTTTGACGACGGTCTGAGCCTTGACCTGTACCTGCAGAGACACCGGCATCACTGCAAGATCTTCAGCAGTACGGCGGTAAAGCACGCCGGCGGGCGAATGATCAAGAGCCGCCGGCGAATTCGGAACCTCCGGCGCTGTCGGCTGAGCGCCGCTTTCGAGTGCACCCTTTCGGCGTGCCGCAGCCAGTTCGGCCTCCGTATGGAGACCGACGGCATTGAGGCACTTAACGAAAAAGTTCATCTCGAAACCGAATCAGCGAAGCTGCTCCGCCAACAGGCTGAGAATGTTCGGCGCAACGCCGGTCTTGTCTTCGCCGCCTTCAGCATCCTGAACCGTGAGGCGGGTCTTGGCGCCTTCATCACCCAAGTGCAGACGATAGGTGGGCGCTTCAATCGCTTCGTCAGAACCGAAGACATTGGCAAAGAAGCCGCGGGATTCCTTCACCTTAGCTTCATAGGCAGGATCCAGATAACGGACGAGATACCAGCCAGCCGTGCGATCACGGTCGACGAGCTCAAAGCCCATGCGGTCGATCACCAGACCGAGGCGGCGCCAAGCCTGATCAAACCCTTCGTCGAGCACCACTGCGGCAGCCTTGCCGTCGCTGCCGTTTTCAATGGCTGCCTTAGGGGCAACAGGCTTGATTTCCAGATCCTTGGCGATCTGCTGCGCGTTAGCTTCCTGCTCTTGACCGGAGGCCTCGGGATTAAATTCGGCATCAATGCGAAGCGCAAGGCGCTGGAGCATTTCTGCTTCCATCGTCGGGTCCGTAGGACCAGGCTGCCAGACGCTGCTCTCATTGTCGCGGCCGGTCATGACTTCAACCATCGAACGGTGCGAGATATAGATATCGGTCGTATCGTCGTCGTTGCGCTCCAGGCGAACGCGGTACTGATCCTGCTCACCCGTGGAGTAAGCAAAGTCAATAATCTTGCCGACCGTGCGGCGAATAATGTCCTGCGGAAGCTTGGCGCGGTTCTCCGCCCATTCCGTTTCCATATAGCCCGTCTTCGGATTCTGCTCGCGCACGACGAGACCGACGGAAGGCCAGAAGTCCTGCACGACCGGCCAGAGTTTTTCCGGCGCTGCGTTGACGCGCAGCCAGCGATCCTGACCGTCCTTCATTACCTTAGCCGACACCGTCAGCGGCACAATTCGGCTCGATGCAGCCGAAGGATCCTGACCCGACGCAGCCTGAGCACGCTGAGCTTCGGCATTGGCGCTCACCACACCGTTGCGCGACGGCACGGCAAAGCGATTGTCATTTTGGATCGGCGTCAGATCGGGCGGAACCTCAAGGTTCGCGCGCGAGTTGGAGGACTCGTACTGAACCTTCTCGTCATTGAAATCGATTCCGAGGAAGGTGCAGCCGGAAAGGGAGGCAATCGCCGCGCAGGCGGCAGCGAGTCGAAACGCGCGCAAGGACATTTACTCTATGTTTCCGCAAAGTGAATCGGACCCGACAAGGTGTTGCCTCAGGCGCCCGTCACAATCGGGCGCCGTCGGAAGCTGCTGATGTGTTGAAATCAGACGGCTTCGCCTGCGGGTTGAAAAAAGATCTGCTGATTCTATCAAAGGCCGGCCCGCGCAAACGCTTGCCAAGCATTTGAATGAGTTGACAGCGCCAATGGCATGCTCTCGAAATGTTTCAGACGATTCACCGCGCGCCGAGCCGCAGGGCCAGCACTTCAGCATCTCCGGGCTTGAGCCAAACAATACGCTCCAGTCCAAGCTCATCGGCGTTGAGTCCTTCCTCATAGGCGCAAATGCGCGCTTCCGGGGGCGCAAGGCGCAGGAGCTCACCGGGCTGCAGGACGTGCTCAGGACTGCGCGGGCGTCCCCAAATGGCGGTATTCACGGTCGTGAAGGTTTCCATGAGGAATAAGCCGCCCGACTTGAGCGAACGCCAGTAATGGGGAAAATGCGCCCGATAAAGATAGTTGGTCACAATAATGGCGTCGAACGCTTCCTCGGCATAGGGCCAGGGCTCAGCTTCCAAATCTCTGCATTCCAGAGTGAGGCCGGGCGTGCCGACGAGCGGTTCGAGATGCGAAACATCTACGTCCACCGCGGTGACGTCAAAACCGCGCAGGAGGCAGAGACTCGTATGCCGACCTTCTCCGCAGGCCACATCCAGCACTTTTGCATGGGGCGGCAGTTCATCAATAAACCGAAGCACCCATGCCGAGGGCAGCGCCATACAGTTTTTAGGATTGCGACAGATCGTCATTTTCAACGTGCCCCCACAAAAAATCACAAAACCAGGTTAATGATCCATTGGCCGAACATCAGGAAAGGACGCACGAAAAACGACAGACCTCCGCCCACCATCAGCACCAGAAGAATCATGAAGCCGTACGGTTCAATCTTGTCGAAAGCCATTCCTGCCTGACGCGGCAGGAGCCCCCGGACAATTCGGCCGCCGTCCAAAGGCGGAATCGGGATGAGGTTGAAGGCCATCAGCATCAGATTCACGGAAATGCCCGCGGCACAAACAGAAATCACGAATTTGTCGTAAAACCCAACGGCAGCGAGCGCCTTGAGCAAGAGTGCCCAGAAAATCATCTGCAAGAGATTGGAGAGCGGTCCGGCCGCAGCCGTGATCGTCATGGCCTTAAGCGGATTGCGGAAATACCGCGGATTAATCGGCACGGGCTTTGCCCAGCCAAAAAGCAGTCCGCCGCCCCCTGTAAGCGCGCTCATGAGCAGGAGCGCGCCGGGCACCGCAATGGTGCCGATGGGATCAATGTGCGGAATCGGATTGATCGTCACGCGGCCGAGCATCGTGGCGGTCGGATCCCCCAACCGTCCTGCCGCCCAGCCATGAGCAGATTCATGAAGCGTGATCGCAAAGATCAGCGGGATTGCGTAGACGCAGATGGTCTGAATGGCGTGGTAAAACGAATCCATGGTGTCCTGAGAGAAATATTTTCAGATCAGCATCTTAGATGCACGTGTTCAGACATGCTTCTCAAATCAAACAATTTGATGCGATCAAAACGCATTGGTGACGCATTTCGCCGCGGCCGCCTCCCCTTCATCGAGCTTTGGCAAGACACCCGCTGACGCAGCTTCCCCATCGGCCAAAGCATCAATAGCCTGCATGCGTGCTCCCATACGGCGGCTTTTGGCAGACATTTGTTCAAGGGAACTCTGTGCTTCGCGGAATTTCTTTTCAACCGTTTCAAACTGCCGAGAGAAGACCGCAAAGTCTGTCTTCACTTCCGCGAGGATCTTCCAGACCTCGCTCGAGCGCTTTTCCATGGCAAGCGTCATAAATCCCATTAAGAGACTGTTGAGCAGTGCAGCAATCACCGTGGGGCCTGCGGGCGTAATGCGGAATTCCCGCTGCAGACGTTCAAACAGCCCGGGCGTACGAAGCACTTCGGCGTAAAGCCCTTCGGACGGCAAAAACATCACCGCAAATTCTGTCGTGACCGGCGGCCGCACATATTTCTCGCGAATCGACTTAGCCTGCTTAAGCACCGCTCTTTCAAGCCCCTTACGGGCCTCTGCGGCAGCTGAAGCATTCCCTTCGCGCTCGGCATTTTCCAAAAGCTCCCAATCTTCCAGCGGGAATTTGGAATCGATCGGCAGCCAGCAGGGTGCATCATCCGCACGTCCGGGCAGCCGCACCGCAAAGTCAACCGCTTCGGCGGATTTGGGATCGAGCCGCGCCTGAGCAGCGTATTGAGCGGGCGTCAGGATTTCCGAAAGAATGGCCGCAAGGCGCACCTCGCCGAAGGTGCCTCGCGTCTTCACGTTGGCGAGCACATTCTGCAGGCGCGAAACGCTCTGAGCCATGCGGCGCATTTCACCCAATCCCGACTGTACGAGGCCGAGCTTTTCATCCACCATGCGAAAACTCGCCGAGAGCCGTTCTGAGAGGGTACGGTCCAGCTTTTCTTCCACGGTTGCGCGCATGGCCTCGAGCTTCTGCGCATTTTCTGCGCGCACCTTTTCAAGCGAGGCGTCCACCGTGCCCCGCACTTCGGCGAGCGCGGCCGAAAGCTTCGCCCCGAGCGCCTCCTGAGCTCCCGCATTGGTTTGGAGCACCTTGGCAAAACGCTCGTCCACCATGCTTTGCAGCGCAAGAAATTCTTTGGCCAAAGTTTCATTCATGCGCGCCAAATCTCCGCGGGCTGACGCTGCAAACCGCTCAACGGACTCTGACGACCGTTTCTGTTCGGTCGTTGAGTAGGTAATTAAACTCGACAGCCCGGCAGAAAGTCTGGCATCGGTTTTTGCCACGGTCCCTTCAATTTCCCGCTTAGCACCCGCCATGCCTTCGAGGAGCGCGTCGCACAGGTCGTCACCTTCTGCGCCGCGGCGGTGTCGATCTGAAAGGACCAGATAAATCAGCAGAGCGAGCAGACCGACGGTAAGCGCAAGCAGACCAAAGAGTGCGAGCAAAAGCGTGTGTTCCGTGGGCATGAAAAAGTCACTCAAACGACGAAAAGCAGAAAAACCGAGCTGTCAGCCTTCAGCGGGCTGAAAACCCAAACCAAGCCTAATGAGATCTTTGCAGACTTTTTCAAGCTTTGGGCGGCGTTTGCGCTGTCTTCTCTACCGTTTCAGGCTTTGCCTCATCCGCGGGCTCAGCATCGCCCGAGTGATCGCTGCCGCGTTTTCTCCAAAAGAAGACGGATGCAGCCCGCCTGCCCCAGCCGCGCGCAGCTTCACGCAGTGTTTTTTGGACCGGGGTTTGCCGCTTGGCTTCCGATATTGCTTCATCAGCCACTGTCACGGCAGCGGCCTGCAGTTTGTCGCTTTCAGATTCTGCCGCATCCGATGCGCCCCCAGTGCGAACCGCTGCGACGGTACGCATGTATTCCTCATTGATAATTTCACGCACCGTCTTGCGGTTGGCTTCCTCCTCGGCTTCGCTCTCCTCACGCTGGAAAAGTTCCTCAATAGCGGTAGCGGCCACCGTGAGCGAAGTGACCAGCGGTTCGCAGAGTATCTTCAGGTTCTTATCCGTCTGATCAAAGAACACGCCGTCGTCAATGGTTTTTGTCAGCACAACGATGGGCAGCGTTTTATTGAGTTTGCGGGCAGCATCCACCACATCCTTCGCTTCTGCCGCAGTTCCTGAAGGAATAACAAGCACGCCCGCGCTGAGCACATGCGCCTGAACGAGCACCATCGGATCGGACGGAGATCCGAAAAGCACGCCGATGCCGGCCTCCCGCAGACGATCAACGGGCGCAGAACCGCCGCAGATCACAATCGTGCGGCGTTTGGCTTTAAGGAGTGAATCAAAAAAGGCCTGAGCACCGTCCTCCGGGAGGCCGACAACAATCATCTGACCATCCAGAATCTCCCGCGGCGCATTTTCCGGCAGCTGCGAGAAAGGCGCAGGACGCATGGCCGCACGTCTTGCCCATGCATAGCGCGACGTGAAGATGCGCATCAGTTTGGGAGCAGCCTCAAAGAGCACCGGATTAAAGGCAATCGTAATGATCGAGGCTGCCACAATGATGCTCATCACCGAGCTGTCGACGAGATGAAGGGCAATACCCTGAGCTGCAAGGATGTAGCTGAACTCACCGATCTGACCGTTGCAGGCCCCGACCGTAAAAGCCGTTTCCAGCGGCCAGCGGGCGATGGTGACGAAAGTGGTTGCAAAAGTCATCTTGCAGATGATGATGATGAGCACCACCAATGTGATTTCAATCGGATGCTGCAGGAACACGTGCCAATCCAGCATCATCCCAACGGACACGAAAAAGAGGACGGAAAAGGCGTCCTGCAGCGGCAGAGAATCCGTTGCTGCCCGATGTGCATAGCGGCTTTCCTGCATCACCATGCCGGCAAAGAACGCCCCCAGAGCGAAACTCACATTGAAAATGGCCCCGGCGCCGTATGCAATGACGATGGCGCACCCCAGCACCGACAGCGTGAAGAGTTCGTTGGACCCCGTCAGCGCCACTTCCCGCAAAAGGCGAGGCATCACCTTGCGGCCGGCCACGAGCATCAGCACGACGAAAACTGCCGCCCAAATCAGCGTGGTCGCCACTTTCCAGGCCACGGCGCTCAGAGAGACATCCGCCCCCTGTACAGCCTGTGCGAAGGGCGGCAGGCAAACGAGCAGCACCACGCTCATGAGGTCTTCCATCACGAGCCAGCCGATGGCCACCTGACCATTGATTTCATTGGTCATGCGGCGAAGTTCCAGAGCCTTTGTCACCACCACCGTTGAAGCGCACGAAATGGTGAGCCCAAAGAGCACTGCCGCACCAAACGACCAGTGCCAAAAACCCATGGCGACGCAGGCGCCCAGAATAGCCGTCACCATCATCTGAACAGCCGCCCAAGGCACAACGGCTGTGCGCACGTTCAGAAGATCCCTAACGGAAAAGTGCAGGCCTACGCCAAACATCAGCAGCATCACACCGATTTCCGCGAGCTGCTCAATCATGGCTTCGTTCACAGGCGGCAGCCCCGGAATAATGCCTACTGCCACGCCTGCCAGAATGTAGCCCACCAGGGCGGGTGACCGAAGGAAACGTTCGGCAAGATAACCGAAGGGAAGCGCAAGGCCGAAGCCGGTTACGAGACTCGTGATAAGGGAATAGTTCTGCACGGCCCGTCCTTTTTCTTAAGTTGTGCGCGGCGCGTCAAAATTTATGCTGGTCCAAAGCTTTTGCGAAACACCGTCGGCATGCAGGCAAAACGCATCAAGCAGAAAAATTTTACGCTTTGGCCCCCTTTGACGAAGCATTGCTGACACTTTCGGAACAATTTTTCACGCTTGCGAGGCGTATAGCGCCCATAACCTCTCATTCCCAAAAGCCAAGTCATCCGATGATGAGTGAGCGGCTGAGATGCACGCACAAGTTTTGCCTTTTTTCCATGATCTTTCCCGCAGCGGACGGGTAAAAAATCCGGCTGAACGAATCCAGCCGGAGTTGAATTTTCTGAAAGTCAGCGCGAAAGCACTACGCCTTCGCGCTGCCGCATCAATTCATTGTCGGAACTTTGCCCACGACCCCTTTGACGAGCCAGTTCATATTGAGGAGCACATCGTCGGGAGCCGTCTTGCCGGCCTCAACCACGGTCTGACCTTCGTTCGTCACGATCGGCCCCGTGAAGGGGGAAAATTCGCGGGCAGCCATCTTGTTGTAAGCCGCCTGAATATCGTCCTGCACCGACTGAGGAGCATCCGAGCGGATGTCCACCAGATTCACCATATGTTCGGGGATGCCGCCCCAGATCGACTGGGACTTCCAAGTGCCGTCCATCGCAGCATTGATTCGGCCGGTATAGAACTCCTCCCAGCTCTGAACCACGCCGCCCAAAAGCATTGTCGGAGCAATGCGCTTCATAGACGTGTTGTAGGAGATCACCGGGACCTTCATATCTTCACCGGCAGCCACAACGGCCGGCGAATCGGTGTGATGTGTCAGCACGTCGGCCTTCTGACCGACGAGCGTCTTGGCGGCATCGGATTCCTTGCCCGGATCGTACCAAGCCGAAGTCCAGACTACGCGAACTTCAACATTGGGATTGACGCTCTGAGCGCCAAGCGTATAGGCATTGATGCCTTGGAGGACTTCGGGAATCGGAACGGCAGCGACGTAGCCCAAAACGTTCGTCTTCGTCATCGCACCGGCGAGTTTGCCGGCAAGATAACGCGCTTCATAAAAGCGGGCCGAATAGTTGGCCACGTTGGGCGCAGTCTTATAACCCGTAGCATGCTCGAACTTAACGTCCGGGAACTCCTTGGCAACCTTAAGAACCGAGTTCATGTAGCCGAACGAGGTCGCAAAGATGAGCTTGTTGCCCTGCTGCGCGAGGTCGCGCAGCACGCGTTCGCTGTCAGCGCCGGCGGGAATGTTCTCTACCGTCGTGAACTTTACTTTGTCGCCATAAACCTTTTCGAGCGCGATACGGGCGAGGTCGTGCTGACGCGACCAGCCTTCCTCACTCGCCGGACTCACATAGACGAAAGCCACTTTGTAGGGGCCTGCAGCTTTATCGGCGGGAGCGGCAGCGGCCTTTTCCGGTGCGGCAGCCTCTTTGGGGGCTTCGGTTTTGTCGCCGCAGCCCGCGAGCATCGCCGCAGCGGCGCCGGCCAGGACCAACTTCAAAGCAGTACGCTTCTGCATCATTGGAGAACTCCAAAAACAATAATTCGAACAATGAATTGGGACCGATATCTGAGCACTCGGCTGAAAAGCCGAACCTGCATCACAATATGCGGTCCCAACGATGAACGTCAATGAATATTAGCTTCCGCTCGGAAGTTTGCCGGCCACGCCTTTGGCAAGCCAGTTCATCGTGAGCAGATCGGCGTCGGTCGCCTTCTGTCCTTCTGCCAAGACCTGACGGCCAGTGTTGTCAAAAACCGGACCGGTGAACGGATGGAACTCGCGGGCTGCCATCTTGTCGTATGCAGCCTTAATGTCGGCCTTGACGGCGTCCGTCGCCTTAATGTCCACGAGGTCGATCATGTGTTCAGGCGCACCGCCCCAGATGGACTGAGGCTGCCAGGTTCCGTCCATGACGGCCTGAATGCGACCGGCATAGAACTCATCCCAAATATGAATAACGCCGCCGATCAGCATCGTGGGCGCAGCGCGCTTCATCGAAGTGTTGTAGGAAATCACCGGGATCTTCGCTTCTTCGCAGGCCGAAGCAACCGCTGAAGAATTGGTGTGATGCGTAATAACGTCGGCACCCTGACCAATCAGCGACTTGGCAGCATCGGACTCCTTGCCCGGGTCATACCAAGCGGAGGTCCAGACAACGCGGACCTCAATGTTGGGATTGACGCTCTGAGCGCCGAGCGTATAGGCATTGATGCCCTGAAGCACTTCCGGAATCGGCAGCGCGGCAACATAGCCGAGGATATTGGACTTGGTGGTTGCACCCGCGAGCTTGCCCGCAAGATAACGGGCTTCATAAAAGCGCGCGGAATAATTGGCCACATTGGGTGCAGTCTTATAGCCCGTAGCGTGCTCAAACTTCACATCCGGGAATTCCTTGGCGACCTTGAGAACCGAGTTCATGTAGCCAAACGAAGTGGCGAAGATGAGCTTATTGCCCTGCTGAGCCAAATCACGCAGCACGCGCTCGGCATCCGCATTTTCGGGAATATTCTCAACGGTTGTCACCTTGATCTTATCGCCGAACTTCGCTTCAACCGCGCGGCGGGCAATGTCATGCTGAGTAGACCAGCCTTCTTCATTGGCTGGGCTCACATACATGAAAGCGACTTTCAGAGGCTCCTTCGCAGCTGCCGGAGCGGCAGCGGTCTTAGCGGGCTCAGCCGCCTTCGGCGGTTCAGTCTTCTCACCGCAGGCCGTGAGCGCCAAGGCGGCGGCACCAGCGAATGCGAGCTTGAAAGCAAAGCGCTTGTTCATCTTCGTTGACTCCTTTTGAGAACAATGAAATTAAGAAAAACTGTTGCCCGAAAAAACTGAACTCTTGGCAGCGCGTCAGCCCGCTGAAGGTTCTCAGCCTTTAGGCGAAAAAGGTTTGCCGAGCGACGCAGGAACGTTGAGGCGAATCCAAGCGGGGTTCCGGGAAATCAGCACAAGCACGAGAATCGTCGCGAGATAAGGCGTCATGGCCATGAACTGCGGCGAAATGGAAATGCCCATCCCCTGGAAGGCGAACTGCAGCATCGTCACGCCGCCGAAAAGGTAAGCGCCGACAACCACGCGCAGCGGCCGCCAGGTTGCAAAAGTCACCAGTGCCAATGCAATCCACCCGCGGCCGGCCGTCATGCCTTCTACCCAGAGCGGCGTATAAACCAACGACAAATAAGCACCCGCCACACCCGAGCAAAGCGCGCCGAAGAGCACCGCAAAGAGTCGGATGCGCAGTACCGGGTAGCCCAGCGCAAAAGCGGACTGCGGCGACTCGCCGACAGCGCGAAGCACCAGACCCGCACGCGTTCTGAAAAGGAAGTACCAAACCGCAGCGATCAGCACCCAGGCGCCGTACACCAAGATGTGCTGCGAAAAGAAAGCTTCACCAAAGAATGGAATATTTTCGAGCCCGGGGATCCCCGACACACTGCGCTCCGCGAGCGCCTGTCCCTGGAGCGGTTTGCCGATAAAGGCCGAGAGTCCCGCGCCGAAAAGCGACAATGCAAGGCCAGCGGCATATTGGTTGGCATGCATACCGAGCGTAAAAAACGCAAAGAGGAGTCCGAGCAGAATGCCGACGCCCGCGCCGGCGAGGAACCCGAGCGCAAAGGAACCCGTAGAAAGCGTGACGGTAAAACCCGTGACCGCACCCATGAGCATGATGCCCTCAATGCCGAGATTGAGAACACCCGACTTCTCATGAATCACGATGCCTGCCGCCGCGATAAGGAGCGGCGTGCCGGCATTTAAAGTCGAGGCAATGATGGAGGCAGCAATCGACATTTATCGAACCTCCTTGCCCGCGTCAGCCGAAAGGCCTCGCCAGGAGAGACGGTAAAAAATCATCGTGTCGCAAGCGAGAATGAAAAAGAGAAGGAGTCCCTGATACACGCCCGTGATCGAACTCGGCAGCCCCAGACGGCTCTGCGCCAATTCGCCGCCAAGATAAAAGAGTGCCATGACAAAAGCTGCGGGAATACAGCCAAGCGGCGAGAGACGCCCGACGAAGGCCACAATGATGGCCGCAAATCCATACCCCGGAGAAATGGTCGGTGTGAGCTGACCGAGAGGACCGGAGGCTTCAATGCCGCCGGCCAGCCCCGCAAGCGCCCCGCAAATGAGCATGGATGCCCAGATGAGTTTGCCCGGATGGTAGCCCGCATAGCGCGCAGCAAAGGGCGCCATGCCGGAGACCTTGAACTGAAAGCCGAGCGCCATTCGATCCATCAGGAGCCATACGCCCACCGCCGAAAAGAGCGCCAGCAGCGCACCGGCATGAAGACGAGTTCCCTCGAGCACCGGCAGCATCGCCCCTGCTTCAAAAAGCTTCGTCTGAGGGAAACCAAATCCCATGGGATCGCGCATTGGCCCCTGTACGCACCAAGCGAGCAGAAACTGCGCGACATACACCAGCATCAGAGAAACGAGAATTTCGTTCGCATGAAATCTGTGACGCAAAAGCGCCGTGAATCCGCCCCAGACCGCACCGCCCACGGCTGATGCGAGCATCACAAGAACGACATACCAACGGCCCCAAGACGGATCACAGGCGAGCGCCACCACGCCGCCCGTAATGGCGCCGGCAATCAGCTGGCCTTCGGCGCCGATATTCCAAACGTTGGCCTTGAAGCAGACCACAAGACCCGCCGCGCAGAGCAGCAGCGGCGTCATCTTGACAGCAATTTCAGTCCATCCGCGCAGCGAATCGAGCGGCGCGATAAAAAAGACGCCCAGCGCCTTTACGGGATCCTGACCCAATGCGGCAAAAAGGCAAAAGCCCGTAAAAACCGTGAGCGCAAAGGCAATCACGGGAGAAAGCCAAGCCAGTGCACGAGCGGGCTCGGTGCGCGGCGTCATGGCAATCGGAAACTGAAGCATGATCAGTGCGCCTCCGAGGTTTTCTGCGTGAAAGGAGAGTCTGGCCAGAGACCGGACATCCAGCGGCCGACTTCCTCAATGGAAATCGTGGTCTTTGGCACCGCCGGAGACAGCGCTCCGCGGTACATCACGGCAATACGGTCGGAGATCTCAAAGAGTTCGTCGATTTCTTCACTGACAACGATGATCGCAGCGCCGTCGTCGCGCAGTCGGATAAGGCTGTTGCGGATAACGGCAGCAGCACCGACGTCGACACCCCAAGTCGGCTGATGAACCAAGAGAACCCGAGGACGATTGAGAATCTCACGTCCCATAATAAATTTCTGAAGATTGCCGCCCGACAGACTGCCGGCAGCTTTTTCAGCATTGGGCGTCTTCACGTGAAAGCGCTCAATGACGAGATTGGCAAAACTTCTTGCGCGGTCGCGCAGAATAAAGCCGCTGCGCACCAGTGAGTCGCCGGTGAGATAGGTATTGGCCGTTAGCGACAATTCCGGCACAGCCGCATGGCCGAGACGCTGCTCGGGCACATAGCGCAGTCCGGAAATACGGCGGGCATGCGTATCGAGCTCTCCGACGGGCGAATTAAAAAGCAAAACGCGATCGGCCTCGCACAGATACTCCCCTGAGGCTGCCGCCATAAAGCGAGCCTGACCGTTGCCCGAGATACCGGCAATGCCAACGATTTCACCCGCACGCACGGCAAGCGATACATCTTCAATACCGCAGACGCGCGTCGATCCGGGCGCGCTGACATGACGCATCTCAAAAACCACTTCGCCAGCCTTGGCCGTGCCTTCGCGCACCGTCGGCGGATCATTGCCGATCATAAGGCGGGCGAGATTTTCCTCGCTTTCAGCCTTCGGATCAACGCTCGCCACAACTTTGCCTGCGCGAAGCACAACGCAGCGGTCTGCAAGCTCACGAATTTCATCGAGCTTGTGTGAAATAAAGAGAATGGAGACACCCTCGCTCGAAAGCTGATGCAGTGTCTTAAAGAGCTTGCGCACTGCCTGCGGCGTGAGGACGGAAGTCGGCTCATCCAGAATGAGGAGCTTCGGCTTAGTCATCAGCGCGCGAAGAATCTCAACGCGCTGGCGCTCACCCATGGAGAGTTCCATCACAACCGAGGCGGGATCCACCTCCAAACCGTACTTTTCGCCGAGCGAGCGAATTTCACGTTCGATCTCTGCAGCCGAAATGCCGGTCGAAAGACCAAGCGCTACATTTTCCGTAACCGAAAGCGTATCGAAAAGCGCGAAATGCTGGTGCACCATTGCGATGCCGAGTTCTCGCGCCTGTGCCGGGGTTTCAACGCCGAGCGGATGCCCGTCAAAAGAAATTTCGCCCTCGTCTGGACGTGCGGCACCGTAGATGATTTTCATCAAGGTGGACTTGCCCGCGCCGTTCTCGCCGAGGATGGCGAGCACCTCACCGGGCGCAATATCAAGCGATACATGATCGTTTGCTGTAATGCCCGGATAGCGCTTCGTAATGTTGCGAAGGCTTAATCGTGGAGTCATGCCGATGTGGTCGGGCGCTTCAAAGGCGGCCGAATGGGATGAGAGTTGAACCGATGCGCCCATAATTTCCGTCATCTTTCGGAAAGGGAAAGTGCGCCCGATTGAAGCCCATTATTTTACTTGCTGCGAGGCGCGTCTTCATCAAGTTATTTCTTTTTCAACCTGTGTTTTCACCTTATTGGGTCATCACGCAAATATGGCATATACCATTAAAACACTTGCACTTTCCCTAAAACGAATGCACAATTCTCCTTCTCAGTGCGCCAGTAGCTCAGTTGGATAGAGTATCTGGCTACGAACCAGAGGGTCGTGGGTTCGAATCCTGCCTGGCGCACCACAGATTACATGCCTCTGCGCATCCAGAACAATGATGCGGAGAAGTGGCAGAGAGGTCGAATGCACACCCCTGCTAAGGGTGCAGGTCCAAAATGCGGGCCTCGAGGGTTCGAATCCCTCCTTCTCCGCCATTGTTTCTTATGCGTGAGGCAGATGAAAGCTCTTCCAATCTTGATTGGCGGAGCTTTTTTCTTATGTCTGCCGCAAAACTCAAACGACATATACAGACAAACAAGCGGCAAAAAACGCAGCAGGCATTCCATGCTATAAGATAGACGCTTGAGTTAATAACGTTTAATACATCTGTCCACACGTGTTTTCATGAGATATCCTGTCGCTGTTTGGGAAGAAGATAAAGGTGCTTTTTCCGCTTCTGTTCCAGACCTCCCAGGCGCCATCACAATGGGCAGCAGCCTCAAAGAACTCGAAAGCATGGTTAAAGAAGCCGCTGAGGGATGGATGGAATGCGTCTTCGACTTGAAGGAAGTCATTCCTCTACCGTCCACGGTTGAACATCATCTTGCCGATCCTTTCTACGCTGATGCCTTCTGGATGCTCATAGATTTGCCCAGAGAGCGGTTCACCACCCCAACTCCGTAACAGCAAATTCTTTCACTTGCTGCAAAGCATCTGCAAAAGCTCTGCAACATGTTCACGCGCAGCGACGCCTTTCATCACTTTGAGAAACCGTCCGTTCTCATCGATCAACAGAGTTGATCGATTGATGCGGATGCGCGATTTTCCATCTTTCACCTGTTCGGACATCAGTCCGCAGTCATTCGACAGCGTGCGGTCCACATCGCAGAGCAGCGGGAAATTCAGGCCGTGATGATCACGGAACCCGCAGTGCGCCGCCACATCGTCGTTAGAGACGCCGACCACCTGCCATCCGGCTCGCGCAAAGTCTTCAAGGTGATCACGAAATCCCTGAGCCTCGATGGTGCATCCAGGCGTTTCATCTTCCGGATAAAAATAAAGAATCAGTTTCCTGCCTTGGAAATCCTTCAGCGTGCGCACGCAGCCGTGGTCATCCTTCAACGCAAAATCCGGTGCGGGCTCCCCGACTTTTAATACCTCTTCGGTCATCCAAAACTCCTCATCGCAATCCTCGGTCTGCACACTGCATACCGCCGTCATGACATTCATGGTGCAAAGAACCTACACCTCTTTGACTGCGCTTGGCAGGGGCTAATTGTGAAAGAGCGAAACCGCTCAGCGTCATCAAATCGTCATCATTGCTTCATTAAAACTTGATGCATGCTTTATAGACTCGCAAGCTCATAGGGTTAGAAATTCTTTCCTTTTCAAATCCTTCCGCCAATATGGCGGTTGGAAAACTGGAAACAGAACATGAGTATTGCGCTTCGCGGCATCACGAAGTCCTTCCAAGGCGTAACAGTGATTCCGCCGCTCACCATTGAATTCAGCAGCCGTGCATTTACTACGCTCCTGGGTCCCTCGGGGTGCGGCAAGACTACGCTCCTGCGAATGATTGCAGGATTGGAAACGCCTGATGCCGGTGAGATTCTCTTTGACGGCAATCCCGTCTTCAGCGCAGATTTGGGTCTCAATCTGCCCCCTGAGAAACGCAATATCGGGTTCGTATTCCAAGATTTCGCGCTCTGGCCGCATCTGACGGTTTTCGAAAACGTTGCATTTCCTCTGCGTGCACGCAAAGATCTCAGCGGCTTGGAATCCAAAGTGACAGACGCGCTTTCGCTTGTCGGCCTGGCCGACTTTGCCGGCCGGCGCGTTTCGGAACTCTCAGGCGGACAGCAGCAGCGGGTCGGTTTTGCCCGCGCAATCGTTTCACGCCCCAACATTGTTCTCTTTGACGAACCGCTCTCTGCGCTTGACGCTCAGCTGCGTGAAACCATGCGCAGCGAAATTAAACGAATCACCAGTGCCCTGGCCATGACCTCCATATTTGTGACGCATGACCAGGAAGAAGCGATGAGCATGAGCGACCGCATCCTCGTGCTGAATCACGGCGCTCTAGAACAAGCCGGGTCGCCTATCGACATTTACACCCATCCGGCCACTCGCTTCGCTGCTGAGTTTGTCGGGCAATCCAACTTCATTGATGATCAACGCATGTTTCGTCCGGAGTTCGCAGAAATCATTGATTTAAAAGCGAATTCATCGTCCAACCATTCTCTCATTTTCTCCGCTCGCGTCGAACAAACGGAATACATCGGGGGCCGCTGGCTTATTGATGTGAGTGTCGGTGACAAACACTGGCGGCTTGCCCACAGCGCGCCGCAAACCATTGGTTCTCAGATTCACATTGCCGTTAATCCTGCCGGGATTGTCACGATCAGCGGCTGACTTCAAACGCATTCATTTCAGGAAGGTACTGAATATGTCCAAAAATCTTTTAGCCGCAGCCGTTTCTGCAGCCGTTCTTTTCGCGAGTCCCTTTTCGGCAGCTCAGGCCGATGAAGGCGTCGTTACCGTCTACATGCCTTCGCCCACTGGACTCAATGCCAAGTATGTTGCTCAATTTGAAAAACAGACCGGCATCAAGGTAAAGCTTTTTGAAGGCACCACGGGCAAGATTCTCGCTCGTCTGGAAGCAGAAAAAAGCAATCCCGTTGCCGACGTCGTCGTGCTCGCCTCTTGGTCTGATGGCCTTGCCGTCAAGCAATCCGGCATTCTCGCTTCGTACCCGAACGCCAAAAACGCTGAAAAACTGCGCGCCGACTTCATTGACGCGGACCGCACGCTCTTTGGCACTTCAGCCTCCGCAATGGGCGTCATCTGGAATAAGACGCTTATTCCGAATCTCAATGCCGACTGGAAGGAACTGGCCGATCCCAAGTTCAAAGGCCAAATAGCCATTCCCGATCCGGAAAAATCCGGCTCATGCAAAGACTTCCTCGCGGGCTATCTATATGCCACGAAGGGCGATTGGGCCACCTGGGAAGGCATGGCGAAAAACGGACTGGCTGTCGCGGGCGCCAATAAGGCAGCGCTTGAATCCGTCCTTACGGGAGCCAAAGCCATTCTGGTTGCCGGCGTTGACTACAACGCCTACTCGCAGATTAAGAAGGGCGAACCCATCGGCATTTATTACCCGGCCTCCGGGACCGTTGTTAACCCGCGCCCGGCGATGATTCTGAAGACGACGAAGAACGAAGCGGCAGCACGCGCCTTCATTGATTACCTGCTCTCAGATGATGCGCAAAAACTGGTGGCTCAGGCCTTCCTTCTGCCGGGCCGTACGGACGTCAAAGCCAGCGGCCGTCTGGGGCTCGATGACATCCGTACTTTCAGCAATCTCGACTGGAACACGATGATGCAGCAGTCTGATGATGCGGCAGCCAAACTTCTGCAGATGACCAAAGGCAATCGTTAAACCTCACCCGCGAAACCAGCAAATTTCAGCCGCCGGAGCATCCCGGCGGCTGAGGCATCTTTCAAATTATCGAGGTACGCATGCATCCAAGCGCATCTGCCGGCGTCCGGCTCTCCGCTATTGTTGCGCTTGCCGCACTCGTCATTTTTATCGTCTGTCCTCTGGGAAGCATTTTCATCACGTCCTTCACCGGCAGCGAGAATGAATCCCTGCTTGTGCAGCATGCACTGGATGCGGCGCTAGCATCAGAGAACGTCGAAACGGTCGTCAATTCGATCGTGCTTGCCGGCTTGGTCGTTGTGCTCACAACGGTGATGGCCACTCCTCTGGCACTGCTTCTTTCCCGCACATCCTGGGGGCAAAGCCATTGGCTCGATATCGCGCTTTTGATCCCCTTCATGACGCCGCCCTACATCGGCGCGATGGGCTGGATTCTTTTCATGCAAAAGCGCGGACTGCTCGAACAGCTTCTGCCGCCCACAGGCGCAGTTACGCCGGCATTTTTCAGCTTGGGCGGGCTCGTTTTCGTAATGAGTCTCCACGCGCTTCCCTTCATGACGACGATCATGAAGAATGCGCTGATCCGTGTGCCCGGCAATCTTGAGGAAGCCGCGGCGGTCTCCGGTGCGGGTTTCAGCAAACGTTTAAAGCAAGTCCTTTTGCCGCTTGTGACCGGCAATTATGCAATTGCGATGCTGCTCGTCTTTGTTAAGACGCTTGCAGAGTACGGCACGCCGTCGACATTGGGCCGCCGCATCGGTTTTGACGTTTTCACTACGAAGATCCATGCCTATGCCACAACTGCTCCGGTCAATTTCGGAGCTGCAGCAACACTCTCGCTCATTCTCATTACGATCTGCATGGCGATGTGGATGCTTCAGAGCTGGATCACTGCCAACCGCTCCTTTCGGCTGGTCGGCGCCAAAGGCGCACGTCCGGCCTTCTGGAAACTCTCTGGCTGGCCGCGCCGCGCTGCCGCTTTATACATTGGCATCGTGCTCGTCCTTGCCGTCGGCGTGCCATGGTTTTCCGTGATCGCCACCTCGCTTATTAAGATTCGAGGATATGGGCTGGCGCTCGGCAACTTCACGCTGATGCACTACGTTGAGCTCTTTACCGAAAACCCAAAGGGGCTCGACGCCTTCGTCACTTCCTTGATGCTTGCGCTTTCAGTCGGCCTCATTGCGAGTTTCCTCGGCACAGTCATCGTCTGGCTCATCCGTCATTCAGGACGGATGGGACGCCTTCTGGAAGGCATCGGACTGCTCCCTGAAATGCTCCCGAGTATTGTCATGGCAATCGGTCTGATGCTCTTTTGGAACCAGATCTACACCTGGATACCGCTCTACAACACCATGGGCTTTATGGTGCTGGTATACGTCATCCTCTTTCTGCCCTACGCCATCCAGTACACAACGTCTGCCTGGATGCAGGTGAGCCCGTCACTCAGAGAAGCCGGCAGCGTCTGCGGCGGATCACCCTTCTTCGTCTTAACGCGCATCACGCTGCCCCTCATTGCCGTCGGCATCGTACAGGGCTTCATCATGATTTTCATCATCGTGCTGCGCGAACTTGTTGCGGCAAGTCTCATTTCGCCGCCTGATGTTCTGGTGATTTCAACCTTTATTGTCAACGAGTTCGAACAAGGCTCGGCCTCGGTTGCAATGGCGATGGCGCTCATCTGCGTTTTAGTCTCTGCGCTCATGCTGTTTGCACTGCGAATGCTTCTCAGCCGCATGAAGCACATCTCGGCGGTGTGAACACACTTCATCCGCCTCGCTCTTTCTGGCCGACGGCAAACACTGCCGACGGCCAGAGTTCTTGGGCAGAAAAGAACGGCCGAACGTCCTTTAAGGTTCAAGTCCGTTCCGTTCAAACCATGCTTTGAGCCAAAAAATGCCCGAAATAGTTTTCACATCCGTAATGCGTCCGTCAACAGCCATCTCCCAAGCCTCGCCAAACGGCACACGGTAGACCTCCAGGAACTCGCCTTCGTCGAGCTTTTGCTCAACTTCAGTGAGACCTCTGGCCAGATAGATGGCGATGTGCTCATTGCTGTAGCCGATCGCATTGTTGATAACGCCGAGTTTGGTCCATTCCTGCGCTTTAACGCCGCACTCCTCAATCAACTCACGCTTAGCGCAGGCAATTTCTTCTTCATTGGGGTCTATCTTGCCCGCGGGCAGTTCCCAGAAGCTGCGCTTGAGCGGATGACGCCACTGGCGTTCGAGCAGAATGGTGCCGTCGTCGCCGAGCGCAACCATGGCGCAGGCCCCGCCGTGAGTCAGGTAGAGACGCTTGGAAAGTCCCCCGTCAGGCAGCTTGATATCGTCTCTCACCATCTTTACGAAACTGCTGTTGAAAAGCACTTCCTCTTTGAAAGTCTTCTCTTCAAGCGGATCATTGGGGCGCTCTGCGCGGGGCGCAGGCAATTGAATAAGCGGAATGCGGCTCATGATGGAACTCGGGTGTTCGTGCGAACGGACAGAATATTTGATGTTGATATTGTGCCTTCACGGGCGCTTTTCGGTGCGCCTTGATCCGTCTGATTGATCCGCCTTTAGAATGACGGCACTGTTGAAAAATTGAGAGCTGCGCACAGCATCTGCGCTGCATACCAGTGAAATCCGCTCTCATACATCGAAAGGACCCAAGATGAGTCGAACCATCATGAACCTTGAAGAGTCGCGTGAACTCGAAGCCCGCTGCGCCGTGCGCATGGGCCTAGACACTTTGATGCGCCGTGCGGGCACCTTCGCCGCAAAGTGGCTCGACGAACGTCTGCCGTGTCCGCACGTCACAGTGCTTGCCGGCCCAGGCAATAACGGCGGCGACGCCATTGTCTGCGCCTGTGAGCTCAAGCGCCTCGGTCACACGGTGCAGCTCGTCATGCCGGGCGGAGAACCCAAGACTGAGCTCGCCCGCGAAATGCTTGCCGACTGGATCGCCCTCGGCGGCACCGTGATCTCCGACCCATACATGACAGAAAAGGCCGATGCCGTTGTGGACGGCCTCTTCGGCACTGGTCTCAAGCGCCCGATCACCGGCGACTATCTGGACGCCATACTCTGGTTTAACGAACGCCAATGCTTCAGACTGGCTCTGGATGTGCCCTCTGGACTTCACAGCGAAACCGGTCACTGGGTCGGCACGATGCCCGGCGTAACCGCTGATGCCACCGTTACATTCCTCTCGGCCAAATCCGGGCTCTACATGAATGAAGGCGTCGACGCGGCCGGTGCAGTGGTTGTGAGCGAACTCGACGTTTCCGTTCCGCTCACGCGTCTCGGCCTCATCGAGTATTCCGACTTTGACCACATTTGCCAGCCTCGTCCGAAGTTCTCCCACAAGGGCACCTTCGGGCACGTTGCCGTCGTGGGCGGTGCGGAAGGCCACATCGGCGCGGCGCTCCTTTCAGCCCGTGCGGCGCTGCGCATGGGGGCAGGGACCGTAACGGTTGAGCTGCTCACGCCCAACGCCATGATGGTGGATCCGGTCGCGCCGGAACTGATGTTCTCGAGCACCCCGCTTGACTTCAGCCGCTTCACCGCTGCCGTTATTGGTCCTGGACTCGGACAGAGCGCCGCTGCCAAGGCTCGGCTTGAAGCCGCTCTGGCCTCGAATATCCCGCTCGTACTTGATGCCGATGCCCTCAACCTCATTGCCGGGGACAAAGCGCTCCTTACCACACTGCTGCACCGCACAGTAGCTACCGTCCTAACGCCGCATGAAGCTGAAGGCGCCCGACTGCTGAAAGTGACGCCTCAGATCATTCAGAGCGACCGCGTCAATGCCGTTCGTGATATTGCCCTGCAGACTGGCGCCATCACCGTTCTGAAAGGACCGGGCACGCTGATTGCCATGCGAAGCTCTCGCACATGGCTCAGTCCCTACGCTACGGCTTCGCTCGCCACTGCGGGCAGCGGTGATGTGCTTTCAGGCATGATTGCAAGCTTCCTGGGGCAGCGCTACGACACAGTGGAATCAGTGCTTGGCGCCGTCATGCTGCACGGTTACGCAGGCAAGGAACGTGTTGCAGGTCTTACGGCCAGTGAAATTGCTTCTATTGCTGTAGAGCCGCTTGAAACCTATCGACGCACCAATGCAAGACCATATTGGTAAGGCAATATCTTTAGCAATATCTTTAATGCAATTCGAATGAACTGCCAACAAGGCCAAGTGCCGCAGACCATTCATGATTTGTTGCAGCCTTCACCAATTAGAAATCCCTATGGCAGGCTTATCGGGTTATAGTTTTCTCACGATGAAAGCGACGAGAGAGACGATTTCATCGTGTTTCTCCTGACTTTAGGTTGAGAAAATTGAGGGTTGAGCCTCGCGGGCGACGGGAAAACGCCTGCGAGGCTTTTTTTGTCTGCGGATGAGTGAATACTGGCTCCGACGTGATTGCGAGCCATTCCTGCAAACACCCCAAAACTCTCCGGCTGCCGCACCCCTAGCGTCGTCATTCACCCTCGGCGCCGTTGACGCACAGGCAGTTTCACAATTCGCAAATCCCTTTTTTCAATCTATATGATGATGCGGGGAGATTCCCGCAATTTCAGGTATTTCGTACACTTAGCACTACCCAAAGTGGCTGCGGCGTTCTTATACTCCTTCTCGCTTAGTTCTTAAGCGTCGCTCTGTACTCCTTTAAAGAGTCACTCTGTGATGCTTTTGCGCCGGTCGGCCCGCGAACCTTTCACTCGGAAACGCACGGGTCTTGAATCGACACACTGAATTCGAACCGTACAGAACTTTGTACATAAAGGAATAGGACACATCACCATGCTTCGCCGCACTTTCATCGCTTCTGCCGTTCTGTTTGCGACTGCCGCCGCCGCTCCTGCCGCCTTCGCCTTTACGGAAGGCAAGGACGCGGACTACATCACCCTTGAAAAGCCCCTTCCTGGCGGTGAAGGCAAGCTCGTGAAGGTTTGGTCCTACGACTGCCCGTTCTGCTTCAAGTTCGACGTGGGCGTTGACCCGAAGATGGTTCCGCTTGCTGAAAAGGCCACCGGCCTTAAGTTCGACATGGTGCACATCGAAACGAAGGGCAAGTACGGCCGTGCCGGTTCTGAACTCTTCGCCTGGTGCCAGCTGCGCGACAAGGCTGCCGGCATCACCGACTGGGAAGATCCCAAGTCGATCTTCAAGAAAGCCAAGGATGCGATCTACAAGGCTTACCACCGTCAGGGCGAACGCTGGGCCTCTGGTGAAGCTGCCTTCCTCAAGACCGGTCTTGATGCGATCGGCGCCACGGCTGAAGAATTCGAAGCCGCCCGCAAGACGCCTGAAGTTCAGCAGCTCGCTGACAGCTGGAAGCCCAGCTACGACGTCGCCAAGATTCAGGGCATTCCGGCCTATGTCGTCAACGGCAAGTACCTCATCATGACGAAGTCCATCCGCTCCGTTCAGGGTCTCGTTGACCTCATCACGGAACTTTCCAAGAAGTAATCCCTCAGGATCTGAGAAATGAATACGCTTCTTGACCGCATCGGTCTGTTCTCCCAGACGCGTTGGCCTTGGCTCGTGATCGCCATCCTGAGTGCTGGCCTCGTGCTGATCGCCCACAACGTGTTTCAGGTGTGGCTCTACATGAAGCCGTGCGAACAGTGCGTGTACATCCGCTTTGCGTTCTTGTGCATGACGTTCGGCTGCCTCTTCACGCTCGCCTGGCCGAAGGCTCTCATCATGCGCATCATCGCCTATGTGTGCGGCGTTTACGGCTGCATCTACGGCATCATGTGCTCGGTGAAGCTTTCCTCGATTCACCACGCCATTCACTCTGAAGACCTTGATGCCCTCTTTGGCATGCAGGGCTGCTCGCTCGAACCGCACTATCCGTTCGGTCTGCCGCTTGAAAAGTGGGCTCCGGACTGGTTCCTGCCGACCGGCGACTGCGGCTATGACAATTCCGATGTCCCCCTCGGAACCGTGCTCTCTCCGCTGCAGGAATCCATCATCCAGATGTATTCCGATGCGGGTGGCTGGTATCTCATCCCGTCCATGAAGTTCATGTCCATGGCTCAGTGCTGCCTGCTCGGCTTCGCTGTTGCGCTCCTTATCTACGTGATTCTCTTCGTGGGCGATATGAAGCATACGTTCGGCAAGCCCGCAGCTTAATGCGAGCCCCGACCGCAAATCTTTAACTCTCTCTTTCCTCCTGTCTCAGGCCGCAGCCGCTCAAGGTTGCGGCCCTTTTTTATCTGCGGCCGAATGAAAGAAAAGGAGACATCCGAAAAAATCGAACATCTCCTTTGGAAGGAACACGTGCTGTCAGACGTTTAGCGGCTTAGCGCTGCTCCGAAAGCGGCACCCCTGAAACGATGGCCCGCAGGCCTTCCGCATCAAAAATACGAACGTGCTTTTGGTTGACCTCAATGAGCCCGTCGTGCGAGAAGCGCGACAGAACGCGGCTCACGGTCTCGAGCTTCAAGCCCAAATAGGAGCCGATTTCCGCTCGTGTCATGCGAAGCACAAATTCACTGCGCGAGTAGCCGCGCTGTTCAAAGCGCTGAGAAAGCGAAAGCAGGAACGCCGCCAAACGCTCTTCTGCGTGCATCGAGCCCAAAAGCAGCATCACGCCGTGCTGACGCACGATTTCGCGCGAGAGCATCTTGAGCACATGAGCGCCCATGGAGCGCATGGAGGTCGCAGCCTCCTCAAACTTGTCGTAATTGATGACGCAGACTTCCGTATCTTCAAGCGCGGTGACGTCACAGGAATGCACGCCGCTCGAAATGCCGTCAAAGCCGATCATCTCACCGGCCATAAAGAAGTTGGTCACCTGCTCGCGGCCGTCGCTGCTCATCACCGTGCTCTTCAAAAATCCAAGACGGACGGCGTAGAGCGTGTCAAAACGGTCACCGGCACGAAAGAGCGACTCTCCGCGCTTGATGCGCCGGCGATTGCCGGTCACCAGTTCTTCAAGCCGCTCGATCTCCTTCAGGGTCAGTCCCGTCGGGAGGCAGGATTCACGCAGGTTGCAGTTCGAGCACGTTGACCGCAGGAGCATTGCCGGATTATTAAGTGCCACCACTTCTTCCTCATCTTGGTGTGTCGTCCGGTCCTGAGGGGTCATGGGCCGGCAGCTGTTCATAGTTCCGAAGCAGAGGACGAGAATGCAGCAGTCGTAGGCTAAGAAGCCTCACCGCAGACGTATCGTCTGACGGCAGCGCTTTATTGGCGACAATCCACATACAGGGAGCGGAGCTTCGAAAAGCTAATTTTTGAATAATCTTGACTGCCTAGAATCAAGGCGTTGGCTCTCATAAAGATGAATTCGCAGGGAAAATCCCTTCGATCCAATCGACCTTGATCCTCACGTTGATAATCATCAAGAAAGACACTCAAGCTTCCAAAATAATAGCAGGAAGTTTAACCCAAGTCATAATTAAACATAGGCCCCCACAAAATGACGAATTCGGAAACCAGCGGCGTCGAGCTGCCTGACATGGACCTCCTCAAGAAGTTCGACGTGCCTGCTCCGCGCTACACCTCGTATCCGACAGCAGACCGGTTCAATGCCGAATTCACTGCCGAAGACTATGCCCGCGCTTTAGCGGGCCGCGGCACAGCCAAAGAACCGGCTCCGCTTTCACTTTATGTGCATGTGCCGTTCTGCAACGATGTGTGCTTTTACTGCGGCTGCAACAAGATTGTGACGCGCGACCATAGCCGCAGCGCGGCATACATCGATTTAATCGGTCAGGAAGCTGATCTGGTGAAGGCGCATCTGACGGGGTCGCAGGAGCTCGAACAGCTGCACTTCGGCGGCGGTACCCCCACGTTCCTCACCGAGGATGAGCTCGAACTCATGATGGACACGCTCACGAAGCGCTTCCCGCTCGCTAAAACCGGCGGCGAATTCTCCATTGAGGTGGATCCGCGTACCTGCGGTCCCTCGAAGGTGAAAAAGCTCCGTGAAATTGGTTTGAACCGCATGTCGCTGGGCGTCCAGGACTTCAATCCCGATGTGCAGAAGGCGGTCAACCGCATTCAGCCCTTTGAAATGACGAAGGAAACGATGGATGCAGCCCGCGCCGAGGGGTTCCACTCCATCAACATGGATCTGATCTACGGTCTGCCGAAGCAGACCCGCGAAACCTTTGCGCAGACGATCGACCAGGTGCTTGAACTCTCGCCCGACCGCATTGCGCTCTACCACTACGCGCATCTGCCCAACCACTTCAAGCCCCAGCGCCGAATTCTGCCCGCCGATCTGCCCGATACAGTGACGAAGGTGCACATCATGTTTGATGCCATCAAGCGCCTCACCGCCAACGGCTACCGCTACATCGGCATGGATCACTTCGCCAAGATCGACGATGAGCTCTCGCGTGCGCAGATCGAAGGTACGCTGCAGCGCAACTTCCAAGGCTACTCGACCAAAGCAGAATGCGACATGGTCGCTTTGGGCGTCTCCTCCATCTCGAAGATCGGCAGCGCCTATGCCTGCAATCCCCGCGAACTCGACGATTGGGCCGCCGCCATTAAAGAAGGACGGCTGGCCACGAACCGCGGCTATCACCTCAACGAAGACGATGAGCTGCGCCGTTATGTGATCATGAAGATCATGTGCAACTTCGAGCTGAAGAAGAAGGATGTGGAAGACAAATTCGGCATCCATTTCGACGAAGTTTTCGCCTACGAGCTTGGAAAGATGAAGCCCTACGTTCATCACGATCTGGTTGAGCTTTACCCCGACCGCCTGGTGGTGCTCCCCAAGGGCAAGATCTTCGTTCGTGCCGTCGCTATGCAGTTTGACCGCTACCTGCGCGAATCCAATCGCGCCGGCGGCTATTCGCGCATTGCCTGACACACCGTTCGAAAACGTCTGATATGAATCATTGGGCGTTCGGCATCAAGCCGAACGCCCAATCTTTTACGCACAGACCCGTCCGGAGAAAGATTCTGTCGGGCAATAGGTCTAAAATTATTAGTTTCGGATCCATCATCCCTGCCGGAGAGCGGCGGATGACGCATCTCTCCATTTATCCGCGCCGGCGGCAGAGCAGACCCTTTGGTACACGCACCGACGCAGCAGATCAACTAAAACCGATTTCCAATGAAAGTCGCAGACATTCGACGGACCTTTCTAAAGTTCTACGAAAGCAAAGGTCACACCATTGTGGCGTCCAGCCCCGTCGTTCCCGGCAACGACCCGACGCTTCTCTTTACCAATGCCGGCATGAATCAGTTCAAGGACGTCTACCTCGGATTCGATCATCGCCCCTATAAGCGCGCCACAACGTCGCAGAAGTGCATCCGCGCCGGCGGCAAGCACAATGACCTCGACAACGTCGGCTACACCGCCCGTCATCACACCTTCTTCGAAATGCTCGGGAACTTCTCGTTCGGCGACTATTTCAAGAAGGATGCCATTCATTTCGCCTGGGAGCTCCTCACCGAACACTTCCACCTGCCGCCGGAAAAGCTCTGGGTGACGGTCTACGCCGAAGACCAGGAGGCCTATGACATCTGGCATAAAGAAGTGGGTATCCCCGCCGACCGCATCGTGCGTATCGGCGACAACAAGGGCGCCCGCTACATGTCAGACAATTTCTGGATGATGGGCGATACAGGCCCCTGCGGCCCGTGCTCAGAAATCTTCTATGACCACGGTCCTTCCGTCCAGGGCGGCCCTCCGGGGAGCCCCGAGGAAGACGGCGACCGCTACATGGAGATTTGGAACCTCGTCTTCATGCAGTTCTATCGTGACGAAAAGGGCGAAATGCATAAATTGCCGCGCCCCTCTATCGACACGGGCATGGGTCTCGAACGTATTGCTACGGTGCTTCAGGGCGTCCACAGCAACTACGACATTGACCTTTTTAAGAACCTGCTCGCTGCCGCCAAGGCCGCGGTCGAAAGCGTGTCGACGGTTCCTGCCGACATCAACTCGCCGTCCCTCAAGGTCATCGCCGACCACATCCGCGCCTGCGCCTTCTGCGTCGCTGACGGTGTGGTGCCGGGCAACGAAGGCCGCGCCTACGTGCTGCGCCGCATCTGCCGCCGCGCTCTGCGCCACGGCTACAAACTGGGCGCCCGCGGCCCCTTCTTCTATAAGCTCGTCGACGCCGTCCGCAAGGAAATGGGCGAAGCCTATCCCGAACTCATGAACCATGAGATCGAAAAGGTGATTGAGGCCGAAGAACGCCGCTTCCTGCAGACGCTCAGCAAGGGCATGGATATTCTCGATGCCGCTATTGCCGAAAACAAAACGGGCGTCCTGCCGGGCGATGTGGTCTTCAAGCTGCACGACACCTATGGCTTCCCGGCTGACCTGACGGCCGACGTCTGCCGTGAACGCGGTATTTTGGTCAACACGGCTGAATTTGACGCCGCGATGGAACGCCAGCGCGCCGCCGCGCGCGCATCGGCCAAATTCAAGATGGCTCAGGGCCTGGATTACACCGGCGCCGACACGGTCTTCACGGGCTACGAAACTCTCACCGAAAAAGACGCTGAAGTCGTAGCGCTCTACGCCAACGGCGAGCCGGTTGACCGGGTTGAAGCCGGCAGCGAATGCGTAGTGGTCTTCAACCGCACGCCGTTCTATGCGGAATCTGGCGGTCAGGTGGGTGATCAGGGCGAAGCCAAGAACGCCACGGCTATTCTGAAGGTGCTCGACACCTTCCGCGTGAAGGCCGCCGTGACGGGCCTGCAGTGCCACGTTGCTGAAGGTCATGTCGCCGTGGGCGACAAGTTCGACCTGGCGGTCGACGAAGCCCGCCGTGAAGCCACTGCCCGCAACCACTCCGTGACGCACCTCATGCACTTTGCACTGCGCACGGTGCTCGGCGACAAAGTTGCCCAGAAGGGTTCGCTGGTGACGCCCGAATCCACGCGCTTTGACTTCTCTTACGGCAAACCCGTGACAGCCGAACAGATCGCCGAGGTCGAACGCATCGTCAATGCGCAGATCCTCAAGAACACGCCGGTTCAGACGCGCGTGCTTCCGATTGAAGAAGCCAAAAAGACTGGTGCAGTGATGCTCTTTGGCGAACGCTACGGTGAAGTCGTGCGCGTGCTCGACATCGGCAAGTCCACCGAATTCTGCGGCGGCACGCATGTCAAGGCCACTGGCGACATCGGGTTCTTCAAAGTCGTGTCTGAGTCGGGCATCGCCGCCGGCGTGCGCCGCATCGAGGCCGTCACCGGCATGAATGCACTCAGCTGGGTGCAGAACACGGAGAGCCTCCTTGCTGCAACTGCCCGCGAATTCAAGGCCCCGGTGAGCGAAGTCCCCGTCAAGGCTACCGATGCTATCGCGACGATCCGCACGCTCGAAAAGGGCATTGATCAGCTCAAGAGCCAGATGGCCGCCAAGGCCGGTGATGCGCTCATCGCTGAGGCCCGCGACGTCAAGGGCGTGAAAGTTCTGCTGGCTCGTCTTGACGGCGCAGACGCCAAAGCGCTTCGCGAAACGATGGACAAAGTCAAGGACAAGCTCGGCAGCGCCGTAGCGGTTCTCGCCTCTGTCACCGGTGAAGACCGCGTCCAGCTCGCCGCCGGCGTTACCAAGGATCTCACTGGCCGCGTGAAGGCCGGCGAGCTTGCCGGCTTCGTAGCCGGTCTCCTCGGCGGCAAGGGCGGCGGCAAGCCTGACCTCGCCATGGCCGGCGGTTCTGACGTCAAGAAGCTCCCGGAAGCGCTCGAAGCAGCCCGCGCCTGGATCGAAGGAAAGCTCTGATGACGAACGTGCACAACGAACCTCAAAGCGTGGAGACGCTGCGGCTTCCCGGCCTTTCGTGCCCGATGCCTGTTCTCCGTGCCAAAAAGGCTCTTGCAAAGATGACGCCTGGAGCTGTGCTCGCGGTTTGGAGTACCGATCCGCACAGCACGCCTGACCTTTCCGATTTCTGCCGACAGACCGGTCACGGTCTTCTTAAGCAGGAAGAAGTGGATGATGACGGCCGCCATTGGTTCGTAAGCGAGATTCAGCGCCGTGCGGATTGATCTGTGATCGCTTCCGCCCAAACGTGAATCTTCCTTCAAAATGCCCGGACAGTTCAGACTGCCCGGGCATTTTCGTTTCCTCAGCAGCAACCGCTTCGTTTGCGGCGGTATACCTGCATTCGATCAGGGAATATTTTCTCGCAACTCTTGCTTTTTCACTTTCGAGTATGTATAGTTCTCCTTCTGCGAAATTTGTGCGCCAGTAGCTCAGTTGGATAGAGTATCTGGCTACGAACCAGAGGGTCGTGGGTTCGAATCCTGCCTGGCGCACCATTCGTTTTTGAGGCGGATAAGTTAGGAGCGGTTGAAGAAATTCAACGGCTCTTTTTTGTTGTCTGTTGATTGTGAATTCGCCAATAAACCTTTTTATATCAAATAGATGAGTAATTTACAGATGCTTAATTTTTAAGCATCTCCTTAAGCATCTGATTTTGAGGGGAAGGCGAATCTTCTCCCCCGAACGTTCTTAACTTATGCACAGAATCTGTGGACAAAAACCGCATTGCCCCTGTGGAAAAGTTTGAGCATCGAAGACTTATGCTGGTCGAAGAGCCGTGCGCCGCCGTCAACGGCGGCCGGTCACAGTGACTCAGCAAAAAGCCCGGAAACGCATTTGCACTGCCGGGCTCGCTGTGGACATCTTTTTTGAGAAGGCGTTAAGCGCCTGAACGTTTCGTCCAGCACTCAAAATCCACCCGCCAAGGACGCTTCGCAGAGGGCAAGAGCGTACAGAAACATTCCCCTCTGAATCGTCCGCGAGGAATGGTCGGGAAATAGGTATCCCCCTCAAAGTCGTGATCGATCTTGGTGAGCCACACTCGATCGGCAATGGCGATCGTCCGGCGGTAGATTTCACCGCCGCCGATCACAAAAACACGCCCTGTACGAGAGCGCGCCTGAGCGAGCGAGAGTGCTTCATTGAGCGACTTCACGACTACGACGTTCTTCGCCGAGATGTCCGCAGGCTGCAGGCGTCGCGACACAATCACGTTGAGCCGCCCAGGGAGCGCCCGTCCGATTGAAGCCCAAGTACGGCTTCCCATCACCACGGGCGAACCCATCGTTGTCTTTTTGAAGAAGGCAAAATCCTCTGGAATGCGCCAGAGCAGCTTGTTTTCGGCGCCGATGACACCGGTGCGCGCAGCAGCGGCAATAAGTTCAATCATGGTTGAAGGTTCCGCGAGAAACTTGGGGGTTAATCGGATTTAAACAGCTACCGGCGCCTTGATGCCCGGCCATGGATCGTAGCCCTCAAATTCAAAGTCCTCATACCCATATTCAAAAAGAGACGCCGGGCGGCGCTTGATCACGAGCTTCGGATAGGGACGCGGTTCGCGGGAGAGCTGCAGCGCCGTCTGCTCAAGATGATTGTCGTAAATATGGCAGTCGCCGCCCGTCCAGACGAAATCACCCGGTTCGAGATCACACTGCTGCGCGACCATATGCGTTAAGAGCGCATAGCTTGCAATATTGAACGGTACGCCGAGAAACATGTCGCAGCTGCGCTGATAAAGCTGGCAGGAAAGCCGCCCGTCGGCGACATAAAACTGAAAGAGGCAGTGACAAGGCGGCAGCGCCATCTTGTCCACTTCAGCCGGATTCCAGGCCGTTACCAACAGACGCCGAGAATCGGGGTTCTTCTTGATGCGCTCGAGCACCTCTGAGATCTGGTCAATCGTGCGGCCGTCCGAAGCGGGCCAAGCACGCCACTGCCGGCCGTAGACCGGCCCGAGTTCGCCGTTTTCGTCGGCCCACTCGTCCCAAATCGTCACCTTGTGGTCATGGAGGTACTTGATGTTCGTTGAGCCCGAGAGGAACCAGAGCAGTTCGTAAATAATCGAACGCAGATGGAGCTTCTTGGTGGTCACAAGCGGAAAGCCGTCAGCCAGCGGAAAGCGCATCTGGCAGCCAAAGAGCGAGCGCGTGCCCGTGCCGGTACGGTCCGATTTGTGCGCTCCCCGTTCATAAATATCCTTGAGGAGTGTTTCGTATTGATTGCTGGACATGATGCTCCCGTGGGCCTCCTCAAAAGAAAAAACTGAACGCTTTCTGCCGCTAAAGGCAGGTCTGAAGGCCGGATTATAGGCGGGCATTGCAGCAAGCATCGCAGCGTACATCGTCTACGATACAGGTCATTCCAACCCCAAACTCCCGACGGCTAGCTCGGAACAGGGTTGATTCGAGTCAACTATCAGGT
>ENA-ORTT01000770-ORTT01000770.1-human-gut-metagenome-genome-assembly--contig:-NODE-770-length-38690-cov-6.316475_pt1 | contig 38690 bp, 39 predicted proteins | sample MGYA00242074_ERZ509197 | MGnify/ENA primary metagenome ERZ509197 (study PRJEB26280, sample SAMEA2338789) | human gut metagenome | biome: human gut; feature: human-associated habitat; material: faeces...
GCGCAGTAGAAGTATGTCATGCAATTGCATGACGCGCACCTCGCAGCAAGAATGCTGGGGCATTCTTGAAATTAAGAAATTGTATTTTCTATTATGTAAAAAAGATTGTACTGATAAAAAACAGAGTGAAATCTAAAATTTTCATTGACAGACGGAAAAGAAGGAGATATTATAAGGTCAATACAAGAACAGAGTTGGAGGATAGGAATTATGAAATTTAAAAAAGTTGTAAGTGCTGTATTAGTATCAGCACTGGCAGTCAGCATGATGGCAGGCTGTGGTTCTAAGAGCGGAAGCTCAGATTCAAAATCAGATGTATTTAAAATTGGTGGAATCGGACCGATGACAGGAGATGCAGCAGCATATGGTGAAGCAGTAGACAATGGTGCAAAGCTTGCTGTAGAAGAGATTAATAAAAATGGTGGAATCAATGGTAAGCAGGTTGAGTTCAAGACAGAAGATGATCAGGCAGATGCAGAGAAAGCTGTGAATGCTTACAATACTCTGAAAGACTGGGGTATGCAGATTCTTATGGGAACTGTAACATCTGGTTCTTGTACAGCAGTAGCATCTGAGACAGACAGTGATCACATGTTCCAGATCACACCTTCTGGAACAGCAGTAGAGAGCGTTCAGGATCACGATAACGTATTCCGTCTTTGCTTCTCAGATCCTGAACAGGGAACAAAATCCGCAGAGTACATTGCAAAGAACAAACTTGCAACAAAGATAGCAGTTATTTATAACAGCTCCGATGTATATTCTAATGGAATTTACACAAACTTCGCAGCAGAGGCTAAGAAAGAAGGCCTTGATGTTGTAGCAGCAGAAGCATTTACAGCAGATAATAAGACAGACTTTTCTGTACAGTTAAAGAAGGCACAGTCATCAGGAGCTGATCTTGTATTCCTTCCAATCTACTATCAGGAAGCATCTGCTATCTTACAGCAGGCAGCTAAGTTAGATTATCATCCGACATTCTTTGGATGTGATGGACTTGACGGAATCCTTGGTGTAGAGGGATTTGATAAATCTCTTGCAGAGGGAACGATGCTTCTGACACCTTATGCATCTGATGCACAGGATGAGAAGACTCAGACATTCACAAAAGCATATGAAGATAAATACGGCAATACACCAATTCAGTTTGCAGCAGATGCATATGATGCAATTTACGCTATCAAAGCTGCAGCAGAGGAAGCTGATGTAACACCGGATATGGATTACTCAGAGATGTGCGACAAATTGATGGACGCTATGACAAAGATCAAGATTGACGGTCTGACAGGTGTAGACGGAATCACATGGGAGAAGAACGGTGAGCCGAATAAGGCACCTAAGGGTGTTAAGATTGAAAATGGTGCATATGTATCCATGGACTAATTCAGCCCGATAAGTTAAAATAGTGATAAGCGGCTGCTACAGAATTGCTGTGGCAGCCTTTCTCACATATTGCATTATAATGACGCCAGGGTCAAAAGGTCTAAATCCACATGAGCTTGCTCATAAGTGGATGAAAGACCTTGGGATCCGCCCCAATATGAGCCTAAAAGTGGGATGACAATCCCACGATATGCGAATAATTGGGAGGATTGTGGGAGTGCAACGCACGGAACAATCCGTAGGCATCATAGTTGGGGCTTTTGCCCCCAACATCATTATAATTGAGAGGTAAAAATTTTAGTTAAAGGAAGGAGAAGAAAAATGAGTTTTATATCTTATCTCATTAATGGTATCAGCCTTGGAAGTGTATATGCGATCATCGCACTTGGCTATACCATGGTATACGGTATTGCTAAGATGTTGAACTTCGCCCACGGTGACGTTATTATGGTCGGAGCATATATCGTATTGACTTGTGTGACAGGCGCAGGTCTGAATCCAATTGTTGCAATCATTATTGCGACGATCGCCTGCACAATTTTTGGAGTTGTAATTGAAGGAGTTGCTTATCGTCCGCTTCGTAATGCGGCATCTCCACTGGCAGTTTTGATTACAGCAATCGGTGTCAGCTACCTGCTTCAGAATCTGGCACTTCTGATTTTTGGTTCTAATACGAAATCATTTCCAGAAGTCATCAAATTGCCGAACTTAAAACTGGCAGGTGGAAAGCTTACAATTACAGGAACGACCATCCTGACAATTGTACTATGTATTGTTATTATGGCAGGTCTGATGCTGTTTATTAATAAGACAAAAGCAGGTCAGGCAATGTTGGCTGTATCCGAGGACAAAGGTGCAGCACAGCTTATGGGAATTAATGTAAATAAGACTATTTCCATGACATTTGCAATCGGATCCGCACTTGCTGCAATCGCTGGTGTACTGCTTTGCTCTGCATACCCAAGCCTGACACCTTACACAGGTTCCATGCCTGGTATCAAGGCGTTCGTAGCAGCCGTATTTGGTGGAATCGGTTCTGTACCGGGAGCGCTGATAGGAGGAATTATTCTTGGAATCATTGAGATTCTCGGAAAAGCATACATTTCTTCACAGCTTGCAGATGCAATCGTATTTGCAGTTCTGATCGTGGTACTTCTTGTAAAACCTACTGGAATTCTTGGTAAGAATATCCAGGAGAAAGTGTAGGTGGCAGGAATGTTAAAGAATATGAATAAAACAACAAAAAACAACATGATTACATATCTTATGGTAATCGTAGTTTACGCAGTAATCCAGGTACTTGTTACAAGTGGAAGCCTGTCTAGCTTATTTACAGGATTACTTGTACCAATCTGTACTTACATCATTTTGGCAATTTCTCTGAACCTGGTCGTAGGTTTTCTTGGAGAACTGAGCCTTGGACATGCCGGATTCATGTGTATCGGAGCATTTACAAGTGCATTTTTCTCTAAATGCATGAAAGGTGTCATTGAGCCGGATCTTTTAAGATTCATGATTGCTCTTCTGATCGGAGCAGTGTGCGCAGGAATTTTCGGAATCCTAATTGGAATTCCGGTACTTCGTCTGAATGGAGATTACCTGGCAATTGTAACACTGGCGTTTGGCGAGATTATTAAAAATGTAATTAATGTCTTTTATATTGGCAAAGATTCTAAAGGATTCCATTTTTCAATGAAGGATTCCGTGTCTTTGAACATGGAGCCGGATGGAAAGATTCTTCTGAACGGACCACAGGGAATCAGCGGAACACCGAAAGACAGTACATTTACTATCGGATTTATATTAATTCTGATCACACTTGTCATTGTTCTGAATCTGATCAGCTCCAGAACCGGACGCGCGATCATGGCGATTCGTGATGACCGTATTGCAGCAGAATCCATAGGGATCAATATAACAAAATATAAACTGATTGCATTTTCTCTGTCTGCAGCAATTGCAGGAATGGCTGGAGTCCTTTACTCACATAATCTGTCATCGCTGATGGCAACACCACAGAACTTTGGTTACAACATGTCTATCATGATTCTTGTATTTGTTGTTCTGGGAGGAATTGGAAGTGTGAGAGGTTCTATTATTGCAGCAGCAATCCTGACACTGCTTCCGGAACTTCTGCGTGGACTGTCCAATTACCGTATGTTGATCTACGCAATTGTACTGATTGTCATGATGCTTTTTAACTGGGCTCCGAAAGCAATTGAGTGGAGAGAAAAACATTTGGCAAAATTCAAACAGAAAAAAGCAGTAAAGGAGGAAGCATAAGATGGCATTATTAGATGTAAAAAATCTGTCCATTTCCTTCGGAGGACTGCGTGCAGTAGACGGGTTTGAAATGCAGATCGAAAAAGGGGAACTTTACGGACTGATCGGACCGAACGGAGCCGGTAAAACAACGGTATTCAACCTTCTGACAGGTGTGTATAAGCCAAATGAGGGAATTATCAAACTGGATGGCGAGGATATTACCGGTAAGAAGACGATTGACATCAACAAAGCAGGTATTGCAAGAACATTTCAGAATATCCGTCTGTTTAAGCAGTTATCAGTACTTGATAATGTAAAAGTCGGACTTCACAATCACTATAAATATTCTACATTGGAAGGAATCTTACGGCTTCCAAAATACAAAAAAGTAGAGAAAGCCATGGATGAGAAGGCTATGGAAATCTTGAAGGTTTTTGATCTTGACGGTGAAGCAGATGTGCTGGCAACGAACCTTCCATATGGTAAGCAGAGAAAGCTGGAGATTGCCCGTGCTATGGCAACAGAGCCGAAGCTTCTTCTTCTGGACGAGCCTGCCGCAGGTATGAACCCGAATGAGACGGGAGAACTGATGGAGACAATCCAGTTCGTGAGAGAACATTTTGGAATGACAATACTTCTGATCGAGCATGACATGAAACTGGTATCCGGAATTTGCGAAGAACTGACAGTTCTGAATTTCGGTCAGGTACTGGCACAGGGAAAAACAGCAGATGTGTTGAATAACCCTGAAGTTATTTCTGCATATCTTGGAGATGAATAAGAGAACCGGAAACAAACGTAAAGAAAAGCCAGACAGGAGGAAATAAGAATATGGCAATGCTTGAAGTAAAGGATTTGGAAGTATATTACGGAATGATCCAGGCAATCAAAGGCATTTCGTTTGAAGTAAACCAAGGAGAAGTTGTGGCTCTTATCGGAGCAAATGGAGCCGGAAAGACAACCACACTTCATACAATTACAGGTCTTCTTCCGTCAAAGAAAGGAACTGTAACATTTGAGGGACAGGATATTACAAAAGTGCCTGCTCACAAAATTGTATACATGGGAGTCGCACACGTACCGGAAGGACGTCGTGTATTCGCAGATCTGAGCGTATACCAGAATCTGAAAATGGGTGCATACACAAGAAAAGATAAAGAGGAGATCGAACAGACGCTTGCTATGGTCTATGAGAGATTCCCTCGTTTGAAAGAAAGAAAAGACCAGAGAGCCGGAACACTCTCCGGTGGCGAGCAGCAGATGCTGGCAATGGGACGGGCGCTTATGTCAAAACCGAAACTGATTGTCATGGACGAGCCTTCCATGGGACTTTCACCAATCTTTGTAAACGAGATCTTTGACATTATCAAAGAAGTAAGAAAAACGGGAACGACAGTACTTCTCGTAGAGCAGAATGCGAAGAAAGCTTTGGAAATTGCAGATCGTGCTTATGTATTAGAGACAGGTAAAATCTTGCTTAGCGGAGATGCAAAAGAGCTGATGAACGACGATGCAGTTAAGAAGGCATATCTTGGTGAGTAGATGGCAAATGTGTAGAAGTTCAGGGAAGAGTAATGTTTTCTTCTATGAGTTTCAGATTGAGGCTTGTTAGAGCAAGACTTGCATAAATGAGATGTTACATATAGAATATAAGTAACAGAAAAAGATTGGGGGAATTGCTATGAAAAGAGTAGTAATAACAATCAACAGACAGTATGGAAGCGGTGGAAAGACCATCGGGTACATGCTGGCAGAAAAACTCGGAATTCCATGCTACAGCAGAGAAATCCTGCAGCGTGCCTCCGAGGAAAGTGGTATTAATGAGAGTATGTTCAATGCACGAGATGAACGCCTGAAAAGGTTACCGAAATTCCTGCTATCCACCAACGTATATAGCGGAGAACTCCTTCCACCGGAAAGCAAAGAATTTACATCAGATCAGAATCTCTTTAACTACGAAGCTGAGATCATTAAAAAATACGCAGCAGAAGGTTCTTGCGTATTGATCGGACGATGCGCTGACTTTGTCTTAAAAGACGATCCGGATATGATCAGCGTATACGTTCATGCAGATCACGATTTCCAGATGAAATCCGCATTAGAGCGTGTCAGCATGAGCGAAAAAGAGATGGAGAAATACATCGAACGAACCAACAAATACCGTTCAGACTTCTATCATTATCACACAGGAAGAAGCTGGGATGATGCAGAAAATTATGACCTGTGCATCAACAGCGGAAAACTTGGATTCGAGAAGACAGTAGAGTTGATTGAATCTTATATCAATATAAAATAGTAAGATGGGGACGTAGCACTTTGCCAAAGTGTTACGTCCCCATCAATGATTAAGGGTGTCCCCAATTTAGTGTTTCAGACTTTTTCTATAGATCCACACAGAAGCTATTGCGCTGATAAGTTCTGTGATCCAGAATGCATTCCATACTCCGACAGCACCCCTGATACGGCTTAAAATAAATGCCGCCGGCATAATGATAACTACATAACGCATCAGAGAAATGAGCAGTGACTGTACCCCTTTTCCGAGGCCTTCCAGTGCGCCGGAAGCAGTAACGGAGATACTGGAAACAATAAATCCGGAGCTGATAATGCGAAGTGCAAGACCGCCCGCCTGAATTGTTTCAGGATTCGTAGTGAACATTCCGATAAGATCATTTGCAAAAAACAGACACAGAAGTGTTCCGCCTGTCATGATTCCACCACACATAAGCAGCGCCAGACGGAAAATTTTTCTTACGCGATCCATTTCTCCGGCACCATAGTTGTAACCAATGACTGGACGCATTCCCTGGACAATTCCACTTGCCGGAAGATAAAGGAACGTCTGCAATTTGTAGTAAATTCCAAGCACTACGACGTAAATGTCGGAGTAGGCGGAGAGAACACCATTAAGAAATGATACTAAAAATGAAGGCAGAGCCAGGTTTAAAATGGCTGGTACGCCAATTGTGTAGAGCCTAAAATCCAAGGATCGCTGAAGGGGCAGACAAGATTTTTTTAGCTTTACCGGAAGTGGCTTCTTCACATAATAGATTAGATAAACAATTACAGTAATAATCTGTCCGATGCCGGTTGCAAGCGCAGCACCTTTAATTCCGAGCTTCGGGAAGAATCCAATTCCGAAAATCAGCAGCGGATCCAGTATGATATTGGAAATACAGCCGCATAAAAGTGCAAACATCGTCTCATTCATTCGTCCTACAGCCTGAAATATTTTCTCAAAAGCCAGACTGATCATAATCACTGGCGCGAACAAAAATACAATTCTGGAATATTCTAATCCAAGTTTTATAACATTTTCATCTTTCGTAAATGCTCCTAAAAATGTTGGCATAATTGCAATGCTGATGATCAGAGCAAGAAATCCATGTATCACTGAAAGAATCATTCCGTGAGTTGCGGAAGCATTTGCATTTCCTTTATTGCCAGCTCCAAGATGGAATGCGATCATAGCGTTGATTCCGACGCCAAATCCAATGGCAGTCGCATTCACAAAGTTCTGTACCGGAAAAACCAGTGACAGGGCAGCCATTGCCTGCTCATTGATCTGAGCTACGAAAAAACTATCTACAATATTATAAAGCGAGTTCACCAACATTGAAATGACCATGGGAAGTGCCATAGAAGTTAAAAGAGGCAGAATCGGCTTTTCTTTCATAAATGTATCATTCATAAATATTTCCTCCTTAAAAATGTGTTAAACGAATTATTTCGGGCATACAAAAAGCCGTACAATTATAAAAAGCCTATAATTGTGCGGCGAAAAAAAGTTGAACTGAAAAAGTCCACACTGTAGTTTTTAGAATATGTATTTTGTAAATGTTACTTTGAATCTGAAATATTAATTAGATTTAGCGAGATAAGAATAGCATAAAGATTTTTATACGTCAACCTGTCATTTTTATAGGACACCTAAATCTGTAAACTATAGCTATAAGAAAGCAAAGAAACAATGGAAACTATATAAATTACAGATTATGTTCAAGGAGGAAGCAGAAGATGAAAGGTTATGCAACATCAGAAGGTTACATGGGATTAGTGCAAGGAAGATATATGTTATTCGCAAGTGAAGTAGATTATAGAGAATATATGGAGGATTAAATTATGAAGGAACAGTATATTACAATTACGGGCATCAAACATTATTATGGAATTATTCCTTTTGAAATTGGGCGGAAGATTACATGTGTGAAAGAACCGGATAATTATTATGATCAGGAGGCTATCCGGTGTCAGGTGAAACATATTGGAACCGTTGGTTATGTGGCAAATTCTACCTATACAGTGGCGGTTGGAACAAAGAGTGCAGGACGGATTGCACATAAGGTTAAAAAGAAATTTAAAGTACAAGTCATGTTTGTGGCAGGCAATTATGTGATCTGCAAAGTGGTAGATGGGCTGAAGGAGAAGAAAGAACATGATTTCGAGCTTGATAAAGAGGAAGAAAATTTTTCATTTAATTAGATAATGGTGAATGTGAACAAAAAAATATATAAAAGAAGACAAGATAGTGTTAATATGATACAATAAAATTGTGTTACAAAAATCGAAAAAGTAAATAAAAAAGCCTGCATAAGCAGGCTCATCCACACATTGTGGGTCGCAAAAAGCGACGATTTGAATAAATTCTTATTTGAACTTATGATGTAAATTTAGTATGGTACTAAACTTATATTTAAGTATAGATAGTGATTGCGAAAATGTCAATATATAAAAGATAAATGGAGGAATTTCTTTATGGAACAGGAGTATTATATCGGATTAGATATTGGAACAAGTTCTGTAGGATGGGCTGTAACAGACATGAATTATCAGATAATAAAGAGACACGGAAAGGCACTGTGGGGCTCACGGCTGTTTGCTAGTGCAAATACTGCAGAAGAACGAAGAGGATTTCGGACGGCAAGAAGGAGATTAGATCGGCGAAATTGGAGAATAAATATATTGCAAGAACTTTTTGCGGAAGAAATTAGTAAAGTAGATTCTGGATTTTATCTTAGGATGAAGGAAAGCAAATATTATCCAGAAGATAAAAAGGACAGTTCTGGAAAATGTCCTGAACTTCCATATGCATTATTTGTGGATAAAGATTATACAGATAAGGATTATCACAAGGAATACCCGACGATTTATCATTTGAGAAAAATGTTAATGGAAACAGAGAAAGTACCAGATATCCGGCTAGTGTATTTGGCAATACATCATATGATGAAGCACAGAGGTCATTTTTTATTGTCTGGTGATATTAATCAAGTTACAGAATTTGAGAATACATTTTTGCAGTTTGCGGAAAATTTGAAAAATGAAGAATTAGATTTTCAAGTTGAGATGAGCGAAGAAAGGATTAAAGAAGTTGAAATTGTATTGAAGGATAAAAATCTGACAAAATCTGCAAAGAAAAATAGACTCATCAAATATTTTGGAGCCAAAAGTGCATGTGAAAAAGCTGTTTTTACACTTATTACTGGTGGAACAGTTAAATTGAGTGATGTACTTGGTAATGAGGAATTAAATAATTGTGAAAAGGATAAAATCTCATTTTCGGATAATAATTACGATGAATATGTGGGAACAGTAGAAGAAGATTTGGGAGAACAATTTTATATTATTGAATCTGCAAAAGCAGTATATGACTGGTCTATTTTGGCAGACATTTTAGGGGATAGTGCATCAATTTCAGAGGCAAAAGTAAAATCTTATGAGAAGCATAAGGAAGACTTGGCATATTTGAAAAAAGTGGTTAAACAATACCTGCCAAAGGAGATTTATAAGAAGGTTTTTGTTATAACAGAGGATAAACTATGCAATTATCCGGCGTATATTGGGATGACAAAAATCAATGGAAAAAAAGTAGATCTTCAAGGAAAGCAATGTAGTAGAGAAGACTTTTTAAGTTTCTTAAAAAAAGAAGTTGTAAAAAAGATTGAAGATGAATCTGTGAAAAATTATCTTTCAGAGGAAATAGAAAAAGATACATTTTTGCCACGACAGGTAAATAAAGATAATGGGGTAATCCCGTATCAAATTCATAAGTTTGAATTAAAAAAGATAATTGATAATTTGAGTGATAAGATGCCGTTTATAAAAGAAAACGGAGAAAAAATTATGCAATTGTTTGAATTTAGAATTCCGTATTATGTTGGGCCTTTGGGAAAAAAATCTGAAAAATTTGCATGGGCGGTTCGTAAGAATGATGACAAAATCTATCCGTGGAATTTTGAACAGGTAATTGATGTTGAAGAGAGTGCCGAAAAATTTATTCGGCGAATGACAAATAAATGTACGTATTTAATCGGGGAAGATGTGCTGCCTAAAGATTCCTTGTTATATAGCAAATATATAGTTTTGAATGAATTAAATAATCTTCGATTAGGAGGAGAAAAGATTTCGGTTGCTTTGAAGCAAAGAATATATGAAGAATTATTTCAACGCAAGAGAAAAGTCAGACAGAAAGATTTGAAAAACTATCTAATTAGAGAAGGTATAGCAGGGAAAGAAGTTGAGATTTCTGGTATTGATGGTGATTTTAAGGGATCACTTACGGCGTATCATGATTTTAAAGAGAAATTAACTGGAGTTGAGTTAAGTAAAAAAGAACAAGAGGAAATTATATTAAATATTGTTTTATTTGGTGATGATAAAAAATTACTAAAACAAAGATTAGGCAAAAGATTTCCTAAATTAACAGAAAAACAAAAAGCCACACTGGCTTCTTTATCGTATAGTGGGTGGGGAAGATTTTCAAAGAAATTTTTGGAGGAAATAACTGCGCCGGCACCGGAAACAGGAGAAGTGTGGAATATAATAACCGCTCTTTGGGAGAGTAATAATAATCTTATGCAATTGCTCAGTAGTGATTATATGTTTATGGAATCAATTGAAGAGTTTAATCATGGAAAGAAGAATATGACTTTAACCTATGAGACAATTGAAAACTTATATGTATCTCCAGCAGTGAAAAGAGAAATTTGGCAGACACTGAAAATCCTGAAAGAAATACAGAAAGTAATGGGAGGAGAGCCAAAACGAGTATTTATAGAGATGGCCCGTGAGCATCAGGAAAGTAAACGTACAGATTCTAGGAAAAGCTGGTTGATGGATTTATATAAGGCATGTAAGAAAGAAGAAAGAGACTGGTTGGAAGAACTGGGACAGTATGAGAGCCATCAGCTTAGAAGTGACAAATTATTTCTGTATTATACGCAAAAAGGAAAATGCATGTACTCGGGTGAGAGCATTAATCTAGAGGAGTTATGGGATAATACTAAATATGATGTGGATCATATTTATCCGCAATCTAAGACTATGGATGACAGTATCAATAACCGTGTTTTAGTAAAACGTCAATATAATGCAAAAAAGACCGATAATTATCCGTTGAATTCAGATATACAGGAGAAGATGTCATCATATTGGAAAATGTTATTGGACGGTGGATTTATTACAAAAGAAAAATATGAAAGGTTAGTCAGAAAAACAGAGCTTACACCGAATGAACTGGCAGGATTTATTGAGAGGCAACTTGTAGAGACGAGACAGGGAACAAAAGCTGTGGCAGAAATCTTGAAAGAAGCTATGCCAGATACAGAAGTTGTGTATGCAAAAGCTAAAAATGTATCTGAATTCCGGCATGAATATGGATTTATCAAAGTGCGAGAGATGAATGATTTACATCATGCGAAAGATGCATATTTAAATATTGTAGTAGGCAATTCATATTATGTGAAGTTTACAAAGAGTGCAGCTAATTTTATAAGAGAGAATCCAGGACGTTCATATACGTTGAAAACAAAGGAACTATTTGCACATGATATTGTCCGAAATGATGAAGTTGCATGGAAATCTGGAAATCATGGAACAATGGAAATTGTTGAGCAGACTATGAAAAAGAATAATATTCTTGTAACTCGCCGGATATATGAAGTAAAAGGCGGTTTGTTTGATCAGCAGATTATGAAAAAAGGAAAAGGTCAGATTCCGATAAAGGGTGGTGATGAAAGATTAAAAAATATTTACAAATATGGAGGCTATAATAAGGCATCAGGGGCATATTTCATGTTGGTCAAATCTTTAGATAAAAAGAATAATGAGCAGAGAACGTTGGAATTTTTACCTATATATATGAAGGATTATGTAGAACAAAGTGAAGAAAAAGCACAAGAATATTTAGTTACAAATAGGAAGTTAAAAAATCCTGAAATAATATTACCTAAAGTGAAAATAGATACACTTTTTAAAGTGGATGGTTTTTATATGTGGTTATCAGGAAGGACGGAGAATCGATTAATATTCAAATGTGCAAATCAGCTTATATTGTCTGAAGAAGATGTAAAAATTTTGAAAAAAGTTATCAAGTTTATAAATCGAAAAAAAGAGAATAAGGATATTGTATTGAATGAATATGATGGAATTACTGAAGAAGATGCAGGAAACTTGTATGAAACTTTTATAAGAAAATTAAAGGACTCTATTTATAAAAAGCGACTTGCGTTGCAGGGAGAAACACTGGAAAATAAAAGAAAGGAATTCGAAGCTTTATCCTTAGAAGATAAATGCATAGTGCTGGGAGAAATTTTGCATTTATTCCAGTGTCAAAGTGGTGCGGCTAATTTAAAATTAATTGGTGGGCCAGCAAGTGCGGGAATATTGGTTATGAATAACAATATTTCTAAATGTAATCAGATTTCAATTATAACTCAATCTCCAACAGGAATTTTTGAAAAAGAGATTGACTTATTAAATCTATGAGCTGGCGTACAATAGTTATTTCTAAGCGGGCAAAACTGGATTTGCAATTGGGATATATGGTTGTGAGAAGCGAAGAAGTAACGAAGATAGTATTAAGTGAAATATCCACCATTTTGATTGAATCAACGGCAGTATCGTTAACGACTGGTTTATTAGCAGAATTGTCAAAACGAAAGATAAAGGTTATTTTTTGTGATGAGAAGCGCAATCCATCTTCTGAATTAGTCAGTTATTATGGAAGTCATGATACAAGCAATAAGGTAAGAAAGCAGATTGCCTGGAAACAAAATACAAAGGAGGCGGTCTGGACGGAGATTGTTACAGAAAAAATAAGGAAACAAAAAGAAATCTTAGAAATATTAGGAAAGGAAGAATCAGAAATTCTGTCATCATACATAAAGGAAATTACATGGAATGATGGTACGAACCGGGAAGGACATGCTGCAAAAGTATATTTTAATGCATTATTTGGATTAGACTTTACCAGAACAGAAGACAACTATATTAATGCTGGATTAAATTATGGATATTCGATTATACTTTCTGCATTTACAAGAGAAATAGTAGCTAATGGATATATTACACAATTGGGATTGTTTCATGATAATATGTTTAATCAATTCAATCTGGCATCAGATTTAATGGAACCATTTAGAGTACTGATTGACCAGAAGGTTCTTCAAATGAAATTAATAGATTTTGAACATAGCGAGAAAATGCAGTTAGTTGATATTCTTAATCAAGAAGTGTTAATAGACGGGAAAAACCAATATGTAAATAATGCAATAAAAATATATTGTAAAAGTGTATTTGATGCATTGAATGATGATGACAGTTCTCTGATGCGGTTCTATCGAATTGAGTTATAGATTTATGAGAGTTTTAGTATTTTTCGATTTACCAGTAATAACTGCAGAAAATAGAAGAGCTTATGTTAAGTTCAGAAAATTTCTTTTAAAAAATGGATTTCTTATGTTACAGGAATCTGTATATTGTAAACTGGCTTTAAATGGAACAGCGGTGAATGCAATTGTGGACAATGTGCATAAAAATAAACCGGAAGAAGGATTAATACAATTATTGACTGTAACAGAAAAACAATATTCTAAAATGGATATTGTAATTGGCAATGTAAAAAGTGAGGTATTAGATAGTGATGAGAGGCTGGTGATTTTATGAAACTCGTACACCAAGATTTTTCAAGACCTATTTTTGAAGAAAAAGATGATTTTGTTGAACTTATTATAGAATCACCAGAATGTTTTGGAGCATACATTTCTGAATTAGCAGAGCAATGCAAAGGACAGGAAGGCAGATACGTATTATCTGATAAAGAAAAAGAGGTGGATTTAGCAAAGAATGTTGAAATAATATTTGATATATTTTCATTGGAAATTAATGAAAAAAGAATATTAAATAAACTATATTCAGAAATGAATGAGTTGGCAAAATCTGAAGAATTTTTTGTAAAAACGCAGGAAGTGATACAAGGAATTCAAAAATATCTGTTAGATTTAGAATATGCAACAGATTATATACTCACATTTGAGCAAGAGATTGAATTACCAGCATTGTTCAAGGCGGCTGGCTTAAGACATGAAGAAATTGAAGAAAATTATTTTGAACGGATAATACGATATGTAAAAATAGTAGTAAGCATACTGCATATTAGGGTATTAGTATTTGTGAATTTACGAAGCTATTTGACCGATGAACAGATACAGGAATTAATGGAAGAAGCACTTCGACAGCAAATATACGTAGTACTTGTGGAAAATTCTCAAAAAAATTGTATTGAAGGGGGAAAAAGGTATATTATAGATAAAGATATGTGTGAAATTTTATAAAAAGAGTTTGAATACCAATATTTTGCGCTAGTGATGGCGGTTCATTTTTAAATTTGAGGTTTGAGAATGATGTAAAAATGTATGGTATTCAAACTATGCACGCTTGCATTAGGTGGAAAAGAGAGTTTGAGAATGATGTAAAAATGTATGGTATTCAAACGCGAATGGATATATCGAAGAATACGGCAAGGTTTGAGAATGATGTAAAAATGTATGGTATTCAAACTCGTCAACATTCAGCCTGGTATCCATATCGGTTTGAGAATGATGTAAAAATGTATGGTATTCAAACACAGAGCAAATAGAGAAGCTGAACGAAGCAGTTTGAGAATGATGTAAAAATGTATGGTATTCAAACAATAGCGTCACCGTGTTCCTCCACGTCTGCGTTTGAGAATGATGTAAAAATGTATGGTATTCAAACAAAAAATAGAGTGCGTGGTATTATAATTATGTTTGAGAATGATGTAAAAATGTATGGTATTCAAACGGTCTGCAAAATCCACAAACCCCCTATCAGTTTGAGAATGATGTAAAAATGTATGGTATTCAAACTGCATTTTCCATTTCCATTTATATGACAACGTTTGAGAATGATGTAAAAATGTATGGTATTCAAACCAATGACTTCACCATCTTTATAAGCAACCTGTTTGAGAATGATGTAAAAATGTATGGTATTCAAACCGACCAAGTAAGCATTAATTCTCATGTGTGTTTGAGAATGATGTAAAAATGTATGGTATTCAAACCAGAAAACTTATGCAGAGCATATAGTTGAAGTTTGAGAATGATGTAAAAATGTATGGTATTCAAACAAATCCTTTTCCGTATTCAGTAGCCTTCCAGTTTGAGAATGATGTAAAAATGTATGGTATTCAAACGGATAGAGGATGGCTTGGTGATCGTGCAGCGTTTGAGAATGATGTAAAAATGTATGGTATTCAAACGTTGTAAATTTACTTAATATGTATGTTAGAGTTTGAGAATGATGTAAAAATGTATGGTATTCAAACCCGACCAAGTAAGCATTAACTCTCATACCAGTTTGAGAATGATGTAAAAATGTATGGTATTCAAACTTGGAGCGGAGCTGATGTGGCTTTATATGAGTTTGAGAATGATGTAAAAATGTATGGTATTCAAACAACACAAATATCTATAGATATGAATACAGTGTTTGAGAATGATGTAAAAATGTATGGTATTCAAACAAAGAAAGACATTATACTGTGATGCGTGTTGTTTGAGAATGATGTAAAAATGTATGGTATTCAAACAAGCCTAAAATAACAAGTATGCAGATATCTGTTTGAGAATGATGTAAAAATGTATGGTATTCAAACTGACCTTCTGCTTGAATTACGATAGGTCGGTTTGAGAATGATGTAAAAATGTATGGTATTCAAACTATTGCGAACGAAGAAACATCTCCAACATTGTTTGAGAATGATGTAAAAATGTATGGTATTCAAACTAAATATATTCTGATGACGCAGAATACAAGTTTGAGAATGATGTAAAAATGTATGGTATTCAAACTCATGGCTCCATTATAACCGACCACTCTTCCGTTTGAGAATGATGTAAAAATGTATGGTATTCAAACCAATGTTGTGTGTAGATGTAAAGTAATAAGGTTTGAGAATGATGTAAAAATGTATGGTATTCAAACGCAGGACGTAGAGTTTGCGCAACAGCTAGGGTTTGAGAATGATGTAAAAATGTATGGTATTCAAACAAATGTATATGATTGTGCTTGTGGTGCTGGGTTTGAGAATGATGTAAAAATGTATGGTATTCAAACAAGAAATAATCTGCAAAACCATGGTAATTGTTTGAGAATGATGTAAAAATGTATGGTATTCAAACGAGAAGATTGCACAGGCAATGGAAGCAGCGGTTTGAGAATGATGTAAAATGTATGGTATTCAAACAAACTTTGGCTGGAAATAAACTTCACAACCGTTTGAGAATGATGTAAAAATGTATGGTATTCAAACGAAATGCAAGACCATTGAGCAGACTGCCATGTTTGAGAATGATGTAAAAATGTATAGTATTCAAACGGTATGTTAAGCAATGAGACACTTTAACCTGTTTGAGAATGATGTAAAAATGTATGGTATTCAAACACCGTGTAATTGATTGCAGCAATCATATTTGTTTGAGAATTAAAAATGTATGGTATTCAAACCGAAGTGGCAAAGCAGCTTTTAGACTATCTGTTTGAGAATGATGTAAAAATGTATGGTATTCAAACTTATGAGTTAAAAAGTACTTTGCACAATGAAATGATAAGACGAGGTATTTCCATGGACTTGAAGTATTGTAAATTAGAAATCTTTCTTCCGCCATCTCACCTGGAAGTCTTACAGAAAGCTCTCCAGGAGGTTGATGCGGGACACATCGGCAATTATGATTCCTGTATGTCGGTGAGCCCGGTAACTGGTTACTGGCGTCCGCTTGACGGCTGTAATCCATATATAGGGACGAACGGAGAAATCAGTTGTGAGCCGGAGCTGAAAGTAGAGGTCACAGTATACACAGAAAATGTTGATAAGACAATCGAAGTGGTAAAAGCAGTTCACCCGTATGAAGAGCCTGTTATTAATGTGATTCCACTTTGGAGGACAAGCTTTTAGTTATGGATATCATTGAACGGGATATTTATGCCCTGATTGTATCTGGTGATGGAATTAAAGCACGGGAGATTGCTAAGAAACTGAATAAAGACAGAAGCACAGTGAATCATTATCTTTATAATTCGCCTTATATGAAGGATTTGTGCTACCGTGATGAGAATTATGAGTGGTACGGACTAATCAGGCAGAGCAGACCACACGTGGGGCTGGGTGATTATAGTGGATATTATGGAACAGTAGCTGAGTTTCTGGAACTTACTGAGGATGAATGGTTTCAGATGTTGACGGAAGGCTGCAGGAAGATTGGACGGAATCTTAACGATACAAGAGGACTATTCCATTCATTTCGGGATTCTTATGAGGTGATGAAGAATCTGTTTGCAGATCTTAGTGATGCAGATGTAAAGTTTGATGACTGGGAAATTCTATTTGAATTGCGAATTAAGAAATCCAGATACATAAGAATTTATGCGGACGTGCTGGTGATTACAGAGAATTATGTATTTTCGCTGGAGTTTAAGATGAATGATAAAATACTGGAAGAAGAAATGTCTCAGGCTGCCAAGTACAGCCCTTATCTGGAAGTGTTATTTGGACCGCAGTATGAAGTAATTCCAGTGTTGGTGCTGACAAAAGCAGAGGACTTATATCAGTATGCAGAACTAGCGGGGACAACAGCAGAAATTCCGATATGTTCCGGGGATATGCTATTTAACATATTTGATGAATACTTAGGATTTTTGGAGGGTTAATAGATGGTAAGAGAAGTTGTGCATGACGTTTTATTTTTAGGGCAGAAGTCTGAGCCTGCGACGCAGGCGGATAAGCAGGTTGCCATAGATTTATTGGACACTTTGAAAGCTCATGAGGAGGGCTGTGTCGGTATGGCAGCTAACATGATTGGTGTCAGGAAGCGGATTATTGCAGTGAATATGGGATTTATGAATGTTGCCATGTTCAATCCGAGAATTGTGAAGAAAAGTGGTTCTTATCAGACAGAAGAAGGATGTTTGTCACTGATTGGCGTGCGTCCATGTACTAGATATCAGGAGATTGAACTCGAGTATCAGGACATGAACTGGAAAAAACAGCGTCAGAAATATACTGGTTGGATTGCACAGATCATTCAGCATGAGGTGGATCATTGTAATGGAATTATAATTTAATGCTGTTATTAAACTATAGAATATGAGTCAAGATTAAGAGGGATTCTACAATTACTGTGGAGTTCCTCTTATTCAATTTACATACATTTTACAGAATCATGAAGCAAAATCAATATTCCCTTGTTATATTAGATGATGCAAGGTCAACAACTTGCAGAATAAGTTTGAAAATGCAGAGCAGGAGAGATGTTGATGATTAAATCGTATGTGATTGATACTAATATATTGATTCAGGCGCCGTATGCATGTCAGTGTTTTGAAGAAAACCGGGTTATTTTACCATTGGTCGTACTGGAAGAATTGGATGGACTCAAGAAAGCAGAAGGAGAAAAAGGGGCAAATGCCAGACGGGCGATACGTTTCTTAGAAAAGCTTCGAATGAAAGGTGACTTGTTAAAGGGAGTAGAGTTGGAAAATGGTGGTTTTTTAAGAGTCGAGGCTAATTGTGTCGGAGTGGAACTTCCTGAAAGTTTGCCGGAAGATAAAGCGGATAACAGGATTTTGAAAGTCTGCAAAGGGATTTCTGATGAGGAAAAACCAGTAGTACTTGTGACAAAGGATCTGGTGCTTCGAATAAAAGCTCAGATTATGGGGATTGAGGCGCAGGATTTTAGTACGGAGCAGGTAATTGCAGAGGAAGAACAGTATAGTGGCAGACAACAGTGCTTTGTAGCGGAGGATAAGTTCAAAGATTTTAAGAAAAAAGGAGTTTCTGTCAAAGAATTATATTTGTCAGATGAAATGGGAAATAAAATTCAACCGGAACTTGTGGAAAATGAATTTATTATTTTAAAAGCAGATCAGTCGTTGAAGAAAACACATCTTGGAAGAGTGGAAGGTAAGAAAGTTGTGCCTTTAAAATACAAAAAGAATTTACCATATGGAGTGAAGCCGAGAAATTCAGGTCAGTATTTCCTTCAGGAAGCACTTATGAAACCGGCTGATGAGGCACCGCTTGTGATTGTAAAAGGTATGGCAGGCACAGCTAAGACATTTTATTCTCTTGCAGTTGGTCTGGAGAAGATTTTGAACAATCCGACGGGTGAATATCGCAGAATTCTGATCTGCAGACCTAATGCACAGTTTGATTCGGATATTGGATTCTTGCCGGGAGATGAGCAGGAGAAGATATCTCCGTTAATGCGCCCGATTATGGATAATCTGGAGCAGTTAATTGATTCTGATGAGGAAGCCCGTTATCAAGATGAGCAGGAACTTCAAGGGAAAATAGAAGAAATATTTGCCAGAGGAATCATACAGGCTGAAGCAATGAATTTTATAAGAGGACGTTCATTTGTAAATACATATTTAATCATCGATGAAGCTCAGAATATGACTCCAAATCAAGTGAAAGGAATTATTACAAGAGCCGGAAAAGGAACGAAAATTGTGTTGCTTGGAGATCCGAATCAGATTGACCGCCCATTTCTTGATGAGAGAACGAATGGTCTCAGCTATGCATCGGAGTATATGAAAGGAAGTCCGCTTTGCTATCAAATCACGATGTCAGCAGAAGAATGCGAGCGATCGGAACTGGCGATGGACGCAATTCGAAGATTATAAATAACAGAAGGGAACATATTTAAATTGGATAAAATAACTTATAAATCAATCAAAAAAATACCGGAGGTGAATGCATATATTGAACAGGGGAATAGAGTTTTAGGAATCTTAGGATATACAGAACATTCCAGAGGACATGCAGTAAAAGTTGCCGAGACAGCAGGAGATATTTTGGAAAAATTAGGATATAACGAACATACGGTAGAACTTGCCCAAATTGCAGGATATATGCATGATATGGGAAATTGTGTCAATCGTGTAGATCATGCACATAGTTCTGCGCTGATGGCATTTCAGCTGCTTCGGGAGTGGAAGGTTCCGGATGAAGATATCGCAGCAATTGTCAGTGCAATCGGTCAGCATGATGAAAAGACTGGAACAGCAGTCGATGCTGTATCGGCAGCATTGATTCTGGCAGATAAGACGGATGTCAGAAGGAACCGTGTAAGGAATCCAATCAAAGAAACTTTTGATATTCACGATCGTGTTAATTATGCGGCAGTTGCCTCCAGTCTCCAGGTAAATGTAGAGAAAAAAGTAATCTTATTGGAAATTGAACTGGACGAAGAGATATGCTCTATTTTAGATTATTTTGAAATATTCCTGCAGCGTATGCTGATGTGTAAAAGAGCAGCAGAAATACTGGGGTTAAAATTTAAGATGAAAGCCAATGGGAATAAAATCTGTTGATCATAAAGAATAAAAAGTGCAAATAAAATGCAAATAAAAAGAAGTGTCACTGTGGGATGTGACACTTCTTTTCGTTGCCGAAGCATCTGGAAGAACCTGCCAGTGACAGGTTCTTCCGGTAAGAGGGGAAATTACATTTATGAGAAAATTCTATCTCACAGGAAAACACTCTCAATGGGAGAGAAAATTATCCTTCAATGGAGATGAATTTTTTCTCTGGTTCAGCTGGTTTTGCTTCTTTCTTTGGAATGAAGAGTTTCAAGATACCGTGTTTGAACTCAGCCTTGATATCCTCTTCTGTAACATCTTCTCCAACATAGAACGTTCTCTGGCAGGCACCGGCGTAACGCTCACGACGAAGATAACGTCCGGTATCTTTCTCCTGTTCGTCCTGATCCAAACCTTTTGCTGCACTGATGGTCATGTAACCGTCTTTCAATTCAGCGGTGATTTCATCTTTCTTAAAGCCCGGAAGATCCATCTCTAACTCATAACCGTCTTTTTTCTCTTTGATGTCAGTTTTCATAAGGTTGTGAGCATGATGTCCGTAAAGTTTTTTCTCTGCACGACGTTCTGCTTTGTCATCGTAAAATGGAAAGTTAAAGAAATCATCAAATAAATTATCATTAAAAATGCTAGGTAACATAAGTCATTCCTCCTAAAAATATATACTAAAATCGTTATAATCAAATTACTCATCTATGTGATCCGCAGGCGGTTCTTTTGAACCGCCACGGTTACAAAGAAGGTGTAACAAATCTAAAACTTGTATACAGTTTTGCTGTGAAATTATCCTTCAATGGAAATGAATTTCTTCTCCGGTACAGCCTTTGCTTCCTTCTTAGGAATTGTCATCTTCAAAGTACCATTCTCAAAGTTTGCTTTGATATCTTCCTCCGTAATAGCATCTCCAACATAGAAGCTACGGTTACAGGAACCACTGTAACGCTCACGGCGAATATATTTGCCATCTTCATCTTTCTCATCTTTGTTCTGATTAGATGTAGCATGGATTGTTAAGTAACCATCTTTCAGCTCTGCTGTGACATCTTCTTTTTTAACACCTGGAAGATTCATCGTCAGTTCATAATCATTATCATTCTCTTTAATGTCTGTGTTCATGAGGCTTGTATTGCTGTAATCCCATGAATTCCAACCATCATCAAACCAATTGTCCAATAAGTTTTCTCCAAAAATACTAGGTAACATCATAAGTCATATCTCCTTTCAAAAGACATTCATAAAATATATTTAAGCACTGTCGGAGAAATCCGATGTGTTGTGTGCCAGAACCTTGCGGATTAGGAACTTTTTCCTTCTTTTTGTTCCCCTTCCTTTGTTCTAACTGTAATATAACACCTATTATTAGCACTGTCAAGAGGTGAGTGCTAATTATTTTGTGAAAAATCTGTGAACTGTTTTTTTGTACAAAAATAAGAGGTTGTGGCACTGAATTTTCAATGCTGTAACCTCTTATTTTCAATGTTAATATTTTTTTGCTGCTTTTCCAACAGATTCTTTTGTGTCCATGTTTTCAAATCCCTTTCGTTTTCAGATGAATTTCATTATACAGTATTTTATTCGACAGAGCAATGTGATTATACTGAATACACCGCAGAAATACACTGCTTTCTACACTAGATAAAAGGTGTGATTTGTGATAAAATGAATCAATACGGCAAAAGATAAATCAAGAATAGCCGGGATTAATTTAAAGCCAGGGCATAGAGGCCTTGGGCGTGAGAAAGGGAAAGCCTGATCTGCAATAAGAGCAGATCAGAGGTAAAAGAGAGATGGAAACAAAAAAGAACAAAAGAAGCACCTTTTCGGGGAAGATAGGTTTCGTACTGTCTGCGGCGGGTGCATCAGTAGGATTGGGAAATATTTGGAGATTCCCGTATCTTGCAGCAAAGTATGGTGGAGGAATTTTTCTTCTTATTTATATTTTGCTCGCATTGACATTCGGTTACACAATGATTGTTGCCGAATCAGCTTTGGGACGTATGACAAGAAAAAGTCCTGTAGGAGCATTTAAAGCATTTGGAAAGAAAGCGGGGTGGCTCTCCTTTGGAGGCTGGATCAATGCAATCATTCCAGTGCTGATCGTACCATATTATTCCGTGATCGGAGGCTGGGTCATTAAGTATCTGATTGAGTATGTGAAGGGAAATGGTACAAAACTGGCGGCAGATGGATATTTTTCTGAATTTATTTCAAATGGAGCATCGACAGAAATCTGTTTTGTAATTTTCTGTTTGTTCACATTGTCAATCATCTATGCAGGTGTGAGAAATGGAATCGAAAGAGTTTCAAAGTTCATGATGCCGATTTTGGTCGTTCTGTCTGTCATTATTGCGATTTATTCTGTGACAAGACCAGGAGCTATTGAAGGAGTGAAATATTTCCTCGTGCCGAATCTGAAGAATTTTTCATGGATGACGGTTGTGGCGGCTATGGGACAGATGTTCTATTCCCTGTCTATTGCTATGGGTATTCTGATTACATTTGGCTCTTATATGAAAAAAGACAGTTCCATTGAAGATTCTACAAGAAATGTAGAAGTATTCGATACAGCAATTGCAATTATGGCAGGACTTATGATTATTCCGGCAGTTTTTGCATTTTCCGGAGGAGATCCGGATACACTGCAGGCAGGTCCGGCATTGATGTTCATTACAATCCCGAAAGTATTTGCAAATATGGGATTTGGAACAGTTGTAGGAATTTTATTCTTCCTGTTGGTATTATTTGCAGCAGTGACAAGTTCTATTGCACTGACAGAAAGTGCAGTTTCAACCTTTGAAGATGAGATTGGCTGGAGCCGAAGAAGATCTACAGTCGTAATCGGAATTATAATGATTGCCCTTGGAACATTATCCTGTCTTGGATATGGACCGCTGGCATTTGTAAAAATCATTGGAATGCAGTTCTTGGATTTCTTTGATTTCCTGACAAATTCAGTGATGATGCCAATCGCAGCCATGATGACAAGTATATTTGTGTCAAAAGTAGTTGGCATAGACCGCATAGAAGAGGAAATCAGACATGGGGAAGCAGCATTCCGCAGAAAGAAAATATTTGTAGTCATGATCAAATATCTTTGCCCGATTTTTGCTATGATTATTCTGGCAAGTTCCGTGGCAAACGCATTTGGCTGGATTTCTATGTAGATATGTAATTTATATACCATAAAATAATCCCTGGCGGGTACACTTGCGATAGTACCTGCTGTGGGATTATTTTTTTCAGGATATGTGGGGCTTATATCAGCTGGGAGATGACTCCAACCTCTATAGGTGGTGAGAAACAAGCTGGTATCAGTGGTGGGAGTCAATCTCCCAGCTGATATAGCCTCCGGCAGGGCGCACATTGTCCGGTGGACAATGGTTTTGCGCCGACCGAAACGGAGTGTAGACTTGCAGAGGTGCGCAGTAGAAGTATGTCACGCAATTGCATGACGCGCACCTCGCAGCAAGAATGCCGAGGCATTCTTGAATTTTTATGTGAGAAAATGAATGACATGGTAATGTGGAACGTGTTCCAAATAAATTACAAAAGCATATTATAGTGTGCTAAAATAAGTTTAACAAATCAAGAAAGTGCATAAGAAAAGGAGAACTTTACTATGGGAATTGATTGGGAAGAACAGTTAGGTGCAGAAGGCGCAGATATGGCACGTGCTTACGAGGATAGTTTACCGGAAGAGGATTGTGGAACAACAAGCCATTATGTTTCCGGGACAAGGTTTGAGGATGATGTTGTTGGCTCATATATTTATGAAACGATGGATAATTTTGACAGTACTCTAAGGGACTGGGGATTTTACGATAAAGATGCATGTGTGGGCGAGCCAAGTTTTGACGATCCGTGTTGGAAACTTGAAAGTAAGACTAGTGATGAACTGATAGAGGAATGTATAAAATTCAGTCAGGAGGCGAAGCATGTAAAGTGTGTTTTGAAGGATGCGGGACAAGATATAGATACACTGTTTGATTATTTGGACAGTCGTGCTTTGTGTGATCAGAATGTTTCAGCAGGGGAGAGAGAAGAAGATAGAAGAATAATTGAATCGAAACTGAGATATGAAGAGGAGTCTATGGGGGATGATGAATTGCGTGAAAAGTGTAGAGCTATGACTCGTGACGAACTCATAGATAAACATATAGATATCGAAGGGATTAAAGATGCAGCAGTATATATTTTGTTGTTTATCGAAGATGTTATAAAAGAACTGCGTACTGATTGGTGTGGTGAGTTTGAGGGTAAACAGGATCTGAAAGACTTGATGGAGAAATATAAGGAACCTTTACCTGAAACAAGGAAAATGGCCGAAAAACAAGCTATGATTGAAAAAGACGGATCGATTACCCCAGCTCCGGATGATTATGAGTTCACAGAGGCTGATGAACTTCCGCTGTAGGAATATGATAAGAAAGGCAAAACGAAAAAACTCTGACCGGATTAAAGTCCGGCCAGAGTTTTTGTTTTCTCATAAAAAAGATAATTAAATGCAGCAATCGCGCGTCCGACACCGATGACAGCAAGGACGGTTCCAAGTCCAATGCCGACCAGATGGTGAGCGAAGATCAAACCGACGCTGATGGTCACGCAGATGTTGAACAGATCGAAGCAGTTCTTTGTAAATCCGGTGCTTTTGTGAATGGCATCAGCAATTGCCTGTACGATACCGTCTCCCGGATTTGGAATGATACGCATGTTCAGCGACAGAGCGGCACCGACACCGGTCAGTATAATAGCGATGATCAGGAAAAAGACACGTCCGGCGAATGTTCCGGCAAAGCTGCCTGCACAGTCGGTTTTCAGATCAGGAATCCATGCACCGAACACATTTAAAAATCTTGTAAATACAAGACTTAATGGAATCTGTAAAAAATCCATAATAAGAACAAGCTTCAGATTCATTTCATTTGCATGCTCCAAAGCAATATCTTCACGTTTCAGTTCTTTCCGGCACAGGATGGTATGAAGAAGTATTTCTACCAGAACAAAGATACAATAAAGTACCATCGTCATATTTCCAAAGTTTAGATTCCAAATTGTGGATATGCTGTAAGATACGGAGATGATGGGAGAGACCCCAAGTCCCGTCTTCGTATTCAGAGAGATACCGAGGGCCAGTACCAGTAATCCTACTAAGTAAAAGCCCCCACGGTAAATGTAATTCTTTTGCATTAAGCTAATTTTTCTCCAGTTAACATCTCATAGCTCTGTAAGTATTTATCGATTGTTTTCTCGACGATTTCATCCGGAAGGGTCCAGTCATTATCCGGATTTGCTTTCAGCCAGTCACGGGCGAACTGTTTGTCGAAGGACGGCTGTCCATGACCCGGCTCATAACCATCTGCTGGCCAGAAACGGGAGCTGTCTGGTGTGAGCATCTCGTCACCAAGTACCATGTTACCGTTCTCATCAAGACCGAATTCAAATTTTGTATCAGCAATGATGATACCGCGTGTCAGTGCGTAGTCCGCACATTTCTTATAAAGAGCGATGGTGTAATCGCGAAGTTTCTTGGCATACTCTTCACCTTTTCCAGGGAAGTATTTTTCAAGATGAGCAATGCTCTGCTCATAGGAAATATTCTCGTCATGGTCACCAATCTCAGCTTTTGTAGATGGTGTGTAGATTGGTTCTGGAAGTTTGTCGGACTCTTTTAATCCTTCCGGAAGAGTGATTCCGCAGACTGTTCCATTTTCTTTATAGCTTGCCCATCCGCTTCCTGTAATGTATCCGCGGACAATGCACTCGATTGGAAGCATTTCAAGCTTGCGGCACATCATACTGTTGCCATCGAACTCTGGTTTCTGGAAGAACTCAGGCATATCTTTTACATCAGTAGAGATCATATGGTTCGGAATAATGTCTTTTGTCAGATTGAACCAGAACTTGGACATCTGAGTCAGAACAGTTCCTTTTTTTGTAACGACGTTATTAAGAATCACATCAAAACAGCTGATGCGGTCCGTAGCAACCATAATCAGGCTGTCACCGTTATCATAGATTTCACGTACTTTTCCTTCTTTGATTGGTTTCATCTTAATACCTCACTATTATCAATAATTTTATTCGGGTTATCCTGGCGTGGTTTATATCGCCTACTTATAAGTTAAGCAGATTTTATTACAAAAAACAATAGCTAATTGCTTCAAAACATGAAAATTCATGCTGTTTTATAAGGATTATAAAACAATATTGTAAGCATTTATAAACGCAGCTTATCTAATGAGACATATTTCTCAACAATTGATAGTTGATATTCCGCTTGTTAGAAAAACAGCAGGTCAGAGCATGTCATCGGAGTGGGAACCAAAGTGTAACTTCAAAGACTCCGGATACATTTTCAGAGGCGAAGGCTGAACTTGTATTCTGAGAAATGTTATGGTTTCCCGGGCTGTCTGATGATGTTTTCTTTGTCAGAAGCATTTCGCCGTCCATCATCTGCATCATCCGCTGGACATTACGAAGTCCGATATTGCTGCTTCCGACATCAGAATGTTCTTGCTTGATTGCATTGGAAACAGTCACAGTAAAGCGCTGTTTACGGATGGAACTGCGGACGATGACCGGAGTTCCTTTGTCTCCATATTTTAAAATATTAGAGAACAGATTGGTAAAAATGCGATTGATCATTGTTTTGTCGCTGAGCAGAATACCAGTCACTTCTGGAATTTTAACATTTGTCGTAAATCCGGCCAGACTAATGAAATCGCAATTTTCCTGAATACATTGAAAAATATAATCAGTAGACAGCCAGGACATGTCAGGAGTTTCCTGCTCTTCGGAAACAAGGGCGTAGCTGAACATTTGATCCGTCAGTTCTTTAATATCGGAAGCTTTTTTCAGACACCGGTCCAGATAATCCGCCTGCTTTTCAGGAGTTCTTCCAAGCTTTAATACTTCCAGATATCCGGTCAGAATTGTAAGTGGCGTCCGTAAATCATGGGAGAGTGCTGTGATCAGATCCTGATTTGCTTTTCGGCTTTCTTGCTCACGGACAATATTTTCATTTAAAGAGATACGAAGATGATTCAACTCATTTGCCAAAATGCCAATTTCATCTTTACTATATTGCGGAACCGGGTGGGTCAGATCCCCTGTGGACATCAGCAAAATTTCCTGCTCCAGAGCCAGTACTTCGCGCATCTTCCGGTTCATGAAGAACAGGACGATTCCAAGAAAGACCAGGACACTTAAAAGTAGCGAAAGAAACATATAAGGGTAAATGAAAAGGGCACGCTGGTAATTGACAACAACGACTTGAGCTTTTCCGTTTTGAAATTGGAGATACCCTTGACGAAAATCTTCCCCTTCCCCATCAGTTAACCTGTATCCAAGATCGAAAAAAGTCCGGAAACCGGAATGCTTTTCGTCCATAATTTTTGCATATTGTCCTGTAATATAAAGGCCATCCTCCTGTTCGTAAAGATAAATGCTTGTGTATTTATCTGCCAAATCTAGAAGGGGTTTTATTGCTTTTGCGGCAGCTTCATCGTCTGAGGATTCTGGAAGTGATAAATTTTGTGCAGTTTCGTCCAATTTCGTCCAGAAATCTTCGTCATCAATCTGGGACTGTAAAATTTCAAAATTGCCTGTCCAGTTTACCAGAGTCCATTTATTTAGCCAAAGCAGTTCGAATAATGTTGCAGAAATCGTCAGAGCCAGAAGCAAGATCAAAAGAAAACGGTTCTGTAATTTCATGGTACTGAATTTTTTTTTCATGCTGTTACCTCATTGTTACTGAATGAAAATTATTAGTCGCAACGATACCCTTTTCCCCAGACTGTTTTAATTAGTTCAGGATTACCGGGATGATCTTCCACTTTGGAGCGTAAGTTTCGAATATGTACGGTGACAGTATTATTTGCACCGTAGTAATAAGGTTCCTGCCAGACAGACTCAAAAAGACGCTGGGCAGAAAATGTCTGGTGGCGATTCACGACCAGCAGTTCTAACATGGAGTATTCCGTTTCTGTAAGGTCTAAAAGCTGCCCATTTTTATGAACCTCCCGGACAGTCTGGTTTATTTCCAGATCGTGAAAGAGCAGGATACGATGCCTGGAGTCAGAAGCATTCGATGTACTAGCTATTGGATCAGCAGTCGGATTAACAGAAGCACTATTGATACTTTGATTGCCGCTTTCATTTTTCCCTTTGTATACCTGGTAACGCCGAATCAATGCCTTGCTCCGGCTGATCAGTTCGTTGTAGGAAAATGGTTTTGCCAGATAATCATCACCACCGCTGGAAAAGCCAAGTGTCTTATCGCTTTCCTTTGTGCGGGCACTTAAAAACAGAATTGGCGCATTGCTCAGTTCCCGGATTTTCCGGCATGTCTGATAGCCATTTGGCCCCGGCATCATAATATCCAGAATAATCAGGTCGAAATCCTGCTGCTCAATGAGTGTAAGTGCCTGCGCCCCATTTTCTGCTTCAGATACTTCGAAACCTTCCCCACCAAGCAGCACATTTATAATTTCCCGGATTTCCGGGTTGTCGTCTACGATTAAAATACAAGTCTTATCCATAGAAATAACTCCTTTCGATAGATCTATTATACAGGAGTTTAGAAAAAATAAAAAATCTTCTTAAGAAACTTTAAGATTTAATTAGGCATTTTCTTAAGGGATGAGTGTTAAACTTTGGGCATACTGAATGATAAAGCAGAGATGACGAGTAGTGTCTTCTGCAGGGACTGAATTTATGGAGGTATGCAAAATGGACAGAATCAGTATTGTGGTTCCGTGTTTTAACGAAGAGGAAGCGTTGCCGGTGTATTATCGGGAGATGAAGCGCGTCATGGGCGAGCTGTCAGAGGTTTCCTTTGAGATCCTTTTCGTGGACGATGGTTCCAGCGACAAGACTTTAGAAATATTGAAACAATTAAATGCAAAAGATGGAAGATGTGAATATTTATCTTTCTCCAGAAACTTTGGAAAAGAAGCAGCTATATACGCGGGGCTTAAACATGCAAGTGGAGACTATGTGGCAACGATGGACGTAGATCTCCAGGATCCACCTGGACTTCTTCCGGAAATGTATCGTATTTTGAAGGAAGAACCTTATGACAGTGTTGCGACAAGACGTGCCACCAGAACAGGAGAGCCAAAAATCCGCTCCTTCTTATCTGAGACATTTTATAAGTTTATTAACAGCATTTCCAAGACAGAAATTGTCAATGGTGCAAGAGATTATCGGCTGATGAAACGGATTATGGTGGACGCCGTATTGGAAATGAGTGAATATAATCGTTTCTCGAAGGGAATTTTCGGCTGGGTCGGATTCCGTACAAAATGGCTGGAATTCCAAAACGTGGAGCGTTCGGCAGGAGAAACAAAGTGGTCTCTTCGGAAACTATTTTCTTATTCGCTGGAAGGAATTACTGGATTTTCAGTAGCACCTTTGTCCCTGGCATCTGTTATGGGAGTAGGGTTCTGCGCGTTGGCATTTATTATGATTGCAGTAATCATAGTACGGACGTTAATTTGGGGCGATCCGGTTGCAGGCTGGCCGTCAATGGTATGTATTATCTTTTTGGTGAGCGGGGTTCAACTGTTCTGTCTTGGAATCGTGGGAGAGTATCTGGCTAAGACATATCTGGAGACGAAGCACCGCCCGATATTTATATTGAAAGAAAGTAAAGTTCAGACGGCAGGAAAAGTAGCAGGAGACAGCTTTGTGGGAAGCGGTGTGAATGCTGTAATGCGAGAAAAGAAATCCGGGGAGGAATCTCATGAAGACAAGACAGTCAAAGCGTCTGCATAATCAAAATGTTGGAACAACAAAGCCGGAGCATCTGCATAATAATGAAGAATCAACGATGTCAAAATATCTGTATTATGCAGGGTATGTAATACTTGCAGCGCTGACATTATTTTTCTGCTGGATGTTTTGCCTCAGATGGGGAGTATTTGGAGCGAAGGTGGACTGGATCAGCCAGCACAGTGTTATTCCGGATTATTTCAGAAAACAGTTTTATGAGACAGGAAATCTATTCCCGGAATTCGCTATGAACCTGGGCGGAGGACAGAACATATACAATTATTCATATTATGGACTTTACAGTCCGTTATTTTTGTTGTCCTACGCATTGCCTTTTGTGAAAATGTCTACGTATGTGATTGTTATGGAAATGCTATGCTTGATGGCTTCGGTGCTTTTATTGTATCTGTGGCTGAATCGAAAAGGATTTGGCAGAGCTGTCAGCTTCGCTGTGGCTGTTATTTTTTTGCTGACGGGACCTATGATCTGCCAGTCCTACAGCCAGATTATGTTCGTTAATTACATGCCATTTTTAATCCTGGCTATGATGGGCGTGGACAGATACTTTGAAAAAAGGCGTTCAGGGCTTTTGGCAGTCAGTACATTTCTTATGATCATGACCAGCTTTTACTTCAGTATCGGAGGAATGCTGGCGTTGGTAATCTATGGAATTCATTGTTACGGACGAAAACTGGAAGGAAAAAATGAGCGTGCCACAGTAAAAGGGTTTCTGTGCGAGGGCGTGAGATTTCTTCTGCCTATGATTTTTGCAGTACTGGCAAGCGGAGTCCTTATTGTGCCTACAGCCCTTGCATTGATTGGAAGAAGTTCCGGTGAATCTTCTGGAGGCAGCGCGAATGCAGAATGCCTGTCGGTATTGCTTGGAAGTGGAAATGCGACAAAAATCCTGAAGGGGCTTTTCTTTCCACAACTTAGATTGTCTGGAGTTTTTTATTCACCGTATGGTCTGGGATTCGGAACGCTGATGCTGACGGTGCTTGTTGCGACCATGTTCAGACGAAGATGGAGTGACAGCGTAATGGCGTGGATTATTGCCATTGTCGCAGGCGTGCCGGTTTTTGTATACATTTTAAATGGGGGACTTTATCTGAGGGACAAGGCACTGATCCCGTTAATTCCGCTTTTTTGCTATATGCTTGCCATGTATTTAAAGAAGGTGAGCTGTGAAGAGTTTTCGTGGGGCGGCTGTATTCCATATGTTGTCACGATGGAACTTATCTATATAGGAAGAAACCAGGAAGGAATGGGAAATCTGTGGCCATTTTTGATGACAGAATCTCAGATTATGTTTGGTTGTTATCTGGCAACAGGTGTGATAAAAGAAGCGTGGAGAAAACGAAGGAAGACAATCTGGAGAATTAGAGGAACAGTTTTAATTTTAGCAGGTTCTATGGCGGTATTTCTGGCAGTATTTGATAATCAGTATGCCAAAGAAAAACAGGAGATGTTGGATACAATATTTTATAAACAGGTAACAGATTCTAAAATCACAGATGCAATTCAGACAGCAACCGATGAGGCAAAAAAAGATGGAGGATTTTACCGGACAGTCCAGCTTGGCACTGACGATGAAAATGCAGCAAATTTAAATCGCGTGTGGAACACAGATCAGTACATTTCTTCCATCTATTCTTCTTCCTATAATAAGGCCTACCAGAATTTTAGAAAGGATACATTTGGGCTGGAACAGCCTTACCGGAATTTCCTGATGCAGTCTGAGGAGTCAAATCCGATTTATGCGAGATTCATGGGCGAAAAATACATTGTTACAAAGTCTAAGATGAAAGGTGTCAGGCTTCTTGGAAAGTCGGGGGAGTGGAAGATTTATGAAAATGAAAGTGCAGCTTCGATCATCTATGGAACAAGCCAGGTTATGAGTGAGAAAAATTATGATAAGTTGGACTATCCATATAATCAGACAACGCTTCTTCAGAAGGCAGTTGTGCCGGAGAGTGCCACGAAGCAGACGGACAGTATAGAGGCGGTGGACAATTTGCACAACGCAGTACTGCAATTTGGGGAAAACTCATGCATTTCCGAGGCAGACGGTGGATATCATATTTTTGCCAAAAAGGATACAAAAGTCAAAGCAGAGATTGTGAGCCAGATAGACATAAATTCAGTGAATACAGTGAATACAGAGAATGCCGGTGAAAACACAAACGTTGCGAATGAAACAAAAACAGATTCTGGTAACAGAGTTTTATTGCTTCGGTTCAAGGTCAAGAATCTGAAACCCTCAAAAGATCTGACAATCTGGGTGGATGGCAATCGTAATAAACTGAGCGCTAAGCAGCGGGTCTATTATAATGATAACACAACGTTTACTTATGCAGTGGCACTTGAGGGTGACGAAAATCAGGTAGAGGTTACATTTAGCAAAGGAAAATATAATCTGTCTGATGTGGAAGCATATATAGCAACGTTGCCGGGAACAGAGCTTTATGAATCAGAGTTTTTACAAAATAGCACAAAGACAAAGGGAAACGTAATTGCCGGAAATCTGACAATGCAAAAGTCAGGATATCTGATTACTTCGATTCCATACGATTCCGGATTCAAAATACAGGTTGATGGAAAAAATGTAAAAAGTGAGAAAGTAAATACAGCGTTCCTTGGCTGTAAGATGAAGGCAGGGGAGCATAACATTGTCATCACATACCATGCACCGGGGATGGCAGCAGGAAAAGTGATGTCCTTTGTCGGAATGATGGGATTTCTTATTTTATCTGTGTTAGAACATGTTGACACAAAAAAATGAAAGTGGTAAATTTAAAAGAGAAGTTAGCGAGTGCTAAATACGTCAGATGAGCCTGAAATCATTTGACCGACACCGCCAGTGAGGCTCGAATCATATAGGAAAGAGGGAATCTAACATGGGAAGATATTATCGTTTATCTAAGAAAATCACAGATGATATGGCAACCGCAATTTTGAACGAGATTAATGAACTGGAGAATGTTCAGACAGCAAGAATAACAGAAGATAATAAGTATCTGTTCGTGGACACGAAGGATCAGCAGTATCCAGAGGTTATGACACGTGCATTGAATATCTGCAGCCGTCTGGGTGGCAAATGCGAACTTTCATTTGCAGGTTTTGAAGGTGGATTCCAACCATAAGGTGTAAGAAAAAATATAAAAATCCGGATTTGCGTAATATCACATGGTTAGTGAGAACTGCGAAAAATCCGGATTTTTTGATTTTGTTGTTTTTTATTAACGGTTATTTCGTTCATGCAGCTTATACAGAACAATTAGTTTTTCTCATTATCTGCGAGGTACTTTTTTAAAGCGGAAAAACTCTCTGAGCTGATGACATGCTCAATCTTACATGCATCTTCAGCGGCAGTTTCCGGATCCACCCCAATTGAAGTCAGAAAACTTGTCAGGAATGTGTGACGTTCGTAAATTTTCCCGGCAATTGCCATACCACTGTCTGTCAGGTTGATATAACCATTTTCATCAACAGTAATATAATTATTTAATCGAAGATTCTTCATTGCAACACTGACACTCGGCTTAGAAAAAGAAAGCTCATGTGCAATATCAATTGACCTGACATTTCCAAGTCTGTTTTTCAGAACCAGTATTGTTTCCAGATAATCTTCGGCAGATTCACGTATTACCATAATAAACACCTCGCTTTGCGGTAAAATAATCCCCTGTCCGTTGGAATTGTATTAGAAATTATATCATAAAATGGGAAGTTGTTCAATTTCTATTGGAGGAATTGAACTGATAATAAATTTCAAAAAATTTCTCACTGACGGAAACCATGAGAATTTTGACCGCCTGTATGCCTATCCGGTGGAAATGTGGCATGGAGGGAAAGTCCATAAAATACGTCCCTCCGTCATTCATCTGATGCGTGGGCAGATATTTGAGCTGGAAGAAAAAAAGATATTTACTTTTGGAGGTGCCAGCAGTCATGATATTTCAGCCGGTATTCTTGAGCCAGATGATCCAAAGTTCAAGCTTAAGAAAAAATTCGGCAGACAGCCAGATTTAAAAAATGGTTTTTTGGACATTATCATGATAATCGAAACGTAACAAAGGATGAATTACTGCTGTGGGAGCAGATTATCAGAATATCGTAGAGAAAATATTTATTACGAGCGACAAATGTTTGTGTGATACAATGATGTGTATAAGAAAATGAGAAAGGGTGAAAAAATGAAAATCAGTGAATTTTTTGAATATAATAATCAACAGGTATTAGAAGAAAATGAGAATATATTAGAGTATTTGGAACAGATTTTTGGAAAATCAACGGAGATAGATCGCGAAGGGAAAAAAGAATTTACTTTCGGAAAGGTAATAGGTCTTGTAACAGATAGCTTTTTAGATGAAAAGACAAAACGTCAGAAGGTATCTATGCTATTGTGTGATGCGGATTCTAAGTTATTACTTTGGAATGGACGACCTGTGGAAATATTAAGAACCAACCCCGAAAATCGTCTGGAAGAGAAAAAATCTTATATTCAGGGTCTTTTCTTTAGTGGAAGTGAATTATTTACAAGAAATCCTCAGCCTTGCGAAGAGGTTTCCAGGGCAAATATGGTCACGTCTTTCGTTTCTGATTTGGACGAGAAAATAAGAACTGCCGAGGAAACAGATGAAAATATTCTATCACTGAAAAATAAACTGGAGGACCAGGGCTATCATTGTAATATCAAGGTTCTCGCCCAGTTCCTTTTGGGGTTGAATACAAATCAGCTCATAATTTTACACGGAGCACCGGGCATGGGAAAGACAAGTTTTGTATCAAATATAGCCAGAGCGCTTGGATTTGCATATAAGATCATTCCAGTAAGACCGAACTGGATTGATAATCAGGATCTGACAGGATATTTTAACCCGGTAGAACGAAGATATTATTCCACCCCATTTCTGGATGCACTTTGTGAGGCAAAGGAAAATCCCCAAAAGCATTATCTCATTTGTTTGGATGAGATGAACCTTGCGCATGTAGAGTATTATTTCTCAGACGTGTTAAGCAGTATGGAATCGGGAGAAGGAATTCCATTATATGCTCATAAAGACCAGGAAAATGCATGGAAGAGACAGGAAGCTATCATGGCATCTCATAATGAGAATACCGTAGAATGGCTGGATGCAAAGACTGATCAGGAAAATCTTAAAAATCGTTATACACCGGAATTTGAAATTCCGCAGAATGTAACATTTGTAGGAACCCTCAATATGGATGCGACTACCAATGATCTAAGCCCGAAGGTGATTGACAGAAGCTGCATTATAAAAGTGACAAAAGATGCAGGAGAGACTTTGTGCCCATTTGAACAAGGTGTTATGACTTGGGAAGAGATGCAGGGAGAAGATTCATTTGAAAAACAGCTTTTGAAAGCTCTGAAGAAAGATGTTTCCAATCGTGTGGAGAGACAAAGAGTCAGAATGAGAGAGAGACTAAAGAGTGGCTACTTAAAGGAACGGCTTTCCGACAGAGATTTCCAGGACATGTATCTTGCAATGAAAGTGTTGCCAGCCCTGAACGTAGAGGAAGTGGAGTGCACGCTGGATGATGGAGAATTCTCCATTGGTGATTTTCTTATTGAGGGCGGAGATGCGAACTGGGAGAAAATGTATCCGTTGACAGTCACATATCTGAAACAAATGTGCAGTCCGGAAGAGAAAACCATGAATTATTGGAGAATGAATTAACAAAAGAGGAATACAAATGCAGGCAGTTTTTTTGAATAATAAAACATGCGAGAGAGTACATCCTGTAAGGATTCGTAAGGATAATCCGGATGCGGAACCATTTTATGAAGGAATGGATGAGCCTTTAAGAGAGATTCACGATATCTGGATCATGCAGTATCTGAGAGTCGATGGAGCTTATTTTCCGAGAATTGCTTTTGAGGCAAATGAGGATGAAAATATAGAATTCGATTCAAATCAGGAATATGAGATACTGTCCAGGAAAACAGATGGGTATATTTATTTCATTCCGGAAAATTTTAATATCTATACAGTTGGAGATGCACAATTCTTTTACCGGAAGAATGGAAAGAAACAAAAAATCCGAATACATGTTGCTTCTATGCTGGATGGGGAAACCTATGAGAAAATTCTAAAGGAACTGACAGCAATCAGTATCCGTTTTCTTTATATGACTATGAATGATGGGAAAAACAGGCGTATAAAAAGGGAGTACCTGACAGAGTATGAATTGGAAATTCATCAGCTGGAACACACAATTAAAGAAATGTCAGAGACCTTAAAAGCATTGGACCGGGAGCCGGTAACGGATATGATAAGCCGGCCGGCGAGACAGAATTTCAGACAGGTAAAACATCTGGATGCCAATGTTATTATGGATCATTATGTGTTAAAGAAACCGAAGGTGCGTACAAGAGTCCATGAAAAAACATTTCACATTTATGAAAACCAGAAGGTATATAATTTTGTGAAATTACTGGAGAAGCGTCTGTGGGCACTGGAACAGGAACTGGAAGATAAGAAAATGCAGATGAATCGGGCAGCTCAAGGAGAAAATAGATCCAGGTATAATGATGTAGAAGAAAATTCGGGTGTTGCAGGAACGAAAAAATCCATAGATGAACTATGTAGTACCATTACAAATCTTAAGGGAAAACTTCAGGCTGTTTACCAGCTTCCTATGTTTAAAAATGAGAAATATAAAGAACAAAAGGTATATCCGCTTCGGACTTCGAACCTGTTTGTAAATCATAAAAGATATAAGAAATTATTTCATCAAATGCGGACTTATCGAGAGATGGGAGAGCTTGTCGAGGAGACAGTGCAATATAGCAGCTACCATAAATCATCGGAAATCTATGAAATCTGGTGCTATTTTAAAATATTAGAAATATTCATTCTGGAGAAAGGATATGTCATTGATCGGATATCCTGGCCGGGAAAAAAGAAAAAGCCGTTTGTATTTGAATCATGGGAAAATCAGGATTACAGTAAAGTGGTTCACGCTATAAAAAAATATATTGAAAATCGTGAAAAAAGAGATTCTGTGAAAATACTGGAAGAACTGGTGATCCATATTACTAACGGGAAAAATGATATTTATCTGGGCTATAATTGTACATTTCAAGGGGAAAAAGCTTCAAAAGCAGAAGTGGATGAAAAAGGAGCAGTCCAGTACAGAACAGAGCAGCTAAGACCGGACATTTTTCTGATTCTCAATAAAGAAATATTCTTCGCCTGTGATGCAAAGTATAAGAATTATTCAAAGGAGTTCATGGGAATACAGGCCTGGTACACAGATTTATTCGAATGTGGAGCCTATAAATATATTTACCGACTGAATCTTGGAAATGTTACGGATGAAAATTCGGGTAAATGTATGCTTCCAGTGAAGAAAAAATTTGTGGGAGAGGATAGCCTGAAGCCGGTTCTGAAAAATGGAGGAGTCTGTATACTTACACCGGCTATTTCAGATTCAGACATGCCGTCATATTATAATGGGTTCGAAATCGAAAAAAAATATGAGACGTTTTTGGAATTACTACAAGAAGGAAAAGTGAATCGGGATTATAGAGGATGTGAAATACTGGATTCCAGAGAATATAGTTGTAAATTGAAAGAAGCAATCTGTGGCGAGGATGGAAGAGAATCAAAGTACGAATACAGGATAGCATCTACAAAATTTCTTCCGGGAAACGACCGGGGATTTTACAATTTGTTTTATGAGGCATTCGAGTATGGTCAGGCACATTTTTTAAAAGCAGTATTTTGAGGTAAAAAAAGAAACAGAAGTAATCTGATCATAAAGCCGATGCAGGATTTTTGAATCCTGTATCGGCTTCGGAGATTCCATAGAGATTTAAAGAAATTTATTTGTTATAATTCATCAGCGTTTTGATGTCTTCTTCCGGCGTGGTGATAGGTGCTATACCGTAATTTTCTACCAGAAAATTCAAAATATTAGGAGACAAAAATGCCGGAAGAGAAGGACCAAGGCGAATGTTCTTGATACCCAGGTGTAAAAGTGTTAACAGGATGCAGACGGCCTTCTGTTCGTACCAGGAGAGAACGAAGGAAAGCGGAAGTTCATTTACGGAGCATCCAAATGCATCTGCAAGTGCTACAGCAACCTGAATCGCACCATAAGCATCATTACACTGCCCCATATCCATTAGTCGTGGCAGACCACCGATTTCTCCAAGATCGAGATCGTTGAAACGGAATTTTCCGCATGCCAGAGTAAGGACAATACTGTCAGAAGGTGTCTGTTTTACAAATTCTGTGTAATAGTTTCGTCCAGGTTTAGCACCATCACAGCCGGCAACCAGAAAGAAATGACGGATTGCACCTGATTTTACTGCTTCAATTACAGTGTTTGCATGGGACAGGATGGCTGCATGACCAAAACCGGTTGTCACTTTTGTACCTCCATTGATGCCGGTGAGTACCTGATCTTCCTTGTAACCACCAAGTTCCAGCGCTTTTTCAATAACCGGCGTAAAATCTTTCTTCTCATCAATATGAACAGCACCGGGGAAGGCAACCATTTCTGTTGTAAATACTCTGTCAGCATAACTGCTTTTTGGCGGCATCAGACAGTTG
>ENA-ORTT01000775-ORTT01000775.1-human-gut-metagenome-genome-assembly--contig:-NODE-775-length-38545-cov-16.887010_pt1 | contig 38545 bp, 49 predicted proteins | sample MGYA00242074_ERZ509197 | MGnify/ENA primary metagenome ERZ509197 (study PRJEB26280, sample SAMEA2338789) | human gut metagenome | biome: human gut; feature: human-associated habitat; material: faeces...
AGCCGGTATTAGTTACAGCAACACGTGCACATGGAGAAACCCTATTTGAAAGTGCAATGGCAAGTGCAATCAATACAAAAGTTGCCAAATATCTGGGAAGAGAAACAATTATTGGCGATACACTTACCCTACCGTGGGATATAGCCAATGACGCAAACATTGATAAGTATGGAATACAGGGCGCGAGAGATAGAGTGTTAGTAGATATTTATGGAACGATAGGATTATCATGGCTAACGCTTAAAACTCGTGGTTATATAGGTGCAATAATTGGTGGGAGTGGCGCAGTATTTTTAAATGAATATAAGGAAGTTATAGCACCTTTATTGAATGATGGGGAACGGAAAAAAGTGATGAGCAATATGTGGAAGACTTAAAAGACGAAATGGATTAGAGAGAATTTAATAAGGTGAGTAAATATTATGATAGATATAGCAATAATTTTAATTTATAGCATAACTAGTATTATTTGGATCTTTAAAAAGATTCATTTTGAGGGATTAAGTTTTCAAACTAATATTAAAGTTATTATCCTAAAGGTCATTATCTCATTCATTTTTCCTACTTCCATTTATATATATTTTTCTTTTGCTTCCATGCCTATATTACGATTATTTTTAGGAAGCATTTGTATAGGAGGGAGTGGAATTATTTTCTGGATTTTTGATTATGAGAGGCTGAATATTATTGTTCGACATTCTACTCCGCAAATGCTAGAAAAAATATATCCGGCTATTGAAAAGAGAAAGTTTGATACAAAATTGGTTGTAGTAGGGTGTAGTATATTCATGATTATGGGAGTATTGACTTGTTTTTTTAAGGGATAAGTTTTGTTGGAAAAGGATCAACTCCATACCAACGTCACAAAACAGACAGGTATCTACGCAGGAAAAGAAAGATATGACATCCAAGTCAAAAACAACACCCGCCTCAAAGGAGCCGTCATAGACAGCCAGGCAGAAAAAGAAAAGAACCGGCTCACCACCGGTACTTTGACATGGGAAAACATAGACAACAAAGCCGAATACAAAACAGGAGGACACGGAATATCCTACAACGGGAAAATAGGAAGAGGAGACAAGAACGATCCCTTAGACTCCCGGACAAATAACAGATAGGGGAAAGACTGGATAAACAAACATTCTATTGCAGTACAAAACATCTCCGCCGCCTTCGGAGGAATACTGTCCAAGCTGACAGGAGGGAGCGGACACACAGGCGCCTACATCTCCCGGATGGGGACGAAGTGGAATGAATTGGATGAGGAAATGGCTGCAATGAGAGGAAGGAATCTGAGAGATGAATTTAATAAATGGGTAGAAGACTCTGTAAATGATTAAGAGGGTATAAAGGATGAAAAAGGCATGGAAATTAATTGGGCTTAGTATATTTATTGCTACTTTTGCATATTTTTTTGATTATACGTTATTATGGCTTATGGCTTTTATACTTTTAGTAGGAGCTTCTTATTATTGATTTTAAATGGATTTTAGAAGCAGGTTTTGTGATAGAAAATACAAAAAATAATATAAGTGGAGCTGCGATACAGTGGAGAACATTTCCGACGCCTTTAGAGGAATCCTGTCCAAGATGGCAGGAGGGAGCAGACACACGGGACTTACATCTCCCGGATGGGGAATGCTTTAGATGGGGTAAACGGATTTTATTTGTATTATGAAGACAATATTTCTAATGATGTAAAAAATATCCTTCTGATACAGCAACTAAGTTAATTCTTGAAAGAACAACTATAAAATCACTGGAATATTTAGGGAATGAAGTTATATGGGAGTATCCTTATTTAGCAGATGAAGTAAAACAAAAATTAGGAGGTATAAAATTTGTAAAACAAGTAGATGGCGGATATGGAACCTTAGTTGGTGCTGTGATAGTTTATGTTGCATTGTTAGATTATAAGTATGAAAGTAATCCTAAGACTACGAAAGAGTTAGAAGGCCGGATAAAGGATTGTATAACTGATTAGAGGGGATTATAGAATGAAGGCAGATAGTAAGTTTATATGCTTAGGAATTCTAATTTTTATTAATATCCTTTTTTTACTAGGCGGAGTTCAAAAAGCCGGTTAACTGTAACAAGATAAAATAAGCTATAAATCATTAATTTGCTGCTATTATGGGAGGATTATATGAAAAAATATTTTGGACCTAGTTTGGCTTTAGGAATAGCCGGCTTAATATCAGGGAGTATTGCATGGCTTATGGGTATAGAATATTTGGGATATATAGCAGTTTTTTGTTTTTTACTTAGTGGAATAGTGAATACCGATCGTTGGTAAAGTAGTGTTCTGAGAGCCATCTCAAGGAATAGAATAAAGAGGTAAAAGATGAATTTAGCTGAATATATCAAAGGATTTTTAGGAATAATTGCAATAATATTTTTTGGTATAGGAATAGTAGTTTGGAAGTTTAGGGCCGCTGATGAAATTCAAGAAATTGAAAAGAAAATAGACGTCGATACAAAAAAGGTTATAGAATCTGATTTAAAAGTTCTTAGTGACGTTAGTTTCCCTGATGAGATAGATGTAAGGAAAATGTATGGCGTTATTTCGGCGGGGGGAATCCAAGAGATAGAGTATATAAAGGTCTATGAAGGTAAATATTTTGTAAAAATGAAGTTTTATGGAGAGGGATATTTTACATTAGAAGGAAATCATGTGGATATTGTTTCGGTTGGTCATGTTATAAATATGAAAAATGGACAATTGCTATACACACCACAAAATGATGATACGGAATATATTTCAATGACATAAAAAAGACCTATGACATGGAAAAATTAGCGCAGATAAGAACCGTAGCCGCTCCCGTAAAGAGAGCCGGAGAAGTGGGAGACGGACGGCTGAAAGCCCCGTATGCCGTGCAGGCAGGAATGAACGCAAGAGACATACAGAAAACCCAGAAAACAGACAAAGCCATTAACAAGAACAATACCGTAGGAATATCAGCCGCGGCAGCACCGGAAAGAAGCGGAGGGAATCGAGAAATTGGCGTGATACAGGCTTTTGATCGGAGTGCAAATCTTGATGGAACAATAGGGTTAGAATAAGGAGGAACATAATGAAAAAGAAAATATTCCTCGTTTGTTTGATATTTATCTTTTATCATGCGGCTTGTATAGCAGTGAATGTTATTCCGTCTTTATTTGATATTCAAACATGGTATATAGATACGGAATCTACTTTTGGAAATAAATCACGTATATTTCTCTCTAAAAGGGAGAAAGGAGGCATTCATTTTGAACTGCATGATTATCGCCCGGAAGACAAAGTAAAACAAAAATTAACCCTTTTAGACAAAAATGTGTATGAGACAGAAAGTGAAACAGACATGCTTTATAGGGACAAAGTGTTTTACTCTTATGGAAGTGCCGGTTTTTATGCAATTTATGCGAATCCATTTAAGATAAAGGTATATAGGAATCCGTCTCAGCCATTAGAGGAGAAACAAGAGATAGATAGGTCCTTAGCGAAGTATAGCAGTGATGAGATACAAGTAATTTCATCAGTGTCAGATCTTGCTTCAGAAGAACGGAAGGCGTATGAGAAGTTGAGAGTCAAAGCGGATAATAAAGAAGGTAGATAAATATACGCTGTAGGCATCAATACCAGCCTCGGCAGCACCGGATGGAAAGAACATATGGATCTACAGAAAAACTTCTTCTCCATGGAGCCATAGGTGCACTGATTCTATCAGATATTAAAGATGGATTATCAAAAGATATTGTTAAAGGCGTGGCAGAAGATGGAACTCTTCGTGCACTTAATTGGTTATCTAAATATACAAAAACAAATTATCCTGAGTTAGATCGTATAATTCCCGGAAGTTTTGCCGGAATAAAATTCTTAAATAGAGTGAAAATATAACTGGATATATAGCATGAATATCATTATTTTGAAGTTGTCTTGCACAATGAAAATGAAAAAATAAAGAAGCAGAACGAAGGGAAGTTTATGAGCAGAAAAAATAGTATTAATACTATGAAAAATAAAATCAAAGAAATGTATGATTTCTTTAGTGGGAGTGATATCTGTTTTATTATAGGATGTGTAATTGCTGGTGTTGCGATTTATTTTGACTATAAACTGCTCGGTGTTATCGGATTATGCATACTACTTTTAGCTAGAGTTACCGGATAGATAAATTCATATCCAAAGTGATTGGGCTAAATATGCGGATATGGATTAGACTTTATAGGAGAAATATCTAAGGAATCTCATTTGCCTGGTGTGTCCGGCTGAGCAGAAACTGCCGGCAAGATGTTAGATATAGGAAAATTTTTAACAACAGATGACCGTGGCAAAGAATCTGCCGGTATAGCTGGTGGAATAGTGGAAAGTTTGGCAGGATAGAGTCTGCTTGTGCCGATTATGGTGGGATATGGCAGTCAATATCAAATCGCTCCAATACTCCTTTCCGGTGGAACGGCTGCAGTAGTTGTAGGTACAGGCTATGCAGGAGGTCTTTTGGCAAAATATATTTATGAAGAAGAGAATAAAAGTGATTATATTTATTATCTAAAAGGACTTAATCAATCGAATTATAATGAGGATGAATTTAAAGAAAGAATGGAACAAAACTCTGACATCATAGAGTAAACGGGGGGATATCAATTGAAAATTACAAGTATTCTATTTTGGGGAGGAATGGTAACCACTATTATGTTATTTGCTCTATTCTTGGGTTTGATTTGTCAAGATATTATTTACAAGAGAGTACATAATGGAGTTAAGTATTTTTTTATAATTCCGATAGGAATATTATGTGTAATGTTCTTTTTACTATCGACTTTAGTGGCGGGAACGGATATTTTAAGTTATTTTTATCAGACGAATATTTATTATGGCTCAAAATTAGATATTTTATTTCTGGTTTTTGCGATTTGGTCATTATGGGTGGCAATACATTATTATGGTTATATTTTATTTCCCGAATATTCTAAATTGGATATCAATATAATTCCTAAAGTGAGAAAGAAATGGATATTACTATATATTTGTACCATAATAATAGGATTTTTTATGATATGGATATACCGGCCAATTCTAGTATATGTAATGAATGTGATAATCGGACATATATAAAATTTATAGATATAGTAATGTAGACATTAAGAAGAGATGCTTTATACGCAGGGAAAGAAGACTATGGACATTCGCATTAAAGACAGACCTCTTGGTGAGATGCTATTACTTTTTAGATATGGGTGTTATGGCTGCTTTTACTGTGGAAAATATTTATGATAATAAAAGAAACGATATCTATTACTGGGAAAACTTAAATAGTTCAAATTATGATAAACAAGATTTTGAAAAAAGATTGAATAAAATTTTGATGTTAAAGATTGATTGGGGATTCAAAATATGAGAATTATGGGGACTTCATTCTTTTTGGGAATAATGGCAACAATTATACTGGGTATTACACTGCTTAGTATAGCCATTTATGATATTGTATGTCACAGAATTCGTCATGTTATTAAGTATTTGTTTTTTTATTCTTATGGGAATATTACTGATAATTTTTAGTTTGCTGTTTACAGTGACAGGTGGGACGAATCTTTTATTAGTCTTAAGAGAAATAGATATTGACTACGATAAAGAAATAGCATTTGCTTTTGCGATCTTCACATGTTGGTCACTTTTTATTGCTGCACGGTATTATGGTTATGTATTATTGCCGGAGTATTCAAATTTAAACAAAGAATTGAGATTTAAGATATCAAGAAAGACGATTTATCTTTCTTTTTGTACGTTAATAGCTGAGTTGATTATACTATGGTGGTGTTGGCCGATTCTTGCGTATGTGATAGATATAATACTCTGTTATTTATAATACTTTTAAGGGTTTATAGGTAAAGAAGAATGATAATCTTAAACAAAGGACTGCCGCAATTTGGGCTTAGTGGAGATTCTACCTCTTCAGTAGATAATGAGGAGGTAGAGAAATGATTTCGAAAATGAAATTACAGAATGGGATATTGACATTGATAGGATTTATTATGTTAGTATCCATTTGTGTTTTAGTTGATCGTTTAGAATCAAGAAAGCCTGAAATGGAGATAAGGGAAAGCGTCGAGGGGGTCAATGTCTATAATGAAGAAAGTAAATTAGTGGATTTACTACAATTTATTTATAGGACTAATAAACATTATATTCTTACATATATTATTCAATCTTTTGGAACTAAAATTGATATTTTTGAATATTATAGAAAAAATTTGGAAAAAATCGGATGGGAATTTACAGGAGAAGCAGATAATATTGATCATTCAAACAATAGAAAGATAGGGGAATCATTTAATTTCCGAAAAGGGAAGTATAGATTGGGAATATATTTTAGTACTCGGGATTTGCATAATTACGAAAAAAGTAATGGGCAAGATCCGCTTAGGTATTCTGTAACAATCTATCCCAAAACATAAAGGGAGGGAAATAATTTATGTTTAGTCATAATAAGCGAGACAATTTGCCTATAGTTAATTATTGTTCTTTTATTCTGACAGGAATATTTTCTATTCTTTATTGTGCTGAAAAAATCTGTGAGGGGGAATTTATATTCATAGATTTTTCAGACTATGGTCTTTTAGTTCTGATTTTCCTGATGAGTATTTTTATAATATTTATAGGAGCATTACAACTTCGTACAGCCTTAAGACATTTAGGGCGAGAGATTGAAAGCAATGATCAGAAACCGATTGCACATAAACTGATAGAGTTATTTTGGTATCCTGATGAATATTACGAAAGAAAAAATAATCACACCCGTTTCAATAAAATAAAACATTACATAGGGCTTTTGATTATTGTCATATCTGTTTTTCTTGTGGGAGTTGTCTTTTTTTATTGGAATCAGTCAATTTTATTTGAAATTATTATAAAAATCTCTATTCTTATGAATATTATAGTGTACTGTAGAAAGTATCTGATGTAATGTAGGGGGAACTGTTGACATCGTTTGTGTGGCTAAAGGAAAGAACAAACTCACTACTGATACTTTGATATAGGAAAACATAGAAAACAAAGCAGAATATAAAGCAAGCGAAAGAGGACTACTGCTCCATATTGTCCATCAAAGGAAGCACAGCCACAACCAACCAATCCGCAGTGAACTCTGAGTATCCAATTATGACGATGAACAGTTTAAAAAGGACTTTAAACAGAATTTTATTGTAAAAGATTGAATCGAGGAATGCATAATGAAGATTACCGGTCTTTCGTTTTTTGGAGGAATAGTATTTACTGTTTTAATATTTGCTTTTATGTGCTGTGCCATAGGTGAAGATTTTATTCGACATAAAGATAGGAGACATCCGTCTCTCTATAAGTATGTCATATTTATATTCATGGGAATATTGCTAACTGTGTTTAGCCTTCTATTTATAATATTGACTGCAACCAACATTCTGAAAATCATGTCAGGTATAGATATGTCCCATAGTCCACTAGTCAGTTTGATAGGGATGCTCTTTATGGGGGAGGCGATTTTCATTCTGGCTCGGTATTTTGCTTACATATTAGCATCTGAATTTACGAAGAAAAGCGAAAGTGAAATTGTACAGGTGCAAAAACAAACTATTCTTTTATCAATATTAAATGTGTTTATTGAATTGTTTGTAATAGGGTATTACCGAGATGTGCTGTGGTATGTAATCTCCTGGATTTTCTATTAATTAATGAAATTCAATATAGAAGGTATTACTGAACAAAGCGGCATCTACATAGGGAAAAAAGAATACGACACCAAGTCAAAAACAACACCCACCTCAAAGGCGACGTCATAGACAGCAAAGCACGGGCAGAAAAGAACAAACTCACCACCGGTACTTTGACATGGGAAAATATGGACAACAAAACCGAATACAAAGCAAAAGCAAGCGGAATCACTGCATCCACCAATGCCGTATCCAAACTCACCCCCTTAGGACTGGGCTATGTACCGACCGTACTCGTGAAAGGGAAATCAGAAAGCACCACCTTGGACGGAACCTGAAAGAAAACAACCGGATGAAAAGTATATTACAAATGTACATAAACAAATAGATTAATGATGGAGAATTTATGATAATGGATATTATTGTATGCATAGCCTATGTTTTTATAGGAATAAGGTGGATTTTTCAGAATGTACGTTTAGGTACATTTTCAGCATGTACTACTTGGAAAGTGATGGGGTTAAAGTTTTTTATACTGTTAATGGCACCTTTAGCATTATTTATTTATGTTTATTTTGCAGGGAATCTTACACAAAGGTTATTCTTGGGGATGTTAGTAATCATTTTGGGCCAAATTGGAGATTATTTATTGTTCAAGGAAACACAAAGGATCCTTATTAATACTGTTAAATATGAGATGACAGAAGAATTTAACAAAAAACTTGCGCATGAAAAGTTTAAATTTCAAATTCGAATGATGGGATTGTCTGTAATTGTATTTATGGGAATCATATCTTGTCTTCTGGCAGAATGATGTTTTCATCCCTTAAGGGTTTCGTCATAGACAGCAAAGCACCGGTAGAAAAGAATAAACTCGCCACTGCTAACATTCTGCAAACCATCACAGCCTGGGAAGGCAGATATATCTATGACTTTAAACAGGGAAATCATACTATTCTTTTCGGGATAAGAAGTATGTAATTATAGGATGGGAAGATAGTTTTATGAAGATGATAATTGATAAAGAAAAGATAGGGAAGAATTTTTATCTTCTGATATTTATGATGGTGGCATTCATTGATGCATTTGTGTTTAATTGCTTTGAATCGAAGCAGCCCGAAAAAGAGATACGAGATAATATACCTGCAATTACTTTATACAAAGAAGATGGTTTATTAGGAGATAAGTTATTATTTTCATATAGGAATGCAAATTTATATATGCTTACTATGGGAAGTAAAGCATATGCTTCAGAAGAAGAAATTGTTGAATATTATAAAGAATGTTTTATTAAACACGGATGGAAATATGATGGATGTAGAGACAACATCGATTATTCCAATCATTCTAAAATTGAGAATGTATATCTTTTTAATAAAGGTATATATGAATTAACATTGAACTTCCATCAATCTGACTTATCAGATGATCAGGTTATCAGACAAAAAAAGCCGTTAAAATACTATATAACGGTTCATCCAAAACGTAGGTAGTAGTGTTGATGGAGGGGAAAGTAAACTTACTGATGGTCTGATAGACGTGCGTAAGCGAATTGAGGATTAATAGGGAATATTATGAATATACATAAAAAATCTTTACAGGATGAAAAAAGAATAAAGAGATGGAGTATCTGTTGTTGGGTAAGTGCTGGAATCTCTTGGTTTATACAGCAGAAATATATTCAGTGGATATACCAAAATCTAAAATATACTAAGCTTGGAAGAGAATTTGGCATAGTTTTTGTATTCATAGTTGTATTTCCATGTCTATTAAATTTATTTTTATGGCCAAGTCAATATTATTCAGAAAAAGAATTGAGAGAAAATATACCTCCAATAATGATTTACCAAGAGTCAAACGAATTGAAGAAATCATTAAAATTTTGGTATAGATTACCGGGGCATTACCATGGATCAGAGAATTATTCTGTGTTTGCACCGCGGCTGGAAATTATTAATTATTATATGGAAGAGTTAAGAAAATATGGATGGGAATTTATAGCGGAAGAGGACAATGTTGAAAAATTTAATGGGAAAAAAGTGGAAGAAAAATATATATTTCGTAATGGAACGTATGAGCTCCAATTATCTTTTCCTGTGGAGACAACAGTAAATTTTGAAGGGGTAGTATATGAAAAAAGTTATTATATCATGGTATTTCCAATAGATAGATAAATGGAAATACTTAAAGTCAGGCTGTCCACTGCAGCATATAGGGAAAGAAATCTTTTTATCGAAAGTGAACAGGACAGGAAGAGTTACGAAGAAAAAAGCAAAATCTCGAACATGTCTGTCAGCGGCAGACCGGGAAGCGCCGTCAGCGTGAGCGGATGAAATGGACACATAGAGTCTGCGCCTCTTAGATGGAAACGAAGTGGGATATTTTAATATGGAGGGTACTAAAGAAGAGATAGAAGACCAGAAAATATTATCCGGAAATCATGGAAGATAGTGCGTAAAAAATGAATTGAAGGCGGGTGGAATAAAGTTTTTATCTCGTGTATCCACTTTTGGATTGGTTATGCTGCTGCATTGGGATTTTATGTAAATTTCCAGGTTGAACAGTATGAAGTCATAGATACAATATTCAAAGAACAAGGGAAATTGTATGTGGAGGACTTATATAACAGGATTAAGAGTGATACAACCGAAGTAATGGATTAGATATAAGGATGTGGAAATAGATATTATGGAATATATTATAGGGTTTATAGCGATAGTGGTGATAATTATCTATTATATTGGAATGGTAGTTTGGCAGGATACCATTACAAGGCGGTTTCAGAAAATTATAAAAACAGCGGAAATTAATAATAAGGAAATACATGAGTCTGATTTGTTAATTTTGAAACAAACGGTATTTCCTGATGGGAATAATAATGATATAGAAAGTATATATAATACTATTTCAGCAGGAGGAATCCAAGAGATAGAGAGTATAAAGGTTTATGAAGGTAAATATTTTGTAAAAATGAGGTTTTATGGAGAGGGATATTTTACATTAAAAGGAAATCATGTGGATATTGTTTCGGTTGGTCATGTTATAAATATGAAAAATGGACAATTGCTATACACACCACAAAATGATGATACGGAATATATTTCAATGACACAGAAAGACTGCTGAAGTAATGATGGGAAAACTTTTTGGAAGGTCTTGGGTTGATTAATAGCTGCATGCATGAAATATAATGAATCCACTGCTGCAAATGGTTATATCCTGCATATAGAAGTCTACGGCTCCTGAAATATCTGTGCAGGGGGGATCATATACGGTTTGTTGATTATCAGGAGCAGATATAAGGAGATACAATGGGTGCATCTATTCTGGTACTTATATATAGAATCATAGTAATATTTATAGGAGTATCTCTTCTGGTTTATAGGCAGATGGTCAGATATAACTCTGAAAATATTACCTTACAGGTTGTAGAGGCAAAAAAAGTATGGACATCTCCGACATCATGGGGAATTTACCGATTTTTCGTAACTTATGAATATAATGGTGTTGTTTACCGGCAGAAGAGTATTGAATTTGGAGTTTTTCTTTTTTCATTCAAGAATAAAACCATATATAATTGCACCGGCAAACGAAGCAAAAGTGGAAAGGTTAGTTGCGATCAGATATTCTGCATTGAAAAAATTGCGATATTTTTTATATTGGCTGGTGTAGGTTCGTTTTTTAATCGCAGGTTTTGATGCAGTGTTATTGGTTATATGAGAGAAGAACACGAATATAAAAAGAGCGGCGGTACATGTGGCGGGAAGTAAGATGGTTACATTATGGGTGACTTGATGAATGAATTTATTAAGAAACAGGCGATCAGCATGCTTCGAATGGAATTGATAATGACTTTGATTTATATAGGAGCATGGGGGATTTGGGGGATAATGGCAATTGTTGATTTGAATGTTGCAAAAATTTTCTTTTTAGGAATGAGTATTTATATTGCGCTGATAATCCATTATCATGTTCCTCTGCATAAATGGAATTATTCTGGTAGCATTCAAGCGATTGGAATCATTTCCGTCTTATATGCGTACTTTATGATATGGCATGGATTTCCTATTGATTGGGGAAATGGTACGACTACTTTGTTTATCCATTTGTTCTTGGGGATTACAAAAGTGATTCATAATGATTTCATAAGGATATCTATTATATCTTTAACATACTTTGTGTCAGTTTATGTCATTTCATTGGTGCTATTTTGGATCCTATGCGCACTTAATGGGAAAAATCAATGTTACCAAAGAAAATGATGTCGATCTCACTACAGGAAAAGATATCAAAGGACTAAACAGAAACACGGATACAACCTGAATAAATATAAAGTTATAGAGCTGGAATTCAGGAAAAGGAACGAATTGTGATTATCTGTGCTATATCGGATAATTATAATTAATATTAGATGGGATGAATTAGAATAAGGAAGACGCATCATGGATAATGGCGAATATATTTTGGGAATATTAGTTATTATTGCAATTTATATATATTACATTGGTGATGTGGTATGGGGATTCAATATTTCTGATAGACTCTGTAAAAAGGAAAAAGAGACTGAGCATAAAATTAATGCACGGCGTAAATCTGACATGGTCATGTTACAAAGTGTTGAATTTGCTGATAATATCAATATGGCAGAGTTATATGATAATTTATGCAAAGGGGGAATACAGGGGATAAAGTCCATAAAAAAAGTTGGAGATAGATATTGGGTGGAGATGGAATTTTATGGAAAAGGGTACTTTACATTGACAGCTGGCAGGGTAAATATTGTTTCTATAGGCAATATTATTAATATGAAAAATGGTAAATTATTGCGTAGTCCTCAGCAGGATAGCCTAAAATATACAAAGAATATGCAGGTTTAGTATTTAAGTCTTCTGGCGGGAGCGGGGAGCGGCCAACGAACATGCCATAGGATATCTGGAAAAAATCAAATGGAAAGACCGGACAAACAAGCCTCTTGATGCAGTGCAGAATATTTCAGACGCCTTCGGCGGAATTTTGTCCAAAATGATAGGAGGAATCGGATACACAGGATCTGCATTTCTTCAGATGGGGACGAAGTGGAAGTTACAGTTAATTGATTTTTCTAATAAAGAAGGGGGGGATATAATTAATTCAATTATTGGATGGAGGGGTCATTTTATCGCAATGGGGAAACTGTGGAAATCCATCCCTCAGGACTTATGGCAGAATTTGATAGCAGTTTTTCTGCCGGGGTTTCTTTAGCAATTAGTTATACATGTAGGTAGGGAAAATTTATGGATAAGAATAATCGAAGGGTCATAAGGATGAAGGAGGTTATATTAAATATATTTATCGCGGTAATTTTGGCGTCATTTGGGATTTGGCTAATAGGTGGTATAACTTATAATGTTTTCCAAAAGGAGCAAATCCATCAACGAATTTTAGCATTAGAAAAAAAGGCATATGATATAGAACCTCTGGAGGCATATGATGTATCTGATTTTCAATTAACAAATCGAAGAGCGATTATAGCAAAATCTATTCGAACCTATATTAAACCCATTACTTCTGATAAGTCGCCCCAAATAGTAAAAGAGGAATTTCTTCAATATTTTATGTCTCATGGATGGAATATAAAGCATGCATGGGAAAACCCTAAACCATACCTGCAAGTGCAAAATGATGACTATATTGTTACGTTAGATTTAGTATCTCAAGAAACTAATACTTGGCGTATGATAATTGCGTATAATAATTTTTTCGAAAGAAATAATTTGTAAAAATGCGAAGTATATGAAAAATAATTGAAAAAAGCATTTCCATTTTTGGTATTTACACAAAACTCAAAATTTCCTTTATTAGAAAAGCGTTTCTCCTGTGAGTATAAACTCTTGTGGAGAAACGCTTTTGTCGTTTAATCAGAATCCCGGAATTAGGGTCACCTGGAAGTTGTCGTTGATGTATTTTCTGGTGGCTTCTGTCTGGAATATTTTTACAAATTTTTGATAGGTGGGGTTGTCTTTATCCTGCTCACGGGCAGCGATGACATTTACATACAGGCTGGTATTGTCTTCCTGGGCGAGAGCTGTTTTCGGATCCAGTCCCGCGGATACTGCGTAGCCGCCGTTGATGATGGAGGCATCGCAGTCTTCAAGAGCTCTTGGGAGCTGGGGCGCTTCCAGTTCGATGATTTTCAGGTTCTTCGGGTTGGAAGCGATATCGGAAACGACCGCTTTGACAGGATTGACGCCTTCTTTTAATTTCAGCAGGCCGTTTTTCTCCAGAAGAAGGAGGGCGCGGCCGCCGTTGGATGGATCGTTCGGAATTGCAATGGATGCGCCGTCGGGCAGATCGGACAGAGTCTTGTGTTTATTTGAGAACAGACGAAGGGGCGCGAGGTAAGTGTTTCCGATGGGAACAAGTTTTGTGCCGTTTTTTTCATTGAATGCTTCAAGGAAGGGGACGTGCTGGTAAGAATTTACGTCGATGTCGCCCTGCGCCAGTGCCTGATTGGGGGTGACATAGTCGGAGAAGGGGACGATGGTCACTTTGAGGCCTTCTTTTTCGGCTTCTTTGGCGACGAATTCCACGACCTGTTCCGAGTAGCCCGGTGTCGTGCCGACTTTGATTTCATTTTTTGTTTTCGCAGGGTCAGCAGACGCGGCGTCTTTTTTATCGCTGCCGCAGCCTGCGATGAAGCCTGCACATGCCAATGCGGCCAGGGAAATGATGACAGTTTTTTTCAGATTCATAATACATACCTCTCTTTTTTAAAAATAATTTTGTAATAAATTTGGAAACCGGAAATAAGAATGGCGGAAACGGGTAAAAAAAAACTCCATCCCAGCAAAGGGACGAAGACCGTGTTACCACCCAATTTTACCTGCACGTCACCGCACAGGCCTCCATAGGTACGCCGGCTTGCGCCTTGATACCGCATCTCTGTAACGGGAGATCCCGGGCTGCTTTATTATTCGGCAAACCTGACTCGGAGGCCATGTTCAGCAAATTTTCCCGCGCTCCTTTTCACCCGCCGGAGCTCTCTTTGGCAGTTCCATCTGCTTACTCTTCTCTTCACAGTCATTATGTAAGTTGGAACAACTATACCACGCGTCTTTTTGCGTGTCAAGGAAAATTTTAAAAGGAATGGGGGTTGAGGGATCTTTTTATCAGATTTCTTTGCATTTAAGAATGATTTTTATTTTCTGCCGCAAAATAATTGGCACTCTGATTTAATAATTGAATTAGGGAAAGCTATTTTATATAATAGGAAATAAGTAATAATTAATGTGCAGGGGAAGAGATAGGTTTTGTGTTCCATAAAAAATTTCAGTTACAGGAAGTGGGGAAGGGAAATCATGACATCAGGGAAAGAAGATTATTTGAAAGCGATTTACATCATCAGCGAAGATCATGAGCTGGTATCCAACAAGGAATTGTCCGACATGCTCCATGTGTCGCCGCCGTCAGTGAGCGAGATGATTATGAAGCTGCAGAAAGAAGGGTATGTGGACTACACCGCTTACAAAGGCAGCAAGATGACGAGGAAGGGAAGGAGGGAAGCAGGCAAGCTTTTCCGTTTTCATGCGTTGTGGGAAGTATTCCTTGTGGAAAAGCTCCATTTTTCCTGGAGCGAAGCTCATGAGCAGGCGGACGGTCTGGAACACCAGACGAGCGACATGCTTGCGGAACGGCTTGATGAGTTTCTCGGGCATCCTGAACACTGTCCCCATGGTGACCCTATTCCGAAGGCGGACGGCAGCCGCAAAGGGCTTACTTTCCGTACGCTTTCCGATTTAAAGGAGGGGGATAGTACCACTATTCGCCGTATTGTGGAAGATTACAGCCTGATGGACTATCTTCAGGAGAAAGGCATCCATCCCGATATGCGGGTCACTGTAAAAGAAAAGGAACCTTATGAAGGACCGATTCTTCTTGCTACGGAGGCGGGTGATATTTCTCTCAGCTACAAAGCGGTGGAGCAGATTTTTGTTGACGAATAAGATGAATAGAATAATACGGAGAGCCTCATTTAGGGCTCTTTTTAATAGCGGCAGGCAGGTGCTTTATTTCCCTTTATGCATAAATGGCATATGAAACGGGGGAATACATGCAGAAAAAGTACGATAAAAAAGGCTATACAATTAAAGACAAATCGCTTATAATACATTTACACAATTTTGAATGATGTATACGGAAAAAGACAGAAATGTCTGCCGAAGGAGTAACACTATCAGGCGTCCCATGGGACACGAAACCGTGTACGGACAAACCTCTGGAGAGCGTCGTATATGACCGCCGAAGGTGCAGGGGCGCGGGGAAGAGTAGTCCTCCCGTTCTAATCTCTCAGGCAAAAGGACAGGGTCGGTGCAGCAATGGAAACATGCATGCCGGCTCTGTTTTTGTCTTCAGGGCCGGTTTTTATATTGTTCCGTCATGTCCTGGTGTACGGAATTTTGAGGGTGGGAGTGAATGCGAATGCTTGACTTGTTAAACCAAATTGATGCGATTGTCTGGGGCCCGTGGCTCCTTGTTCTTCTGGTAGGGACCGGCGTATATCTGACCATCCGCCTCCGCCTTCTCCAGATGGTCAAGCTGCCAAGGGCCCTTCGGCTGATTTTCTTTGCCAGAAATAAAGGCGACGGCGACATTGACAGTTTCAAGGCACTCTGCACGGCGCTTGCCGCAACGGTAGGCACAGGAAATATCGTAGGCGTTGCCACTGCTATCAAATTGGGCGGCCCCGGCGCGCTTTTCTGGATGTGGGTAGCCGCTTTCTTCGGCATGGCTACCAAGTACGCCGAAGGCTGCCTTGCCGTTAAGTTCCGTTCTATCGATGAAAATGGAAATATCGCAGGCGGACCGATGTATTACATTGAGCAGGGGCTGGGAAAGAAATGGAAACCTCTGGCGCTGGCATTTGCTTTCTTCGGTACGCTCACCGCTATGCTCGGATCCGGTACGACTACGCAGGTTAATTCCATTACGTCTTCTTTACAGGCATCCATGGGTGTTCCTATCCTGCCCTCTGCAGCAGTGATTACCATCCTTGTTGCTATTATTACTTTCGGCGGATTGAAATCCATTTCAAAAACAGCGGAAAAAATAGTTCCTGCCATGGCTGTTCTTTATTTTATTATCACGGTGGCTCTTCTTGTTATATTTTCGGGAGAACTGCCCCATGCGCTGGCTCTCGTTTTTGACGGCGCTTTTGAAGGTACGGCAGCAGCCGGCGGATTTGCCGGTGCGGGCATTATGCTTGCTATGCGAAGCGGTATCGCCCGCGGCCTTTTTTCCAATGAATCCGGCCTGGGTTCCGCACCGATCGTGGCGGCGGCGGCAAAAACGAAATGGCCGGCTGAACAGGGACTTATTTCCATGACGGGCACCTTTATTGACACAATCATTATTTGTACCCTGACCGGGCTTACGATCATTGTTTCCGGAGCGTGGTTGGGCGATACCAACGGTGCAGCTCTTACACAGGCCGCTTTCAGTCATGGTTATGGTGCTGTCGCGCCGATCCTTCTGACGGTTTCTCTGACACTTTTCGCTTTCACCACCATTCTCGGCTGGAACTATTACGGTGAACGCTGCCTCGTATACCTTGTGGGTGTCAAAGGGATTACTCCTTACCGCTTGTGCTATGTCGCCATTATCGCAGGAAGCGCTTTCATGCAGCTTGAAGAAATCTGGGCGCTTGCGGATATTGTAAACGGTCTCATGGCCATTCCGAACCTGATTGCCCTTCTTGGACTTACCGGTGTAGTCGTCGCGGAAACAAAGCGGTATTTCCAGCACCTTTCCATCCGTGATGCCAAATTGGTGGCTTACAAAGCAAGGCATATAGGGAAGAAGTGATCGCAAGTCAGCAGCCAGACGATGCGGCATATACGATGATCCGCCTGCCGCCGGGACATAAAAAAGAGAAAATGAAAATGCGGTACCTGTCAAGCGTGATGGGTGCCGTTTTTGTATCAGCAGATAACAGATGACAGCTTACAGCTGACAGCCAGCAACTAGCAACTAGCAGCTAGAAGCTAGAAGCTAGTAGCTAGCCATTAGCTGTTAGCTGTTAGCTGTTAGCGGCAAGACGTCATCAGCGTAATAGATTCTTCACTCGGTGTCATGTTGCCGTTTTCTGGCTTTCTCCCACAGCATTCTTATCCTCGTTCAGAATGACTGGGGACGGCAAGGCGTCATAATGAGGAAAGCGTCAGTCGTCATCCTGAACGAACGTGAAGGATTTGTACACTCGTGGTGAGGAAGACGGTAAGACGTCATCCGAGTAATAGATTCTTCACTCCGTGTTACTGTTCCGCTTCCCTGCCTTCTCATATGGCATTCTTGCCCCCGTTCAGAATGACCGGGGACGGTAAGGCGTCATAATGAGGAAAGCGTCAGTCGTCATCCTGAACGAATGTGAAGGATCTATTACCGTGGTGAGGAAGACGGCAAGACGTCATCAGAGTAATAGATTCTTCACTCTGTGTCACTGTCCCGCTTCCCTGCCTTTCTCATATGGAATTCTTGTCCCCGTTCAGAATGACCGGGGACGGTAAGGCGTCATAATGAGGAAAGCGTCAGTTGTCATCCTGAACGAATGTGAAGGATCTGTACACCCGTGGCGAGTAAGGTGGTAAGCTGTTATTCAGGGGAATAGATTTTTCATTGCTTTTCACTGTTCTGCCGGCCGGCTTTCGCAATCCATCCCGGCTGTCGAAATTTGTTAGGAAATAATTAATATTTTTAATTTAACTTGCGTATTTTCACTTGACACCGTATAATTCATATCAACAAATTTATACAGGTGGATGATGTATGCGGGAGAAAGCCGTTTGGCTTACCGAAGGAGTAACACTCTCAGGTGCCCTCAGGGGCGGTACCGTATGCGGACATACTCTGGAGAGTGCCATTTTGGCCGCCGAAGGTGTAAGGATTGAGATCCAAATCTCTCAGGCAAAAGGACAGAGCAAAAGACGCATGATTTTTAGCGTTATTTGGCGATATGCCGGCTTCCGGAGTACAGTTTTACCTGGAGCCGGCTTTTTTATTTTCCCAAGGAGGGCATTTTCTAAATGGATTTTTTAGCGGTATTGAATGAAATTGATAATTTTATATGGGGGCCGCCGCTGCTGGTGCTTCTTGTAGGGACGGGTATCCTGCTTACAATCCGGCTGCATCTTTTGCAGATATTCAAGCTGCCGAAGGCGCTGAGCCTGATTTTCAGAGCGCAAAATGCGGGCAGCGGAGATATCGACAGTTTTAAGGCTCTTTGTACGGCGCTCTCCGCGACGGTCGGTACGGGAAATATTGTAGGTGTCGCGACAGCGATCCATGCGGGCGGACCGGGGGCGCTTTTCTGGATGTGGATGGCGGCATTCTTCGGTATGGCGACAAAGTATGCGGAAGGTCTTCTTGCTGTCAAATATCGTGAGACCGATGAAAAAGGTGAAATTGCCGGCGGCCCGATGTACTACATTAAAAACGGCATGGGTAAGAAATACAAATGGCTGGGGGGGCTCTTTGCGTTTTTCGGTGTCCTCGTTGCGTACTTCGGTATCGGTACGTTTGCCCAGGTCAATTCCATTGTGGATATTACGAAGATGACCATCGGTCTTGATCCTGTCTGGACGGGGGCGATTCTCACCATTTTTGTGGCGGCGATTACTATCGGAGGTCTCCAGTCAATTGCGGCAGCGGCCAGCAGGATTGTTCCTGCCATGGCGTTTATTTATTTCCTGTCAACCATCGGCGTTCTGCTCGTTTTTGCCGATAAGGTGCCCGCAGCGGTTTCCATGATTTTTGAAAGTGCTTTTACCACCACGGCGGCAACAGGCGGTTTCCTTGGCGCGACTGTCATGATGGCAATGAGAAACGGCGTGGCCCGCGGGGTATTCTCCAATGAATCGGGCCTCGGTTCTGCTCCAATCGTGGCGGCTGCCGCTAAAACGAAATGGCCGGCTGAGCAGGGTCTTATTTCCATGACCGGCACTTTTATTGACACCATCATTATCTGTACACTGACCGGCCTGACACTTGTGGTCACCGGTGTATGGTGCGGTATGGAAAACGGCGCGGCGCTTACAAATGCGGCGTTTACTTCCGCGTTTCCTGTTTTTGGCGGATACATGCTGTTGATCGGTCTTGTTCTCTTTGCTTTCACGACGATATTGGGCTGGAACTACTATGGCGAACGCTGCATGATTTATCTCGTGGGGACGAAGGGCGTTCTCCCGTACCGTTTGGTTTTTATCCTTCTCATTGCCAGCGGCGCGTTCCTCAAGCTGGAAGCCATCTGGATTCTTGCGGATATCGTGAACGGCCTCATGGCTATTCCGAACCTGATTGCTCTTCTTTTCCTGTCGGGCATCTGTGTCCGTGAGACGAAGAAATATATGGATCATCTGAAGACAGGCAAACCGTATGAAGAGTATGAGGATTAATTTGAATCAGACGAAAAACGCATAAGGAAAATTTATTTTGATAAAAAATCGGTATAGAAATACCTGTTGCCATCTTGAAAAAACAGGTGTATAATTCGACACACATCAGAAAGTTAAAATTTTCTGATGGAGATTCCGCAGGCTGGGATACTGTTTCGGACAAATGAGTATATCCTGCCGAGGCATAACTGAATAAGTGGATGATGTACACTGAAAAATGACACGGAAGTGTCTGCCGAAGGAGTAACACTATCAGGCGTTCTTTGGAACACGAAACTATGTACGGACACGACTCTGGAGAGTCCCATTCAATTGGGCGCCGAAGGGGCAAAAATGGCTGACCGGGCCATTCCAATCTCTCAGGCAAAAGGACAGGGCTGGCATTGGGTAACACCCATTGTATACGTGGATGCATACATGCATACAACCGCCGGCCCAAGTCATACAAGGCTTGAGTGCGGCGGTTTTGTTTTTGAAAAAGTATTAGGAAAAGAAAAGGGGGAAACTAAATGGATATGACGGCAATGAATCAGATTGTGGGGGATATTGACAGCTTTGTCTGGGGTCCTGTGATGCTGTGTCTGCTTGTGGGTACAGGAATTTACCTTACGGCATACTTGAATTTCCGTACATGGCGCAATCTGCCTTATGCGATGAAAAGCGTGTTTTCCCGGGAAGCCCGTAAAACAAATCGGGGATCAGGAGATGTTTCTCCTTTTTCCGCACTGATGACGGCGCTTGCCGCAACCATCGGTACGGGAAATATCGTAGGTGTGGCGACTGCCATGTTTGCCGGTGGTCCGGGTGCTCTGGTATGGATGTGGGTTTCCGCCTGTTTCGGACTGACGACCAAGTTTTCTGAATGTATGCTTGGTTTTAAGTTCCGCGAAGTGAATGCGAAAGGGGAAATGAAGGGCGGCCCCATGTTCACCATGAAGAACGGGTTTAAAAATAAAAGAGCAGGACTCTTTATGGGCTTTATTTTTGCCATGTTTACTGTCATCGCTTCTTTCGGTATCGGGAATATGACCCAGGCAAATTCCATTACTACAGCGGTGAATGCCACTTTTGGGTTTTCCAATGAAATTATCGGCATCGTCCTTACGGTTCTCACACTAGCGGTCATCATCGGAGGGATTACTTCCATTTCCAGAGTATCGTCCCTCGTCGTTCCCGGAATGGCTGTCTTCTACATCATCGCGGGTCTCTTTTGCATTGCTTTGAATTTTGAAAATGTACCGCACGGATTGTTCCTCATTTTTATGATGGCCTTTGATCCTGCTGCTGTAGAAGGCGGAGTGGTCGGTACGATAACTGTTTCCGTGATGAATGCGGTCCGTTTCGGTGTGGCCCGCGGTTGTTTTTCCAATGAGGCCGGCCTCGGCTCCGCCGCTATTTCCGCCGCTGCGTCCACTACCGATGATCCGGCACGGCAGGGATATGTTTCCATGACAGGGACTTTCATCGACACCATCATAGTCTGCACCATCACCGGACTTACCATTGCGTCTTCCGGCGTTTTGGGAACCATTGGTCCAGACGGGAAACCTCTGACGGGCGTGGCGCTGACTATGGCGGCTTTTTCCACACATATCGGCACAGCGGGAAGCTGGATCGTTTCTATCGGCATTATGCTCTTCGCCTACTCCACCATTCTCGGCTGGGAATATAATGGCGAAAAAGCGTGGGAATATCTTTGGGGTACCCATAAATACAATATCATTTACCGCCTTGTGTTCTCCCTTGTCGTCTATGTGGGGGCGACACAGACCCTTGATCTCGTATGGAACCTGTCAGATATCGCCAATGCGCTCATGGCGATTCCGAACCTTATTTCCATGCTGATTCTTGCTCCTGTTATTAAAGAAGAAGTTCTTCGATTTGAAGCGGTTATTGCAAAAGAAAAGGTGGAGAAAAAAGCGGCTATGCCGGAGAAGAATGAGGAAACGCTCCATATCTGATCAGTGCGAAAAGATCTCGGGTATTAAAAATTGCCCGGGATTTTTATTGGACTGTAACAGTGGAAAGAAATCTGTATTTCTGCCGTATGAAACAGGCAGGGCGAGATATGCGACTGAAAGGCATTTACAATGAAAAAGAAATCCTATATAATGAATTCGTACCTTACAGAGGGGAAACGGAATACCCTGCCGACATCAGGGAAAAGTGCCGGTTTCCCTTGTTTTTAAAAAGCAGAAAGAGGGATTTTTATGAAAATAAAACACATAGCAGCAGGTCTGGCACTGCTGGCCATGCCGTTTACAGCGCAGGCAGAAGTACGGGAAGCGGGGCTGGTGGATGGATTTGGCATGAGCCTTATTTATCCGGCAGTACATACGAAAAATGTCGCGGCGGAGAATGCGATTAATAAGGATATTACAGGGTATGTCCGTCGTATGAAGGAATTGTATGAAAGCGGCGAAAAGCAGGAAGTGTACATGACCTATACGACAAAGTATGAAGATGAAGATCTGGTGTCTATCGTTCTGGAAACATCGTCTATAAATGAAGGAATGGCGGATAGAAATGCGCAAGCCTATGGCCTTGTGTATAATAAAAAGACAGGTGATCTGCTGGACAAATCTAAATTCGGCGTGAAGGTAGACAGTGCGGAAATCGTGAACCTGCTGAAAGAGGGAAAGCTTGACCTGTATAACATCAATGGGAAAAAGTTATCTTATGACTCTTTCTTCAAGCCGACCGCATACATGGAGGCGGAGTGCTTCCTCCTGGGGAAGAAAGAACTGGGGCTGCTCTATGCGGCAGGAGAACTGGCTCCTTATTCGGAAGGCGCGACATACGTGGTGATTCATCTGAAATAAGGAAATAAAAATACGAAAATGAAAACGGTACCCCTCAAATGCGGCGGGTACCGTTTTTGTATCAGCCGGTTGGGCACTAGCTGTTAGCTATTAGCAGCTAGAAGCTAGCAGTTAGCAACTAGCAGCTAGCAGCTAGAAGCTAGAAGCTAGAAGCTAAGAACTGGAAGCTAAGAGCTAGGAGCTAATAGCGGCAGCGAAGGATCTATTGCCGTGGTGAGGAAGGCGGTAAGACGTCATCGGAGTAATAGATTCTTCATTTAAAGTCACTATTCCGTTTCCTGTCATTCCCACAAGGCATTCTTGCCTCCGTTCAGAATGACAGCGGACGGCAAGGCGTCATAGTGAGGAAAGCATCAGTCGTCATCCTGAACGAACGTGAAGGATCTATTACCATGGTGAGGAAAGCGGCAAAACGTCATCAGAGTAATAGATTCTTCATTTAAAGTCACTATTCCGTTTCCTGTCTTTCTCACAAAGTATTTTTGCCTCTGTTTTGAATAATGGGGTACGGAAAGGAAACACCGGATTCTGTTGTACCTGCCGGGGACGTGGTGTATAATGTAAAGAATCTATTGTAGCATAGGAGGAGTGAAGTTGAATTTATCCGTTCAGATTTTTGCGTCATTGGTGCTTTCCGTCGTTGTGGGGCTTGTCCTTGGGGACGGCGCGATCGGCCCGGTTAAGACATGGGTCGCGCCTGTCGGCACCATGTTCATTAATCTTATCAAAATGATGATCGTTCCTGTCGTTCTTTGTTCTCTCGTCGTGGGCATGACATCTATGGGGGATTTGAAGAAACTGGGGCGCATCGGGATGAAAACCGTGGGCTTCTATATGGTGACTACGGCGATTGCTATCGTTATCGGCTTTGCAGTGGCAAGTGTTGTCCAGCCCGGTATTGGTATGGCTCTTCCCGGCGAGGCTGCCCCGAAAGTAAAGGAAGCGCCCACGATCATGCAGGTATTTGTCAATATGATTCCGACAAATCCGATTGCTTCCATGGCGAAAGCGGATATCCTTCCTGTCATTATATTTTCTCTTTTTCTTGGGGCAGGAATTATTTCCGTCGGCGGAAGCCGTTCCAAGCTGCTGATTAATCTTTTTGATGCGGGGGCGGAGGTCTGCTATAAGATTATCGCCATGATTATGCGCCTGGCGCCTATCGGTGTTTTCTGCCTTCTTTTACCTGTCGTCGTGCAGAATGGTCCGAAGGTTCTTCTGCCGCTGCTCTCCGTGATTATTGCTATGGCTGTCGGCTGTACGATCCACGCGGTCTGCGTGTATTCCTCTGTGGCGGCGGTCGTGGGGCATATGAGCCCTGTCCGGTTTTTCCGCGGCATGGCAGAAGCCATGGTTATTGCGTTCACTACCTGTTCTTCCGCGGGCACGCTTCCGGTGAATATGAAGAACACGGAAGAAAAGCTGGGAGTAAAACGGGACATCGTGTCTTTCGTCCTTCCTCTCGGTGCTACCATCAATATGGACGGCACCGCTCTCTACATGGGGGTATGTTCCCTTTTCATCGCCAATGTATTCGGTATTCATCTGACAATGGATCAGATGATGATGATCGTTCTTACCGGTACGCTTGCCTCTATTGGTACAGCAGGCGTCCCCGGCGCGGGTCTGATCATGCTTGCCATGGTGCTCCAGTCTGTCGGGCTTCCATTGGAAGGATTGGCTCTCGTGGCAGGCATCGACCGTGTTCTGGATATGTTCCGTACCACGCTGAATATCACTGGTGACGCTGCTGTCGCCGTTGCTATTGACGCCACGGAAAAATCCGTCCCCACCCAGCTGGAAATCACTGAATAGGAACGGATGCGAAAGCCTCAGGCTATTTATGAGGATCTCTATAAGTCAGACGTGAAGTTTAATTTATGGAGGTCTTTTTGTGTAGGCGGCTTTAAGACAGGCGGCTGCGGTATTGTGTCGGCGTGCAGTTGAATTTCTCGGAGAACATTTTCGTATAGTAGCTTTGGCTGGAGAAGCCGCAGGCGTTTGCGATTTCCAAAATGGAATTTTCCGTGAAGTCCAGGAGGTTGCGGCTGATCTCCAAACGGTACCGGTTGAGGAAATCTATGGGGGACTGCTGCATATATTTCTTGAAAAGCTGGCAGCACTTGCTTCTGGATACGCTCCCCGCCGCGGCAATACCGGCTAAAGAGATTTTTTCAGGATAGTGGTGGGAAATATAGGCGACCATCCGGCGCTGCGCGCTTATATCTGTACCGGGCATCTCTTCCTGCGTCTGCTTTTCGGAAGGGAAAAGGGCGTAAAGACGGGCGAGGAGAATGTGTAAAAGGCCGATGCTTTCCAGCTCGAATCCGGGGAGGTGCTTTTCATTGGTCCGATTGATTTCCTGCAGCAGCGCTCCCAGCCGCGGCGCGTCAGGAGAGGCGGAGGGAACAAGGAAACAGCGGCGGGACGTATTTCCCAGAAGAGGAGACAGAAGCCTGTTTCTGACGGACTGATTTTCTGTCAGGAGGGAAGGGTGGATAAGCGCCCGTATGAAGCGGCAGTCTTCTCCGTTGTGCGGCGCGCTTCGGTGCATGGCGGAAGCGTGGATGGCAAGGAAATCTCCGCGGGAAGCGGTGAGGATCTTTTCCTCGATATGGAAATCCATTTTTCCGTCCAGTATGTAAATAAATTCCAGTTCATCATGCCAGTGGGAAATCATCTGCAGATGGGCCTGGGAAGATATGGTACTGGTGGTGATTTGGATCGGAGGCAAAGTTCCCTTTGCAGAAGGGATGACTGCGGCGGCGCTTTTCAATACGTCAGGACTGATCATAAAAACCTCCGGTTGCAATTTTTACAAAGTGTGAGAACAATTTCTAAAGGAAATGTACGATATTTATAAAAATGTGGAATATATTTATATTCAAATGATAAAAACTATACTATTATTATATCAGAAACATTGATAAACGTGAATATAGAAACAGAATGTTTCAAAAAAGTAGTCATTGTAATATATAAGGAGGAACTACAAATGGAAAAGGAATTAAATGCATTATTATCGGATCTGGTGGTGGAGTACCATAAGCTGCAGAGTTTCCACTGGTACCTGAAAGGAAGTCATTTCTTTGATGACCATGCGAAACTGGAAAGTTTCTATGATGAAATTGCGGAAGCGGTCGATGCCGTAGCGGAAGCCATGCTCCAGCAGAAGCTCAGACCGGAATCGACACTGAAAGGGTTCCTTGCAAAGACAGGCATCCATGAGGCCGAAAACGAGGAAGTGACATCGGAAGAAGCATATACCCGGGTATTGGCAGACTTTGAATATCTTCTTAAAGAAGTCATTGTGGTCAAGGAAGCGGCAGAAGAAGAAAAGAATTATTTCATCTCTGCCCTGATGGACGACTACATCGCAAGCTTCAGCAAGAACAGATGGATGTTGAGACAGGCCCTGAAATAATTCACAGCAGGGGAAAGGACGCTCTCTGAAAGGGAGTGTCTTTTTTTTGCGCGGATCCGTCCTTGCCGTCTGTAAGAAAAAGTAATCGGCAGGAAACATATTTCTTAAAGGAATATTTCATATAAATGAAAAGAATTTTATTATTATATGGAATAAAAGTAGAATAAAAGAAATGGAAAGAGGTGGTGTGATGGAATATATCGGAGAAAGTTCGGCGATTTATTACTGGCGGGCTCTGGGACTTATCGTATCGGTGCTCATTCTCTACGTGGTTTTTGAAATGCAGAAGAAAAAGATGAGCCGTCTTTCTTCGGCAAATACACATTCCTCCATTGTGCTTCTGCACAAACGGCATGCAGGCAATCCGAACTATTCCAGCAGCACTGAAATCTGCCGCATTGACGGGCTCAGGGCGGAAGCTTTCCTTTACTGTGTCGGCGTGCAGGCGGTCTATCTGTCGCCGGGGGAGCATAATATCGAGGTAAATGCCCATTGGGCACGGCATATCCGCGGAAAACGTTTTAAGGAATATGAAGCGGGTCCGCATCATCTGTGCGTAGAAGTGGGACATGGCGAATTATGGTCGCTGGAATATTTTATTCCTGAAAAGAAATTTATTTTTTCCCGGTGCAATGAAAAGAAAATGTTCAAAAAGAGTGTGGTGTGATTATTCCTGCTTCCCCAAAAGTTTACTCAAAAACGGAATAAATCCGAGTAAAAACAAGCAACATATAACAGATAGGAATAACTTGCAAAAAATAGTAGATATTTAAAGATATCCGCTCTATAATCAAAACAGAAGGAAGAAGATAATCCTTCGTGACCGGTCAATTACAAAGGAACAGAAGTGTATCGAAAGATACAGAAAGGAGAAAGGCCATGAATACCATGTATGATGCAGTTATGAAAATGGAACAGCTCTTGGGCGTGTATGAAAGACTGATTGACGATCTTGCCGGCTACATGAAGGAAAACGGCATTGATTACACCAATGATGATTCCGTACATCCGGCCATCATGCTCTACTCCGAGGCGGGACGCATTTATTCCAGGCTCCTGCGGACGAGAAAGATAGAAGATCTTCTCCGCATGGAAGGGGAATACAACCTGATGAACGGCATGGTGAATGAAATGAAAGCGGGCGCCTGGGCAAATCTCTCGGGTGAGGATGTTTCCCGCAAGGTTATGTAACATGAAACCTCAGAGGCGTATGTCTGAAAAAAGGACATACGCTTTTTGAGTGCCGGAAAAATAGAAATTCCATCAAAAAAGCGCTTTCCCTTACCGCCGCAGGGCGATGGGCGAAAGCACTTTTTGCTGTGTGCAGTTTTGGGTGATAGAACATAACACGTTTTATCCTTGTAAGTCCCATTCTTGCCTCTGTTCAGAATGACGGCGGACGGCAAGGCGCCATCAGCGTAATAGATTTTTTACTCTATCTTACCGTCCCGTTTCCCATTTTTGCCACTGCGTTTAATGATAGGGAACGGTAAAACGTCATCCTGAACGGATGTGAAGGATCTGCTGTTGTGGTGAGGAAATCGGTAAGATGTCATCAGCGTAATAGATTCTTCACTCCGTGTCACTGTCTCGTTTACCAAGTTTCCCACAAGGCATTCTTGCCTCTGTTCAGAATGACGGCGGACAGCAAGGCGTCATCTGGAAGCGAATGTGAAGGATCTGCACCCGTGATGAGGCAAGCCTTTTTTCAAGAAGGCATTGTTGATTTCCAAAAACCGGAATCCGGCCTTCGCCGGCTGACAACATCTTGGCAGCAAAAAGGAGTACCTGATGTCTGAAACCACAGGTACCCTTTTTTGATTAAATTCAATGGTTTATTTCCGTTTCTTTTCTCGGATGGGCGATGGTCCGGTAGCCTTCCACGGCAAGAATCAGGGCGAGGATGACGAGGAGCGAACCAATGATGACCTGTGCGTAGGGTCCCCAGCCGGCGGCGCCTGCCATGATGATGCCAATCTGGTTTTTCACGATAAGGGAAAGCGAGCAGATGGTGACGAGGAGCATGAAACTCATGGGGAAGAGAAACATTTTATTGTTCTTTCCTGCGTTGCCGAGCCATGCGGCGACAGCAAGGAGACCGATGGCGGCAAGAAGCTGGTTAGCCGCGCCGAAGAGTCCCCAAATCTTGGCAAATCCGCCCATGCCGAGAGAGATGCCGAGAATGACGGTGATAATGGTCGCAAAATACGGATTCACCATGAGTTTGCGGAACCCGTCCTTGACATCTTTCGGGTTTTCACCTGGTTCGAGCCAGAATTCCTGGAACATGAAGCGTGCCAGCCTGGTGGCGGTATCAAGAGAAGTCAGGCAGAAAGCGGAGTAAGTAAGGACAAGAAGGGTGTACATGATGTTTTTCAGTCCTTCAAATCCCGGAATGGCAGCGATCATGGCGGCGATCCCGCCCGCAAAGATATCCGTCGCGCCATGGGTATGGCCTGTGACACGGGCATAACCGATTGCACAGAGAGTGATGATGGCGAGTACGCATTCCAAAAGCATACCGCCATAAGCGATAGGCTTTGCATCCGATTCTTTATCAAGCTGTTTGGACGTCGTCCCCGAAGAAACAAGGGAATGGAAGCCGGAAATAGCGCCGCATGCAACGGTAGTGAACAAAATCGGGAAGAGAAACTGCGTTCCGTTTGCGTTGTTGATGGTGAAGCCCGCAAAAGCGGGGAAGACCTTTTCATCAATGGTCGGATGAGCGCCGACGATGCCGATGACGGCGACGATGAGCATCGCGTAGAGAAGGAACGAACTGAGGTAGTCACGAGGCTGGAGAAGGATCCAGACAGGGGTGACCGAAGCGATGGTGATATAAATGCCGACAAGGACCATCCATGTATTCATGGAGAAATAGAACGGATGGAAATTCATGCCGACGGCCATGCACAGAACGATCGCCCCGACGCCGAGGATGGAAGAAATGACCATCGGCGTGTGGCGGCGGTATACGGCAAAACCGAAAATGATAGCGATGAGGATAAACATGATGGAAACCATGGCGACAGATGCTTTTGTCGCGCTGGCAGCCATGTCGAGAACGCCGTCCTTATAAGTCGCGCCAAACGTGGAAGCCACGATAGCGGCAAAAGCGGCCACTACAAGGATCAGTGTGAGGTATGAGAAGATGATGAAAAGCTGTTTTGCCCTTTTTGACATATTCAGGGAAATGATTTCACCGATGGATTTGCCCTGATGGCGGATAGAGGCAAAAAGCGCGCCGAAATCATGGACACCGCCGAAGAAGATGCCGCCAATCAGTACCCAGAGGGTGACCGGCAGCCAGCCGAACATGGCCGCGCCGATCGGCCCCGTGATGGGTCCCGCACCGGCAATGGATGAGAAATGATGGCCCATGAGGATGGGTGCTTTAGCGGGAACGTAATCCACGCCGTCTTCCATAGTGTGGGCGGGCGTAGGATGATTTCCTTCGTTTACTCCCCACTGTCTGGCGACCCAGCCGCCGTAAAAAACGTAGCCGCAGAACAGAACGGCGATACTGATCAGCAAAAGTACAAGCGTGTTCATGCTATTCCCCCTTTGTAATTAACTCCTGAAAAATATTTTTTAGGTTCTTTTCCATGCATCGTCCGCTTTTATTAAAATAGAGCGAACGCTTTTCCATATCCAGGCAGCCTGTGTGAAATTCCAGCCAGCCGTGGAGTGAAAAGCGGAATGTTTTATAGATGCGGCAGTTTTCTACCGCTTTCCGTGCCGCATCGTCCACCTTGCCGCAGATAAAGACAGGTGAGACATAGGTGTACATATGTCCTGAACCGATATGGGCCATTTCCATGCCGGCATTATAAGCATAATCGCGGCACCTTTCAAAAAGATCCGCAGTCAGATGATCGGCGGTGAAAAGAAATATGAACTCTTCCTGATTGGCGGACCAGATTTCATTGGATTTGAGAAATAAGTGCTGGCCTGTTTTTTCATAATATTCGCAGACAGCGGCGAGACCGTTTCTTTCATCTTCCCGGAAAGGAGAGAGCTTTACCGCTTCTCTGAGATTCCGGCCTTCCTCCAATGGCGGTGAGATGCCTCCGTCAAAACGCGTAATATTATAAAAACGCCGGTAGCTTTTCAGCAGCCGTTCCACAGCATTTTCTTTTTTGTTTTCCATAGAACAGCCTCAAATGAATAATTCCTATGAAGTAAACATATACAATAATAATCAAAAAAGATATTAAATATATAGTAATACGTCTTGTAAAAGATTTCAACCATTATTGGACATTAAATTACTATAAAAATATTTTAAAGAACTGAACGAGTGAATAATAGTACCTTTATATTATATAGAGAAAGAATAATGGCTGTCTTTAAAAAGGAAAGGAGCTCTGTGGAAAGAGCGTCTTCCGGAAGGAAGATTTCTTTCATGGGAGAAATATTTCCGGGGTGCTGCCTGAGGAATACTATATTTGTCAATTCAGCTTTTTTGTAATACACTGGAATTCATAAAGAAAGAGAGGATATTCTAATGAAAATAAGCGTTGCGCCATCCTTATTTGACCGGATCCCCGGGCTTTGTATTGGAATCGTCGCTGTCCGCGCGGCAGATAACGCGGCAGCAAATATGGAAGCAGAAGCTTTTCGCCGCCGCTGCTGCACGGAAGCCAATTTGCTGCTGAAAATGGATCCCGCCCTGGCGGAAAAGGAACTGGAAGATTACAGGGAGATTCTTTCTGCTGCCGGTGTTAAAGAAGGCAGGACGGCTGTAGAAAAAGTATTTGCCGAGTACAGAAAACTTCTCGGTGTTTCTGCTGCGGAGGGCGTGCCCGAAGATCCGGAGATCCTTTTGCAGCCGAAGAAAGCGACCCTTGATGAGCTGGCGGGCTCCGACGCGCTGCCGCCGGTCAATCCGATTATGGATATCATTCGGGGCGGCATGCTGAAATTTCATGTAGAAATTCATGCTTATGATATGGGAAACAGGAAGACTCCTTTGGAGATACAGAAAGCAGGCCGTACGTTTTCCGTCAATTTGGGAGATAAAGTCTGCACGGCCGACTGGCTCTGCCGTGATGAAGAAGCAGGGGCGGTTACGGAAGATACGGAAAATATTCTTGTCATCATCACAGGAATGAAAGGGAATCGCAGAAAAGTGGCGGCTGCGAGAAATGAACTGGCACGGCGCATGAAATCCGCTTTTGACAGGGCGGTGGAAGTGGGCTGGCTGGAAGGAAAGGAGACGGAATTTACTACGGAAATTTAAATTCGAGATATTCCGTGAAGAATTATGAAATACGCTGCTATCGATTTTGAAACGGCTTACTGGGGGCCGGGGAGCGCCTGCTCGCTCGGTATTTCCGTGAGCGACGGCAATGAAATTACGGAAGAATGGTATCGTCTGATCAGACCGTACCGCATGAGTTTCGATCCCATCTGTATGCGGGTGAATGGAATTTATCCTAATGACGTGGAAAAGGAACCGGCTTTTCCGGCGTTTTGGAAAGAGGTGGCAGAGCGGCTGGAAGGAAGTATCGTTTTCGCCCACAATGCCCGCTTCGATATGGGCGTCCTTGCGTCAGTGCTGGATGTATATGATTTGCCGGATATTCATTTCCTGTATGGAGATACGGTGGCGGTTTCCAGAATGCTTTGGAAAGAATTGCCGAATCATAAATTGGATACCGTAGCCGGCAGTCTTGGCTATGATTTCAATCACCATCAGGCGCTGGATGATGCCCGCGCCTGCGAAATGATCGTGCGGAAAGCAGTAGAAAAGACGGAGGCAGCGACAATAAAAGAAATGATGGCACGTCTGAAGCTGCCGCTGAAAAAGTTCGCAGTGAAGAGGACGCATGTGCCCGGCAGTACAGGGCTCACTGCACCGGTGCTGTGGCGCAGGAAGGCAAGATAAAAACCGATGCGTACGAAGAAAATAAGTACGCATCGGTTTTTCTTTTTTAAAATTCTATGGAGAGCCCCACTTTGAGCTGTTCCGCCATAGATCCCAGTTTTCCTTTCAGGAGGGCGAAAGCGCGGTCACCTGTGCAGTGGCCTGTATAGACGGATTCTATGTCTGTTTCTCTGATTTGTTCTGCCAGCCTGAGGATTTCTTCATCAGTTTTGTTGAACAGGTGGAAGCCGCCGATCAGGGAGAAAACCTTTTTTTCGGGGAAGGTTTCTGAAACTTCCCGGATGATGTCCGCCGCGCCGGCGTGGGAACAGGAACTGAAGATGACGAGTCCTTTTTCCGTCTCAAGGACAAGACTTTGCTCATGGTCAAAGTTATCGGGAAGGAAGCCGCCGTTTTTCTTCTGATACATCTGCTCCCGCTCACCGATTTTTTCCCGGTTCTTCCGCTTATGGGCGACTGCATATACGCCGTCACACAGGGCGGCATCGCCGTCTGCATAAATCAGTCTGTCCTGATAGGCGGTAAGAAGATCTTTGGGGATGCCGATGTATCGAAAATGGCCTTCCTCATAGGCGTAGCAGTTTTCTGCGCATGATTTCTGCAGATAAAATTTGGCATGCCTGTTTCTTTTAAAGAAATATTCCATGCCGTTGGCGTGGTCATAGTGCGCATGGGAAAGAATGCCGAAGTCTATATTTTCCAGCGGGATATCCATGGCTTTTGCGTTTTCCGTAAAAAGAGCCGATGCACCGGTATCAAGTAAAATCTTTTTATTTTCATACTCAATATAGATTGACAGGCCCCATTCGCCTGCCAGAGGACCTTCTCCGATATTGTCCACGAGGACGGTGGCTTTCATAGCAGCTGCTCCTTTCGTATATGAATTTCTTTTCCCCGCCGAAAATCAATTATAAACAAACGATGGAATAGAAAAGATGCTGCACGAAGTGCAGCCGGATTTTATGGAAAATTATTTGGCGCCGTGCAGGATTTCTTTCAGGTATTCGTTATTTTTTTCCTGCGGACGGGAAGCATTGTCCAGGAGGATGTCCACATACCGTTCCAGTGTGGCTGCATCGGTATAGCGGGTAATAAAAGAATTTTTACTGTTGCTTTCCAAAATGATAGGGAATTCCACAGCAGAGAAAATCTGCATACATTTCAGTTCCAGATCGCGGCGGTCCGTATATCCTGTGATGGCCGCCATATTTTCGATGACTTTCTCCCAGCTCTGGTCGTGGAGAAGGTTCAGATAAATGAAATAGGTTTCCCGCGCGTCAGTGCTGGATGGGCTGGAGATGGAGCGGAAGAGAGCTGGGTGCTTATGGGCGAGGGCAAAGTATCCGAGGATGTACTTTTTCATCCGTTCTGTCGGCGAAAGCCGGGAATCATCAAGAACGGAAACGACATTTTCCAAGGCGCTCATCATGTACTCCAATGCGGCGCCGATGAGTTCTTCTTTGGAACCGAAGTAGTAACGCACAGCGGCGATATTCACATTTGCTTCTTTCGCGATGGTTCGCACGGTGGCTGCCTTGAACCCTTTTTCACGGAGGATGCGGGCGGTTATGGCGACCATTTTTTCTTTCATCTGCTCACCTTTGCCGGTGAGTTTTTTTGTGCTCATCATAGTTCCTTTTCTTTTTTACTGATAGGATAAAAACGGAGAGTAATTAAAATACAAGATATAAAAATGTTTTAATTTATACGCTTAAACAGAGAATGTAAAAGAAGAAGTATTTTAATATGACACATAGATTATAGCAGAATCAGAAGAGGTCGAGTAGCCGTTTCAGTAAAGGGAAGGGTGTTAAAAGAAACAGCACAGATATGTAGGAAGCAAACAAAATGGCGGAACTATTTGAAAAAGGCCTGCCGCCATGGCAGACTCTGTTTCCGGTTTATGAAAAACTTACTTGGGCAAAAGCGGAAGAAGCTCTTTGATGGAGCTGATGAAATGGATGTTTTCCCATTCATCGGCAGTGATAAATTCTGCAGATTTCCAGTTTTCAAAAAGTGCGCGGAGAGGATCATAAATTCCTTCAATATTCGCGATGATAATGGGCGGACGATTTGTTTCTTCCGTGTAAATATGGTAATGGACAGCGGTGTCTGCAAATTCTTCCAGTGTCCCGAATCCTCCGGGAAGGATAAGGAAAGCATCGCCGGCTTCAATCATTTTCCGTTTTCTTGCCATCAGATCAGGCACCTCGATGAGTTCCGTAATGAGGCGGTGCGCCTGTTCAGCGGCAATGAATACTTCGGGAATGATTCCTACGACTTTTCCGCCGGCTGCCAGGGCGGCATCTGCAGCGATACCCATGAGGCCCACACTTCCTCCTCCGTAAATCATGGTATAGCCGTTTTTTGCCAAAAGCTCTCCTGCCATTCCGGCAAAGGCTGTGTGGGCAGGATTGATTCCGTAACGCGAACCGCAGTAGACGGATACGTTTTTTCCTTTTTCCATATAAAATCCTTTCTTTATCGTTGAAATACTTTCTTTCTATCCTACTGGAGTGAGATAAACTTTGCAACTTACAGCGGATACGGAAAGAATACGAATATTTTGCAAAGCAATTTATATATGTATATAAAAAATATCGATAATAAATTTTGATGTGGTCTTCTCTGTTTTCTTAAAAATTTTTTATATTTATTTAAATACGTAAGACGTGGAGAAAAATCGGGAGGGACGGTTTCTATTACTCTTTTCCGGATAGAAAGGGATAAACACATAAATGATACGCCCGAGACCGTTGTAAAAGAGTTCGGCATGAATACAGGAGAAATGCACCGTCATTTTGTTGACACTGCATAACCGTGATGATATAATTCCAATGTTGCGTGAAATTTGAAAGTAACAGGAGAGGTAAGTTCATGACATTAGATGAATTAAAGGCATCCGCTTTCGTAGTGGGGCTGAAAGAAACAGAGCGGGCCATTGACAGAGGCGAGGCAGGCCATGTTTTCATCGCGTCGGACTGTGATGACCGTATTTCACTGCCCCTTCGCAATGTCTGCGCGAAAGCGGGAATTTCCGTGACAGATGATTTTACGAAAAAAGAAATCGGCAGAGCCTGCGGTATCAAGGTCAAAGCCGCATCCGCCGCCGTACTTGCATCCCGGTAACATCTGCGGAGAAAGGCAATCCTGTCAGAGGACGGATCCGTTTTCCAAGAGATAATATCTCGGCAGATCAATTATAAATATCCCTTTATGGAAAGGAGGTGCCCCATTGCCGACAATTAATCAGCTCGTTCGCAAAGGTCGCGAAGTTTTGGCAACCAAAGCGAAGACACCGGCTCTGAAACAGTCCCCGCAGAAACGCGGTGTCTGCACAAGAGTCTACACAGCTACACCGAAGAAGCCGAATTCCGCTCTTCGTAAAGTAGCCCGTGTGCGCCTGACCAACGGAATCGAAGTTTCCGCTTATATTCCGGGCGAAGGCCATAACCTGCAGGAACATAGCGTCGTCCTCATCAGAGGCGGCCGTGTTAAGGATCTTCCAGGTGTTCGTTATCACATCATCCGCGGCGCGCTTGATACAGTAGGTGTATCCGGCCGTCAGCAGGCCCGTTCCAAGTACGGAGCCAAACGTGAAAAAGCAAAGAAGTAATCTCTGCCATTTAATGTGATTAACAAACGATTATAAGGAGGAAATTAACAATGCCGAGAAAAGGTGCTGTTCCGAAGCGTGACGTGCTGCCGGATCCAGTGTATGGAAATAAGACAGTTACACGTTTCATCAATAAAGTTATGCTTGACGGCAAAAAGGGCGTTGCAGAATCTATCGTATATGGAGCCCTTGATATTTGCCGCAGCAAATTGGACAAAGAACCAATCGAAATTTTCGAACAGGCTCTCAATAATGTAATGCCGGTATTGGAAGTACGTGCCCGCCGTGTCGGCGGTGCCAACTACCAGGTGCCGGTTGAAGTTCGCGCAGAACGCCGTCTGACCCTCGGTATCCGCTGGATGGTCAACTATTCCCGTCTGCGCAGCGAACGTACCATGGAGGAACGTCTGGCAGGAGAACTGATGGATGCTTTCAACAATACGGGCGCAGCAGTAAAGAAGAAAGAAGATACACATAAAATGGCTGAAGCCAATAAGGCTTTTGCCCATTATCGCTGGTAATTGATAAGGAGCAAATATCGTGGGCAGAGAATATCCGCTTGAAAAAACAAGAAATATCGGCATCATGGCTCATATTGATGCCGGCAAAACAACCACCACGGAACGTATCCTGTTTTATACCGGCGTAAATCATAAGATCGGCGAAGTTCATGACGGCGCAGCCACCATGGACTGGATGGAGCAGGAGCAGGAACGCGGCATCACGATCACTTCCGCTGCTACGACATGCCATTGGAAAGGATATCGTGTCAATATCATTGATACCCCCGGGCACGTAGATTTCACAGTAGAAGTAGAACGTTCTCTCCGCGTCCTTGACGGATCTGTCGCTGTATTCAGTGCGAAAGACGGTGTGCAGACCCAGTCTGAAACCGTTTGGAGACAGGCTGACCATTACCATGTACCGCGTATCGCGTTCATCAACAAGATGGATACAGTCGGCGCAGATTTCCTGCGTGCGGTAAAGACCATGGAAGACCGTCTTCATGCCAATGCGCTGGCTATGCAGCTGCCGATCGGTAAACAGGATACTTTCACAGGTATTATCGATCTTCTCGAAAGAAAGGCTGAAGTCTACCTTTCCGACGACGGCACGCAGTACGAAGTACGTGAGGTTCCGGAAGATATGAAAGACCTTGTGGAAGAATACCGTGACAAAATCATTGAAAAGGCTGCAGAAGGCGATGACGCCCTGATGGAAAAATACCTTGAAGGCGTTGAACCGAGTATTGAAGAAGTTAAAGCTTCTATCCGCAGGCAGACTCTTAACTGTGACCTGTTCCCCGTATTCTGCGGTTCCGCATACAAGAACAAAGGCATCCAGATGCTTTTGGATGCGGTATTGGATTACCTGCCGGCACCGACCGATGTTTCCGCTGTTAAAGGGACAGACCCGAAGACCGGTGAAGAAATAACCCGTGAATCCAGTGACGAGGCACCGATGGCGGCTCTCGCATTCAAAATCATGGCTGACCCGTTTGTCGGCAAACTGGCATTCTTCCGTGTATACTCCGGGATTATGAAGCAGGGAACTTACATCCTGAATTCCACAAAAGGAAAGAAGGAACGTGTAGGCCGTATCCTCCAGATGCATGCGAACAACCGCAAGGAAATCGAATGCGCCTACTCCGGTGATATCGCCGCTGCGGTAGGGTTTAAGGATGTTACCACAGGGGATTCCCTCTGCGATGAAAACCATCCGATTATTCTGGAAAAAATGGAATTCCCGGAACCGGTTATTTCTGTTGCCGTTGAACCGAAGACAAAAGCTGACCAGGAAAAGATGGGCACCGCCCTTCAACGCCTGGCGGAAGAAGATCCGACATTCAAAGTGCATACAGATCCGGAAACCAACCAGACCATTATTTCCGGTATGGGTGAACTTCATCTGGACATCATCGTTGACCGCATGAGACGTGAATTCAAAGTAGAATGTACTGTAGGCAAACCGCAGGTTGCTTACCGTGAAACTATCCGTAAAACGGTGGAAGCGGAAGGCAAGTTTATCCGCCAGACCGGCGGACACGGTCAGTACGGCCACTGCTGGCTCCGCCTTGAACCGATGGAAGCGGGCAAAGGATTTGAATTTGCCAATGAAGTCGTCGGCGGTGTCATTCCGAAAGAGTTTATCAACCCGATCCAGGCCGGCGTAGAAGCGGCTATGGAAGACGGTGTCGTTGCAGGCTATCCGATGGTCGATATCAAAGTTACCGTTTATGACGGTTCCTACCATGATGTCGACTCCTCTGAAATGGCATTTAAGGTGGCAGGCTCCATGGCGTTCAAGGAAGGCGCGAAGAAGGCGAATGCCGTTCTTCTCGAACCGTACATGAGCGTAGAAGTAGATGTTCCCGAAGAATACATGGGAGACGTTATCGGCGGCCTCAATTCCCGCCGCGGACGTATCGAAGGCATGGAATCTGAAAACGGTGAATCCAGAATCAAAGGGTTCGTTCCGCTTTCCGAAATGTTCGGTTATGCGACCGGACTCCGCAGCGCTACACAGGGGCGCGGCACCTTCACAATGACATTTGATCACTATGAAGAAGTTCCGAAGGCAATTTCTCAGCAGATTACTGAAGAACGTCTGGGTAAGAAATAATTTAAAAGGAGAATTTAAAAATGGCAAAAGCACATTATGAAAGAACCAAACCGCATGTAAACATCGGTACCATCG